>SDGW01000087.1_pt1 | contig 36036 bp, 33 predicted proteins | sample 2873831 | NCBI WGS metagenome assembly SDGW01 (sample SAMN08132700, study PRJNA421101) | hypersaline lake metagenome | isolation source: celular fraction 0.22 microns magnesium sulfate-rich crust from ephemeral... | place: Spain: Penahueca Lagoon, Toledo | collected 2011-07 | reverse complement strand
CGTCGGATTTGCGAGCCTCGGCGCGCGAGCGAACGCAGTGAGCGAAGTGCGCCGGTGGTCTAGTGGTAGGACATGAGCTTCCCAAGCTCATAGCCCGGGTTCAATTCCCGGTCGGCGCAGTCCTCAAGGCTTCTCCCGCTGGTTTTCCGGGTTCTCAGGAAAACCCATATGACCCGAATCGAAGCTTACAATCCGGGTGGCCAGCATCGCCCCCGACGCCGTCCTGTGGTTTTAAAACGTTTCAAGCTTACTAGAGGTACAGACAGCCCGACCACGGTTTTCGTGACCCGGGAGGTGAAAGCTCATGGTGCATAGTCGAGACCAAGTCGAAGACGTCGTCGTCATCCCCGAAGCCACAGAACGCTACTTGAACCAGCGCCAGCTGGCGGACTACCGTGACCACCGCGTCAGTCTCATCAAGTGGCTCCAGCATCTGGGGAAGAACCCCGAGAAGGCCGAGGGCTACGCCCACGACACGGCCCGCCAGCGCGCCTACAAGATCGACCGGTTCTACCGCTGGGTCTGGGATCACGAGGACGCCTATACGTTGCACGCGACGACCGACCACGCAGATGCCTATACGAAAGAGCTAGTCTACGAGGACACGTCGGAGACGTACAAAGCAGGCTTCCAGAAAGCCATCAAGACGCTGTTCAAGTACCTGAATCACGAGAAGGGCCGCGACATCGACTGGAACCCGGTGATCAAGTTCACGAACGGCGGGTCACAGACTCATCAGATCCGGGATTTCCTCACCGAGGACGAACGCCGTCGGATCAAACAAGCGGTCCTCGAACACGGGTCGATTCCGCACTATAATAGCGTGGACCCGCAGGAGCGCGACCGCTGGAAAGCGTATCTCGCCCAGCGGTTCGAGAAACCCAAGGGGAAGGTGACGAAAGACGACTGGGAGCGTGCCAACGGCTGGAAGTACACGTCTATCGTCTACGCCTCGATGGACGCCGGATTCCGCCCGAAAGAGGTTGGTCGAGCGAAGGTGAGCTGGCTCGATCTGGAGAACAACCTCTTCCGCATCCCGAAGGAGGAATCGACGAAGAACCACGAGAACTGGCACGTCGCAATGAGCGACCGGACCGCGAACTTCCTTCGGAAGTGGCTCTCCGAGCGCGAGAACTACGAGAAGTATCGTGGTGAGGATGCGCTTTGGCTGACGCGCTACGGCAATCCCTACGGCTCGGAATCACTGAATCGATTACTCCGGAAGCTGTGTGAGACGGCGGGGATTCCGACGAAGAACCGTGATATCTCGTGGTACTCCATTCGCCACAGCGTGGGGACGCAGATGAGTCGGGACCAAGGACCAGCGGCTGTACAGCAGCAGCTTCGTCAGAAGTCCGAGGAGATGGCGGTACGGTACGATCAGGCACCGGTCAAGGACCGTCAAGAAACCGTGAACGAGTGGGACTAGGAGGACCGATGGAAAGCACTCCGCTCAGTCACGAATCCTAAACCGTATCTAATCGTTCGGCGATTGGAGACGTAATGAAGACTACTGACGAAGACTGACGATGAATCACTCAAACGATTGTAGACTTCTCGGTGGCTGATCTCAAAGCCGATACATAATATCGTTCAAATCCCCAACGCGATCAACGTAACCGTGACAGAAAGAAGCAAGCGTCGCTACGACTCGGACGGGTCGTAGAACTTCCGAGCCCAGCTCTTCTCGCCGAGGCAGAGCTGAATCTCATCGCCATCCTCATAGGTATAATCAATCCCGCCGAAGAAGTACCCACAGCCCTTCTCCAGCGAGATGTCCTTCGTGTAGACGACGCACGGTCGATCGACGGCACCCAACTCGCTATCCCCAAGGATCACCTTCTGGCGCGGCTGATGACACGGGAGTTCGATCACACGGTCGACGAACCCCTTCGTCCGCACGAAGTCGTTGGTTCCATCGAACTCGTCGATCGGCACGAACTCGATCCCGCTCATCGCTGCATCCCTCCGTGAACGACCGTGATCTGTCCACACACCTGCTCTGCGGGCTGGGGTTCGCCACACCACGGACACTCGGTGTCCGAGATCGGATCCACGAGATCGTCACAGGTCTCGCACATCACCAAGCCTGGCTTCTCGAGGCGACCGTCGTTGATGAGCACGGTTCGCAGCCAGCCAGCGCGAACGAGCAGAAGCGCATCGTCCGGCTCGTACAGCCGCGCGTCGGTGCATCGCGCCGCTGGCGCTTCGACCGGTTTGGCTTGTCGCCACGCGATCTCCAAGGGCCGGTCCGCGGAGGTACGCTGGTGCCAACGCTCGCGAGCGTGTTGTTTGATTGGCGGGACGTTCGTCTGGTCGAGGGTGTTGCCTACGGACATGTTCGAGGTGTATCGTGGACTGGAAGTGCTGCGTCGCGGACGAGCCAGCGGCTACCGGGCGTGGAGTACCCAACGCGAGACAGTGTTGCCACTGGGCGCGTGGGCTCTATTCAACTGAATGCGACCCAACAAAGTGGGACTCCAGTCGGTGAGCGAGGCTCTTCACCGAAGGATGGGTCACAAAAGGCAGGGCTGTCGCTGGCAAGCGACGAGAAGCAATACAATCGCGCGTGAACTTTGCGGGCGCGCGCCCCCGATGGTGTACCGAGACCTATCGCGACCAGCTGGATGTCGAGTGGGAGCCATTATGGCTCACCAGCTGTCGTCGTTATCGACGGTCTCAAGCAAGAGTCGCCACCTAAACTGGTGGCTTCCGGCTTCCAAGCCAGTTCGAGGGGGCAATTCGCCCGCGGTTTACCGCGCAAAGCCCGGCAGCCAGTCGTCAGCCCGCCTTTGGCGGACCGCCGACCGACCGCCCTTATCACGCATATTGTCGCAGGTCATACTTAAAGAAAAATAACCGAGAGGAATAATACAGAGGTAGTTATACAATATTGGATATGAACCGGCAAGAGAAAGGGGTTAACTATCGCTGGCCGAGTCCACACTCGCAGTCCTGTCGCTGTCGGACGCGGTACGTACCTGGGGGCTGAAGTGGTTGCGTTTTTTGAGTTCGCGTTTGACGAGTTGGGAGGCGCTGTAGAGATCCTTGCGTGAGACGTCGTACTGGTCAAGCAGATCACAGTACTGGTCCTCGTCAAGCATCCGGTCCGGCAGTTTCTCGGCGTCAAGCGTCGCTAACTCGCTACTCTGACGGAACCGGTGGAATCGGTCTCGTTCGACGATGACCTTAATTGTGGCAAGTGCGACTTTTTCTAGACGTTTTTGGTGCCCAAAGCGGTCAAGATTGAGGCGACCCATGGCGGCGACCGCCTCGCGCTGTTGGAATGGGGTCACGTCAAGCGCGGAACAGAACGATTGAGTAATGCGCTTCTTGTCGCGGGCGGCTTCTCGGACACTGTGGTTACCGTCAGAGCGATGCCGACCTTCATTATGCCGGATAAGTTTCGTCGCGTCACCTCCAGCGCTACCGATCCCGACCCGCGTGTCACCAGATGGATCGTAGCCAGTCGTGTACTCGTCTGGTGCATGGTCGCGCTCCTGTTGACGAGACTGTCTGAGGTCTGGCGTCTCATCGACGATGTAGCGATCGGTGTCGTCCGTGTCTCTCTCATTAGGTGAGTCGGGGTGATCTGCCACAGTACACGCCTCGTGTATTGTCCGGGGGAATACAATCTACCCTCTTAGTCGTTTGTACTTGTTCGATCCCATCTCCGAACAAGTGTAACTGCTTCCGTAAATATGGAGTCGAGAACCGTCTCCAGCACGGCGAGACAGCACCATGCACGTCCGACGAACTGGAGGAGTTGTGATTTCGGGAGGGTATTCATCATCCCTCGCGCTACTCGCTCGTTGTGTTTCTCAGCAAGGGTTTCAACAAGGCCATATCAGTCGCTTAGGAGTCCGAAGCGTACTCTACGTCCCCTTTGGTAACAATCCCTGAATCTAAAACATCTCTAAATTCCTCAACGACGAGATCGGTTACTGGATGATCACGCCCGTTGATGAACAGTGCTTCAAGACCAGACCGCATCTCGACATCACGGATCGTACAGTTCGAAATCGGACGGTTAATTGCCTTTATTCTGAACCCGATAAACTTCTCAACCTTTTCAGGAACAGAAACTCCCTCAATCTCGACATCTGATTTGTGGATGTCGAAAAGGGCATGCCCGGGGAAAAGAGTCTTTGCAGTCTCAACGTCCAACTTGACATCCGAGATCGTTGTCCCCTCGACAGAGACATCTGTCGCCGGGTTTCCGACTTCGATTACATTTGGGGTGTATCCCACTGGACCAGTTATCGTGAGCCCCTCGATAGTCGTCTCCGGTTGTTGGACACGGACTCGGTGGCTCAGATCGTCTTGCGGTGGGCGGATTTCGACGTTCTTGATTGTGTTGCCTCGCCCCTCACCGTCCGGCCGGAAGACAATCGGCGACAGGGGAGCAATCGCTTCGAGATTCTCGCGCCCGGCCGCCTCATCGAACGGCGTTCGCCTGGCGTTTTCGATCACTAACCCTGAAACCGTGTTGTCGACTGCAGTGTACCCGGGAGTCGAGAAGACGACGCCCTCACGGGCAAATCCACTTGCCCGGATGTTCCGTGCTGTACACCGCTCGGCACGCGCGAAATACAGCCAGTGATCGACCGCCGAGTTGGCGAGTACGGCGGAGTCAATGGTACACTCGATTCCACCCAGAACGATGTTCGACCGGATTGTATCGTGGACGTGTACGTTCTCGACGGTCGCCCGCTTCGGTTTGACTCCCTCACGGGATTCGTGAATTGTGAGTCCGTGGCTGTGAGGCGCGTCAGGGAACGGTTCGATTTCCCGATTGTTTGCCTCGTTCCCGTCGATTTCGAGGTCACGGATAGTTACGTCGTCATCGCCACTCCTGACGGCGACGACTGTGTGGGCCTCCTGATGAAGGCCGTCCGGGAGTGTGAATACGGTCTGTCCAGGCCCTCGACCAGCGAGTGTTACTCTTTCGGTCACTCGAACAGGCCTGTCTTCGATGAGGTACGTTCCTCCCGTGACGTCGACTGTTCCGCCCGGACCGACCGTCTGGATCGCTTCTTGAATCGCTCGTCGGGCGTTCGTATCCTCTGTGAGGAGAGTCTCCGACTCGGCAGTCACGGCTCGAACTACCTCCCCGTCGCGTTGAATCCGAACCATCGAGACGTCCCGCTCAGCTGTCGTTGTATCGTCCGCCTCGTGCGTCTCTGTCTCCGTTACTGCGGTTGTACGTCGTGTCTTTGACTGCCGGTCTGCTGACTCGGTGGTCTGTTGATCGGTCTCGTTACCGGTCCCGGTACACCCCGCCATCCCGACCACCAGAGAGCACGTCCCGACAGAGAGGAAGTCACGTCGGTCCATACAGTCTCGTATCTCAGATTGTAAATTAATTTGGTGATTTACACTATCGGCCAGAGTACGTTACGTCGAGTTGGCTTCCAGTTCAGTCAAAGAACTTATATTGATTTTCTTGATATTGTCACTAAATGCGTGAGGAACTACGGCGTCGTCGGCTCCTCCAACTCGGTGGCGCCGGGATTGCCGGTCTAGCGGGGTGTTCGGGTAACGAGAATCAATCGGAAACACCATCGGCACAGGAGCGAACGCCGACGGCGACGCCACCATCGGAGACACCAACAGAGGAAACAAAACCGTCTACCTCGGACCCCGTCGACGAGGTCGACCACGACAAACTCATCGGTGTCCAGTACTACGCGTGGTACTGGGGCGACGAGGGATTCGGTGGCCACTTTCTCGCCGGCGATACTTCGGACGCGTGGCTCTCAGCAACGCCCGGGACACCGGAACTCGGTGCATACGACTCTCGACAGACAGAGGTCATCAACCAGCATATGCGGTGGTGTCTCGAACACGGCATTAATTGGTGGATTATCACCGGGGGTGCGCCCGATGGCCCGATTGACCGCACCATCCGGAACATCGTGTTCGAAGCAGAGTATGCTGACCAAATGAACTTCACACTCCTCGTCGGCTTTCCGCCGGAGATCCGGGACGACGATGGCCAATTCGACTTCGACGACCCCCAAGCAGTGCCCCTGCTCAAACGCTGGTTCACTCACTGGGCCGACCACTACGTCCAGGACCCGAATTATCTGCGCCTCGGACAGGATGACCGTCCACCCCTGTACTTTTGGTCGACGTCAGGGGCAAAAGGCGACATGCCGGGCGTGTTCCAAGCGGCGCGAGACGCTATCGACGTGGACGCCTACGTAATCGGTGGGCCGGACTACTACAGGCAACCGCGCCGCATGGCGTACACTGCGGCCACCTTCGACGCCGTGCTGGATTACCATTCCTACTACCCTGACGAGACGTTTCTCGAAGAGTTTGACACACGAGTCGTCGAGAACCACCAGCGCTGGCGAGCGGCCGCACACGAATATGATCTCGAGTTCATTCCGACGGTGACGCCCGGATTCGATCATACGGAAGCACCTGCCGAGTTCCGCGACGACAGACTCCTCCCACGTCTTGCGCGGAGTCCCGATCGCTTCCGGGAGCACTGTCGACAACTCCGCGGCCTCGGCGACCACGACGCGATTGTGATTACTTCCTTCAACGAGTGGCCAGAATACTCAGCCATCGAACCGAGCGAGGAGTACGGCATGACGTATCTCAATATCGTTGCCGACGAACTCGGCCAAACTGACTGGGAGACGCCATCCAGCTCACCGTACACCGCTATTGTACTCGAGTACGATCAGACGATCGAACCGGCGGCGACGGACCCCGACAGCAGTGATACCCGGAACCTTGCAGTGATGGTGGATACACTCCGCGTAACGACGCCTGACGGAGCACTGGCGATCGATATCGGCGGTAACGAAGGGGGGACGTTTTTTACCGAAGGTGTGTACAGCCCTGAATCCAATAGTAACCGGACATGGCGGTGGTTCGGTGGTGACGATGCTCGGACACGAGTCTTTGTCCCTACTAAAGACGTCTCGAAACTCACCCTCTTGGGGCGGGCGGTCACCGATGAAATTACTGCCACCGTCCGAAGTGGCGACACTCGGCTGGGGGTGATTACGGTCAGCAACGACTGGGGCACGTATTCTACGAGCTGAGCCGTCGCCAGCCGAGCCATGCACGACAAGGGTAATATCTGGAAGGACTCTTTCCGGATGAAGAGGAATTGGTGAATCGGTTATCTCCTGGATATGGCCCGCGTCGCTCTCTCACCCATCGTACTGAAAGCACTGGTCAAACGCGGCGTTCTCACACAGAAAGAAGTGGAAACTCGGTTGGAATCGATCGCTGAGACACGAGACTGGCTCGGAGCACCGATTTACAGACGGGCGCAAACCCTCTTCAGCGATACGTAGCACACGGAGTTTTGTCACTCATGTTCTTCAATGAAGGCATCGAGGTCTTTTGCGAGTAGTTCCCAATCATCGTGCTGGTCGAACCCGTCGAGCAACTCCTCCACCGGTGTCTGATACGCTAACGCCGCGTTATCGTCACCGTAGGCGTCCGCCACGAGTGACACCGCAAGCAAGTACGGTCCATGACCCGTGTACCCCCACTGGAAGTTCGCTTGGGGAGCAGAATTGCTCAACTCCCGCCGTGGAAGTAACGGAAACTCGTAGTGGCTTCCAGGTTCAGAAACGTAGACCTGCGGCTCATACTGGACGTGATACTCGCCGTGTTCAAGAGCAGTCGCAATACACTTTCCGTCCCGCTGGCCACGATACACGGTTTCGGGCGGACGTTCAAGCTCTGGCAAATCGATATCCGTTGGTAGCACTTCTCACATCGGAACTTCAAACCTCAATACTATTATTGTTCTTATATATACAACTGAAGCCACTCCACCATCGGATAGTACTCCGATAGCATTGCTCGCCCCTCCCGGGTTAGAATCACTATACAATGTATAGTCGCGGGGGGTTTCGAACCTGATTCAAAGCTGGTTTTCGCCCCGGATCCAAGCATTCTAACCGAATTCAAAGCGACCCTGTCTAATCGGAGTCGTTCTACTTTTCGAGACTGAGTTTGATCTATCTACTTCTGTCTTCTCGTTTTGTTCCTTCGATGTATCCGCCTGCTTTATTGGTGAGTTCGGCCTGTTTTGGGTGTTGGAACACCCGTTTCTGTCCGTCGATGGTTCTCTCAGTCGTCCCGTCAGGCTTCGAGACCGTGATGAACCCGAGGTCTTCCAACTTTTCGAAACTGTAGTTGACCTTGTGATTGGGAAACCCGGTTGCCGACGTAATCTTTTGAATATCGTCTCTGCCGTCCCGAATACATCGGAGTACGGTGCGGTCGATCCCTCTGAGTGCTTCCACCGGCTTCTGCTCCCGGTCTTCTGACTGCCGATTGTCGAGTTGCTGGTGTCGGTTATACTGTCTAAGTCCGTTTTCTGTAACTTCCAGTATCTTATACCGGGCGTCGTCGAACTGCTCGATCTCGGTGAACGGGTTGCCGTGGGAGTCAGTATAGTAGTTGAAACTCCCGTGTTCATCGGTGTGCTGGTTGCCGTCTCGGTTGACCGGATCTGAAAGGATGTTGTGAAGCTTCTCTGCGTTTCCGTCCTGAACGACAAAGATACAATCACGGTCTTGTTGGTGGGCTCGTTGCAGATTCTGTAGCGTTTTCGCGGGCTTCGATAGCGTCGCGTGTTCGGCTTCGAGATGAGCGATCCTGCCGTCAGGGAGCTGTACCTGGCCATCGGGTCTGTCGCTCCCGGCCTCTTGGTATAGTTCCTTGACTTCGAGTCCACGTTGCTCCAACGCCTGCTTGGCTCTGGACAGGAGTTCGGCGTGGTGCTGTCCGCCAGCGTTCGCACCCTTTCCGAGTGGTGGTGTCCGTGGTGCAGAGTCGCGCTCGGTTGCAACAGTCCCCCTCGCCTTGAGCTGGTCCAGATCAGTATCGTCGGGGGCCCACGGTGGGAACGTCTCGATGACCTGGGCGTGGTTGCGCTGGTGGGTGCCCGGTTTCTGGACAACCGCGCGGTAGTCACCCAGTGTCGTTACCCGGTCCTGGTCGATGCCGTGGAGCATCCGGGTGAGTTTCGACAGGTCCTCAGATCCGGACGGGTCGAAGACGAGTTTCGTCCGGCAGTTGTTCATGACCGCGTTCCGCATCGGTCGAGGGAGTTGGGAGAGGTACTGTGTGGCGAGCCAGCATCCGAGGTGGTACTCTCGTGCCTTACTCAGGATTTCCGCGAAATGGGTTCCCTCACTCGGAAACGTCTGCAGTTCGTCGACGAAGAGGTAGAACGGGGCGTGGTCGCCGTTGTGCTGGTTGTACCGAGTCTGTGCGGCGGCCCAGATTTTGGTGATAATGATGGACGTAAGCAGTTCTGCAACGGTTGTCCCAATTACGCCTTCGCGGACATCAACAACCAGAAGTTTCTGCTGGTGCAGTACGTCCTGGAAATCAATGGCACTGGTGTCTGCGGCGATAACGTGCCGAACGGTTTTGTTCTCGGTGAAGTCATTGAGCCGTCGGACCACGGGTTCGAGTTCGCGGTCTGATAACCGGTCTTTGATGGTGACAAGTTGCGACCGGAGTTCGGGATCGCCAGTCTCGTCGATGAGGTCAAGCAGCTCGGTGGTATCAGTGACACAGTGTTTGATATCTAGTAGGGTGTAGCTAGCCTGGTGTTCGATGTTGGCTTCGATCCCGGCGCGCAGAAGGCTGGCGAGGACACGACCCATTCTGTCCCCCCAGTTGTCGCTTCGGCGTTTGAACAACTGAATCAGGTTGGAGACGATGATCTCGATTTGGTTGGTTTTCACGGCGGTTGCGGCCGTTCGAGGGACAGCGGGTTCGAGGACGTTAATTCCGGTAATCGGGTCCGTGGCGGGGTTGACGTAAATCAGGTCCTCGTATCGACTCTCGGGCAGTTTCGCCAGGAACTCGTCCAACAGTTTCCCTTTCGAGTTGATGATGGCGAGGCCACGGCCTTTGTAGACGTCTTGGAGCGCGACATGGGCAAGTTCCTGTGATTTCCCGGCTCCGGTCGCCCCAGTAGTCAACGTATGTTTGACACGGTGGTCGTCATGGAGAGCGATCTTCTCCTCGACGCCGAGGATACTCGTCTTAGAACCGAGGTATGTTCGGTGTGACCCGTTGCAGTTCGTGATCAGCTCTTCCGTCTGGTCTGGGTTCATAGTGTGGTCCTCACGTTCTCCTGGTCACGGTCCGGGAGTGAGACAACCGCGGCAAGTTCCTGCGTCGAGAGCTGAAACGCCCGGTCGAGTGACCGGTCTCGAACCGTCTGCACCGCGTTGAGAAGCGGGGCGTCCCGGAAGCTCCGCACTGTTTTGGTGGTGAATGACTGGCCGGTTTCTGAGTCCGCGAAGATATTGAACCCGCCAGCGATCTCTTTGACCCGACTCGCAGTATACTCTTCCGCACCGATCACAAGGAACCGAATGGAGGCATAAAACCGGGGGCTTGCTGCCTTGGCGTCAATCTGACGGGCTTGGGTCTTTTCGTGTGGAGTGGCCTCTCGATCCGTCCACGGAAGGAGTCCGACCTTGTCGCTCCGGAGCCCACGGCTTTCACGAGTTGCTGCTCTGTGCCACAGTCGTTTCTCGAGGGGGTTCCCCGCCACCGGTTTGAATACAAGCTGGATCACTATACGGGTGTCGCGCATGGCGTGCCGATGCAGTGCGGCGACAACCGAGTTGATCGGTGGGGTCTCAAAGTCTGTTTGGAGCGGGTAGACGTCGCTTCGACGGAGCGTAAGCCTCCCGACACCGACCGTATCACCCCCTGCTACCGGAAGCGTTGTCGTCCCCTCCTCGAACCCGACTCCGGGAATCTGCTCAGCTAGATGGGTTCGCAGTTTCCGCTCCAGTCGGGCTGTCGGCGCGGTAAATTGGATTCGGAGCCGTGATGGGGTGACGCGGTGGAACTCGTAGGTGACTGTCGGCGACGTGTTTTTGATGCTGAGCATCTTCGTCTGATACTCGGTAATTCCCTTCACGAACCGATCAAGTGTCGCCGGGAGCTCCGTCGTAGCAGGTGGATGGACTTCGACTGGATAAAAGGCGTCGGCTGGGTTGGCCAGGTGCTGTGCTGTCGGTTCATCAAGCGTCACGTAGCTCTGCTTGAATCGAGAGAGTGGTCCCATATGGACGTTACCTCCACGACTGTCCCAGCCACTCAGTGAGGCTCAACAGCAGGACCCAGAGCAGTTCAATGCCGATGAACAGAACGGTCCAAACGGCGAGGACATCAATCAGCGTCCCGTTGAGTGGCAACTCGCTGAGTGACAGAAGCGACGCTAATGCGTTCTGCCTGTAGAGTAGCCAGGCTATCGGAAACCCTGCTACCAAGACGTGTTCGAACAGCCGAATCGGCGCTCGGAGAGTGTTCCCGATTATCGTTAGCAGTCTCATCCCTTCGCGGGTATTGGCACCATGAGCGTCGGTCGACTGGACATCGTGACCGCCATCCGTTCTGCTCGGCGGCTGGTCAGTCTCGGTTTCGGTCGGGCCCTCGGTATCCGACGTCGGAGATCCGAACAGTCCGCCTTGGAGTTCACCGTCTTCGAGAAGCCGATGTTCGTCGGGTTGGGCGTCGATTCTGAGCCGGGTGTTCACCGGGCCACGAACGAGAGCTTCGCTGAACGGGAGGGTGGTCCCAGTCCGCAGTTTCCGGAGTTCATCAGCTTCCTTCTCAGAGAGGTTGAAGAAGTCAGCAATCTGGCTAGCGACGTTCTTCTGCTTGAAGAAGAGGTTGCAGTCGACGTTGCGGAGAACGTTTCGTCCTTCGTTCGACCGAGTAAACTCGTCAGCGTTCTGTGTGATGAGGGTTACACCGACGTCTTTTTCCCTGGTTTCACGAACTAAGGTCGAGACCGCTCGAAGCCCGCTGTCGTAGATTTGGTCGCCGTTGGTGATGATTCGATGGGCTTCATCAATCACGACCAGCGTCTTCGAATCGCTGTCTACGGCCTGTCTGTAGACGTGCTCGACAGTTTCTGCTAACCGCTGCGTATTGTCTTGCGACGGATCCTCGACCGTATATCGCATCACATCAGTCGGACGTGCAGATAGCTCTTCGTGGTCGATCAAGATGGATTCGCCGTCGAGTGCCCCAACTATGTCGCCGTAGTCCCGTTTCTTCGGGTCAATGACGTAGATCTCCAGGTCGTCGTACGCCTGTACTGACCGGATGAGTGAGAGGCCGGTCCAGTAGGTTTTGCCCGAGCCGATTTTCCCCATCACCGTAATGTGTCCGGCCTCCCACGAGAACCGGTCCAGAATCACTGGCATCCCAGTCCGTTGGGTACCGATGGTGATACCGCCGGATTCCAAGGTCCCCCTTGTGCCAAAGCTGAAGCCGGTCGCCGCGGAGTACCCCGGCACAATCTCGGAGTTGATGGCCCCCCTCTTATGGAGAGCTGAGACGGCTTTCACGGCGTGAGTCAACCGAGAGGGTTCACGATGGTCCACGCGGAATCGATTGAGAACCGACTGAACATCGGCAATGGTTTGTTCGGCTTCGCTAGGTGAATCGCCGCGTGCGACGATACAGACACCGTAGTTCACCAAGGTTTCTCGTCCAGCCTCGGCATCAATCAGGTCCTCTAAGTCGCGTTCCTGTTCACGGAGTCGGGCTTGCCGTGACGGACTCCGGGACGCAGACACCTCTGCTTTGATTCGTGCGAGCATTCGGTTCATCCAGTCTCGCTGGTGGTCAGCCACCGGTCGGACCGCTTGCACAACATCAACGAGTCCCGGGGTTTCTCTGTTCAACACCTCGGCAAGCCATCCGAATGGGAGCTGGTCCGGGAACTCATCGACGTAGAGAACCCGGCGAACTTGTTTCTGCCCAGACTCCGTCGTATAACCGTTCTGGGAGAGAACTCGGTCACCCATGTGGAGCCGATCCATCGCCGATTTAAGTTCGGACCCAGTCAATCGATCAGCGGAGAGGTCACCTGCTGTCAACAAGTTCCGGACTTCGGTACATCGTTGCTTCACCTGTCGGTGACTCTCAGTAACCGTCGACTCCGACGCTCGAACCACAACGTAGTGGTCAGTCGTGACTGCTGGCCCGTCTGCACCCTGGTATTCCGACACGTCCACAAGACGCTGTCGGGAATGAATCTCCACCGGATAGGTGATCCCATCCAGCAGTTCGGCCACCGTATCCCGGTTCGCCTGCTTCGCTGGTTGTGAAGCGTACTCGATCTCCCACGAGTCGACACTGACGATGCCGACGGCTGTATCATTGTCAAGAATGATCGACCCATCGACAAACTTGCGTGGGGCTGGAGGTGAGACCGTTGCGGTCGTCACTAATCGGTGGAAGCTATGAACGATGGAGATGCCCAAGGAGTCATCCCCAACCTGGAACCTACCCAATAAGACGCCGAGGATGACACCGACGGTCGCTCCAGCAATGCCTCCAAGATACCATCCGGTCGAAGCCGCAACCCCAACTCGGGCGAGATCCCAGACCGTAAACCAATCCAGAAACTTGATTTCCGGATCTATCGAGGATGGGAAATCCGCATTCATCTGTTATCCCCCCCATTCTGTCTCCGAAATCGGTTTCCACCGTCGCTTCTGCTATCATCTACTCCCGGCTCAGAACGTTGGTCGTCGTCTCTTCTGTTTCGTGTCGTTCCCCAAGCGGCTCGGACGCTTCCTTTAGCCATTCCGGTCCCTCGAGTTGCAATCCGGGTCATCGGTGCGAACACGACCGCTCCCGCACTGAGCAGGATAACCGGGAGTCCGAACAAGAGTGCGATGCCACCTAAGCCCCAGAGGTAGTGTGGCGTATCGCTGAAAGAGGACCCCATCAACGAGAACGTCAGATCGAGGGTGGTAGCGTTAATCGGGCCGATGAGAAGGCATGCGACCCAGATGCTTATCAACCGATCTGCAAATCTACGGAGAGGTGGTGTCGCTGCCATCAACGCGATTAGCGGTGCAAGTGCCACCCCCAACATGAGATAGACGTCTCTGGCAACGAATATCATTACGGTACCGAGTAAGAGGAATGCATCTAGCACCAGAACCAGCAACAGTTCGACGGTAAATCGGGACACTTCAACGAGCTTCGCGTTTTGGGGTGCTAGAGCGACTGTCGTGAGACGTGACGCCTCAACGGGGTACGAGAGAAGATCCGGGGCGACTGCCCCGAACGCCACTGCTCCTAATAAGTAAATCAGCGGTCTGACCCCGTCAATCCGATTCAACATATAAAGAATGCCAATCCAGACCGTAGCGGCAGTTGACAACACTAACGACACTTGGAATGTTCTTTGATGGATTTCTAAGACTCTCTCATGCGTCACGTCCGGATAGCTCACAAATATCCGGACTAACAGTTGATTTAACCTCTCAACAATTCCTCCGACCAAATCCATCAAGAACGATGTGAGAGCTCCCTGGACCCGCTCCCCTATCTCAACCTCTACGGGCCCGCCTTCAGTGTTGGGTTCGTCAACGGGAGTCTGTTGAGTCGTCGTGTTGTTGACTGCTGTTGCAGTGCTCGGAACGAGCGTGCTGATGAGCAACAACACGATTACGAGGTGAGACACTCGCAGGGCCATCAGGCACCACCTCCACACAACGTGGCTTCGAGGAACTGTACACTCGGCTTTGCGAGCACCACAACGATCAAACCAATAGTGACGCTCACAAAGAGGCGGCGTGCCTTGCGCTGTGCTTCAGGCGTCCCGGTCTGCCAGAGCACTCCGGCCCACGTGTACCCGAGCGCAGCACCCGGAAACGCTACCTCAAGGCCGAATAACCGGAGTTGTTCGATAAGGCGAATCAAAGCCGTAACGGGGGGTGAACTTGCGCCGTCACAACTGACGCCCGATTCGTATAGCAAAATAGTCCTTAGTGAAACCGATCCTTGCCCTACCTTAGACAAGACTTGTCTCTGGAACTCGTACATGACATTTACGTTACCGAGTGCCTATGACAAGTGTAGTTTGAGCTAATTCCCTAGCAAAAACATAACACAAACATCATGACTGGGATCCCCACCGCCTATCACACCAAGTTAGAAGAGTACAAAAACAATCACAACGACTATCTCGAAATCCCTCTACCGAAAGAAATTGAGGAAATCGAGGATCTACAACCTGCATTACGGGAACTACATCGCATCGAAAGAGAAGATCTCGAACAAGACAAAATGAAGGCGTTGTTCCCAACGTTGGTTACGCCGGACAAAGATGGCAAGGAAGACGAACCGGCGTACATACGAATTGACTTCGAACCTCAAAGTCGGCATGAGTACGTCATCAAGGCTGACGAGTCCTCAGAAGAGTTGTCCGAGAAGGGGAAGAAAAACAGGGAACGGACTAAGCCAAAGCTAACGGAACACCTTTGTTATTACATGACAGTTCCGACGGCGTTCCTCGATGGCAGAAGTGACAGTCCTCTATACGGATTTGAGAGGGGAGATGATGTTACCCTAGAACTGAATCAAGAAGATAACCACATGCGGATCTATACAGCAGAAGACTACCGAGCCCGGGATGAGGAGCTGTCTGAGGAAGGGCGGAAACCGGTTCACAAGAAACTGACCGCTACCGGCCTCTCGCTAAATTTCATAGACCAATATACTGACCCAACGGGAATTGGTGACGCTGGACAGAAGTTCCGGCTCATTCCCTTCGAGTCACACCATAGCGTCTTCGAAAGGAGGACTACTCAACCTTCGAATGAAGACGAGTTACCAAAATTTGATGATTTCCAAGAAGTGCTGGAACGGGAGAAGATACCGAAGGTGAAAGCTGCGAAGCTAACAATCAGGTGGTCACTCAATCAGACCCGAGATTATTCTAATCATGAGTGGACAGGAAAAACCGGTGATAATCCCCGTCAAGAGACCATCTACACGAATTACTTCGTCAATGAAGCAAAAGTGGTCTTGCCTTGTAAAGGGGAGTTCGAGATCACCGCGACAACACAGAACGGAACAAACGCGGCCTGGCTAACTCACTCCCCGACTGGGTCTAAAAACCATAACCGACTGGTAGGTGACGACTGGTACACTAAGTACTACGGAGATAACAGGATCGAAGATGCATTTACCGTGTACGTCCCTTGTGAATAGCGTAATAAACCAAGTTTTCTCTCAATCCGTACTGAGCTCTATTGCTACTATGACTGTTTTTCACCGAAGTCAGTAAGACCGGCGAATCTAAGGGAACCTCAGTAGGAATAATCGTCAAACGAAAGAGCGTGTTCCGCAGTCCATTCGAATTCAGGTTGCGTATTTTGTAGTATGGTGCGCACCCGCTTCCAATCTGACCGAGATAGCTTCCTGCAGCCCCTCGAATCCGACGAAATACTGGATCCAAATATTCGTCGACTTGCGTTATTGACGACCGCCGGTCCAGAACCACTTCAACCAGTCAGTCGACGAACTCTCGCAACAACCCTCGCCCACCGCCGGGCGTACCCATTCCAGTCCTCCAATACCGCCACCCGTCCCTCACATGGTCACCTCCACCTCGGAACGACCAGCACCGGCCAGCCCTACGCCCTTGACGAAGCACTCCTCTCGAAGCATCTTCTCACCGTCGGCCAGTCCGGCGCAGGCAAAACAACCCTCTTCTCCAACCTCCTCACCCAACTTGATGTCCCGTTCTGGAGCTTCGACCTCAAACAGGACTACCGCCACCTCCTCACCGAACTGGACGACCTCCTCGTCCTACCGTGGACCGAACTTAAATTCAATCCGCTGGTGCCGCCACCCGGCGTCGCGCCACGCCGCTGGGTCCAAGTCGTCAGCGAAATCTTCGGCCACGCCACAGCCCTACTCTCCGGGTCGAAAAACCACCTGCTGAAGATCCTCATCGAACTCTACCGTCTCTACGATCTGTTTGAGGACTGCTCGCCACCGTACCCGAGCTTCCACGAACTCAGGCAACTGCTCGAAACCGAGAAGATCAATTACGTCCGGAAGACCGCGAACTACCGGGACACCCTTCTCAACCGAATCGAGGCCATGACCTTGGTCGCCGGGTCGGTCTTCGACTGTAGTCATGGTTATTCACTTGATGAGTTACTGGAGCGAAACGTCGTCTTCGAGTTCGATGGCGTCAGCCGTGATGTCCAGACGTTCCTGATGGAGATTCTCTTTGCGGCCGTCTACGAGTACCGATTAGCACAGAATCAGCGGTCGACACCTCTCAACCACGTCTTCGTCCTCGACGAAGCCAAGCAGGTATTCAGCGTCTACAAAGAACGGCAGGACGCCGCGGGGATTCCCGAGATCGATGCCCTTACTGCCAAGATGCGGGAGTTCGGTGAAGGACTTATCGTCGGCGACCAAGAGGCCTCGAAACTCACTGACTCGATCAAAGCCAACACCGCCACCAAACTCCTGTTGCCGACAGGCGACCGGAAACAGTTCGAGGCGATGGCCGGGTCGATGCATCTCACCGACCGCCAGCGAACCGTCGCCCAGCAACTCGATATCGGAGAAGCAGTCGTCCAGACAGGCAACGACGACCCAGTTCGAGTCAATCTCGACAACTACTCCGTCTCCAAGGAGGTGACGGACGCAGAATTACGCAGACAGCAGTCGGCGGCGTGGGCGGACCTCTCCGTCGAACCCCGCGAACGCACGCCGCAGTTCGAGCAGGTGCTTGGGGTTGGGCCGGACGAAACCGAGTCGGTAGACATTATTGAAGACCCACCGACTGAAACCAGCCTCTCAGCGGACGCCGACCAGCTGCTCATTGACGTAATCGAGAATCCGTTCCGGTCGTTGACGGAGCGGTACGCCGAGTTTCCGAGCCGCTATGCAGGCAACAATGCGAAGACCGAACTCGTCGAGCAGGGGCTCGTTCGTGAACGAAGTGTTCCCCAACAGACGGGGGCAATGAAATTGCTTGAGTTGACCGAACAGGGCCGAACCTACGTCGAGAACATGCTCGACCGTGATCCGACGCATGACGGACGCGGGAGTATCACCCATCGGTACTGGCAACACCAAGTGCAATCGGCGTTCACGGACGCAGGGTGGCCGACGAAACTCGAACTGTTCGACGCAGATGTCTACGTGAATCTACATGCGTTTGAGCTTTTGATTGAGATTGCGATGGAGAATACCCAGCGCGAGTACGACCACGTCAAACAGCATTTCGACTCCGGTTTCGAGGTAGTGTGGGTCGTCTGTCCATCGGAATCAGTACGGGACGGACTTCAGGAACGCTTTGAGTCCGGGGAGATCGATACGGACAACGTGGTGTTTCGCTTGACCAGCGATTTTCTAGATAGCATCGGTGAATAACCGGAGACGATAGGATTCGAGACTGCGTTTCATTTGACGAGGGCGACCAAGCGAAGCCGGGTTGCGAAACCCGAGTGAGATCGTATCGATGGCATCCGAACTACGGTCCTCTACGAATTTACAATCACGGTGAACTTCGGAGCGAGGATAGCCGCACCTTCTGGAGTGGAGTTGTGATTCAGATTAGTGGAAAATTCGGCCGCTTCGGCAGACCTTGAGTTCGTTCCAACCTTGGTGGGCAGGTATTCGGGATATTCGGGAAATCGGAACATAGAGATACTGGTGACTCGCTTGCCACGAGCAATTGGATACTGGAGTTCGAGGTAATCGCGGGGTCTCAACCGAAATCGAGGGTGAATTTGAGACCGGATTTCGAATGCGGTGTATCCGCTGTAAAAACGGTGGCGGCGCGAGCCACCAGTATCTACCTACCCACCCCTATAGTTACCCATACAAAAGGATATGATTATATACTATCATTTTCTCAGTAAAACCCCAAACGAAGGAGGGGGATGAAGCGGTGAAATCCGTCCAATGAATCATTTGTTGTATGGACCCTCAGACCAGAGAATCAACGATTCACTGGCCACCAACCGCAATCCAGGGTCAGCACGCCAACCGAACCACGACCTCACCCATCCTCCTTCCAAGTCTATACGAAACTACATCCTATGTCTACCACTCACTACATCAACGTCGAACAGAGTTTAGAACGCCTCAAAACCGAAGTCCATTCTGAGAACGCGACCGCGGTCCAAAGCCTCATTGACCACTGCGCGGCCGAAGGCATCGGCGACAGCCAACAACAACGCCTCGTCTACGCATGGAAAACCATGCTCAAGAAGTTCGCTCCCGACGACTTTCGTATCGACGAAGCGACCGAAGCCGAACTCAAACAACTCGTCGCGGCCGTAAACCGGAGCGACTACGCTGAACCAACCAAACACAAGTTCCGCACCGCAATCAAGAAGTATTACAAAGTCGCTAACGGTGGCAAACACCCGGACAAGGTGACATTCTTCTCGGTCCACAAGGACTCCAAGCCTACCTCCGTCACGCGCGACGACCTCTTCACCACCGATGAACTGGAGAGCCTCCTCCAGAGCTTCACGAACGCCCGTGACCGGGCCTTCACCTACACGCTCTACGAATCCGCGGCTCGCCCCGGAGAACTTCTCTCAAGAAACATCGCCGACTTCACCAGCACCGAGAAAGGCGACTTCATCTTCCTCGAAGGAAGCAAAGGAACCCCCGACAGAACCAACCAGTTAGTCCGCTCAGGACGGACAATACGAGAGTGGCTGGCCCAACACCCCCTCGGCGGCGAACTCGGGGATATTCAAAACGTCGGCGCACCGCTCTGGGTCAAAACGGAACAACAAGAATGCACGCACTGCGGCAAGATCCCACACCAGCACGGAGATGGCTGCGAGTACGAACCAGATTTCGCGGATCGGTTGAACTACGACGGATTCCTCCGCCGATTCAAAGACGCCTGTGAACGCGCAGGGATTCCCGAAAACAAGCGTCGGCCATACAACCTCCGCCACACCCGGTTGACGGAAGTGGCGACGTTCATGGGGTACGAGCAGCTGAACAAGTTCGCTGGTTGGACCCCCGGTTCAGATAGGGCCAAGGTCTACGTCCACCTCAACAACGACGACGTCAACCAAGCGATTCGAGACGAATACGGCCTCAGCAACGACGACGAAGCCCAGAACAGAACGTGCCCGTTCTGCGGAACAGAAAATCAGCCCCAGCACAGCGAGTGCCGGAACTGCGGACGTCCGCTCAGCCTCGAACAAGAAACGTCGACAAAGCAGAAACAAGCGGTCCTCGAACGATTGACCGAACTCCAGGAAAAAGGTATCCTCGACAAGATCGAGAAACTGGACGACCTGTAGTCCATCCGAACAGCGGCGTCACCGAGCCGATTACCGCGTCCATCCCCCACGGTGATGTATGGGGTCACACGAGATACTCGAAGCCGAGAAGCTGTTGGAAGAGGTCAACTCGTGGAGTGAGGATGAGATCGAGACGTTGCCGGAGTTGTACCGGCGGAAGGCAAGGGAATTCCGGGGGCTAACGCAATCCGGGGAGGAGTGACCGACTTCCCGTCATCTCCCGCAAAAACTACTGTGAACAATTACTATTCCGACAATCGAGATGCGTTCGACCCGTGGGAGTTCCTACGGGAAACCATGGACGAGGAGCAAGACCGGTTGGAAGAGGAGTTAGAACGGATTGAACGGCAGTTGGACGCCCGGGAGGCGATCCGTGAAGAAAACCTCGAAGAACTGGAGTCGAAACTGGAGTGGTACATCGATCGACTAGAGATGCTATACAAGCGGTCGGGGACAGGTGACACAGATGAGTTGAAGGAACGGATTACTGAGCTCTACGGGGAGATCCGCTTGGAACGCCGCCGTGCGTGGATGGACAAACAGGAGTTGGCGCGGGAACGCCGGGAACTACTCGGCGAACTCGCCACGTTGCACGACGACCGTATCTTCGAGTTGATAGAATAATATATTGTTTTAGATATGCGTGAGTTCAGATGGCAGATTCAGAGAAACACTATTACCGCGACTGAAATCGAATCTATATTTCAACAAAAGGTCAGTAGTCAGGAATGGTTGGATACCATATATCGTCCTCATGGTCGGCACGTGTACGCTGTGTATCAAATTCGTCCGCTTCTCTCAAAATGTCAATCTTATCTTCCAACTCTGTAATCCGGCCGGAACGTTGATCAGATGAGAGGGCGAGTCCATCCAATAGCTTCTCGAAGGCCTGCGTACCGGCCTTGTCCCAATATTCAAAGTAGATGTCAAAATACGCATCAAGTAGTGTTTTCGCCGCTACGACATCTATTGACCGAATCTCTACCCCTGGCCCCTCATGTACCATCCTATTACGGAGTTCATCAAGTCTATCCATTGCGTCCAACAGGCGTGATCTTTCGAACCGGAGTCCCCCTTGCCGTGTCTCAGGATTACCTAAATCTGAGCCACTGACCGACCAGAGAATTCGTTGTGCTCGGGTGACAAGCTCTTCGTTACTTAACTGATCACTCATGGCTAACACCTCAATCCCCCGCCAGAATGCGAAAAACGCGTCATTCGCGTTGGCTGTGCTCGATCCCTTCTGATATGAAGTAGCAGCCGCGAACAAACTCTCTTGAACTTCGGTTAGTGAGTCGAGCGATGGCAGTTGGGGAAGAGAGCCATAGTCCTCCAGTGCTGAGCTACGACCTCCTTGCTTTGTCATTGACTCTCGTTTGATTGTCAGCTGAGCATGTTCGTTGCGAGTTTCTGTTGCCGTAGTCGAGTAGACCAGCATCCCCGCCGGCAGCCGCAGTCCTGGTGCTGGTCTTTGAGTTGACTCCCCAGTTGTGGTCCATCTCAGTCGTCTCCATCGTAGCAGTAGTTGATTCAAGATTCCGAAGAAATATCGGAGAATAGTTGTTGCGCGTTGATACGCGAACTCATTGTCTCTGGCATCAATCTGGATCTGCCAGTACTCTCCGTCGTACTCACGAAACAGGTTAACCGCCTCTGTATGAGATTCTGACGTACGGTGAGCCGTATATGATTCCAACCCGGACTCCAGCTCGGCGTGGTCAGCTGGTTGCAACTCGTGACCTAGCACGGCTACTGGTTCGTTTAGCGCATCGGCACAACTCTGCTGGAGTGGAAATATAACCCGATACGTGTGTTCATCACAGTGGACGATAGACCGGAAAAACTCAGCCTTGTAATCCTCGTATGCCTCTACCTCCGACTGATCAGATGTCGCCGCTTGTTCAACTGCATCGCATAGTAGAGGAACGAATTTCCGACGGAGCGTCTCAAGCGAATGCCGTTTTGCTTGGGGGTCCACACCAAGCCCTTCTGTGATGAGTCGTTCGACATCGTAGTCAAACGAGGAATCATCCGCAATCTGAACGTGTGGGTCATTTGGAATAGGAACATAGTTTATCTTCTCTAAAACTGGATCCAAACGTCCGTTATCGACCATATCGATACAAGAAAAACGACGGGTAAAAGATCCGAGGGTTATTGTTCCGACATTGACATAATGTAACCAGTCTTGGAAACTTGTGAGGAGTCAACAAAAACGTAAACAAGTATCCCTCTATGGTTTTGGCCTTTCAGGATACATTGCTGTACAAGTTTCACGCCCTATATCTCGCAGGAACGTGATTAACCTGCCTAATCGCTGGCAGAACCCTCCTGACCGATGCAGAACCTCTATTCATCAGACGCTGGGAAAGCCCAAAGAAGGTAAACTACTGGACTGATTTATAGTCAAATAACTTTTTAATAAGATAATATACAATTAGACAGGGAGGGGAATTATAATCAAGAAGAATCTGTATTCTGGTAATGGCAGACGGAAATGCGAGTATCAAGTCCCAGTCACAGTTGGTACAGGCTGTTATCGAATCGGGAAAGTACGCGTTTCTAATTGGTGCTGGAACTTCTAAACCAAAACCAGCTGATATCCCAACAGGGGGAGGGCTCGTTGATATTTGGCAGGAGGAATGCTACGAGGTGGCCAATCCCGACCAAGATCTTGACGAATGGGTTGAGGCAGAGGAAGAGACAATGGGCGACAACCAATCTAAATATGGATTTTGGTTTGAGAAGCGTCATCCAACACGAGGACAGCGACGAGAGCGAATTGAAGAATTAGTCGAAGATGCAGAACCAACCATCGGACATATTATTCTGGCAGCTTTGATGGGTGAAGGATATATACCTCATGTATTAACTCCAAATTTTGATGACTTGCTGTTTGATGCATTCTATTTGTACTTAGAAGACAAGCCAAATCTTGTTAATCATGATGCTATCGCGCCAGAGTTTAAACTCACCCGTGAACGTCCTGCCATTGTGAAACTCCACGGAGACTATCTCTACGACAACCTTCAGAATGTAGATAGAGAGACACAAAGTTTGGCACCAGCTATGGAGGATGTTCTGCAAAAAACCGTTTCAGAGTACGGTTTGATTGTTATTGGATATAGTGGGTGGGACGACTCAATCATGAAACCGTTGGTTGAGTCAGATCTATCAGAGTATGGCTTGTATTGGTGTATGCGTTCCTCTGATAACCTGTCACCACATATTGAGGATCTCTTAGAGAAAGAGAATACATATTTAGTAGAAATAGATGGATTTATGGATTTGATGGTGAACATTGGAAGAAAATCGGGCGTCGAACTTCCAAATCCTGTAAAGCTCAAAAATAGGGCTATAAAACGCGCCGAAATGCTGGCGGGAGCTCTTGAAGAAGGTGAGGAGCAGACATCTACCGAATTAGAACTGCGGGTAACCGCTATGCAAGAACTGATTCATAGTGCCACGCAAGCTATGCAAGACGGTAACTATGTTGAGGCAATCTCATTTTGGGATGACTATCTTGAGCGTGAATCAGACCACGCCTTCGCATATCACCAGCGAGGAAATATGAAAGCTAGATTGGGAAAATACGATGAAGCAAAAGAGGATTTCAATGCTGCGCTTGAAGCCGATCCAGAAGATAAACCCGCTCTAGAAGCACGTGCAGAACTTAGAATAATGGACGGTGAATATGACAAGGCATATCAAGATGCAATGAAGGCACAGTCACTACACCGTACTACCAAACATAAAGCAGGCGACCAACTACTTGGCATTATTGCTAAAATACTAAAAGGAGATGACTTCGACGAAGAAGAAAAAGAGTATAGAGAACTTTGTGACAAAGAATTCACTACCAATAGAAGCCTATCATATCTTGACTCATGGTTGTCCGCCTCTAATATCGACGTCGAAAAATTGGACAAGATTAATGAACTTATTGGGATTTATCGCGAACATCAAAAAGGAAATTAATCGGTTTCCTCCACGCGATATAGAACGGGAGCTGTTCTCAAGTGCTGACTTGTGAATGAAGCGACAGCTGATTTGAAATACGCGCGCTGTATTCAGCATGGCTGCTGAAACCTATCACCGATTGGAGTTTTCAACAAGACCAGCCTTTTCCACTTTATTCAACTCCTTTACATCGCAGCGTAAATCCACCCAGGAAGCCACTATTTCCGAAATTTTTCCATAGGACCGACAAAGTCGCTATTATCTCCCACTGTTAGAACTCACGCCGGAATTCCGGGAGTCCCTCTCACCAGTCTCCATAGAAGGATCTAGATTGAGGCAAGCCTGATTTCCCGCGTCTTTCCTTTGTCTCCACCGGAGTAGTGGGTCGCCTCAATCAGGTCAAGCAGTTCGAGGTGGGTGAGAAAATCACCGACACGACGCTCGCTCAGCGGTGCTACATCGGCCGCCTTACAGTGCTCCCGATACTCCTCGTAGACTGCACCCGACGTAAACGGTGGGTCGAGAGCCTTGTCCAACCGGTCGATTGCGTCGTACACTCGACGATGGTGCGGGGTGAATGCATCAAGCAGATGGGTGACGTACTCATAATACGCCGCGAGTCGCGTCTCTTCGACAAGGTCGGGCGTGATATGGTCTTCCGCTTCCTCTGCGGCTTCTCGTAACCATAGAAGCCCGATGGTGATGTTTTGCGTCGTCTCGGCGATAGCAGTGAGCGCATCCTGATGGACGGACTGGGGCCGAAGTGCCCGTCGTGCACGGTCGGCGAGAATCTGGCGGATTTCGTCTGGTGTGTACGGTTCCAGCGCCAACCGTTCTGGCCGGAACGAGCTGTAGGTCCGCGCGTCGAGGACGTCCTCGAAGGTAGACCGATTCGCTGAGACCGTGATGACCGCCGTGTTTTCGAGGCGCGTGAAGAAGTAGAGCAGGTCGTCACCGTCGTTCAACAGGAGGAAATCGATTTCGTCGAGGACGATCACGGTCGGGAGGGTCAGTTGCTCCTTGATCAGTCGCTGGAGGTCGGCCGCGCGATGGCCGGTTCCAAGTTGGGTGCCAGTCAATTGCTGATAGAGCCGTTCCAACGCTTTGTACTCGGTATCGTGATCGATTCCAGAGAGATAAATCGTGGTGACGGTCGGCGGAAACGTGGTCAGGAACCGCTGCAGGAGATGGGTCTTCCCGGTGCCGCGCGGCCCGTGGACGTGCAGGTGCGAAAGCCGGCCCTCTGTGTCGACGCCAAAGAGCTCCGTGAGGAACTCCTGTTCGGCCTTTCGACCGACGAACTGGGAGGGAAGCGACGTCGGTTCCAACGGGGTCCGCGAATCGATGATGCTGGACATAGTATGTATAGAAGGGGAACGCGAGGATACACCGATTTTGAGACCCGCGAGTTCGCTTGCCATCGAGGCGGGTACAATGGACCACTTTCCACATTACGGTTCTGAGTCACACACGCTTTCGAACATAGATATACTCGCCTCCATACGAAATCACGTCCCGGGTCTGCCTTTTGAATCCTGAGCGACCGTTATCGTAGTGTCGGAGTGTGATGAACACGATGTTTGACGATGATACTGTCGGGAAAGGGCCAATCCGGTCCGAGCAGTACTTGACGGACGAGGCGGGCACCGGCCACGTGATCGGGCGCGAAGCCGAGTTACACGCCATTCGAGACGCAATTCAACCGCTGACGAAACGTGAAACTCCTGCGAACATCCTCGTGTATGGCCCGCCGGGCAATGGGAAGACCACCTGTGTCAACACCGTCTTTGACGCCCTCGAATCCAAAACCCGCGTGAAAACCATTCGAATCAACTGCTGGCAGTACCGGACCCGACCAGCTCTCTTGACCGAGATCCTCATTCAGTTAGGGTATCCTGCCCCAAGAAAGGGGAAACCGGTCGACGAACGACTCGGCAAACTCCGAGAGTGGCTCGATAGGAATCGAAGTGTTGCAGTTGCCCTCGACGAGTTCGACCAACTGGAGGACAATACCGAAATTCTGTACGACCTCCACATGCTGAGCCAGCAGACTGAGAACAAACTCGGCCTCGTACTCCTCTCGAATCTCCCACCAGAAGAGTTCGTGCTCGATGAACGCAGCTGGAGTCGACTGAACTGCGAAATGATTGAGTTCGAACCCTACACTGTTGACGAACTCCAAGATATCCTCGAGGACCGAGTCGAACAGGCATTTCTGCCTGGAACAGTCGATCCCGAGGTCATCGAACGGATCGCCGAAGACGCCGCTGACTCAGGTGGTGACTGCCGGGAAGCGTTTGCCCGACTCTTACGGGTCGGTCGCCGCGCAAGCCGCGATGGTGCCGAAGAAGTCACGCCGGAGTATCTCGGCGGGGTAGAAGGGTGATGCAGCATCGAGTGGGTTGACGACGATCCGGTCACGCAAGTTGAAGAGTATCTTGCCCTCTTCGACATTGAACCTGACCGAGTTGGCATCGTATTCGGACCACGATACAATGCAGAACTTCCTGGCGTCGAATTGGAGGTCAACATCCGTATGCTTGAAGGGGATGATCAAGACCTGTATGCCATCGATGGATGCTATCCCTACCAAGACGTTGGGTGGGGCGATTTTCTGGAGGAAACCTATCCAGAGCTTGTAACCGAATTCGAGGAGGTCTTCGGAGATGCCCAACTCCAGTATTTTGAGCCGTGATGTCGCCACTACTCTGGGCTGCCAGTCCTGGATTTCCCGGTGGAGTATGAAACCATTCGTGCCGCTACTGACTTCGAGGACGCCGTGCAGCAGGTTGGGCGTAGACAGTACCGTGTTACGACTGGTAAGGGTGGTACTCGATTGACGGAACGGCCTACCTCTTGGTGGATGAATATCGGTATCTGGAACCGCCCACGGAGATGTCGCTGGAGGAGTACGACGACTTTCTGTCCCAACGGTACGACCAGCTACACAACGTGGCGCGGTTGTACGCAGAGATGCTAAACACGGCGGACGGCACCGGGGACGGGGCGAAACCACGGCTCATCCAACATTGGGAGCGGTACGTCGACGCTGCATCTACGGTGCATCGGGTCCGGTACGAACTCCGAGAGCGCGGCAAGCGGGACGGGGACGGCGGTACTGGCTGGACAACGTTGGAATAGGAAAAAGTAGTGTCGCCGAGCCTTATGATTGCTGAGAGGGTGTCAAGTCAATGGTTGGGCAGTGTTGGTCCGACTTTTCTAGTTGGCTTACCCGAACATGGAAGCGAGGATACTGGCTATGAACAGGAGGCCATCAATGTCTGACAAGCGTTCATTCGCACTGATTTACTAATTGCCAGTATGAAAAATCGAAGAACAGTATTCTCCGAACGGAAGGTTTACTCGCACCAGCAGTGGACCGGGCCGAGGTTCCCTTCCTCTCGGGTTGCTTCGATCTCACAGACGAAGTAGTCCTCTTCAGGATAAAGGAAAAAATAGTCCTCGTCCCCGTTTTCAACGTAATCGACATCGTCAATTGTCCACTCAGCGTCTTCCACTCCATCCCACGTATACCGGGTTGAATCACATTCAACTCCGAAATGGAGTACACTGGGCACGCTAACCTCGATGTGTTCGACACGCTCAAACCGGCGGTCCTGTGAGATTCTGACCATACAAATCCATGATTCTCAGTTGGCAAGTACGTACCGACAGGTCCAACCTAATACGGAGAGTTGAATTAGCTGGATTGATATGGCCTTAGTAGGAAGACGGTGGAGGTGACTATCTAACTGTGAGGTTCTACGCTCCAGAAAATGACGACAACGTCGATGGTAATTACGACTTCATCAATGATGAACTCTCGACAATCGGGACGGATGGACGGGAACAACATTTCATCTGGGACATCTTCGACTATCCGGAGACGCCAATCGACGGAGTTCTCATCTCCCGGGATAAGGTAAAAGACAGACCTTCAAAGGAGGAATCGTTGACAACCTATGGGGTATATAGTGAAGAGTCAGTTCTCGACATCCCGGACTGGCTCCCAACGATCAGCGACTGCGGTGCATGGACTTTCAAATCTCTCCCGTTCCCACCGTACGACAACAAGGAGATGCTTGACTTCTACGAGTCCCTTGACGTCTCTGTCGGGGTGACACTCGACCACCCCGTTCTCGGGTCGGGAAAGCAAGGTCGTCTATACCTGGACGAACGCGCGTTTTCTGCCGAGTTCTCGGAAGAGGACATCCCAGACCGTCTTGGGAAAAAATACGATATAATGGTCACTGACTGGTCAGATCCAGTCCACGGATGGCCGAACTACGTCGAAGAGTACGAACCGTCGATATACCATATTAGTTGTCCGCTCCCGTTTGACGCGTCACTGTTTGAAGGTGCCGCAGAAGACATCGTTGCCCGGCTTGAGGACGATCCCCGTGCAGTATTCCAGGAAAACGATACGGACTTCCGATACGAGCTGACGCTCGAAAACGCGGAGAAGATGTACGCCCTCCACCTGGATGGGGATTACTCGTTCCGACTAATGGCAGCTATTCAGGGGAATTCGCCGGAGTCGTACGCTGAAGCGACGGAGCGGGTTCTCGACATGGGGTACCGCTACATCGGTATCGGCGGACTGGCGAGCAGTCAGGTGGATGAGGTCCGCGGGATTGTCAACGCCGTTGGGGATACGATCCGGGAGTTCGAGAACGAGCACAGTACCCGTGTCGATGCCCACGTGTTCGGGTTTGCCAAGACCGATGCGTTCAGTGATATCGGGCAAAGCCGGATGTCGAGTTTTGACAGTGCAAGCATGCTCCGGTCGGCGTGGAACAGCGGGAACAACTACCACATGGACAGCGACACGAAGTACGACGCGGTCCGCGTCCGTCAGCCTACATCGGTTAAGGCAGCGCTCTGGGGGCAAGAGATGCTGTACGCTCTCCGGGCCTATGACGAACAAACCTCGATCGCCGATGCGATTCTCGAATGGGAAGAGGTGGCTGAAACCGCCATCACCCAGTTTGAAGAATATGTCAAGAACAACCGGTTCAACGGAGGGCACGACTCGAAGCGGGTCACCGATGTCCGGCAACACCTGCGAGACAACTTCGAGTATACTGCAGAACTGAAAGCTAGCTTCGGGGATGAATTCTGGAAGGATATAACGTGGAAGCTGTGCGACGATACCCCCGATAATGGAGTAGAACTGGACGAGTACCTCGAGATGATAGACGAGGCGAAAGCCGTATTCGAGTCGGAGTTCCCGAAGATGCAGTCTGCGATACGAGAGCACGAGGAAAAGACGGGAGAGGTGGGCTCGTTTGAGCAGATCTGGTCCGTCGTGACGGAATACGCGAAGTCGGATGTCATCGATGACGCTGATCTTCTCAGTGGGTACAAGGAGACGCTCCGCGAGCGGCCGTGGGAACAATGCGACTGTGCGATCTGTACCGAACGCGGGATTGAGGTCGTAATCTGGCGTGGGAATAACCGGAACCGTCGCCGCGGATTCCACAACACGAAACGCTTCTACGAAGAGTTCCAGGACGCTCTCCCGAAAACGCTGGCGTTGGTACCGGCCGACTCCGGTATTTCCGGCTTCGACTCCGTGGAAACGTATCTCAAGGAGAACCACGGCCGGTTCTGGAACGAAGTCAACGACGCCCCCGTCGCAGAGGTCGGAACATTCACGGAGGAAGGTGTCCACGAATGGTGGGATGACACGCCAAGTACCGTATCGTTCGAAGCAGGAAAGATGGAAACGGTCCTGTCAAGACATTGTGCCCGGTACCAAGACGTGTATCTGTTCGACCCATCAGACACCGTCAGCGACCGACTGGTGGACGCCATCAAGGAGGTGGACTGTCAGGTCCATACATACGATGACCCGGCCCAGCTCCGGGAGGAACTGGACAGCGAACTCGGCCTGCGTACGAATTACTCGTTGACAGATTCCTTTGCCTAGCAATTCCATGCACGTCCTGATCATCGACCAGTGTTCAAGCGATAAATCGTATCCTGCTGGTAGTACGACGTACGAGAAAGATGACCTCGAAGGAGTTCTGAAGGACGATCTTCTGGCACGCAGCGACACCGCACGTATCCCCGCTCAGAAGCTCTATGCGGGACGTCAGCAGGAGAAGGTCGGTAATGCGGTTACGTCACTTCGCCAGAACGGCCACGACGTGTCACGATATTTCGTGAGCGCCGGCTTCGGTCTTGTCGAAGAGGACGAGGACCTTCCACCGTACGAGGTTACGTTCAACGAGATGAGTGCCAGCGAGATTGCAGAATGGACAGTTGAACTGGATCTACGGGACGATATCACATCTGTGCTATCTGGCGCGGACTCCGTCGACATCGTATTCCTTCCGTTGGGTGGGACATACTACGACAGTATTGAGCTTGATGCGGTACTTCCGCACATTCCGGAGGATACAATTGGCGTCGTCTTCAACCAGCCAGAGATAGCTGCAGAGTACGGAAACGTCATCTCGGTTCCTGCGGGCCGCCCCGAAGCGAAAGAACAGCAAACAATCGCAGTGGCACTGAAAGGAAAACTGTTGGAGAATTTTGCGTCACATCTCGAAGCCGGGAAAGAGGTGACGTCCAAGGAAGATGTCAAGACGTTTTGCGCCGCAGAATACCCGCCCCAAGCAGGGTTCGACGAGTTCGATACCCGATAGCGTTCCGACCTGTATCATTCATTAATTAACATTTAAGTCTAGGGGCAGCCTATCCGAGCGCGGCGTGGTATGCTCTATCGAGAACGGACACTCGACCTTCCACACGGGACACTCCAGACGCCGGTCTTGCTCCCGGTGAGGAACGTGGGGAAACGGTCGAGTGATAATACGCCCGAATACACGGGGACGATCCCGGACCTCCCGACGGCGATGGTCAACGCCCGGTCGATCTATCGGCGTGACCCGATGTGGGAGCGCCTCCAGAACGGGGTGACACTGCGGGAGGAAATGGGAGTGCCAGAAGATACGATCGTCTTTGCGGACAGTGGGGGTCTCGATTTCAGGACGGAACAACCCGAGGCAACGGCCGAAGAGATGCTGGGAGTGCAGGCCCAGTTGGACGCGGACATGTACGGGACGATCGACATCCCCCTTTCCCGTGAAAACTGGGCCGAGGAGAACCAGCAGCGTATCCAGCAAAACATCGACTATGCACTCCAGGCAAGCGAGCATCATGCAGACGGGGATGACAGTCTCCTGTTGGCGAGTGTCCACGGGTACGACCCCGAAACCATCCGGAACAACATCCAGTATCTCGAGAAGAACGGTGAGTTCGACGGGTACGCCCTCGGTAGTCTGGCACTAATCCGAACGGACTACCAGAAAACGACGCGCCTGATCCTCGCGGCACGGCGGGCGACAGACAAGCACCTCCACGTATACGGTCTCGGCGGTATCGTCTACCAACCGCTCCTCCTGTACCTCGGCGTCGACAGTTTCGATTCGTCCGCGTTCATCCGCAGTGCCGGTAACCGGAACTACCTGCTTCCCGGATTCGGCGGGGAGGAACTCGGGAACATCGACCACATGGAGTACCTGCCGTGTCCGTGTCCGGTCTGCGGAACGCGGACACTCGATGAGATACGGGAGAACCGCGACCTTCTGACCAAACACAATCTGTGGTCGATGGCGACTGAACTGCGCCGGTTCCGGTACATGGTCGCGGCAGGCGAAGACATCGAGGACTACCTGGACCTCCGGTTCCAAGGGAACGAGGTTACGCGACGGGCGTACCGGATCGCCAAACAGCAGGTACGACGACTCGTATGACCGACGAACGTCCGACCGTCCGGCCAGTTACGCTCTCACGGCTTGTAGAACTCGTTCATGCCTGCTGTGACGGGACGCAGACGACTGAAGACATCGAGCGACGTCTCGATGTCACCCATCGGCGTGCCCGGGAAACGATCCTCGAAGCACTCCGTATCGGCCTCGTTACCGAACCTGCTGAGGACCTGTACGCCTCGTCACCAGCAGGGGATGCATTCCTTGATGCAGTGCTCGGTGAAGAGTGGTCCGGGGTCAGTCGTATCCTCGAAGAGGGCAGTCCTCACTACAGCAGATTACTCCGGGTCTTGGATGAACAGGCCCCGGCCACGATGGAGGACCTGCTTGATGCGCTGACAAGCGTAGCAGAGGAGACGCCGTACTCGTATAACCAGACCAGCGTCGAGGTTGTCTGTGACTGGGCGGAACGGTTGGGTGTTGTCCAACGTAACGCGTTCACAGGCCGGTACTATCCCGTGGAACGCAAGGAGATTCCGGGGGACTTCCCGGTCGTCCTGCTGGACGTGTACGAGGACCTGGAGGAGACTGCAGGTGTAAACCTTCAGCAACGGTACCTGTCAATTCCACGACTGCGGGAACGGACGTGCGAACGTCTCCGCTGTACCCGGTCGGCGTTCGATGACGGCCTGCTCGTGTTGTGCCAGGAGAACGTTGGCGATCTGGAGTTAGCCGGTGCACCGCTCGATACGACGGCCAAGGATTCGGCCCTCGGTATCAAGCAGGTCGCCCTGGCGGACAACGGTGCATTGATTTCGACGTCACAGTCGACTGACCCGGTCATGAGCGGTGTCGAACAGTTCGGAAAACAGTACTACTACCTCGCAGTCCACGACCACGAACTCTCGTTCAGACCGAACAATGACCACTGATGGATTCACGATCACGGACCAGAAGCGCGATTATTCGCAGTATGAACTGGAAGAGAACCCATTTCCGTACAGCCCCGTACCCGATGATGAACCGGACCTGTACTGTGGGCAGAAGCACGTGACCGAGAGAATCAGTGATACGGTCTCGACAGTGCTTGCGACGGGGAAGTCGAAGCATCTGGTGGTTACCGGCAAGTACGGGAACGGGAAGTCGCACACGCTCAAGTACACGCGGGCACTGCTCCGGGACCGAGACGATGTCGTCGTCGGGTACGTGGCCCAACCGGGCGAGGGGTTCCTCGATATCTATCACGAGTTCATGTACGATCTCGGGTTCGAGTACGTCCAGGAAGTTGCATACGATTACCTCGCTGCCGTCGCGCAGGATGAGACCGACCGCAATCCGATCGGTGCATCGGCCATGGAGTCCCTGATCGAGGAGGGTGAGGTACTTCTTTCAGAATTGGTCCCGACAGCCATCAAACGCCTGAGTGAGACCACGCGGTTCGCTGACTTTGCCCGGGCGATCATCCACATGGTCTACGAGGACACGAACCTCTACGCTTGGCAGTGGCTGACGGCCGAAGGTATCCGGTACGAGCAGCGGAAAGAACTCGAGATCCACAGTGCACTGGACGACGATACGATGGGTGTCCGTGCGTTCACGTCGTTCAAAAACCTGCTCTTGGAACTGGGCTACACCGGGGTGTTCGTGTTCGTCGATGAGTTCGAGAGTATCGCCCGCCTGTCGCCGAAGGATGAGCAGACGACGCTGAACAGCATCCGGCACCTGATGGACCAGAACAACGCCGGTCTGTGTATCCTGTTCGGGTGTGCTCCTGAGGTCTGGCAGGACGTGATGAGCGAGTACCACGCGTTCAGCGAACGGATCGGGCAGGAGGTCGCTCTCCGTCCACTGACGGAGGAGCACCTGTACGAGTTGATCGAGCACTACCTGGATACCGCAAGGCAGGGGAACAGAGGTGGAATCGCGCCGTTCACGGAGGAAAGTCTCGATTTTATCCTCCAACGGTCGCAGGGGAACGTGCGGCAGGCCCTGGCGATCTGTAGCAGGGTCCTTGACCGGGTGGTCGAAGCGGAGGCCAAACACATTGACGCGGATTTTGTGCGGGAAACGCTGTGATCCATGGTTGAAGGTGCTGGCGTTTCCCGCGATGATGGTTGTCTGTATAACTGGTCACTATCCCCATGATTTAACATCACCTCGGTCAGTTACTGCGATTATGCTCTCCGACATCGATTTCTATGATCTGCCGAGGGACCGGCAGCGGCAGTTTCTACAGGACCAGCGCGTTATTGCGGACGGTGCGATACTCCGCTCGTTCCCTGAGGACGAACCGCCCGTCCGTGTCCTGGAGAAGTCGTTCAGCGATACAATCCTTGACCTGCTGGAGCGGGGGTACTATACGGCCGAGGAACTGGCGGGCGAGATCGGGATCCAGAAGCGTAACGTGCGGGCACGGATAAACAGCCTCAAGCAGATCGGCCGTAAGAGCACATACGGAACCCCACCGACGGAACGGCTTCTCGAAGAGCGGAACGGCGTGATCCGGGTGAAGGATATGCGAGGGCCAGCAGCGGTCTATACGTTGGAGTCGGTCCCGTTCCATTCCCGGGTGACGGATCCGACCCTTGGGTTTTCGCTTCTCGGTTTCGATGAGTTGCTGGCCGAGTTTCCGACTATCATAGAGCACATCCCTGCGGGGAAGGCCGCAGAGATAGACGAGGATTATGCCCGGGTCGTCGGCGATTTCTGGGAGATTCCGGCCCAGGAGGCGTTCGATTATCTCACGCAGTTCGACCGGAGTTATATCGATACGGCGATGGGACCCCTTCCGAACGTCGAGGCACCGGATGAGGAACAGCAGGTGCGTGAACGGTTGGCCGAGGCTGACGGTAGTTACGACCGGCGGTCGGTCTCGGACCAGATGCTGGAACGTATACTGGACGGTATCGCGGACTCGGACGTGATTGAGGCATACGGGCTCCGCCTGTATCAGCGCCTGTCCATCGAACTGTTCGATTGTCGCCGGATAGCCGACTATAACGACTCCGAGCAGGTCACTGCCATCGACGATGCCCGGACGCAGGCCGCGGAGACCCTTGACCCCACGAATCTCGATGATTCCAAGGAACCGCACACGGCAAACATGGAGTTGGAGAACGCGGTACTGGGGACGGTATCGGCCGTGCCGATGACGGTGGAGGAGATCCACAACAACCTTCCAGAGATTTACCAGGTATCCTATCCGGTAGCGGACCTTAAGCAGTTGCTTGAGAACCTTTCTAATGCGGGCATCGTTGATGAGCACATAGACGGAGACCAGCCACGATACTCAAAGTAGGTGGCGGGGAATCGATGATGTCGCGTCGTGTTGGAAAGACTTAACCAATCTCCATTGGATAACAGGAGCGAACGGAGGATCGGGAATTGACCTTACAGTATGCACGACTTTACCAGATGCGGGCATGTATCCGGTTACTCGCTGACGAAGGACCCCTGGCTCTGGACGAACTGACTGCGGAACTGGTTAGCCGGAAGAACCTTGATGCAAACCTTCCGGATTCCGAGGAAGGGGTAGAGGATGTCATCGGAGAGTGCCGGCAGACACATCTCGTCATGAAGGATGGTGACCAGTTACGGTTGACGTCCCGTGATGACCTTGAGGAGATGGACCGGGGACAGCAATTCATCCATTCGGGACAGGATGTCGCGGGAGCGGTCAGTGAGCGGGAGGAAGCGGATCGCATCCTCGCGAACATCATCGACCGGTACCCGAACCTGATCCCGTTGGTCCGGACGGTCCATGAACGAGGTCCGGTCGAATCGTTCGAAATAAAGAAAGAGTTCGACGGTCAGTCGGTGTTTGGGGAGAAACTGAACTCGTTCACGATCGACATGGGGTTGGAACTGCTGACCGACTCTGAAGTGATTGAAGAGGTCCCTGGGGGGTACGTTGGCCGGCGGTGGCCCGACCAACTGTTCGCGCACGTCCTGGTGGATGAGTATCTGGATATAACCGGGCTTGGCGAGTCGCTGGCCGATGCAGACGTCACGGAGGAAGCGGTGAGCGTGAACGAGGGCGACCTCTACGAGCGATTGGAAACGGTGTACGGTATGGATCGAGCCACGTTCGAGACGAAACTCGACGCAATGCAACTGCGCGGTCTAGTATCGGAAGAAAGTTACGATCAGGTGGTTCTGAAACTGAATGAATTCGACGGAACACACATCCATGAGTGAGCCGGAAAGCAAGTTTGATACGTACGACT
>SDGW01000086.1_pt1 | contig 36264 bp, 27 predicted proteins | sample 2873831 | NCBI WGS metagenome assembly SDGW01 (sample SAMN08132700, study PRJNA421101) | hypersaline lake metagenome | isolation source: celular fraction 0.22 microns magnesium sulfate-rich crust from ephemeral... | place: Spain: Penahueca Lagoon, Toledo | collected 2011-07 | reverse complement strand
GTCGTCCGCGAAACGATCCTCGAGGACAGCCGGATGCAGGACTGGACTCGCGAGTAGTGACCCCCTACTACTGAGTGGGTGCGGACGACGGAAATCCGGGGTGGGGCGTGAGGAAACGACGGAAACGAGGGGGGTCGAAAATTACGTCGGAAACGTGGGGTTGGATCGAAACGACGGAAACCAGGGGTGGGGTCTATCAGACGTTCGAGTTGTAACAGACGAAACGTTCGATTAGACCGTCCCAGTGGCAACACCTCTCCAGTGATTGAGGCAGTCACGAAGAATACGTGCTACTCAGAAACCTCTAAGACAGCGACTGTAACCTCTTCGTTGGCGTACTCCGTCCCAAGTGTGATTCTGCCGCGGGAATCTGTCTTCTTCGTGATGAGGTCTTTGGGGATGACCACGCGGGTGTCTTCAGCGTCCTTCATTTCTCCTCGTTCATCTTCTGCATCAGCCTTAGAGCCGTTTCGAGACAGTCGTCTTCCCCGTCGCAGGATTCGCTCTCGATGTCGCTGATGCGTTGCCACATCAGAGGATTGGATTTCTCACCGTCGCCTTCGAAGCGTACTTTTTCGACAGCGACGACAGTGGGATCGTCTACAGCGTACCCAACACGGAGTTCTTTCTCTGGATGAATCCACTCACGTGCGTAGAGATTCCCGCCAGTATTGATTACCTCCCCACCAACCCAACCAGTTGGGGCATCTGGGACCTGTTCTTCGTGTTTACTAGGCGTGTCAGCACCCATATTCCCACAATAAACCCACGATAACTTATTAGTTTCCCATATTCACCCACAACAGATTCGTAGAGTCGTGTCAGGCTCGCTCATCAGCCCGTTATAATTGAGAAATGGCCGTACTGTCCAGTGACTCGTCAATCATTGAATCGGGGGCGATGCCCGCTCTCCGTGAGGGTCCCCTGAAGGCAATCACGGGGAACGAGGTGGAGACACAAGGCGGTTCACACTCTCTTTCAGGTGGTCCGCGACCACATCGACATCGAACCACCGTAGAACGGAACATCGTTGGCTTCGAGTGCGGACTCGACGAGTGACGGGTACTCACTGCCCCGATCCATGATCACGGCGACGTCCTCAGCATCTGCGGGGGCAACGTTGTCGACGACAGTATCGACGATATCCGTTGCCGACTCGAAGCAATGGAACGGTGGGAGATCGAACTCGCCTTCCTCGAACGGATCGATGGTGGTGTATTCGTCTGGCAAGATCGAGCGGTCGAGCGCAGAGAACTGAGACTCCCCGATAACGGCGACTGAGCGCTCTGCCGGAATCGAGTAGGCTGCCAGATCGTTGTGTGCACAATCGACGTCCTCGATCACCGAGATGGCGTTTCGGGTGTCCGCGGTATCGAATCGATCGTATCGCAGAATCGCTCGGATATCACCGGTTTCCTCCCAACACCCGAGTATATTCTCGAGAAGGTACGCGGCCTGTTTCCATCGGAGGTCGGTAGCGTCGATTAGTTCGAGAAACAGTGTCCGTTCGTCGCGAGGACGGAATTCTCCAGAAGCGAGCATCCGTGGTGTCGCGGCGAACGTCCCGATCCGAGGCTGATCGACCCGACGGTTCAGCGCGAGGCTAAGTGGGGCGTCGATCGTCAAGACGAGGTCGTAATCAGCGACTGCATCGTAGAGCTTGCCGATGGGACGGGCCCGTCGTACAGACACACTGTCGTACTGCTCGGGCGATATGTTGAGTTTGTCGGTATGTCACTGTTGAACAAGGAGTAAGGAACGATCGAGATCTCGATCGACTCGTACAGGCAGGTGAGGGTTCTGGTGTGGATGCCCTCGGGGTTGTCAACATTTATTACACGTAGGAAAGTGTTTGACTAGACATCCCCTCAGTATGTCTGAACGAGTCTCTATCGTGGACCAACTCTCAGAGCGGTGTCGGAAGGAGCACGTCGAACTCCTCGGTGGACTGGTCAACAGAACGGCCTGGAACAAGGAGGCCGATCTCGGGTACGGTAATCAGGTTGTCTCTGTCGCGCACGACGACCGGACAGTTCTCGAGCTGGTTCAGAATGCACGTGATGCCATCGTCGAGGGTGAAATCGAAGGTGAGAGTCGGGTCTCGGTAATCGTTGGACCAGAGTCACTCATCGTCGCCAATACAGGGAGTCCGTTTCGGCTCGATGAAGAGGATGTCTTCGACGCCGTGACATCACTCGGCCGCTCCGCGAAAGCCCAAGACCGTGGATCAGTAGGCGAGAAAGGAGTCGGATTGAAATCGATTCTCCAAACGAGCGAACAATTCCGAATTCATTCGGAAGTCGACGGTCATCGCCTCTCCGCGCACTTCTCTCGGGCCCGTGCTGGGCGTATGTTGCTCGCGATGTACAAGGACCTCCTCGCCGAATCGACATTCACGAAACAACTGGAACGTGACCACAACGACGACCTCGCTCGAGCATGCCGAGAGTTCTCCCCCGAGTTCGACACCTATCCGACGTATGTCGACCCTGACCAAATGTGTGCGCAGCTTCTGGCAGATTTAGAGGATCAGGAACCGCCAGGTCCAGAATCTATTTTGAGCGATTTGCCTCGACTATCCCTGTTCCGATATCCGTTCCCCGTTTCGGTTCCAGAGGCCGGATCCCCGGTGTACTCGACACTCGTTGGAACAGCGGACATAGACGACTCGTCGACGACAAACTTCGGTTCCGACCTCCGATCCTGGATCGAGGAAGGAACGACGTCATTCACGACGGTTCTCGAACTCGATTACGTCGACGATGAGTGGCGATCGCTCCTCGATCGCGTCGAAGATGTCCTTTCCGAGACCGACGGCGAGGCACTCTCGACGTTTCGTGATAACCGATCGTCGGCCACAACTGATCGAGATCAGTTCACAACACAGCGGCAGGAGGAGCTTTGGCAGGAATGTGTCGATATCTCCCCTGAGACCCTGATTCTTCTCGGGAAAATCGACCAACTTGATCTCGTTCGGGTTCGCCGTGACGAGGAGGAAACACTTCGGTTAGACGACTACCGTAAGATCAGAATCGAGTCAGAGGGGCAGACCCCGCTCTCGAATGCTCCAGAAGTCAGCCGACGATCGGTAACGTACGAGAAAACTGAATCCTGGACTGGCGACGAAGAGGCCGAAACACGTGTATTCCGACAGTACTCCCAGACGTATACCGATCTGAGAGCGACAGATGAAGCGGAAGACACGAAAGATGACCTGCACCTGTTGGTAGAGAATCCACAGCCGAACACAGAATGGGAACCTCGACCGAAGCCACTCTTCCTGTACTACCCGATCGAAGATGTCGAGACACCGTTCCCGTTCGCGATCCACGCACCCTTCCGTGTCGATTTCGATCGGCAATCACTCGCTGACGACGACCAGAACCGGCGCATCCTCGAGAAGCTTCCACCACTGATCAGAAAAGCGGCGATCGATCTCGCATCGAACGAAGCCACAGGTGCCGGGCCCCCCACGTCGTTCGCAAAATGGATGCCGTGGTTGACGACGCCAGTTACGTCACTAGACGACGAAGCCACGATTACGGAACACTTCCGGGCTATATTCGACCGGCTTCGAGATGCACCAATTGTCCCGACGGATACCGGTGAACCACTGGCACCTAGAGAAACTCTCGTCGATCCACAGCGACTACTCGCGTTCGAAGCGTTGCGTGAGCGAACGGCTACTCCACCACTCCCTCGAGCGGATGTCGTTGGGACGGGTATCGTCTGGCGCAATGCCATCACTGGTGACCCGGGGGAGTTCGACGATTGGGTTGGAAATATCGGCCTCACTGCGATCCTCGACAGAACAGCCGATAGTGACAATGGCCGGGGTAGTATCGATCTGCTCTGTGAGCTCTGGCAGGGCGCTGATCTCGAGACTGACGATCGAGCCGTTCGGATGGACCACCCGAGGTATGCAGAGCAGTACTTCGGGGCAATCCTCGGGATCCTTCGATCAGCATCTTCAGATGACGAACTGGATCTCGACGACGGAACGGATGCGAAGGACGCTGCCAGGACCCTCGGCAGCAATCGAGTCCCGTTGCTTCCAGCTGAGGCACATCAGGAGGGGGCCGATGCAGACGAGCCGACAGTAACGCATCTCGTCCGAGCGCAGTTTCGCGATACGACGACCGACGGGTCCCGTGCTTCACGGAGTGAGCGGATCGTTTTCCGGCGTGCTGCCAGCAGTGGTGACGCGGATCGTTCTAGTATCGGGAACCTCCCGACGCCGCCGGACGAACTTCCAGTGTTCGTCGTTCCGTTTCGAACGTCTTGGTCGGCTGCACTGGAGGGCTACAACCGGGATTGGGGAACACGAAGCCTCGATAGCCCAACGGCATTTTACCGCCGAATCGCCGCCGAGGCCGGCGGGTTTTCCGGTGAGCCAAGAGCCGATACAGCCGTCTTAGAGTATCTTGCAGATCTCTACGATACCGTCACGCAACGGCAGGTCGCCGAATCGCTACGGCCGAAACCACATCATCATCATCAGTTCGACGCCGTCGAGAACACACTCGAAGGCGCGGAAGTAGACGACGCACCGACGGATTACGACGACTTCCTCGAGCAACGGTACACGCAACGAGTCCGCCTTCCAGTGACTGCGGGTAGTCGTGAGAGGGACTCGACGATGCAACCAGCAGAGACACTCACCTTCGGTGCAGGGTGGGCCGCGGAGTTTGCAGAAGCAGCGAACGTTCTGGAGGCAGACGACACCGATTCCTATCAGTTTGATGGCGACGACTCAGGTGAGGAGGCACGCGCGGAGGCCTTCCGTCGTTGGAGCGCTGCGATCGAATTTGCTGCGGAAGCACGGCAAGACGATAGTCACGAGGTTGCCCCGCCAGATAACGAGTGCTGGAACGGCGTGTTCGGCGAGATCGATTCGGCTGATACTCTTGACCGAGTTCGGCGACTGGATACATTGATCCATTTCGGTGTGCAGGTTGGCCCTCGAATCCAGTGGCAGTGGGCACTTCCAAAACACGCACACCGGAACCCCACAGCGATGCCTCCCTCACTGGCGGAAGAGCTCTCTTGTGGAAATCTTCCGGATAACGGATCGTTTACCCCGCCTGCAGATCTCTTGACCGACTATCGGGATGTGGTCTGGTGCTCGGATAACGATCCAGCTTTCAGCGCGAGCCATTCGGATAAGTGCGAAGAAAAATGGGTACAGCCGGACATCGACGAGTGGGTCGGCCGGTACAACGACGTTCTGATCCCCACGTGGTGGTTCTTCCCCGATTTCCCCGACTTGGATAGTGACAGGGGCCGATCCTATCGTAATGCTGCGTTGTTGATCTGGCCCGAACTGGACGACGCACTCGTGAGATCGGCGTGGTTATGTAACAGCCAGCACCAGTTCTACTCTCACAGGGACACCATCCCGTCATTGGGTATCGTCCAGTTGGCTCGCCAGGAGTTGTGGCCAGCTGAGACACCGTCTCAGGACGACTCGAACGAACGGATCGACATTCGAGAAGGCGAGCTATTCCCTGCGCAGAGACTCCTCCTGACCGAGGCAGAGACTAGTCAAGGTGCTGCTCGATATCTTCCCCGGGTGAACGTCGATGCGTTGAAACAATCTCTGGACGAGAAAACCAACGATATCGAGTCGGTCCGAGTAGACATTACTTCGGCTCTCCGGTCCTTGGGGATCACTCGAATCGACGATTTGACGCCCCCGATGGCAGCCGATCGCTTGGAGTGGTTCGTTTCAGAGTTTACAAAGACAGATACTCATGGGGACAACCGAGCGATCCCTACTGAAATCAGTTGGTCCGCTCGGTCGATGTCGGTCCCAGTTAATGGGTTGATGCGACAACTGGTGTCTGACGAGGCTCTTTCGCGGAGGTTCGAAGAGCAAGAGCCAAAGCGCCAGTGGATTCGACGTGACCTGCATAATTTGGGCACCTTCGTCCCCATTACCGAGGGGGAGTCGTCGAAGGCACTCCACATCGGAGCACAATCGCCACCGGGGAACGAACCGGATGCCGACGTGTTCACCGAGCCACTCTCGAAGTTTGCTCGAGCTCGACTCGTGAACGATGGGCAGAGTTTCGTCGAACGGCCGGCCGAACCGGTCGAAGTTGCCTACGTCCTCGGGGACGACGATGGTGTCGAGCCATTCGGCATCAGTCGCAACAACGACCCGCCGGAACCCCTGCCTGTGCAAGACCCTGAAACAGAATTACGAGACGAACAACTCGAAGAATTGCGCTCACGTCTCGAGAGTCGTCACGACTTCTTCCTAGCGGCCTATCTCGAGAACACACCCGGAGGCAATCTCGAGGAGGTACACGAGAAATTACGCGGCATAGTCGAAAATCCGATCGGCGTCGTCAACCGACGTGGAAGAGATGCTCGACGTAATTCTGCGGAGTGGGAGGTTTCCGAGGGTTTGACAGCGCCCCGGATCGCACTGTTTTCTGACTCTCTCGATCAGTCGATGAACAGCGGGAACGACGAGTCGATGGATATTCCCGCTTACTTGGCTGCCGACGGGTTAGTGCAGGTGATCGAACAGTACGATCTCAGGGACACGTTCGAAGCGATCCTGTTCAAAGACCCGCCCGCTCTCGAGAACGAGTACCGGAACACCCTCCCTACAGTTCGGAGCGAAATCACCGAGTTGCGGGCCCGTCGCTTGGAGCAGGCCCACGAAGCTCTTCTGTCTCTCTGTACGGTGATTACCGAGGGAGCCACCCTTGCATCGCCGGACGAGTTCGATGTCGACCCACGAGTGACACTAGAGACGATTCAGGAAGCCGGAATATCTGTCGGTAGCGACGATGCCGAATCGGCAGCCGAAAGTACTCACGAAGCTATCAGTACCGACAACCCACTTCTCAATTCGTGGATCACAGAGTTAACCGATGGATGTGGACTGACCCCGGAAAACGCGGTGATTTGTCTTCGAACAGCAGCTACAGAGGATCAGGAACGCCGGCTTGAGGGTGCGATCCATCTCGATCGTGACGAGGTTCTGGATGTCGAGACACTCGCGGATGCCGGCGGGAGATGGCTAACGCTCGATAGGTGGCCCGACACAGCAGGGTACCGTCGACTCGAAGTGTACGTCGAAGAGGTTGCACGTATTCAGCGATTCTTCGAGTACTTGACCGATCACGAGGACGAAGGGGAGGAAGGTATTCACCGAGCAGCCCGTGATGCTTCATCGCTTAACCAATCACCCGGCCCTCTCACGACCGGAGGGGAATTCGTACCGACCCCACGAGCGCTTCCAGCGGATCTGAGAGACCGACGCCTCGCTGAGTTGGTGGAAATGGACCGTGAGCCACCAGCACTCGAGGCCCTTTCTGATGCGTTCCGTTCATGGGTGAGCGACGAACGTGAGGATCTTCAGAACTCAGATGTCGTCTACAGCGATCCCGAAATCGACGAACTGCTAGACTGGCTCGTTGATGCTGCGGGTGGGCTCGGGACTAATGCGGGAGACGTTGATGATCCACTCGAAACCTTCCTGTCTCAGTCGGGGAGCAGTTCCCCCAGTACTGGACCGACGCGAAGCGACCGTACTCGAGATTGGATCGCTGATTCAGACGACTCCCTTCGAGATATTTCACAGAAATTCGCCGAGACGAGCCCAAGTTCGACTACGAAGGGAGGATCCCCAGATATCAGTGAGTCGTCTGGTGGCGGGTACGACCACGTCAACGCCCAGATTGACTCCCGTGGGCGTGAAGGAGAACTGATCTGTTTGGAACGTGCTTGGAACCGCTTTGCGGATTCGCCCTCTCCTGTTCGGTCCCGAATTCTACGAACCGTACAGGAATGGCGTGGTTACGAGATGTGGCGATTGAATTCGATCACCGATGTCGTCGCTTCCGTTTCTGATCCGGTACTGCAGAATGTAGCTGATAGTGAGGAGCTTATCGATATTCTGTCGGGTGAAACCGTTGATCGGAGTCGCACCGAACGGGCTGCGTTCCATGCCGTATTCGATACCTCCGCAGAACGAGGCCCTGGGTTCGATTTAATCGATCCGTTCGCAGGCATGCCCGAGGACCAGTCGTTATCGGAGTGGTCACCACACTGGATGCAGCGAGTCGAAGCGAAAGCTGTTGCGAGCAGCAAACTACAGAACGGCCGAATCAAACTCACCGGCAACGAACTCCGGATGGCACTCCGAGACGGGCCAGACGGTGCTCGTCAGTATCTGGTTCGACTCGTTGGGTTCCCCACCGACTGGCGTAAGGAGGAGCTTGACTCTGGGGACGTCCAACTTTTCGATATCGATGATGTCGTCGACTTTGCCAACCTTGACACCAACGCTGCAGCGATTCTAGAGAAGCTTCGGGGCGGATCGTTTTACATCACCTTCAGCCTGGAAGAGTAGGAGAACACTTCAGATACTTCTCCGGAATTCGTCCGCTTTGACCATGCTGCAATCCAACAGAAGTGAACTCGCGAGGCGGAGACCCGTATTGGAAGGGGTGTTTACTGCCCTGAAGAAGGAAGGACTCATCTTCGATTCTGAGGTCGTTTGCATACCTGACCGTCCAAATCCTGATGTTGGTGCCTCCCGTATGATGTTCTACGTGACTTTTCACGGATCTAACCGCCTTCACCCAGGTGTCGAACCCCCCGATTGGGTTCACCTTTCAAATAGACTCGACCGCGTGACGAGGAACGCGATCATCGGAGATCGGGATGTCAGATTAGATATTCACGTTGACGCCGATTGTATCGAGGTGACCGGGTTCGACATCACGACAGACGAACCTCGATGGGAACTCGTTGGACTTGGTGTCCTCCAGAGCATTCGACAGCGAGCGGAACGTGCCGACTTCACCGTGGTTAGGCTTATCGTTCTCTCTTCGAATAGCGAGATGGTCGAACCGCTATTGGATCGTGAAGGCTACACGATCTATCGTCCGAGAACGGAAAATACGCCTCACGAAATAGTCGGAGTCCTCCAAAATTTGTAGCAAACTGCTCGTTATCGGTCGGCCAACGAGATCTTGTGAAATGTATCGAGCCGGCGCTGGCGATGTCAACAGCCCTCGTTGTCATCCTCGTCCCCGACTTGTACGTGGTATTTTGTTCGGGATTTCACAGACAACGCAGTCAGACAGTTTTCACCGGCAGAAGTTCGAGGCGGACGACACTCGTGTATGTCGTACGCGATCAATTCCCCATCGTGGTGGGCCCGTAAGAACACGGGCACGACTTCTTCGAACTCCGCTGCTTCACTCGAGAGAGCGAATACTGGGTACGCGAGTTTGTGTTTCGGAACTGCCCCTGCCGGTCCTGTTTTGGCTTCGATTATCACTAACACTCGCCGTCCGTTACGACGTGTGACGGCAACTGTGTCGATCTCGACGTGCCCTGCATTGTGTGACAGCACGGTATCGATCGATTCGTCGGGGATAAACTCGAAGTCAAATGTCGTCGACACTGTGGCTGGAGCCGCACCGATCGAATTCGGATCCAGGTTCAGTGCGTCACTCAGGATGCCTGCCGACAGTGCGAGATTGACCAACGAAGTCTCTGAGAACGTCGGAAGCAGTCGGTAGCCGTCGATGAGATCACGAGTAGTCTGGTTGAGCCGCTCGATATCGGTTCCAGTAGAACGCATGTCCCACGACTTTACCGGGTCGTCGCACTTCGTTTCCTCCTCCAGAAAGAAGGGAGAGAGACCATCCGCGAGTCGTACGAGAACGAACTGTGTCCCTCGTTTCCTGGAGGATCGACCGAGTCGGAGTACCATCGTCTCGGCGTCGGCGAGAGCAGGTGCCAGATCGCTTCGATCGTTGATCGAGATGTGTCGCGGCGTCCTGTACCGGGTCGGATCCATCCCGTGTGTCTCTAGGTACCCATTGAACGAGGTCGGACCATACACTCCATCCGTCGATTCTTTAAGGGCCTCTAGTGCCGGAGCCCAATCTACTGATGGCATTGTCGATGTTCGCCCCGGTGTGGGCAAAAACTGTCCGCTGATAGTGGTACTTACCGACTGATTCGACGAACCGGTCGGACTCGAAACGGTTGCTGTCAGCCAAGCTGATCGAGTTCTCCACGACGTTCTTGGTGCATGATTCCCCCTGCGAATAACCGAAGCTTATCGACGAGCTCACCCTCGTTCTCGTACGTTTCGACGCGCAAATCCCAGCGGTCCCGCGCCGACCGGATCATCGCGCTCGTCACGTCGTCTTCGTGGACAAAGATCAACCGATCACTGTGGGTTTCGGAAAGGGCTTCGAGGATACTCCCAGCTTCCTCACCCACCCCGAAATTGTGACCGAGGAACGGCAGGATAAACGCTGTCGCGTTACTGCACCTGGTGAACTCGATGCTTTGCGTTGCCGCATCGACTCTGTCCGTGGGGATATCGACGTCGAGGGCGAGAAACGCGTTAATTCCTGGCGTTACCCGAAGTGAGCCTTGGACTCGCCGTAACAATGCCTGTGCCTCGTCGATTTCGGCTTTGTTCTGGAAGAGCCGTCGAAGAGGGCCCGGTAAATCCTCGATGTCGATGTCACGACGGTCCTCCTCACTCAATACGTAGTTGAGGTTGAAGGACTTGTACGGTCCCATGACGTAGAACAGAAACCGATCGTACGTCACGTCACCTAGTCGATCGACAATTAGGTCACGTGTGATCTCCCCACTCATAGCCCTAGCTTTCTCTGCCCTCTTTATAAAGAACAGTGTTTTTGAGAGGTTCTGGCTTGAGAACACCTAAGAGTCTCTCGCCCGTACTGCTTCGTACGATGGCAACGAACCCGACCAAACCGGTCGGCGGTGATCTTCCGGAAGATCCGGAGGACCTTCTGCCAGCGGACAGTATCCTCGACCTCGAGGAGTATCTCGAAATGCATGCCGCTGTCGGGCACCGAACACGGTACGAAATTCTCTACCGGCTCGTCCACAACGGCGAGATGAGTCCGACAGAACTGGAAGCAGCGATGGATATCGACGATAGTACCCTGCACTATCACCTCAACAAACTCGTCGATGTGGGGCTTGTCGAGAAACGTCAGCAGACTGAGCGCGGTCAGGACGGACTGTACACGTACTACCGCGCTACTGTGTACGGCGAGGTGACGCTCACCGAGGGCGTCGACGAGCTAATCCGGGGTGAGCAGGAGTTCAAACAGATGTACGACGACTCCACAGCGTAACCGGAGCACCACGCCTCTCAACCGCTGTGTGGGCATTGTGGCGAGTAGTAGGAACAACTCCCAGTAGAGCCTCAGTTGGATGACTAGATTAAGGGGGCTCGATACGGTATCCGACCACATCATGGCAGCTTCGACCAACGCACTGCGGGATTATTCTGGCTGGACCGTTTCGATACATAGTGGCCGAGGAATCGAATACAAGGCTCTCTACCAACAGTGAGTGAACCTTCCACGGAACTGACGCCCGACGATCGCAAGCAGTTACTTGAACACCTTCGAGAACTGGATGATCAGGTGTTCGAAGAATTCTTGGGGGATCTCTGGGACCAGCGTGGATGGGAAACTGAAGTAACGTCGCGTACCAAAGACGGTGGTATCGACGTAGTTGCGACGTGCGAATTTCCTATTTCTCTGACTGTCGTTATTCAGGCGAAGCGGTACAGTTCGAGTCGGAGCGTAAGCAGTACCGAGGTACAACAGTACAGTAGTCTACGGCACCAGCGTGACACCGTTGACGCAGTAGCCATAATCACTACTGGCGGTTTCTCTGAGCAAGCACGAGAAACCGCAGAGGCACTAAACGTGAAGATCCTGAATGGAGACGACCTCTGTAGATTAATCCACGATACTGTCGCGTATAACCTCGTTGACGACTATTCACCCGAGGGGATGGATGTTCGGAATCTTTCGTCCGTGAATATTGACCCACTTCCCGAAAGCGTGACGACTGAATCGTGGACGCATTCGGAGGCCGAAAAACACGTTTTCGAAGGACGCGGGCTCACCGACTGTGCTCCTGTAGATTGCTACGAACGAGGCGAACGAGTTCACCTTATTCACTCGAGTTCTGATAACCCTGTCTTGATCGAACAAGGCGAGTCAATTCCAGTGGAAACCGCTAGGGACTCGGCAAAAAACGAATTCCCTGTCTATCTGCACCTAACTTCTGAAGGAGTCCGAATATTTGTCCGCGAGACTGAGGGCGATGTTGAGTCGTTCGCTCCGTACAGCACCATCGAAAACATCTATTCTGACAGTGCATTGTTTGGGCCGAGCGAAAGCATCACCTTCGATCTCGACGACGACAGGCCTCTCAAATTCAAATTTCAATCGATGACAGAAGACGTCAGAAACGAGATCCAACGGATACTGCAGGAATATACCGGATTACGTGTAGCGTTGTAACTCGATCACCCGACGACGCGTTCGTACTTTTCTCGAACGATTGTTGCGACCCCATCATCGTCGATGCTCTCCACAGAGACAGTCGAGAGTTCGTGACTGACTGCCTTTGCAGTATCTTCGAACACCTCACCGTCGTCGATGAACTCGTCGTCGTCGAGGTCGGCGACGACCTGAGCAAACGCGCTAACCACATCTTTCTGACGCATGTCTGTCCGATCGAAGAGTCTGTTTGCGGCGTACTGTCGGCTCAGAATCTTTTCTGTCGGTCCATAGTCGTCACCCTGCTTGGTGAACTCGGCCATAAACCAGAGGCGTCCAAACGCCGGCGTATAGAGGTCGCGCATCGAGACGGTGAACTTCTCTCGCATCGACGTCAGGGTCCGGCTGTGGCCTTCCCACGGCCATCGATAGCGTACGTAGTCAGGTCGCCAGCCGACAGCTAGATAGTGCCAAATCCGTTCGTCACCTGCGGCCCGCGGAGGGATATCGATGAATTTTCGCACTGCTGGGGCAACGGCCGCATCGATGTCCGAATCCCCTGGCTCGAACGGACTCCGTTCGTCCATTACCCAGTCGAGTACTTGTCCGAGCGAGCTGAGGTCTGCCTCGTAGTCTGTTTCGGTACGGAACTCTTCGAGGCGAGATTCAGAGTACGTGAGATCCTCAGTGAGGAACTCGTTGGTAACGAGTGTCTCCTCTCCCCCTGCAGTGAACCGGTACAATCTAGTCATCACCGATCACCCGAAGCAGCGCCTGGATGTCCTCGTGGGGTGTTCGCCGACGTTGGACGATACTCTCGATTTGATTGACGGTCGTCGGAATCGCTTCTGGCTGTAGGAGTTCCTCGAGTTCGTCTATGGTAGGGTTGGTCCCGAAGTACTCTGCACATACGTCTGTAAGTAGCGTTTTCTGCCATTGGTGTTCGATCTCTCCAGAAACGACTGCGTGTTGGGCAGCTCGAAGAGTGAACTGTGTCAGCATCGACGCGGCGAGATGGTTGAGCACGACCCGGCCGACGTGTCCTCGCTTGTCCCGGTCATCCACGGCGTTGAGTACGTCTACGACGTACGGATGATCTTTATTGATCCACAGTTTCGGCTCCTCTGCGTTTCTGGTATCGACGAACCACTCGTTGTTCTCTGTTCCCAAATCGCTCCGCTCGCTAAATCGTGCTGCCTCTACCGGAAGGTCGCCTTCGAGGCTCAGGACTGGTTCGTCGAAGAAAATATCCCACTTCGAACCTGTGGCGAGTTCACGCCCAGCCTTTGATGCGTACTGATCGTTCCCTTTACGCGGTTCGTTCCGCACCAACTTCGGCGTCAGAGAGACACGCTCTCTGTACTTCTCCCGATCTAGTGTGAGCTCGGCAGTATAGCTCCCTTCACCGAAGCTCTCTTTCGGACTTGGCCAGATTACTGGCTCTGCAAACCGTTCGTGTGTCGACGGACAGTATCCAGCGACGACGATAACCCCAGCGTGTCGGTCGGCATCTGGGAATACGTGATCAATCGTTTCTTGTTCTATCGCGACAGTCACCTCGAACGTCACCGTCTCCCAATCCTCCGTTTCGAACAAGGTGATTCGACGGTCCTCAGTGACCTCCTGACCGTCCGAATCGTCGAACTGGAGGGAGTCGACGCGAAGTTCGAGTGGCTGGCCATCGTGGTTGTACGGATATTCGTCGACGGTGATGTCGACAGTAGTCATGAATCCTCCTCCAGGTCGGCGTCGATTTCGAAACTCAACCGTGCTTTCCCGTCACTGACAGAGGTGTTGTCCTCGGTCGATACCGAGGAAAGGTCGTACTCGACACTCGAAATCGCTTCGTCGACGATGATTCGTTGGTCGGAATCGTCAATTTCTCCTGCCCCTTCGACGGCCTGGGCAGAAACGGACTCGAGATCGATCGTATCGAACTGATTCCCGCCCGCGTCGACGACGCCAATCTCGATTTCGAATTCCCAAGGCTCTGCAGGCTGTCCAGCTAGCTCGATCGTCCCTGAACAGTCGTATCGATCACCATTATGTGTCAGGTTTCTCGAGACCTGTTCTACCACAGAGCTCCCGCCACTCGGGGTCGTACGGTCTGTCGGACCACGACTTGGGCCGCCAGAGAAGTACGGGAATTGACCGCCAACAGACTCCATCGCTTCTGTCTCATCCGACCCTGCATCTATCAGCATATCTTCGAGGGTGCCGGGTATTCGGTCTTCGATCAGGGACGTGATCTCTTCGTGCCCACCCGGATAATTATTCTCGAGTTTGCTGACTTCGTCCTCCCACGTATTGTGGGCTTCCGGTTCTGCTTTCCTGAAGAAGTCCTCGACGATGGCATCCGATTCAGTGACATCGGCTTGGTTTTCGGACGCGTACCGTGCACCGCCTGCCAGAAGGACGCCGTGAAACTCTTGACCGGCTGTTCGAGCAGTATATCCGTACTGCCGGTACTTCACGACGTGTCTGGCACCTCGGAACATCGCGACGTGATTTTTGAATTTGTCGTAATCACCCCCAGTGCTGCGTATCGCGAGTCTCACTTCGCCATCTGTTGGTGATTCGTCTTCCTTGTGTGGTATCGAGATCGGGACGTCGGTGGCGGCGATGTCTGGGGCCTCGTCTAGCTCTGCGTCTACCGACTCGTGTTCGTTGTACGCTTCGATAAATGGGGTGAGCCAGTCGACATCCTCGGGGCGAACCTCTTGCGGTTCGTCGTCCTTCGGGCCCTCCACAGATACTTTGAGTCCGTTCTCGACGATTAGTGGCCAATAGTACCTAGCTGCCAGTTCACCGATTCGCTCTACAACCTTCGCGGGCGATCGACGGCTACGGCTCGGCTCTCTGAACCCAATGACCGCCGATGTCGTGCCGTAGGAATCAGATCGTTCGTCGGCTGCTTTGATGTGGAGCTGGTCCGTCGCGATTCGAGTAGCCTCCTCTCCCGTGATCGACACTGCTCGTCGATTTTGATCGTCTTCCGCGCCGATCCATCCATCACCCTGCCATTCCTGCAGATCTCCGTCGCGATCGGGGCACTCGTGATAGGGTAGATCGATCCTCCCGACTAAGCGAGGTGATTCGTCCTCGTCCCATTCTGCTGGGTTCGTGAAGAAAAGAGATGTTTTGAAGCCCGAAAATCCCCACAGAACGGATGCACCTACCCCATGGACTCCACCTTCGTCTTCGTCTTTCGTCGAGCTCCCGAAGTCCTGCAATAGTGACGCATAGTTCGTCTCTTTAGAGAACTCTGCACCTTCGAGCCCCTCGGCATTGCGATCTTCGACAACGAGAATGGGGAGTGTTCCCCGGTCAACACGGTCTAGCATCGATTGCACACCGATCTCGTCGTCTTCCTCCGCGACAGCTTCGAGGTGTGGTCGGAGGCTTTCCCAATCGATGGCATCGAAAAAGTCCTCGAGTTCGTCACCCTCCAGCTGCATATACCGATAGATGAGATGGGGCGTTTCACCATCTAACGCAGCGTCGGCACTATTCTGGGCAGTCTCGCGGACGAACTGCTCAAGTTTTTGATCGAGTGCGACGTCGGTAATCGCTTTCCCCATTCGGCGCTCCCCTTGCTCACGGGTCCTAAAGTAAGAGATCATAGGCGGTATCCCCCTGACGGAATCATGTCTGGTGAATTCAGATTGTTTGCACTTGAGGATTTCTACCTGACATCCTCAAGCAACGCACGCTCTCCTTAGGTCAAGAACGATGTATAGACCTACAATTACTCTGAATCGTCGGCGAATTCGTCGAGGTTCCGGTTCGATTCTTCACGCCGTTTCGTTTCCATTTCCTTGTCGTACTCAGAGTAGTCCCTCCTGTCAGTCGAAATTCCCTGCTCGGCCTCGTACACACGTAGCCAAGCCCGAAGGAGATAGTGAATGAAGGGGCCGGGGATCGTGTTCTTGGCTAAGTGGGCCTTCGGATAGTCTCCTGGATTGTAGTTTTTCGCAGATGCCCACCACTTCCGTGAACGTTCCGAGAAGAAGAACGAAGAGGTTTCTGCGTTTTCTGACGGCCCATCACTCGTGAAGAGTTGTCGCTCACGGGGAAGTTGCGGGACCGTGAAGGATGTCTCGAATCCCCGCTCGTATTCTATTGGAAGGCCAAACATCCGACCACTCAGCACAGTCGGATCTCGAAGTGGTGCGCGGGGGACGTTTTCTATTATGTGGTGATCACAATATTCCTCGGCAATCGCTCGGGCACTGGGGATCATATTCTCGTGTTCGTCTGGATCCCCCGAGATACTCGTCGTAGCTGCCCACTTCGAACATACTGGGTGGAATACACCGAGGTCGAACGTCACGTCTTCTTGGATCGGTAGGCCCCAGGATTTCTCCTCGTTTTCTGGTTGGATATGCGCATCTGCTTTGATCGGGAGGCTAGCGTTGGAATCCTTCGGGTCAATACCGATCCTAACTACATCTCCAAACCCGCTTAGGATCTCAGATTCTGTTCCATAGTCTGCGAAGCAGTGGAGTATAAGTGGTTCGTCCCGCTCGTCTGGTGATCGTAGGTCCATTTATACTCTTACCGCCTTGCTGCAGGTGTTGTTCGAAGCTCCGGCTCGAGAGAACCACGGAGAAACCTCAGACGCGGTAGAGAACATGGTCGTTGTCCTCTATTAGGGACACTGGTGAAAAGATTCTCGTATTGCGTGTCGGTCCCGAGTGAGTCAGTGATCGAGATCACTGCCCGATAACACCTGCTCGATTCAATCTAGTCGCTCATAGTACTGACAATATTCTGTTGCGAAGCAATCGGTACAATTCGGGCTGCTCTCACAAATGGCCGCCCCGAAGTCAAGTAACGAGAAATTATACAGCCTCGGCTGGGCTTTCGGGACTAGGTTTGCGGCGAAATCCATCTGCTGATTCTCTGTCTCAGGCCAGGATTCTTCGAAGACTCGACCGTAGACACGCTTGACGTTTCTATCTAGGATCGGGAGGGGTTCTGACAAGCCAAAGCAGACCGTCGCGTTCGCGACGTATCTCCCGACACGTGGTAGCTCTACGAGTTTGTCTGGCTCTTCTGGAATATGAGACACTCGACTTGCAATCTTCTTCAGTGCGTTCGCCCGCATGTTGTAGAACCCGAGCGGCTCGATAATCTCGATTAGTTCGTCTTTTTCTGCTTTGTCGATCGAATTGAGCGATGGAAACCGTTCTAAGAACCTCGGGTATACTGAAGCAACGTTCTCAGCTGGTGTCTGTGTCAGAAAGAACTCCGCCAGGAATACTTCGTAGAGTGACCGATTAGGTTCCCGCCAGGGGAAATCGCGAGTATTGGACCGCCCCCAGTCAAGTAGCGATTCCTGAAACCGATCTTCTGTCGGTGTCAGGGGCCGGTCGGTTCCCGTCACTGGTCCCTCTTAGGCTCTAGTCGTCCGCAGCAGCTGGTGTTGCCGCACCTGTTTCTGCCCCGACGTGAGACATGATTGCCTCCCCGATGTGTTTCCCAAGGAGTGGTGGAACGGCATTACCGATCAATCGGCCAAGGTTCGATACCCCGACATCGTCCCATTCATCGTAGAACTCGTAGTCTTCCGGGAATGTCTGTAGGATTGCCCCTTCTAACAGTGTGAGTGCACGGTTTTGATCTGTATCGTAGTGACCAAATCGACCACTCCCGTAGTTGTAGAATTGTGTCGTAATAGTCGGGGCCGGTTCGTCTCCGACCATCCTGCTATAGGGAGCTTTGTAAGATCTCCCGCTGTCCTTTTTGTGGCAATCGGCTAAGAGATCTTCCCGGCCCTTTTCTTCCCAAAGTCGCCAATCGCCACCGGGTTCCATATTGTCGATTCGCTCTAAATTCTTGTCGGAGAGATTCCGTGCACGATGCGCATCGTACTCCGGGTGAGGTTCCCCCGCTTCGACTGCTGGCAGGTGGTCGATATGATCCTCTGCATTGATGTCGTAGTCTTCGTCTAGGTTTTCCGGCTCTGGTAATTTCAGGCCTTCCGCCTTTGAGGCCATGAGGACCCATCGTTTACGCTTTTGTGGGACCCCGTAGTCGGGGCAATACACGTTTTTGTTTTCGTCACTGTTGATGTGATAGCCCATATTCTCGAGACTTTCGACGAATTCGTCGTAAACCTCGTCGTTCCGAACCTGCAGCACGTTCTCAGTGACGACCACGTCGGGCTTGACTTGCTCGACGATCTGTTTCACGTACTTGAGCAGCCCCCACTTATCGTGGTCTTCGTGGCTCTTGTCCTTTTCATGGCTCATCGTCGAGTACGGCTGGCAGGGGGCACAAGCAGCGAGCACCTGTACGTCAGTATCCCACGGGTACCATCTCTTGATGGGCTCTGGATCCTGGGCGAGAGACTTGATGTCTAGTTGTCGAAATTCAGCGTCGATGTTGGCCTCGAAGGCGTATTTACAGTCGGGGTCTTTGTCTACACCTGCGGCGACCGATATCCCCGCCTCTTGAAGCCCGTAACTCAATCCGCCAGATCCACAAAACAGATCGACGGCGGTGACTTTCATGGCTCCTATTGTTTTCCTCCCGTACATAAGTATTCTGTAGACAGGGCAACTCACAATCAACCGTAGTTCGGATTTCTCGAGGCGGTGCCAACCGATGGCACTGAAAGAGTTCTAAACTATTGACCGCGGAGGGAAATACTATTACGCCATCGTTGAAAATCGATATTACATCGATTTCTCATATGGCACAGAGGCAACATCAAATGGGCGACGAAGCCGAGTGGTTCTTCTTCAGCGGGGGACCTGGAGCCCCGAGATACGGCGACGACCCTACGAAGCACGCAGTGGATCACGATACAGAAGCGTTCGTCCGAGAGGTCCTCCAAAACGCAAACGACCAGGGCCTCGACAACGGGGATCCGGTTGAGGTAACCTTCAGATTCATCACCCTCTCTGGGGACGAGAAACAGTCGTTCCTCGAATCTCTCGGTTGGAACGAGGGACTAGATTCCCGGATCAGAGCCGTTAGTCAGTCGGAACGTGGCCGTCAATACGAAGAAGTGCTTGAACGGGTTGACGATCCAGAAGGTGAGCTGCGACTGTTAGTCGTCGAAGATCGAAATACGACCGGATTGACCGGCAAATGGGACGAAGACTCGAACTACGCTGCGCTCGTTCGAGACGAACTATACAGCAGCAAACAAGATGATACTGCTGGTGGCTCCTACGGGCTTGGCAAATCTGTACTATGGACGTTTTCGGGGGCCTCTACAGTCGTCTTCAATTCGTACCTAAGCGGCGGCCCGGGGGAAAACGACTCACCAAGAATCATTACTCGCTCAAAGCTGCCTACGCACGAAATTGAGGGTGACGAAACTACGTATCAGGGTGCGGGATGGCTTTGTCGACCAACGGAAACTGAGGACGGAACTCGTCCCGAGTCTTTATGGGGGGATAAAGCGTCAGAGCTGGCGAGCGGACTTCACGTAGATCGTCCCAGCCAAAGCGGAACGAGTGCGATGGTCGTGGAGTATCGTGATCCAACCCGAGACGACCGACCGGATCTGGACGAATTGGCACAGGAGTTCGTCGAAGCTTCGGTGAAGTACTTCTGGCCGGCGATCGATCGAGGGGATCTCGAAGTAACTGTCGAGACCGATGAACACACTCTAGAGGCCGATATCGCCAGTGTTCCGGCAATCAGGCCGTTCGTCGAGTGCTATTCGTCTCGGTTTTCGGACAATCAATCACTCGAGATTCCGGGCGATGTCGCTGGACTCGACATTCCGGTAGATGTTCCTCCAAGAGCAGATGGAACTGAAACCCCGAACGGTTCAGTTCGTCTCTCTGCTCGGCTTGCCTCACCAACTGACGACGACACCTATCTGAATTCGGTCGCCCTCTTCAGAGGTGCTGGAATGGTCGTCAAATATTACGACCAAAGCCGAGTTGCATACGGTGATCGCAACTTCTTCGGTGTCCTTGCGGCTGGTGAAGCGCGTCACGATGGGCAGGTTACGGACTCTGACCGAGAAATCGACCGGTTCCTTCGGTTCTCGGAACCGCCCGAACACGACGAGTGGGAGTCCACGGAGAACCTCAGAGAGCAATATCAGCAGGGGTTCCGTACAGCCTTAGACGAGATGTTCGGAACCATGCGAGATGGGCTCAGACACCTCATCTCGAAGGATACCCAGTCTCAAACGTTATCTGATAATGTTCTGAACCGGTTCCCGATTCACGGGTCTGGCTCGCCACGCAGTACAGCGACGCAGCCAGACCCTGCTTTCGACATTCAAAGCTCGTCTGGGTTCGAAGGCAACCACTGGTCGTTCTCAGGCCAGATCGAAGTCATCCTTGACGAGTTCAGTGAATGGAGCGCCGAGGTGTCTATTTCGCAGGTGGGGGAAGACGGTACGAGACAAGAAGATATCCCCATTCGAGAACTGAACGTCGAGGACGATGCGGTGACCGTTCAGTACGACGATGGAACTGTGAAACTGCGGGCAGATTCTGATGTTGACAACGTGCGGTTCGTAGGCAAGTCTGTCCCGACACAGAGTGAGGAGGGTCGCAGTACAGGCGTCGGTGAGACCCAGCTAGAAATTCGAGCGGAAGTCGAAACTAGTGAGGTGAACGACTCGTGACTCGACGATCGCAACGACATCGTAGTACGGCACTGCCGTACCGGTATTTAGACTCCGGTCTGGATTTCGAACTCGAGTCATTCTCCATCGACGGAGGCGAAACAGAACTCCTCGATCTGAAAGCTGGTCAGTTCGAAATCGATCTTACGACCTCACTACCAGACGTGTCGGGCGGAGGCTGGGAATCCGTGACCCTACATGGGTCACTTAGTGTTCCGGAGCACACTGTTCAGTCAGTATTTCCTGAACAAGAACGACAGAACCCACCAGGGAAACTGTACGTCACTGTCCGGTGTCACGAGACGATCTACCGAGATAAAGTGACGATATCAGAGCCCTCCACTAAACCGGGTTCGTACAGCATCGATCTGGAACTCCCCAGATCGTCGTTCCGTGGAACGGTCGAGCTCTGCCCGTATCTCGTCCGGACAGAGGCCAATAATAGGACGGCCGAATTTGCTTCCCAGAAGAACTTCCGAGTTGCTAGTGGAGAGATCTATCGTGTCGTAATTGACGAACCAGCTGACGAAGAGCAACCGGCGATTGACGGCGAACCGGTTAATTTCTCACAAGTGTCCCATCTTCCGGGCGGGAACAAACTCTATTATCTGGATTTCCGCAACGAAAGTCGTCCGAAACTGTGGATTAACTCGGATCATCCGCGTATTACGGAAGTCCTCCAGAGCAGAGGATCTGTCGGGGCAGAGGCTCGAATGCGGGATGTCATTCTCGACGAAATGAGCTACGGGATCTGGTTCCAGTTGTTAGTCCGAGCTGGGTCGGCTGTTACCGAAGACGGGAATGTCGAGTACGAGTGGCAAGAAACAATCTTGCAAACCTTTGCGCGGAACCTGTACGAGATTGACGACCTCGACGAGGCGACCCGACGACTGCACTCCGACTTGAACGATCTGGACTCTCTACCTCACTTGATCACGCGCATCGACGCCGAGTTGCAAGAGTACATCGACCCGAGAACGCAACTAATCAACCTCATGGAGGAGGGTCTTCAGATTTAAAATGGCTGACCAAGAGAACCTTCAACGACTGACCGAGGATGGACGTCGACTAGTGGGAACTGAGTTCCTCCGGGGCGAGTCCTCACTCACGGAGCAGGAACTGGACGAGTACCTCGAACCCATCCCAGGTGAACCAACCGCCGACCTCGGGGTGATTGACGAGGCTGTCGAAACGATTCTCGACGAGTACGAGGAGTACGACACCTCCATGGATGGTGAGTTGGTTGAGCCAATCCACCGGGAACTAGATATTTCCCGTCGAGTAGCCGGAGATCCAGGTCTATGGCACTGGCTCGCTATCGCGCGGTACCCCGAGTTCGTCCGCCATCGGTGGGAGTATAACTCTGAAGAAGCCATGCGAGAGAAGTTCCTCGGTGCAGGCTCAGACCTATATTCGAACGCGCTCCACCGATTGTGGTGGATTGCCGAGTTGACGCGGGAGGGTGACGACTATTCCACGACTCAGGCAGTGTTCTCCAACCAGACGATGGTGAACAAAGTCTTCGACCGATGGTTCGCCCGGTATCGCCCTGCAGTGATCGCGATGTGTGACGAGCTTGCCGACGAGCCTTCTTGGGTGATTGATGAGACGACCCGGGAGTTCAATCATATGTTGACTACAGTTCAACTGGAGGGGCTCTCTGAACCCGAAGCTCGAGAGATTATTCAGAAGATCATTCAGGACGTTCGCTGAAGAGGCGGCCACAAATTTCGGGCCTGAGTCTGGACAGAGCGATATTACCGATCCATCTGTCTCTCGATCAACGATAGCCTTTCACGAGCGATTTGCAATCGCTCCTCCTCTGTATCACTAAAACCGTACATGCGCCAATCTGGGTCGGCGTTCGCTTGCTCTTCGAGTGCCGTCTCGAGTGCGTTCAATCGATTCCACCCCTCCCAAAAGTCGGGATCGTAGAGGGCCGACGCTCGGTAGAACGCTTCCATATGGAGAACACTCAGCCGTGTGTAGAACGCGACGATGCGAAGATATCCGATAACCGCGGTTTCGTAGGGATTTTCGTACTCATCTTCGTCATAGTATCGTTGCCAATCGCCGTCTAGATGGAGATCTCTGAATTTCTGTTCGTTTCCAGCACCTTCAATTCGATCAAGGATACGACGTTTATCCTCCGGTTTCATCCGGATCGGAGGGAGATCAGACTTCTCGATATCTGCTTGTAGGTCAGAAAGGTCCGGCTCTGACGTCTGGGTGGTGCCAGGTACGATCCCAGGGGCTCCGGAATCAGCGGGGGCCTCTACCGTAGACGTTTCTGGACGCGACAATTCGTTCTGGCCTTCTGCTTCCTCGCATTCCAAACAATCGTACTGGTTGGGATACGGATCGTTGATCGTGTCACCACAGATCCGGCATTGGCGTTTTGCGATCTCTCCGCCTTCTCCTGGCCGCCTTGGGTCAGGCTGGTCGTTCATTCCGGGCGCCCCACGCGGAGGATCTTCTTGGCCGGGCATACTACTATGATACGATATGGCCCCCACGTGCATTACGATTTCCGGGGGCTCGATTGCCAGACACAGCTTTGGGGTGGACCTCCCCGTGGTATTCAACCCATATAAGGATAAAAACAAAACATACGAATAGAGTATCAACGGACATAGTTAATCAGCCATAATGTTATATCCTAAATATGCGTGAGAACGATCATTTTGATGACTCGCTCAGTGATGGTGGTACATTCATCCGGTGGGTTCGAGATCGGGGGGACAAAATCTGTGTTGCGGATGGGCCTCGATTGCGCGGATCGGGTATCAGGGAAACAATGGAAGGAAAATCGTGCTATCTCCAGTTCACTATTACCGAATCAGGATACAAGCCGGGTGAAATAAGAGAGGGAGATATATTCGTAGAATCTGTTGAGTTTGTTCCCGAATCTGACGACCGGATCCCAGAGTACGATGACCCGGTAGAGCACTCTCCGCAGGATGAAAAGACCCAGGATCCGTTTGAACAAGAGGATGACCTCAAGAACGACGTGAATCGAAGCAAACAGTAGGTCTCGAATCACGGAGAGTATACGATAGATTTCGAGTTACCCCTAGCCAGCCCGGGGGAGTTTTGTGGGTGGATTCGATTTATACGCAGAGTATTTGGAGACTAGACCCTGACAGAACCGACCCTTGCGGTTGAAAACTGAATTATCTGTGAATTGAGCGTGTGAGTGTGAAGACCAACAGTGCGACGAACATCGCCCCGAAGAATCCCTCGATCATCGCGATCAACTGCAGATTGCTCAACGCTAATTGAGGGGTTTGATCGAAGATGAGCGTAACGAACGCCCCGCCGCTGACAGACAATGCATCAGCAGCTCCGTCGACCACTTCTGACCCCGATCGGAGATAGACTAAGGCGAACAGCAGGATCGCAGCAAGTGCAGAGAATACGACTCGAAGTGGGCGTTCACCGTATCCCGCAGTAAGTCGCATAGTAGTGTTACCGACCCAACGTCCAAGACCTCGTAGTTGGCCTCGGTGTAAGTCGATTGCGTGGAGAAGTTGCCTGTAGTGCATTTCCCTGAGGAAATATTCTGACGAGATGTTCTTCGCTCCGACTTGGTCGGCACCGCTCTTTGCTTTGAGATACGTGGTCTCGAGTGATTCCACGTCGGATTTAGTTGCGGGTCCGGAGAATGTGGTCTCGTCCCCAATCTCTGGATTCTCCTCGACGACGCCTGATTTTGATTTGTCCCCACTCTGTTCTTCGTCCTCCTCAGTCAATGCATCATCAGGCGCTGAGTCGGGTTCACGGCTCGCAATCTCCCTTCCCGCTTGCCATGTTTTTAGTGTCGGTACGATCGGCCGGAAGATCGACCAGACTAGCTTATCGTGCCATTTCGACCGACTCTCGGGTCTGTTGGCCGGAGGAATCTCACTCTCGATCGCCTGGTTGTGAAGGGTCCAGGCCTCTTCTGAGAGTGTTGCACGGTATCGACTGAAGTCGAATCCAACGAAATCGGTATTGTGGAAAATCAGGTGATCAAATATGCTGTCGTCGTCTGATTCGAAATAGACGTCGCCGAGGCTAGAAGCAGTGAAATCGATATCGTACAATGGGCCAGAGGAGTTAGTAATTCTGCCCGAATCGATCCTGGCTTGCGCGAAGTCAATATCGATCGCCTTTGCCTCGGGTGTCTCGATATCTTCTAGTTGAATCTCTTCGGTGAACACCGAACCCCGCATTGATACCCCTACATTCGCACGGGAATCCCGAAGGGCTAGGTTAGCAAGAAATCTGCCTCGATCTCCGAGAATTCTGTCCACCGTACGGATTTCTGTGAGTGTACACTCACCTTCGAAGACAGAATCCCTGAAGTTGAACGGTCCGCCTTGCACGATGAAATCGGTAGCTGTACAGTTCCCTCGAAACACCGAGTCAGTGAGCTTGACACGGTCAGCGAATACGGTCTTGAGAACCACATCGCCGTCGAATCTTGAGTTGACGAGGCCGAAGCTGCCCTCTGTCGATAGGGACTCGACTGAAAGGTTGTCGTGAAATTGCACATCGGCCACCTTTATCGAACTCCCACAGGTGATGGAGTCCCAGGAAAATGACGCACTGAATTGGCTCCGATGATGATAGATTCTTCCTTTGACTTTCAACTCCTCAATATCCACCTGCCGTCTCACTGTCGACTTCTGGAAGTCGAAATTACCTTGAACATCAACGTCAGCAACGGAGAAGTCACCGTTGACCGTCGCGCGACGGTAATCTAACTTACCGATATCGAGGTTCTCGAATACGATGTCTCGAACGGTCGTCGAGTGAAGTCGTAACGCCCCATTGACTTCCCCTCCAGAATACCGAAGGTCCTCGAGAGTAGCCTCAAGAAGGCCGATGTCGCCAGAAACCTCAGCACCGTCAAACTCCACGCGATCGTCAAAAGTCGTTCTCTCGAAATTGAGGTTATTCTCGAATTCCCCACCAATCTGAACGGCACCAAAGAAGTCTGTACCAGCAAAATCTATCGGGCTGCTTAAACTACTGAGTGCTCCCCAGGCTTCGACGGTCAAATCCGTCGTTCCGTGGAAAGTAGCATCCGTCCCAGAGATATCGCCGACAACCGTGGAATCCTCGAAGGTGGCTGGCCCCTCAATCTCCGCGTCATCCAGTTGCAGGTCGCCCGTAACATCGACTCCGGAACAGTCTACACCTGCTCTGAAAGTAGCGTTCGTGAAGTCTAAGTCACCCTTCACGATAGCCGCACTCAAGGTAACCTTTCGATGGAATACAGCATCCGAAAAGTCGAGATCGCCATCAATCTCCGCCTCCGCCAGATCTAAAGTTGATTCGAAGACAGTATTCTTACCGGAGAACTTTCTCGAAACAGAAACATCTGAAGCTTCTATGGGTATCAGGACGGTTGAATCTCGAATATCGAGACGACCGATTTCTGCATTACGGAGATCTAGTGGGAATGGGCAGTCTGGGACTAGCTGTGTCTTTTGAAACGTAATCTCCTCGAACTTCGCGCCAGAGAATTGTGGAGCTTCCTCGATGCTCGATAGTGGCCGATGATCGTGACCATTCGATAGCTCTTCGAGAAGGGCCTCCATCGTTTCCTCAGAGGACTTTTCGGAGGTATCTTTGTGGAAGACACAGGCCTCATTCGGATCGTCTACTCCCCGGGAACACTCTTTCTGATTTTCGCCAAGGATAACCCTGTATCCACAGGTGTTGGCGTCCCGGGTACTCATAGCACAATCATATGTAAGTCAGAAGGTGAATCTTTCGGACCTGAAGATCACAGTGGTGCAATCAGAGGGAATCGTCGAGTACGACTCTATGTCGGCGAACACAAATTATTGTATATCTTTCAATTAGGGTTGGTTGGATAGTTGATGTAGGAAACATATTATATGGTGACGGCTACAATCGACTCCTATGTCGGATCCATTCGGTGGCCGGCGGGTAATCACCGACCATTCTCTCCGCAAAAAAGGGGCTCTGAGTCAGGAGCGGATGGCGCCCACACGAGAAGGGGTGACTAGCTACTGATGTCTCCTACTCCAGAACAGTTCGAGCAGGCCAACGAGGAGTTGATGGACCGAGCGATCCAGCGGGTCCGAGGTCTCGAAAAAGACCACTGTGCATTCGATCGTCCGCAGGACAGTTACTTCGTCTCGAGTATCGCTCCTCAGGCATCCGGCGAGGAGGGGGAGTTCACAGAGTCGAAGCCCAACCTCATCGGTTTGAAATTGAAGCCCACAAATCAGGTACGGTATCTCGATATCGACGTTCACCTGGAAGTTTATGTCCCGTCTTTCCCTACCCGCGAAGAGTACGAATCACTCGATACTAGCACCGGCCAAAATGCCGGGAGACAGTTTCAGGTCGGTACAGCATTCTACCGTCGACTGGCGATCGACTACGAGACCGAACTCGACACGAACTCGTACGCGTTCGGGTCTGAGGATTGGCATGAGGCCGAGGCCGAACGTATCACGGAGGAACTGAACGACCAAATCAACGAAGAGGTATCCGCGTTCGCAGACGACCACATCGTTTGTCTACGACGTGGCGGCGATACCTCGATCGACTTGGACGATCCCGACCGTTTCGAAGAACATCGCACAGCCTTGCGGAACGCCGCAGGTGACCTCCCAGAGTGGCAAGTCGGCTTCGATATCGTCGAACGAAACGACGAGATTTCGCTACGTCTTCACAACGAATCCGACGAAGATCAGGCTGAAGAGGTCGACGCGTTCATTTTCAATCCGAAAATCGGTGTCGAAGGTGAATTCTCAAATTACGTACTGAGTCTCATCCCTCAGGAGTTCCGATACGACCGCAAAATCTGGGGGAAGGGTGAGAATTGCTCTGTCTCCGACGACGAGTTAGAGGTCCACGAGGACGAGTCGACCGGATCTGGGCGTCTCGAAACGACTGCTGTCCCCGAACACCAGTCGAAGCGTTTCAAACAACGCGAAGAGCACATGGAGTACACCCGCCTCGAGAAGCTTAGCGATCCAGATCGGTCGCTCGAGGCACTCGAGAATCTAGAGGGTGAGATGCAGCAGTATCACGCAAAGTGGACAGGACCGCTAAAGAGAGAGAAAGCTAGCGAACTAGACGACGAGGAGCTGGAAGAGTTCGAAGATGCTGCCGAAAATTTCCAGCACGAGATCGATCGATTTGGTGACGGGATTCAAATTTTGAATACGAACGAGGACGCCAGACGGGCGTTCCTCTTGATGAACCAGGCCTTTGCCAACCAAGATGGGCCGATGGAGTCTTGGTACCCGTTCCAGGCAGTCTTCATCGTCTCGAACCTCAAATCGATCGTCGCACGGGAGTATCCTAACGTCGAATCAGACACGGATCAAGCTGAGGTTCTGTGGTTCCCGACTGGTGGTGGGAAGACGGAAGCCTACCTCGGATTGATCGTCTTCGCACTGCTATTCGATAGAATTCGAGGAAAGGACGAAGGAGTGAGTGCCTGGATCCGGTTCCCGCTGCGGCTACTCGGGAAGCAGCAGAAGGACCGATTCCTTACCACCCTCCACGAGGCAGACAAAGTTCGACAGGAGGAACTCGATGGTGCAGGAAGCGAATTCAGCATCGGATACTTCGTCGGCAGTCACGACACACCCAACAGTATCGCCGACGGCGGCCGGAACAACTACCACTCGACGTTCCAGAAAGACCAAGAGGCTCTTCGAAACGAGTGTCTCGTCGTCGATAGTTGCCCAGAGTGTGGCGGAGACGTCGATGTCGAGTTCGATCCGGAAGCGAACAAGGTGTATCACGTCTGTGAGGCCGAAGACTGTAGCCTCGGCCGCCTGCCACTGTACGTAGTAGATCACGACATCTATAGAGAGATTCCGTCCGTTCTCCTCGGCACGCTCGACAAAATTTCGATCGCTGGGTCGAACCCACGGTTCGCCAACCTCCTCGGAAACTTCACCACCAAATGCCCAGACCACGGCCTTGGGTACGCAGGGAAGTGTTCCGAGGCCAGCACCGTGGACTGCTCGAAAGCGAAAGACGTCGACAAGGAGCTGTACGATCCGATTCCGACGCTGCACCTCGTCGACGAGGTCCACCTGCTCAACGAGGAACTCGGCGTATTCGCTGGACAGTACGAAACACTCTATCAACAGCTGTGTCGGGAACTGTCCGACGGCGACGAGCCCAAGATCATCACTTCGACGGCGACGATCGCCGAGTACGAAGAGCATATGGAGAACCTGTTCTTGAAGGACGCGAACAGGTTCCCCGAAGAGGGCCCGACTCTCGACGAATCCTTCTACGGGTACGTGGACGAGGACGAAGACGAACGACGCTACCTGGGGATCACACCGGTAAACAAGACCCACATCTACGCGGTTCTCGACCTGGTCAAGAAGTACCATCAAACGATCAGAGACGCACGGTCCAGCGGCTTCGAGTCGATCGACGTCGATAGCTCGACGCGAGAGACCATCCTCGATTACTACGAGCTGAGCGTCGTCTACTTCCTTCGTAAAACAGAGAAGGACCGATTCCTCCGGAGCATCGAGAACCAGATCAACAAGGAGATGGAAAACGACGGCTACGACATCCCCTTATCCACCGCTCAGTTGACGGCGGACATCGAATCCACGGACGTCCTCGACGAGCTCCAAGAGCCAGAGGGGTCCTTCGAGGATCGGACCGACATCGTCGGTGCGACGAGCTTCATCGGTCACGGTATCGACGTCGATCGATTCAACACGATGTTCTTCTTCGGGTTCCCCTCGGAGACGTTCCAGTACATCCAGTCGAGTGCACGAGTCGGCCGCGAAAAGCCCGGATCGGTCGTGGACGTCTTCCGCCCGTACGACGAACGCGACAAACATCGGTACAAGTACTTCTCGAAATCACACGAGTACCTCCGCCGATCCGTGGAAGCCGTCTCGATCGACCGGTGGTCGAAGTTCAGCCTCGAGAAGACCTTCCCCGGGATCTTCAGTGCACTGTTGATGCAACATTTCCGGCCGATTATGCACCGGAAATACGGCATCAACGTCCAGAGTTCGAAGGAACTCGAAGACGTAATCTCGGCCCCCAATCAGTACCCCGAGTTCAACCGCGAAGAGTACGAACGGCTGATCGAACAATCGTTCGGCCTGCACAAGCGTGACAACGATTACTTCGAGAAACGTATCTCCGAGAAGACAGAGGCCTATTGGAGCTACTGGCTCAAGCAACTTCGCCAGCGGGCCTACACGACGATCAAAGAAGAATCGATGATCAGTCTCCGTGACATCGGTGATCAGGTCGAAATATCGCCGGATTCCGACGAAATTCAGTTCTACAACAACCTCATCGGGGGTAACTGACTATGAAACGCCAGAAATCACAGCTTCTGTTCAACTTCCTGCCGCAAGACACGTTCAACCACGCCCGTAACGGGACCATCGGAAAGATCAGTTGGATCTACGAGGACCGCCGTTCGATGGTCAAGGATCTCCCGAAAGGCTACCTCTTACGTCGAATTCGACCGTACGTAGAACGGTGGCCAAACGACGTGCCGCTTCGGCCAGACACCGTCGAACTCGTCGCGCCGGACGGCGCCTCTTTCGATATCTTCCCACGGGTATTCGAATGCCGTGACTGCGGGACCTGTACGAGCTTCCGGGAAGATCAGATCGAGAGCGGTGGGCCACCTCAGTGTGGCTACTGTAACAAAAAATTCGGCGATACAGAACAGCTACAGTTCGTCACGGTCTGTTCGTGTGGCGCGCTTGATTCGGTTCCAGTTCCGCGTTGTTCCTCGTGTGGTCAGAGCAACCCGCGATTCCGACGCCCGACGTCACGGATGCGGGAGGCCTATTGGGAGTGCCCGGACTGTAACCAGCGGATCGGCGACGCCTACGTAGCGATGCGGCAGTGCGAATACTGTGGGGACAACAAACAGATCAAAGTCCACTCCTCCTCGACGACGTTCTACCCACAGACAGCCAACTTCGTCAACGCCGAAGACAAGGACCTCAACTCTGTTGCCCGAAGCGAGGAGTTCCAGAAGGAAACGATCGCAGACTATCTCCTTGATCAGGACGATTCGGGGCAGCAGAGTAGCTCGGAGGCCGACGTCGACCAGGAAGTACTCGACGCGCTCGGCATTACCAAAGAGGAATATCTCGAGAAGAAAGAAGAGGTCGACGAACAGCGAGAAGCAGAGCGTGAGGACATCAAAAAGTGGGTCAGTAGGACTTTCGACGATGGGCGACAGCGAGCTGTCGGCGAAGAAGTCTTCGAGTATCAATCCCTCGCCGATAACGCCGATATCGACGAAACCACTCTCGAGGAGCTCCGTGAAGACGCCAAAAACCGGGAAGACCTGGAGGAGGCGACGATCAACGACTACATCGAGGCGAAACGCGGCCTCAACATCGATTCTGTTAGTCAAATCACTGACTTCCCGATCACGACGGTCGTCTATGGGTACTCACGACTGAACCCTGGGCCAGACGAGGGGTCCCGTCTCAATACGTTCCGCGGAAGTAGTGGGAACGACCGAATGTTCGCTCAGACCGCAGAGGCTGAGGCGGTGATGTTCTCGCTAGATCCAGAGAGTGTCCTCGAGTGGCTCGACGTCAACGGCGTCCTGGATGAGTGGCCCTCCGAAGAACACGACAAGTGGTTCCTCGAACATCTGTGTGAATACCCCTACTACGACGAGGTCGATCCGGAGGAGAACTCACAGGTCGCACGCTACACCCTGACGCTTCTCCACACCCTGTCTCACACGGTGATGACCGCCATCGACGCGCTGTCGGGCTACTCGAAGGACAGCCTCGTGGAGTACCTCCTTCCACACACCCTCAGCTTCGTGATCTACAAACGGTCGGATACCGACTTCAGCCTCGGCGCGATGCACACGCTCATCGAAGACCGGTTCCTCCAGATGACCGACTACATCGAAAGTGACGCCGACGTCTGTATCTACGATCCAGTATGTGAAACTGAGGAGAACGCAGCTTGTGAGGATTGCCTCTACATCTCGAATATCTCCTGTGACAACGGCAACCACAACCTGAGTCGTTCCACACTCTACGGTGGCGAGTTCGACGACGCCGACGATATCGACGGCTTCCTCGATATCACCGTCGAGGAGGATGTCTAACCTCACCGCCATCGCGGAGTCACTGGTCGACATCACGAGCTCCGAGTCAGAGGTCGATGCAGTGATCGCAGCCATCGAGTTCTGCCACTCGAAGCCGGGCACGAATCTCGATCCAGTCACATTGACCTCCCTGTTCGACGAGGAGATCGACGAAAAGCAGTGGCGTACGGTCCTTTTCGCAATGGAACAAGCAGCCGTTCTCGATGCAGGGACACTCGACCGCGAACGATTACGTAGCGCTGCCGGTGCAGCCAAGGTGATCCATTCGCGAGGGGGTGACCTCGACAACGAAGTCGTGGTAACGGTCCCGCAAGAGGATGACCAAGACATCGGCCAAGAACTCGGCAGTCTCGTCGTCCGGCTCGTCGAGTTACTCGCGAGTGCGGACGAAGAGATCATCATCTTCAATCCGTTCTTCACTCGGCAAGCGTTCGGAAACCTCGTCGGTCCCATCAGAAGTGCCCTCGATCGTGGCGTCATAGTGACCCTGATCACGAGGTACTTGACCTACGGAAACGACGACGATGGAAGAGCGTTCGTCCGGGAGATCGTCGGCGATCGAGAGTCTTCAGAGAATCTCACTCTCTACGAGTACATCAATCCCGACGAGGAGAGCACGGCGACGATCCACGCCAAGATGACGATCGTCGATCGTCGTCGGGCCTATTTGGGAACGGCAAACCTGACGCATCGGGGCCTTCACGAGAACCTCGAGGTCGGCGTTATTTTCGCGGACGAAACTGTCAACCAACTCGTTCGATTTACCGACGATCTCCGTGATTCAGCCTATCTTCACGAGGTGACCTTCAGCTCGGGAGTATTCGAACGAGTCTAACCCAGTCGGCTATGTTTTACACTTGTCAGGGGTAGAATGCGAATACCCTGGTGATTAAGTCAACTCGGATTACATTCCAGCACGTGGATTCCATCGCCGGCCCGCTGTTTAGCGATGACGTGCCTATCTTGAAAGAGGGAGAACATATTTTCGGCATCGTTCAGTCGATTCAGGGCGAGGCTATGGTTCTGACAGGTGGTGCTCGCCTCGAAGTCACACGTGCCAGTCCAGGCCATCTTGGATTTCTAAAGATTGAGTCCTTCAACGAGACCCAGTACGGACCAAATACTGGTGTAGCCAGAGCAGTTTACCCTGGTTCCATACTGGAATTCAGTGACGAAACGGGGGCGGGAATCAGGTACGACGCTGGTGGCACCTGGGCCAAGCCATCACGAGGTCCTGTCGAACACAGTTTACTCTGGAGCGCTGTTGATCTCGCAGGGAATCACCATCCGATCGATCTGTGTGTCCCTGGGTACGAGCCGCGAGCGGCGATTGGGTTGGCAGTCGAGTTACTGTTGAATACAGAAATAAACGGAGACGTGGGTCTCTACGTACCAGGTAGTCAATCGCATTGGGGGCAGAAATCAGAGCTCCGTGAGGAGTACGCCCGCTACGGTCTCGCACGACAGGGCATTCGCGAGTCTGAAACGATTCGGCTCAAGGATATCATCCCAACGGCCTACATCTCTCAGGAGACGGTCAAACCGAGTGGGAGTACGCCGATGGATCAACGACTGATTATCTCGAAGAACATCGAAGAGTTCCAGACTATCGATCCCCCCAAATATCTCATCACGAGCCACCTTTCTCGGTTATCTGAAGATGCAGCCAACGTGATTGAGCAGATAACTTCCGAGAGGTCAATTCGGTCGGTGCTTCGACTCTGGAGTCCATTCACCAAACACGAAGGAGAAGGTGCTCCTCGATACGGGCCTCCGTCGCCCGAACAATTGTCTGAGACCGTCACGCACGTGCCGTCACAGACGATCGAACAGGTCACGGATCTCGACTTGGCCGTAACCGAATTCTCGCAGCCGAAACATTCGCGAGAGATATCAGAGAACCGTTCAGAATCCACGTCGGATAGTCTACCCCTCCCTGCCACGACTACCGACTTTGTGGGGTATCTCGACGGGCCTTCGCTTTCCTGTGAGGTTATCGACGCGCCCCTCGTCAAAGATGCGTTGTCGGATCTATTTTCCGAATATCAGACCTTCGAGGAGGTGGATTACTACAAGGCTGCAAACCTGATCTTTAATACTCAAATGTTCTTCGAGCGCCTACCTGTCTCTGTTGGATACTACGACCGCTGGGTCCAGGATCGGTCGTTCGAAGGTGAGATCTATCTTCCAAAATCGTCGGAAGAGTACATCGAAGACCTTGCTTCACACGAAGTTGAGGGGGAAGGCGGTTCTCTATTACACGCCACGAAGACGGCCGAACAGATCGCAGATATTCTGCGGGACGACAGTCCAATGTTCGACCGTCTAGTCGAGAAGATTGACGAACGGATTGGTTCGGACGAAACAATCGCGATTTACAATAGCTCGAAAAAGACGAGCCAGATCTTCCGCGAGGCACTCCTAGAGAAGACTTCGGTGTCTGAGTCGGATCTCGATCAGTCGGTTCGTCTCGTCAATAGTGACTCGATCCGAACGATCGGGCCAGTCGACGAACTCGTCTTCTGTGGCATGCAGCATCCGGCGAAGTCGTGTTTCTACCTTCATCCCAGGGTGGGTGACCTGACCGTCCTTTTGTACTCTGAGTGGATCCAGAAGTCCGTGCAGCGGCACGTGGGCGATGCGAGCCAAGCACTCCGGGCATTCCTGGGAGTCGACGAAACAACGCTTCCAACGCCACAATTCGACGTCCCGGACGAACTCGACGAAGAGAGTCCGGAGATTTCGACTGATTCGCCAGTTTCGTCCCCGCAAAATGGGTCGGGATCTTCCGATACTGGATCAGGGACAACCGAGGGGCCGACGAGCAGCGGTAACGGAGGGACCGAACAGACTGGAGAGACCGATGGTTCCTCTTCGGCACCAGACGACCTCTCCCAGCAGGACATCCGCCGGTTGCAGGATATCTCCAAACTCGCCCCTACAAAGAACCGCGAACTCGTGGCAGAATGGGGGTTCGATGACGGATCGGAACTGTACCAGTATCTCTCGTCGAATCTCCGTCCGTATTACGAGCGGAACCACGATAGTCTCATCATCCTCTCAGACGAAGGTGAAGAAGTCCTCTCGAAAATCAAGTAATCTAGGTAGCGTTTGCTGAAGGCTTCACAGCTGAAGTCTGATGCCTTCTCCCTCGAACTCCTCTATTGAATCCGCAGATAGCGGACGGATAGCGTCGCTCTGAAGGTGAAAGCGAAGCGGAGAGAGTGAATGTGCCTAAGACACTCTTCCGCTTCGTGAAACAAGCGGCGTCGCTTGCTCAAAAGCGCTGTGCTGCCAGCCCCACGGCGGTGGTGAGTCAGTCGGCTGGCCACGGCTACGCCGACTGGAAGCATCTCACACTCCATTTTCTTCGCGTTCACATGGGCGCTAGCTACGCAGAGATCGTCGATTGGGCCAGTGAGATGGATCGAGTCCGCGCCATCTTGCAGTTGGCTCGCCACGAGTTCCCAGCACCCTCGACGCTGTGGCGGTCCTTCGAGCGGGTGCCCACCCGTATCTGGCGCCAACTGCTCCACCGGGCAGCGACTCTCTGTGATCCCGGCGACCATGGCGCCCTGGATGCCACCTTCTTCGACCGCGAGGCGGCATCCAGCCACTACCGCAATCGCTCGGATCACCACATACAGACGCTGAAAGCGACGGCCCTGGTCGATACAGACTCGTGTGCCGTCCTCGATCTCCACTGTTCGGCACACTGGCCCCACGACACGCAGGTCGGCCGTCGCGTGGCCCTGCGTAACACCGACCAACTGGCGAGTCTCGCCGGTGACAAGGGCTTCAACGATCAGTCCCTCCGGGACGCCCTCCGCGCCGAGGGCGTCCGGCCGCTGATTCGTCACCGGCTGTTCGCCCGTTACGATCACGCCCACAACGCTCGGTTGGACAGCGAGCTCTACGGCCAGCGCTGGATGGCCGAAACCGCCTTCTCGGCCATCAAGCGCCGATTCGGTGCCGCTGTCGGGCCGAGCGTCTGGTACCGGGAGTTCCGCGAACTCGTCTTGACCGCCGCCGTCTACAACCTCGAACAGAGTCTCAAGCAGTGATCCCTACGCCGTCGGCGGATTCAATAGAGCAGACCTCGTTTATTGGACCGTGATGTTATTACGAGCGGAAGAAGACGATTGGCTATGAACTGTGAACGGTGCGGAGATACCACCAATGTCGAGCGGTACGACATTGATGGTTTCACAGGC
>SDGW01000085.1_pt1 | contig 36361 bp, 57 predicted proteins | sample 2873831 | NCBI WGS metagenome assembly SDGW01 (sample SAMN08132700, study PRJNA421101) | hypersaline lake metagenome | isolation source: celular fraction 0.22 microns magnesium sulfate-rich crust from ephemeral... | place: Spain: Penahueca Lagoon, Toledo | collected 2011-07 | reverse complement strand
CCTGTGACCGAGCCGTGCGAGAAGTGTGGCTGTCAGTGGATTGCTGACCCGTCGGTGATGCTTCCCGAGGGCCACGCCGAGTGCTGTTTCTGCCGGACGTGGCGCGGGTCGATTCACCGAGACACAACGCTCTCCGAGTACACCGACCGCGACGACGAGGAATCGACGGCCAACTCTGAGACGTTCAAAGCCCAGAACGCGAGTTCGATACCGGTCTACGACCCCGAGAAAGCAAACATCGACGCCGAGGGTGAAACGGGTGTCGTAGCGTTCATCGAGAGAGGCGGCGAGTAGTACCAGCAAGACCACTACTTCCGGACGACTACGACTTCTCCGAGTGAGTCAGCGGTTGACGGTTCGACGTGACTCCTCGTACAACGGCCATGTGTGGTACGAGTCAGGGTGCGAGCGGTCGGCTATCTTTTTCGGCGAGGAGGATGTCACACGTCACGTCTCGGTCCGTAACCGACTCTCGGTAGCTGGAGTACTCGACATAGAAATATATTTGCGTCCGGCGATATTATCTAGATAATGTCATGGAGGACAGAAGCAATTTTGACGAATCCGTTGACCTCCACTGTCACCGGCCAGATGTTTTTTCAGAAGTCAGAAGCACGACGCAGGGTGATCATGTTACTATAAATAATTCGGCTACACTTCGGGTGGAAGCTCGTCGAGAGATGGAAGACGATATCGGGCTGTTTTGTCTTCCTCAACAGAAGAGTTTCTGTGAAATCGCTTCAAGTTGGCCGGTCTTAGTGTTTGCGCAGGCAGGAGTCAAGGCAGTGTATTATCGTGTATGGAACCGGCACGAGTATAGCAAGATACATCCCGTAGCTGATTTCTCTCGTGTCAAAAGTCAAGATTTGGGGGATACTCCAGACCCAAGAGATGAACAACAGGAGGAGGCCTCCCACGTCTTTTTAGAGATGCACGAAACGCGAGGTAAACGGGCGGAGAAGATTCCGGACTTACCGACTTCAAATTTGTTTACGGGGATAGTCGTTCAGGCTGATTCTCCGATCATTATCGATACAGGTGAGCAGACATTGCCTTTAACGGCTAACGAAGACGTTAGTCTGCATCTCGGTCAAAAAGTATGTGTTGAAGGTGAAATTATAGAGTATGAGGCGAAATCATGTGTTGATGTAGAAGGTATAGAAATCATAAGTCAGTAACAGAAGCGACAGATGGATCCTGCCGATTTCGAGGTTAACGTTGGATTTCAAGTCCCCGAAAAATGAGTTCGGAGAAATCAGCTATCTCATACTGCTGAGCCTCGAGCATCTTATTGAACCGTCTCTAGGATCTTCCTCAATACAGCTAATCCATCTGATTTCGCACGCAGTAGCGGACGGGGTCAGTGCATCCCACAATTGTATCTATTGGAACGGTCATCTTGGTGGCTGCGGCTCTATTAGCCTCAACATCTGGCAATTAGTGGACTTCCTCGTCTATGAAAAGATCGGCGTCGAAGCGGGCAGTCCAGTCGTTCCATTCCATCAATAGTTAGAAAACAAACACAGAATATTATTTGAGTAGGATATCTGCTATCAATTGTGGCGAATAGTAACAAAGACACAGTGGAAAGACGGGGAACTCTCAGTATTCACCACCCAGCGTCGGTCCAGATTGTCCGAGAAGTCGCAAAGCTGGAGGGTGAGGAAGTCACCGAACTCCCGCCACTTTACGACGAGGTTGACCTAGATACCCTCACGTCGCTTGTAGTAGCCGAAAACACGAGTCTCTCTCTCAAATTCGAATACGCAGATTACCGTATCAAAATCAAAAACAGAGTATTTTACTTAGAATCTAAGTCGGCGTAATTTCGCCCCTCCTTACGGATATATAAGCTATCAAAAACGGGGTTTACTTTTTGAGTCAGCTTCAATGGCGTCTACGCCAGCACGAATTACCTCATCAAGAGCATCCTTAAAGTCAAGATTAGACTGGGTGGCGTGAGCTTCAACCATCTCAACGAGTTCCGGTGTGAGGACATTCTCAAACGAGAGGTGGTAGGTGACGTTGCCGTTCGCGTGTTCTACGCGATGGACGCGGTCCTCCTTAGTGAGATCTTCAAGCCGCTCACGAACGGTCCAGCGAGACGTTTCAACCCCAGTATCTTTCAGTTCATCTGTTAAGTCAGCAACAAAGTAGGACTGACCACTATCCATCAGATCAAGAATTTGCTCGTAGGTCGGTTCTCTTCGAGGCCGTGGCACATTTGAGTGAGATGGCTCAGGCATCTTAATCTTCACCATGTGGGGGAAAGTGGTTAGTTTTACTCCACATGGAGAAGAATTATAGTTCTACAACACATGGGGTAAAACATGCCAGTAACTACTGGTTCAGCACCTGAAGAGCACGAAGAAAGCCCGTCAGCCGGTTCTAGAAAGAACGACGGTACACCAACTGACATCCTCCTCGATCAGCTCCGCGAGTCACCGGATGCACTCGCAGACCTGGCCAACCGCTACCATGGCAACGGCGTAGTGGGCGCAGTCATCTGTGATGGTGGCCACCTGATGGAGCCATTCATCGTCAACGGTACGCAGTGGGGATGGGGTTGCTGGGACCTCAGTCACGATGCAGAACGCCTAAAACCGGATGAACTGACACTCGCTCACTGCCCGAGGTCAGATATTGACTACTGTGGCCCGCCAGCCCCCGAACACAAGCAACCCGCGCGATTCTGTCGTGTCGAAAACACTAGCACCGGATATGTACTCGCTTATATGGAGGGGAACGATCGTCAACTCCTCGGCAATCCAGAATACGGTCACACTCATCTCCAGCAGTGGTCCCCGAACGATTTTGCCAATCCGGCTCTTGACCAAAGCATCGAGGTCGTTTACACAGAACCGGTCAAGCAAGCAGACGCGTCCGCGGAACGCAAGACCACAGCATGAGCGAGAACAACAGTGACAGCGGTCGGGGAGTCCTCAAAAAGCCAAACGGGGAACCTCTGGAAGAGGGCGAGACTTGTGGCTTCTACACGAACGGAAATCTCTGTGGCAACGACGCCGACCAGGTTAGAAAAATCGACTACCACGGGTACGTTGTCGAAGTCCCAGTCTGCGAGGAACACAATTACCGGTGGGAAGTCAAAGGGCGGAGCTTCCCGCTAGCGATAACCTTGAAGGTCGAGCGAAAGCTCCCGAAGCAAGAAGACGGCCAGTATTCTCCTCGGTTCCAGAAGACTGCTACCTCCAAACGCGTTCTTGAAATGATCGACGACGATGCGCTAGACTGTCTCGATGCCCACCTCGAAGCCACGCACGACGTAGACACGCTGCCGGTCGGCAAGAAGGGCCATGTAGTATTCTCATCGCCAGAGGACTTCGAAGTAGTCGAGTTTAACGCCGAGGCGGGACAACCAGTCGTCGAGTGGCAGGCCGAGCGTGCGGCCGAGGCGCTGGCGGCAATTCCCGAAAGAGCGAACGCCGACGAGTTCCATTCTGGCAGCCACGAGGACGTTCTGAACATGTGCGCCGAACTCGCCGACCGGGATGCCCGCGAATTACGCGCGAAGTACCGTGACAGCAGCAACGAGAACGAGGGCGAATCCAGCGAACTCGTCGATTCGCTGGCGACGCTCAGTAAAGGGAACCAGGTCCGACTCACGCTCGACGCTGGCAAGACCTACGAGGCGACGGTGAGCAAGACGAATCTAACGCTTCCCCAAGAGGACGAAGACTACGGTGTTGTGAATTACGCCTTTTGGGCGGCTGATTCACACGTTAAAAACGGCGACCTCCCAAAAGACGATCTCGGGATTGTCGTCGAGTGGACCGATGAACGCCCCGAGGAGTTCGAGCTGACTGTCTGGGACCCGACCGAAGACGACGTGGACAACCGACAGTCGCTCGGAACCCTCAACCGCGTGGAGCGCATCGAGACCGACGGCGGACAAGCCGTGAACGCCAACGCGACGGATGCCGCTATCGAGGAGTTCCAGTCAGCGCTCCGGCCAGCTATCGAGCAGGCAGAGTGCAAGGGTGTCCCTCCGGCGGCGCAAGCCGCGGTCTTCATGCAGTTCGCGTACGCCCAGTTCCAACGCTCGGACTACCTCAACCTGGCCTTTGAGCAATGGGCCGCGATGCAACGTGACCGCGCGGACGAAAGGCAACTGGTCGAAGGACTACTCTACGAAATCGAGCGGGTGAACACGGACAGGGATTCGTGCCTCGTGGCGAACACGGCGGACATCCCACGCTCGGACGGCCGGATTCCGTGGTTCTCCTACGACGACCGCCCGCCAGAGACAATACTCGACGGTTTCTGGAAGTGCCCGCACTGCCGCGAGACGATGCCGACACTGTACGAACTCTGGCGGTACGCCCAGAACAAGGAGCGGTGTCTCGACCACCGCAACAAGTGCGAGCACGGAACCCGCGAGTGGTACACGTTCAACGAGGGCGTTCAAGAATTCCAAGAGCGGATTAACGAGTTGACGGCCGGTCTCGACCACGAGACCCGGATGTGGGCGATGGAGGTGGTTCGGGATGTGTTCTGACGAGCGGGCGCGGGCCGTGGAAATCCCGGAAGACGACCGCGAGACCGTCCGGAGCGCCGCGGTCGAACTCGTGGACCTGAGCCACACGCCGCTCAAAGCGTGGGGCGACGACGACCGCGAGCGAGTACAGGACGCGCTCGACACGCTCACCGACGCGGAGATTCTCTCCACGGTCGAGACGCGCCCACTGAAAGCACCCTTCGACCGCTGGACGCAAGCGGACTTCTCGGAGGGCAAGCAAGCGACCGCGGTTCACGACCTCCGAGAAACGGTTCTCGACGCCCTGCCTGAATCGCTCGTCTCGGAACTCGTCGCTCGCGGCCCGGACGAGCGCAACGTAACTACGAGTAGCCTCCGCTCGGACGCGAACACGCTCGCCCATTCCTGCAGGATGCCCGCCGAGGTGTGGGACGCCACCGACCGCGAGCAGGCCGCCCACTATCTTGCGTCGCTCCGCGAGGCGGACCTCTATGCCGACCACGCCGCGGGGCTACAGGACCGTCTCGCGGACTGGCCCGAGGAGGGCCGCGACTCTCTCGTTGACGACCTCCGCGAGTTCGCTATCGAGGCTACCGAGGTCGCCGAGGCACGCGAGGACGAGCAGGCTGGCGGGTGGCGCGAGGAGTACGAGACGACGACGTACCGCGGGCCGGACCGCTATCCGGTGCCGGAGGATTGGGAACTCCGGATGGTCGAGAGCGACGGGATTCAGTGGACGCGCCCGGAGCGCCCGGAGAATCCGGGACTCGACTGGGAGCCCGAGGACGAGGCGCTGACGCTGAACGAGTGGAACTCCAACGCGGACGAGCGGACAGTCAGCTTTGACGTGAACGGCGACATGGTGTTCACGGTCACAGAACCCGACCGCGGCGACCTCATGAGCGCGATTGGCGAAGTCCTGCGGCGTGTCGCTCGCGGCGAGCAGTATCACGACGTGGCCGCGCCCGACGAGTACGGCATGGTCGAGGACGACAGCGAGGGATCGAGCGCCGACCAGAACGCAAGTCTCGGTGAGTTCGGAGCGGATATGGAGGGCAACGATGTCGAGTGAACACGGCGATTCGGAGCCAGGACAAGACGAGCAGGCGACCAAGGTGTACCAGCGACTCGTCTCGGAAACCGACGTGCCTGAACACGGAGTTATGGTTTCGGAATCCGAGAACGGCGTCGCGGTCGTTCACGCCACACCGGGCGTCTCGGGTGTCCTCTCGGCGCTTCGGGACCTCGGGTACGAGTCTATCGGAGCGTCCGGCGGCGGCGAGTTCCCCGACCAGTTCCACATCAAGGAGGCACCATGAGCCGCGACGACCTCGAAGAACAGCTACGGAACTCAGATGCAGGACAGGTCGCGCAGCTGTCGGACGAGGAGTATGCGAGCATCGAAGTTCACGACGTAGTTCCGGATAGCGATTCAACGGAAGTCGAAACCGATGCTCGATAGCGAGAAGTCCGGTCAGCACGTCGCGGTCGAGCATCGGCGGTACTGTGAGGGCCATCCAAACCCCGCTCCCGGAACGGAGGTCCGCGACCACTCGCTCAGAACCATGACGTTCGTCGCCGACAAGTTCGCGGGCGAAATCCCCGACGTGGGCGGCGACGAGTGCAAGTGTGGCCGGAAACTCGATTCGGAAGTCCGGGTGTTGTCGTGGCCGCCGACGCACATGACTGGCGAAGCCATAACCGAGTATCTGGCGCGGACGAACGGCCTGTTCGCTATCGAGACTGCCGGGTTCAGCGGGACCGTCGAACCGGCCAACGCGCCCGCGTGGGGCGAGATTCTGCCGCTTGACTCAGTTCCGGCGGGCGACGAGTGCCTACAGGCCGCTGTAATCGACGGCTACCTCGTGACGGCGAACAGTTACACGGGCGACCCGGTGTATCTTGGCGACAGTCCTGAGTTGGTGGTTGATACGCTCGGAGTGATTTGCCGCCAACTACCGGTCGCACCGGTTTCGACCCATCGGACAGAGTTCGATTCGATGCTCTGGGAGGTCCATGACGGATGGGATGTCGGCGAGTCGGTCAATGTGGCCGCGGATGTGCGCGACCTACTCAACGGCGAACTGGAGGGAAACAGCGAATGACTGATGCCGAACCGACGGCGCTGAATCACCTACCACGAGAAGGCGAGCGTATCAGGTACATCTCGGAGGACGGAACGTGGATTCAGGGGTTCAGGTATCTCGATGTCGACGACCGGCCGGACGTGGAGGTGCCCGCGTAATGTCTCAGGCTTCGACGCCGCGGCCGGTCGCGGAGCGATTCGAGTCGAATCCGAACGACCCCGAGAAGGCCGAGGAGGGCCACGACGGCGCGGTCGCTGGATGGACTGTCGAAGGACGGAGTAACGACCAGTACGCGGTGCCGACGGCGCTCGATTTCGTGCCGCTCGACTCGTGGACGCACCGCGACTTGCCGTGCGTCCTGCTGGCGGTGACGCGGTATTACATCGGCGGGTATGCGACGCGCTCGCGCGAGAACTGGGAGTACGAGGAGCGCGAGACGAACTACGTCGGGATGGTCTACTGTCCGCCGGTCGAGACGCCGCTTGGCGGCTACTCGGGCGTGCGGCCCGTTCAGAGCGAGGGCGGGGACTGGTTTCAGACCGGGGCGGCCGACGACGTGCGGAAGCCCGGCACCGGCCACGACACGCTCGCTGAGGCGGTGCGCTCGAAGACGAACATACTGGCGAGCGGGCTTCGAGGGCACGCCGAGGAGACGGTCTGTGAGTGCGGATGGAAGCCGACGAACGACAAGTGCGGCCACGACAACGGGTGTCCCGCCGAGGACGAGGGCGAGTGGCTTCCAGTCGAACCGGAGGGGTTTGAGTGGTAGACGACAGTCCGGCGGATCTCTTCGAGGCGGCGCGTGACATCGCCGAGCGCGAAGACGAACCAGAAGTAACGGTCAACGCCCATCAGTCGGGGACGCTCACCCACGGGGAGGTCGCGGACGGGCAGGTCACGTTCGAACTGAATAACTGGCGGGAGGCGATTCCCGACTTGGAGGAACACGCCTACCGGGTGCGGGTGGCTCATGGCGGGACCGCGACGGTCGAGGACCGTCTGTGGTATCGAGCGGGTGGGGACGACGGCCCTGAACCGAGGGCGGCCGGCTCACTCGTCACGGAGACAGTCTGCTCGCTCGCGGTCGAAAGCGAGACGGTCTACGACGCCACGCCGGACGACCGAAACTTCTGGGATCCGAACTACGACGGGCCGAAGAACGTCTTCGGCCGCCTCTTGCTCGCTCGCGGGGGCGACGAACTCGTGCTGGAAGCGGGCGGTGGAACCGAGCGATTCGACCCGTGGAATGGTCCGGGCTACACATCCGAGAACGTGGGTATTGACCGAACGACGTTGACCGTAACCGACCACGGTGGCCAGCCGTCAGACTACATTGGTGACGAACCGGGGTGTGGGTATCGGTACGTTACGTGTGAGGACGACGACGGTTCCGAGTGGAATCTACAGGCGAGCTACGGGATAGATGGACATGGGATGTTGGAAATCGTCCGACCTGAGCAGCGTGCGTTCGTACAGTCAAACCGCGAGGGGAACTTCCGGCAAGGCCACCTCGAAAACGTCTTTCTCGACGGGCCGGTCCGACCAGACGACTTACCGCGCGAAGAGTCGGTCTAACTATCGGGAATTCACGCAACGCGGAGCGTCACGTCGCTATTGATGATTTCAGAGAAGAGTAGTCAGGGTCGAAAACGTCACCGGACTTCTTTGTGCTCGCTAATCCGCTCTGAGGGACCGCACGTCTCAGTCGTCAGCTGTGTTTACCCTCTCGTCAAGTGCCGTGAAAGACACTTGGACGACGCGGTCACTAGTTGTATCGTAGTAGAGTGTTCCAACCCGAACCGGGTTGGCGTCGCCGGTCGGGAGCGTAGCAGTGAACGCTCGCCACTGCTCGTCGTCCATGTCGTCGCGTCCGATCTCAGCGATAGACTGGGTCAACGCTATGAGCGCGTAATCAGCGGTGTCGGTCGACATCGACCCCGGCGTATTGAGATCAGTGACTGCCGTATTGCCGAACGAACAGACAACTCGGTCCTCACATCCCTCCACCGGCTCGCGATGAGCGTAAACCGCAGTCGACTCCAGTACGCGTGGGTCATTTTCAGGGCGGAGGACGGGCACGACCTTGTCCACGTCGTGGTCTTGTAGTTTCGAGTCTGTATACACGGTATTCGCTGCTGCTCGCAAAACGTCGTCAAGCGACTCATCGTCGTGGTCGAGGCCGTCGATACGAAGATAGACCACCATTAGTCGTCGTCCTCCATGTGTGCGCAGTTCAGTCGGTAACGGCCACACTCCGGGCAAAACGTCTCCTCACTCGGCGGTTCGAAGAGACTCATCGCTGACCCTCCTCTTCGTCTGTCGTGTGGAGTGTCCCAGCGAGATAGTAGGCGTGGCAGTCACGTCGCGAGCAGCCGATGCGGACCTGTCCGCAGGGCCGGGCAGGCTGGAACTCAACCTTCGCACCACAGGCCGTGCATTTGCCTTTCTGACGGCGACGAATCGTTTTTCGTTTCGGGGAGACCGGCCCGTTCGCCGAGAGTGACTCGCGGGCGTGTTCCTTTCGGACGTGGTCAACGAACTCGTCAGCGTCTTCGGCCGCGAACGACGATTCACAAAACTGGCAAGCGTACGTCTCTCCATGGTGAGGTTGGTTTGAGCGTCGTGAGATATACTCGAAATCGGCGTCGATGCGGTCTGATGCCACTTCGTCTGGCAGTTCCTTTAGGAATTCTCGGAGGTCATCGCCCTCGCGGTACGTCAGGTCGTCCTCAGACTGACCGCAGTCCGGACAACCTCCACGGCCGACAAGTTTCCCGCAACGGTCGCAGAGTGCGAGTTCAGTTCCCATTACTCGGACACCTCCTTGAGGAGTCCAAGTCGGTCAGCAACGTTGGTATGGTTAGTAAGCCACTCGTGGGCTTCGCGCTGGGCCTCAGCGACTGCACGCACGTCCCAGTGTTCTCCGTCGGCCCATTCGCTTCCATCTTTGAGAACGGTCGCGCAGGCTTCTGTGGTGACTTCTCGAGCCCGTTCTCGTGAAGCCGTCTCGAAGTATTCGCAAGCGTCATCCATCGACTCTGCAAGCTGGTCGAAGTCGTGGACTCTGCTACGGGTATCGCGGGATTGCTCTGCCGCAGCGAGCGCGTCGCAGTACTGGATAAGCTCGTCGTCTTCTCCAAGTCTTTCGTAGACTCGATTGTGGATAACCGTTGCGTCGAACTCGCCAGCGAGTTCAGATTCAAGGGTACTCTGTCGGTCTTTCGACCGGGGGGAGCGGTACGTCATTAGGCATCACCATCCGTACACGTCCACTCACGAGAGTCGGCAGTAGCATCGTCGTAGCCGAGGACGTCGGGCCAACGGGGACGGTCACGGTCGGCGATACTCTCTGGAAGGTGCTTTTCGGGATCGTAGTCGCCGTCTGGGTTGCCCGCAGCGAATTTCGCGGCTGAAGCGTAAGCAGCTTCGCGGGTCATCGAGTCGTTCCATGTGAGTGGCTCACCGTGACCGTCACCGCGTCGGATTCGGCCTTGCCAGCGAACGTCGTCGTGGCGTCCTGTGCGGCCATATTGTTTCTTGATGGAGATCGTCAGGCCGGTCTCGTCGTGGCTGATAATGTCGTCGCCACCGTCGCGGTTATGTGACCACATGTCGGGCAGGACCGGCATGGGGCTGTCCGTCCGTCGCGACGGCGTCCGGTCGTCGTCGGAGACACGACGACGGAAGATGATTCGCGCGTGGTCACCACTATCGTCGTAGTCGGGGTCGAAGCTGATTTCGCGGAAGTCGTAGCGTCCGGCGTACTGTTCAAGGGCGTTGCGCTGGCCGACTTCGGTGAGGGTGGCTTCGACGGTGTGGAGGTTGTTCTCAGCAGTAGCGTCGATGTCTTTGAGGTGGAACTGGCCTGCGGCGAGCGCGTTAATGAATTCGCGCGTCTGACTGTCGTACTGCTCGTCACTGTCTTTCGATGTATTCTTGTCGTTCGGAACTGAACTCATGGATTGCTTCACCCTGGATTGTGGAGCGCGGGCGGCGTTGTAGCGCCGTCCGGCTGTTTTCCGGTGTCCCGCGCTCTTATCTTCATCTACGTACTCCGGGCACTTTAACTTAACTATTCGTAAAGACGGTTGGCAAATGTAAGGAGTAAATATAAGTCATAGTAGGAGTTACTAAGCATACGGTGTAACAATAGGTGTACGACAAATGACGATCAAGATTGACGAAAACCTACAGAAGGTTGTCACCGTATTCAAGCTAACCGGGAACTACGCAACTACAGGCCACCTCGTAAAGGAAACTGGACTCTCTCGCCCAACTGTCACGAAGCGACTTGACCGTCTTGACTCCGCAAACTGCACCGAGTACGTCCACGAATCAACTGGGTTCCGGCGATTGGTCCGCGACCCACGCGACGATAAGACGATGGAGGTGGCTGGTGACACGAACGCAAACGTAGCGAGCGCCCGTTCGCTCCTCAACGACTTCGAGGAGGCCTCCCTCGAAGAACAGCATGGTATCCTCGCTCACGCTATCAGCGAGTTGGAAAACGCACAAAGGAACCTCCAAAATAATGGATAAAATACCATTAGAGGTTGGTATGAAATGTCCGGCCTGCGACCGAGAGGGACCGACCAATGTATGAGCAGGACGAGACGCTTCCCGAGAAGCCCTGCCGTCACTGCGGGAGGGAGACGACCCAACGCGCCGAGGGAATCCCCTACTGCGGGATGGACTGCATCAAGGCCCGCCGTCGGGAGAAACGGATGGAGACGTTTCACTGCCCCTACCCCGACTGTGGCTGGCAGACCGAGTACGACCCGGAGAACGCCTTCTCGAAATCGGTCTCCGACGCCGACGCGCGCAAACATCGCCAAGAGGAACATCCCGGAGGTGGCGCGTGATGCAGAACGAGTCGCCCGAGAGCGACGCTCCGAGTCTCGGCGAGGTTCTGCCCGACGACTACGTGACGCCGCGAGCGCCGAGCGAGTGCGACGAGCAGTGTCCCGGTTGTGGGTACGACTTCGACGCCGAGGAGTGGGAGACACGACACCTCTGCAACGGTCCTGCGGTGGGCGAGACGTGGAAGTACACCTGCCCGAACTGCGAGAGCGAAACAATCGAGGTGGGAACCTGATGGACGATTCATCTCTCCTGTTGAGGGTAGAGGACACGTATATCGGAGAAGACGTTCAGTCTGAGAAGGCGATTGAAGTCGCAGACTCCTCGCCAGATGTAGAAGCGAAGCGAGACGAGAAACCTCGACTTGGAACCGGTAGTCTTGGCAACCTGAGAGAGTTAGGAGAATCGGTAGCTGACGCGACAGACGTTCAGTTCTTCCGCCACGGTGTTGAGAGCCAGATTCAGTCTGTCTACATCTGTGGGAGTTTCGCTGAGGGGAGCGCAACAGCAGGGTACTCCGATTTGGACGTTCGTGTAGTGGTTGACTCGTTACCCGCGCCGATAGACGTAGAGGATGTCGAGCGGGCACTACGTGTCGAGGCAGGCCCAGAAATCATCCCCGAGATGTGTTGCTATCTCGACGCTCGTATCGACACTGAATCCCCGGACGAAGCGACCCCAAGTGTACGCATTTGGGACGATGATTCAGATAGCTAATTCCGTAGAACCGACACTCATGGAACCAGAAACCGATCCGGAGACCAAACGAGCCGTATTACTAGCCGAGAACGAGGACACGATTCGCGTCGATACGCTCGGCGAGTGCATGGTCGTTCAACGGCACGACACCTACTACGGGCCGAAACTCCGAATTGAACCCGAAGACGAGGACGAAGACGACCAATATCTGCTCACCGCTCCCGGTCCACAGTCCGAACTCCTCCTCTGGGAACAAGATAGGGACGCGCTCAAATGGCAGGTCCAAGCGGAAGTGACCGCGGAACTCGTAGACTGGGAGCAGTACGACATCTGCGAGCAGTGTGGCAACCCGCTGAAAACGATACGCCACCGGCGGCGGCGAGCAATTGGAGCGTGTACCCGATGACAAGGAAAAGGCGAACTGATGTGCAGGGGTGTCGCGGTAGCTCTTGCAAACGCGGCTCTTCAAGAAGGTGACGTTCCGATCGGCACCGGTGCAGTTGGAAAGAGATTTTCGTTTACGCTATCTCTTTTATTTCGTTTCGGGCTTGCTTCACTACGTCTGGTGTGTCCGGGAACTCTCGTATCTTCTTCTGCTGGTATATCGTCTCCCCACCGTACTGACGTTCCACCGTCAGGCGCGTTCCAGACTCGTTCGTAGCAGCACTTGACTGCTTGAAGTGGAACGCAACCCCCTGCTCGCGGCACTGGTCAAGGATTTCGCGCGCCCAAGCGTGATCCATCTCTCGACGACCGCTATCGCTCGCATTTTCACCACCGACTACAGCCCAGTTAATCCCGGTAAGATCCACATCGCCGATAGGCTCAATAAGAGGCTCAAAGCTCACCCAACGTCGTGCATCAACATCACGGAGCTGGTCGATCCGATGCGTCGTATCGGGATAATCGCCGCCTGGTCCACTACCGACGGAAGTGCCAACAATCGCATTCTCAGGCCAGTCAACTTCTAACTCACCCGCGCGATGAGGGCGCTTAGTGAGGAATGCAAACTCGTGTTCGGGGAATTGTCGTGCGACGGCCATGACGCGTCGAATGAAGGCATCAGGGACCTCTCGATGGAAGAGATCACCCATTGAGACGGTGAAAATCCTACCGGGGCCGTTGGGGAAGGCGTAATCGAAGGGTTCATCAAGGCGGTCCTCGTGCGTCGTGACTACCTTCCCGGCATTCTCCTGCGTCCACTCGTCGGTAGTCATGTAGTCAGGGGCGTCAGTACAGTTGGCCTGTCGGTGCATGAACCCTTCAGCCCAACAGTTCCAGCACTCGGGGCCAGCGTGGGAGCATCCCGTTACTGGGTTCCATGAATAGTCGCACCACGAGATGTTAGTCGTCTGCATTCTCGGTGTCCTCCAGATTTGCTTCAAGAGTCTGGACGCGGTCCTCAAGTCGTAAGATTCGTTCCTCGATCTCTTCTTCACAGAGAGGTTTGAGGTATTGATCGTAGAACTCGGGGTTTTCTTGCCGTATCTTCCGGACTTGTTCTACGGCGTTTTCTGCTCGTTCACTCGCTCGCGAGATAGCGCTGCTTCGCGTGTTTGAGTTCTCTTCCTCTCCGAGGAGCGCTTTCATCTCGCCGTCTGGGAAAAACTTTGGCTGGGACACGGTGTCCGCCCGTTCGGTTGCTTGTGTCATATACGGTACGGTGTACACTCTACGATACCTTAACACTAGGGATACATAATAACATATCTGCTTATTAGAAACATATAAGTTACACGAGGTTAAATGAATAGATATGGCGACAAGTGACAATAATAAGAAAGATGTTCAGGGCTCTGGAAACGAGAGTGGTAGCGGCGCGGGACTACCGTACCTCGTCATCAAACGTGGCGGTATCAACTCCGACGACGAAATCTGGGGGCCAGTCACCGCAGTTCAACCGACCGGTGCTGTTCGCAACGTCGTCAAGGACGAACCGACGGAATTCACTAAGCACACGGAGTTCGAGGTCTACCCGGTCGGAGTCGGGCCGGAGGGAGATATCGAGAAAGAGACTGTCTCGGGAGATGAGATATAATGTCGAGTAGCACTCAAGATTCAGACAGGGAACGAAGCGCACCGGATTACAGCGTTCCTGTCGAAGTGTCTGAACTCCTCGCAGACCTCGCAGAAAAGGCGGCCAATACTGCTCGAAGACACGCCTCCAACGCGCGGAACTGGCAAGAAGATGACTGGTGGCAGTACCGCCAATGGATGCAGCAAGACTGGAAGAAGATGCGGGCTTACTCAACAGCTATCGCTATGCTCCAGACCGGGAATCACGGCACGGCCGTCCCAAGAGGCGAATTTGTCGCCGAGGACGGCACGGTGAACGTCCGCGAGTACATGAGCGAGATTAGCCGTCTCGGTGAAAGCGCCCACAACCGAGGCGCTCACGAGGCCGAGTCAGCTTACGCGAGGGTCACGTCGCTACTCCGGAATGAGTACGGCGTCGGGTGGCCGCGGCTGGACGATCTCGGTGGGAATCCCCTGGAGGAGGACCTTCCATGACTGAGGCAAATACTTCTAGCACTGTAGAGACAGTAGGTACCACGTTAGATGGCGAGACTCTTCCGGAAGACGATGATCCTCACCACCAGCCCGAATCGGCAGAGGAAAGAGACAAATCGTCAATCTACCCATTAGAACTACGGGTTGGATTCCACGGGAGGTTCAAGGATAATGGACGAGTGTTCCCTGCCCCCGTCGTTGAGACTCCACATGGGAAAACTCAACTTCCAAGCAGTCGCTTTAAGAAAATCCGAAAGTCACTCAAAGAAGCATTCGACTTGAGTGCCCCACCAATCGGATATGTGGGGACAGTCACGGTTACAGAAACCGACCATCATATTCATGTTGATGCTCCAGACGAGCGCGACACGAAGCCCTATGCGGAGTGGATTTTAGAGAACATATACAAAATTATCTCAAGGATTCCTGCTGAAGCCTATAGTAAGGAGCAGTCCACTATCAGTGCCGCTGATGTAAACAATATTGAAGATCACGCGCTTGATGCGCTTCCAGGGGAGCTGGTCGTTGTCGGTGGTGAGTGCCACAACTGCGGGAATACTGTTCGTGAAAGTCGATATATGGTGGAAGAACAAGAGCAGGCTCACGCGATGTGCGACTGCGGGATTGGAACAAGCTACCCTCGAGTCAGCGAAACAACGATTGAAGAGAGCGGAAAGTCAGACGACTAGCCGTGTTGGGCCAAGTAGAGACTTAGAGAGTAATACATTCCATCAGAACAGCTCTCTTCCTATATAGTAAATTATGTTTTTATTTCCTCCTTGCGGAGTGAGAGGATGAAGGATAACCCGAAGTCAGGACGCTATTTTCGAGGCGAAAATACATGATCGAAATGGATACGTACGATATCGCACCGCCAGACAACGCCGTCCAAACAGAATCGATATCAAAACCAGAGCCGAAATCAGACCCAGTTGAGATCTGGGAGTCCGACCGAATCATCGAGGTTCCAAACGGGACAGGCGAGAAAGATCGAGCAGTACTCTTCTCGGGTGGTGACGACTCACTGGCACTCACACATATGGCGATGTCAAACCAGTGGGCAGACTTCGTCATCCATTTAGATACAAACTCGTCGATTCCAGAAAATCTCGATTACGTACGAGCGGTCTGTGAAGAGTTTCAGTGGCCACTAATTATTATTTCATCTCCGATGCCGTTGGATACGTTCGCGTACCGGTACGGCTTCCCTGGTGCGTCCTGTCATCGAATGGCATTCCAGTATTTCAAAGGGCGGCAACTCGGCTACTTCTACCGGAAAAAGACAGGAGATGTGAAGCTCTTTTCGGGCGTTCGAAAGCTCGAGTCAGACCGCCGGATGGAAAACATTGAGGCAGAAGTCCAATATGAGGACGCCTCAGAAAGCGGTAATTTCACTGGATGGTGGGTTAGTCCACTCATCGAAAAGTCCGACGAGTGGGTCCGCGAGTATCGCGAACGCCACGACCTCCCGCAGAACCCAGTCTCACAGAAAATTCACCGTAGTGGCGACTGTCAGTGCCTCGCGTTCGGGAAACGGTCAGAAGAGTTGATTATGATCGAATCGAAGTATCCTGCCTTCGCAGAATGGCTTCTAAACGTCGAGAAGCGCGTGCAGGAGTATCGAGGCCGAATATACCACCTCGAAGACAGATATCCCGACGTGGCTGAACAGATGCAAAAAAAGCGCCAACAGTCCACGCCCTATCCCATGAAACTGACTGTGCTAAAGAACTACTTCAAGGACGTCTACGACGAGATAGTCGCCATCCCCCGAGAAGATGCGATCCTCCGCGGTCAAATGGAGAATACCAGCTACATCGGGCATGGAGGTATGTCCTCACGTGAGCTCCGAGATCTTACGGCATCGGCGGACATCAACCAGCAGACGCTCTGTGAAACCTGTGGGGACGCCTGTAGCGCGCTCGCTACAGCCGTTGAGCGCAATATCGAAAAAGCAGCCAACCGACTGTCCTCGAAATCGAATTCAGTATCTCCTGGAGAACAGACAGCGATCAAGGACTTCTAATTCTGTCGACAATGACCGATAAACTACACAGCGCAACGATCACCGTAGAACAGAACGATGCCCAAGCCGACTACGAAGGATTTGATGAATTCAACGTCGGAATCCGTAATCCTATCGGCGAGACCCCCGACAATTTCTACGAGAGAGTAGATGAGTACGTCCGGGAAAACGCCACGTTTGAACATCTCGTTGACGGTCTCACTAAAGACTACGGCACCGTTGAATACGGCGACGACGAAATTCACGACATCAGCCTCTTCGATTGGGCACGCAGTTAACTAATCTTATCTCGTGTAGGATAATGAAAATTATTATGTAGCTAGGTAATGAAATTGATTATGTGGTACATCAGACAATTGACCCGAAAGAAACGGTCCACGATCGGACCAACGACGCAGCACTCATCCAAGCGGACGACGGTAAGTGTGGCGGGATCTTTCGATTCAACGACCCCGCACTTGGGGAAGTAGAGTTTGAGAAGTTCGACGACGCGCGTCTACTATTCGGACTCTGGAAACAGACGGGCGGCTACCCGTGGCCGCCCGAGGATGGACACGTCCCCATCGATGTTGCGACAGCCGGGCGCGCGGCGCTCGCCGCTTTCCTCCTCGTAGGACGAGGCAAACGCCGTGAGACCGAGACAGTGCGAGACGAGATGGGGTTAGAAACGACTCAAGCCGTATGGAATTACGCAAAAGAGGTGCGCTGGACACGGGAAAATACCGGGTCTAATCAGAGATCGAAACAATGAGTCAAAAACTATTCCGTTGTATCCATGGTTCGGTTAGAGGAATAAAGAGGGAACTAATCGGCGCGCGCAATAATTTGATTCACATCGGAGCGAACGCGAAATACTCGTTTGTATCCGGGGTGGCCAAGGAGAGCCAATGACTACGAGCTTCAACGCTCGGAAGACAGGATGGACCATCGAGGACTGCCTGTCTAGACTTGCCGAGTACGACCGCGACCCCTACCGGCACGTCTACTACACGACCTACTCGGACATCTATCACACGGATCCAGACTGTCCGCACATCCAGAATTCTGAGAGTCTACACATCGGGAAAGGTGTCCTCGACCTCGATAAAGGGCCGTACTCGAACGGCTACCAGGACCCGATTCACCTGGAAGAATGCTCGTGGTGCGCTACTCGGTCGGACTGGAAGTTCGACGGCCACCGGCACGCGATTCTTGGCGGCGGGAAGACCAAGACGATTCGCCTCGGCACTCACGGTCGTGAGGTCTCGGTGGGCGACACCCTCGTCCTCCGCGACGCCAAAGGTAACGTGTTTGCCACCGCAACCGTGACGGCAGTCGAGGAGACGACGGTAGCCGCGGTCGTCCGCGACAGCCTCAACGGTCACCGTGACTACCAGAGCATTGAGGCGTTCCGTCAGGCGTTCCACGAGTACTACCCGCAAGAGCAGATTCACGGCAACACCAAGGTAACGATTATCCAATGGAACGACGTGACACCTCGAACCAAAGACAACCATGACTAATGAACCAGCTGGCAGGTTAGACTCGAAGTTATCCGAACAGTCAGATCAGGAAATAAACGAGATCGCGGACTCACTCGAAGATGACGATCGGGTGCTGTTCAACGACCGAAGTAACGCGTTGGAAGTCAAGGATAGGCATGAGAAGCCGATTACGAAGTCCTATCGACGGCGGTCCGGTACCCGTGATCACTATGAGATAGTCGAGTTGAAGGGCAACGGAACCAGGTACCACCTTCTCTGGCAGCACGGGAGCGGATTAAGCCCGATGCTGTACAAAGAATCCGAGTGGGAAGAACCAGATGACGAAGACTCGTACCATGAGTATCCCCGCGGTGGTGAGCGAGTGAGCCGAATCGAGGTGGTTGAGCGTGGTGGATGACGGAACGGTAGAAGCGGTGGGTCGAGATAGAGAACCCTCGCTTCGAGACAACCGCAACAGTGCGGTCCTAAGCAACGACCGGACGTATCGGTACCGGCTGACACGGACGTGGGACACCGCAAAGCCGACGCTCGCGTTCATCATGCTTAACCCCTCAACGGCCGACGAGTCCGAGGACGACCCGACAATTCGCCGGTGTCTCGGCTACGCCGAGGACTGGGACTACGGTAGCCTCGTCGTCGGCAATCTGTTCGCGCTCCGGGCGACCGACCCGAGTGAACTTCGAGACCATGGAAACCCGGTCGGCCCCGAGAACGACCGGCACCTGCGAGAGATTGTGAACGACGCCGACCAAGTCGTCGCCGCGTGGGGGACCGACGGCGGCCTCTACGACCGCGAGCGAGAGGTCTGCGACCTCCTCGGCGTGGACCTCTACGCGCTCGATACGACGAAGCACGGCCACCCGAACCACCCGCTCTACCAACCAAAGGACGCCGACCCTGAGGTGTACGACCCATTATGACTGAGAAGGCAACTCAGCAGACGCTCTTCGGCGACGAGAAGACGACGCTTGTCAACCAGCGCAACACCGGCGAGTTCGACATCGACATCGGTCGCGCCGACAACGGCCGGAGCCACCTGCTGAACACCGCAGTCGGCGAACCGGGCTGGCTAGGCAACCCCTACCGCGAGAGCGACGGCTACTCTCGGGAGAAAGCCGTCGAGAAGTACCGCAAGGCGTTCCGCGACCGCCTCGAAGACGAGGAGTTCCGCGAGGCCGTCGAGGACCTCCGTGGGAAGACATTAGCGTGCTGGTGTACGCCGAAGGCGTGCCACGGCGACGTAATAGTCGAGTACATCCGGGAGGGCGACGTGTGAGCGACGCCGCCGATTCGAAAGCCGACCTCGAAACGTCGATGGAAGCCGAACTCCTCGACCGGTTCGAGGCGAAGGAACCGAGCGCCGAGGAGAAACGCGACCGACGGGAAGAACACCGCCACCACCTTGTCCGGGACACGACTTCAACGCTCACTGTGGACGACAACCCGGACATGCAGGGCGTCGAAGTGACCTCGACCATCGAGATCCCGGACCTGTACTGTTTCACCTGCAAGGAGTGGGTTGGTCTCTCGGGCGTGGACCTCTCCGGCACTCCGCGGTCGAAGGCCGACGCCTACTACCTCGACGGACCGCCCGACGATCTCCAGCAGGCCCGCGACGAGACGCAGAGCGAATTGCTTGACCTCGCGTATCGAGCGATGCGCGACGTGGACCGCTTCGAGTCCCTCGAGGACGGCCTAGAGTTCGTCGATGGTCAGATTGAGCAAGTCCGCGACGAGCACGACGAGTGACGAGTAAACTGATTCTTCGCATTCAGTAGCTCTCAATATGACGGGTGCGATACCGCGGCCTGCATTCAAGCGCAAAAACAAGCGCGTGCAGTCTCCGTCGTGTCGCCGGATGCCCGTCGAGCCGATAGGCACGGGACGGGCCAAATCCGACGCCTGCGGAGACTGGGACCGCTGTGGAGACTCCTCGAATGCAGTCGAAGTATCTGCAAGTCCTGTCGGAGAAACAGGAAGCCCCACCCTCCACGTAGCGAGCGTGAGCGAGCGGAGTAGGGCAGGGTAGTTCACTAAGTCCAAACAGTCAGACTTCGCCGTTTTTATCGAGTTCGTTGCATGTCTCGAACACTACGTCGGGTTCCATATCGAGTTCGTGCGTATAGTAGTAGCCGCCGCTCTGGCCCTTGTTAACCTCGTTACGGATCAAGAACCCGAGCATTTGGAGGTCTTCAAGATGACTCTGGATGCTCCGAAGTGTTGTCAACGGGTCGTCGCCGCGCTCCTCGGCGATGCCTTGGTAGGTCGGCATGATTTCTTTCGACCGGACCGGTGTGTTGTCGTTGTGGTCGATGTGGGCGACGGCTTCAAGCACGTGGCGAGCGTGGGGTGACTGGTCAGCAATTTTGTCTTGAAGCCGACCGCGTTTTACTTCCTCACGAGCGCGACCGATATGGTCGTCTTCGACCATGCTCGCATCTTCGCGCTCGGCGATCTCGGTGCCTTTCCGAAGCAGGTCGATGGCTTGTCGGGCGCTCCCGGTGTCTTGGGCGGCGATTGCGGCGGCGTTGGCGACGGCGCTGTTGTCGTAGCCGTCTTCAACTATCGCTTTTTTAGCGCGGTCGTGAAGGATGGTGCGGAGTTCGTTGGCGTCGTAGGTCGAGAACGAAATTTCGTCTTCTTGCAGGGTGTCTTTGACTTTTGGAGACAGTCGATTGCGGAAGGTGTAGTTGTTGCTGATGCCGATAACGCCAATTCTGGCGTCTTCAATGTGGCCGTTCGCTCGCGCTCGCGGGAGTTCGTAGAGAAGGTCATCTACTTTTTCAAGGTGGTCGATTTCGTCGAGGACGATGAGGTGGGTACCGCCGGCGCGGTCGAGCTGGGTGTAGAGTTCGGTGAGGGCATCGCTGGTCGAGAGACCGCGTTTGGGAAAGTCGCTGGCGGTGTCGGGGAGGAGTTGGTTGACGAGGGTACGGGCGGTCGAAAAGGGAGTTTCGTCGTTGCAGTTGTGACGGTGGATGTGGAGGGTGTCGGCTTGGTCGCGCTGTTCGGTCGCCTGTTTGAGTTCGTCTAAGACGAAAGCGGTTACGGCGGTTTTGCCGACGCCTGCCTTGCCGTAGAGCATGATATTCGAAGGGTTACGGCCATGCAGTACGTCTTTGAGGGCGTGTTTGTACTCCTCGATTTCAGGTTCGCGTTCGAGGATGGTATTGGGCTCGTATTCTTCTTCGAGGACGGTTTTGTTCTCGAAGAGCGTGTCGTCCATGTCTTCGAAGAGTCCTGCCATGTGTCTGTCACAGCATTCCGACGGATAGCATATAAATGTAGGGGTTGGATGTTTCGTATGTCTGTGTTCTTTAAGTAGTATAGAGAGAGTAGATTTCGTATGTTGAACCACAAAACGGTGGGGTTAGACTTCTCAAAACTCCGCCTTGCCGGTACCATAAGATATAATGCTTATTCTATGATCTCCTTCTAGATACTAGAACAACATCTCATAGCAGACACCAACAAAACCACTTCATCACCCCTTACTCTCTGCTGAACACACGAAATCCACTCTCTCCCTACTCATCCGGCCCCCTACCAACCTACCGGTGGACATACGAAACCTACTCTCTCACTCTCCGCCCCACCAGACAGGTTCCGCCCGGAACATACGAAACCTACTCTCTCACTCTCCGCCCCACCAGACAGGTTCCGCCCGGAACATACGAAATCTACTCTCCCTCTTCCTAGATCGCCCCGACAATCCACTACAGACATACGAAATCTACTCTCTCCCTCTCTCACCGAGAACAGCAAAGTTTCGAGGCTACGACTTCGGAACCAGCTGCAAATACGTCTTCATCGTCAAAAGGGCACCTGTGAGTGATGTTGGGTTAATTTATAGCCTCCCAGAAAGGTGGAGAGTTCAATGAAGCCAGAAAGAGATCCTAGTCAAACAGACGTAGGTACTGTTTCGACGGGGGAAACTAAGACGGTCTCTGTCGAAGTGCCGGTACGAGATATTACGGAACGACGGCCAGCTATCCACCATGGAGAAGAACAGCGGGGAATGAGTCTTTCTGACGGCCCTGCTATCGCGTTCACGCAGAACGCAGTCCGGTTATACGATGACTCCTTCGACGAGTTTGTGGAACTATCAAATGTGGAATTGATTAAACTCCTCGCAAGTATTTATGAGATAGGAGGCAACTAGCGGGTTCACCAGCTAGTGGTTTTTAGTCGGCAGTACGGGTGCCCTCCGCTAAGTAGGGGCGAGCGTCTCACCCATCCCGGCGCAGGGCAAGGTGTTCACTACGTATGGCAAAAATCAAAAACTGGTCGAAGCTACTCGACTCGAGAAAACTGCAGTACGAGAACGACGAAACCCACGCGAAGGCGACGGTCCTGCCCGGCCCAGACTCATTCCGGAAGAAGTGGTATGCCATTATCACCATTCAGGGCTACACCCTCTGGAGTCGCGGGCTCAGCACGAAGAAGAAAGCCGTTAGCCTACTACGCGACGAACTCCGCAAACGGCCTCTCCCCGTCCTCTACTGCACCGACTGTGGCGAGGAGATCAAGCACGTCGTCGAGAACGAACGGAATGGTGAATCGGTGAAGTACCACGCGGACTGCCAACACTGTGGGAACGAAGAGCCGTCGCGCTGGGTGCCCGTAGGCGCCGTCTGATTGTTTGTCGTCGCCCGTCTGAGCGAGCTCTCTGTTCAAGAGCAGGTGTCCACCATGGAACAAGCGCTCTACACACCCCACACGACCGACGAGAACTGTTCGTGTCCGATTCACGTCGACGGCAAGCCACAGACGCTCCCGCTCGGAATCCCGTTCGCTCACCGGGTCTCCATTGACCCCGACTTAGACCGCGCAGTCGCCGAGTCCATTTACGAGCACCACCACTCCTACATGGACGACCTGCCGGAAATCAACGTCTGCCACCACGGGATTCTGTTCGACGGCGATCTCGTCGGCGCTATCACCTACCGAGCGCCGCTCCTCGGAAAACTCAAGGTATTCGAGGGCGCGGACGGCCAGCTGACCCGCGACGAGGAGACCGCAAAGGACCACGGCTGGGAGAAACAGATTATCTGCGGTGGCGATATCATTGAGGTGAACCGAATCTGCATCGGGGCACCGTTCAAAAACATGGCCTCCTGTGGGCTTGCGGCGTCGATGGACCAGTTCATCACCGACCACGCGGCCCGCCTCGATTCAGAATGGCTCATGACATTCATCAGAGTCGACCACGTCGGGTCGATGCTGAAAGCCCTGATGGACAAGGCATGGCAGATGGTCGGCATCTCCCAGCCCAAGCAGGCCGGGAATCGGCCGGATAAAGAGATTCGAGAGTGGGCAAAACAGCGGTGGCTCTGCCGAATCAACGACGTGACCACGGCCTCGCGAGAGACCGTCCAGTTGACGTTCGAGAAGTTCGCCCAGTCGCCAGCGAAGTCCGTCTGATGGTTCGTTCGCGGTAGTTTGTATCGCCGCGCCGAGAGCGGCGGCGCGTCACCGTCACTCCGTCGACGCCTCTCAGGTAGGATGGCGGTAGACGTTCTAGACTTGGACTAGTCGCAGGTCCCGGCCAACAGGCCCGTTAGCCTGTCTTCAATCCATGACTGAAGAAGACATTCCAACCCACGAGCTTCCTGCAGAGTACGATGAAGAAACGCACGTCGAGCGGACCGACGTCGGAGTCACCATCACTACGCAGTTGAAACGGGGTACTGGGACGAGAGACCAAGACAAACATACGGTGAAAGCGAAAGGTCGGACGTTTGAGCATACCCGCGACCAGCACCAGCAGGGGATGGACTATCTCTGCGAGGAAGTCGTCGGCCGAGCTCGAGACGTTGACCCCTCCCGAGACGAAGAATAGCCTAAATCACCCTTTGCTAATTAATTAATCATCTATGACACAATCAGGGCCAGCAGGACTGCAGCACACCAAACCGTGCTGTCCAGACTGTGGGAGTGGGCAGTTCGACTCCCTCGTTTTCAGAGAGGTATCCGAACCAGCATCGATCACAGGAGAGGCAACCTGCGGAAACTGTGAGAACGAGTTCGACATTGACTACGCCGCAGTCGGTGTTCACAACGAGACTAGCGAGTCCGGAAACCTCGGAGACGACATCTAACCATCGCATGCCAAAAACAGAATCTCTCCCGAACCTCGAGGAACGGGTTCCAGCGACACAAGACGATCTCCCCGACTTAACCGGCTACAGATGGCTTCCGCGCAGAATCACCGAATACGACTGCGGGACGAAAGCCATCGGGACGTTCAAAGTCGGCCAAGACCAAGAGAGAACGCCGGGGCGCGACTGTTTCGTCTACGTCACCGAAGGCGTCAACACGTATCTTGACACTCACGGGGTCAAGGAAATCGAAGTTCCGCGATATTACACGCGGTTCAGGGTCAAGTTCGACACCTACGTCTCCGAGTGGACGATAGGGAAGTACGGCGTCGGCGTCGGAATTACCAGTTACCTGCTTGAATCTGCCGTCCGGCTCGCCAACGGCAAGGGCCACATTGACCACGACGCCACGACCGCGGTTATCTGCGACAACTACACCTTCCTCGTGACCGGCCCGCGAGGAGTTTTCATCGTTGACCAGATGTCGATTCGGACAAGCCATCTAAGCAATAGCCGAGAACCGCCAGCAGAAGTGTTCAACAAGATACCAGGGACAGAGATCAGGGTTCCCGAAGAAAGCGAGGTCATACTGAACGGGCTCGCTCGATTCATCGACGCTGTCGAAACCTACCTTGATGTACCAATCGAGTCTGCAGAACGCCCTTCAGACGACCGTCACACACTCATTACCGAATCTGGGCAGAGAATGTTCGCCAGTGCTGGTCGGCTTGAACTGTTCGCGAAGATGAAGACCGACCAGTCCGACCTCCACGGGACGTACTCTCACTTGCTCAACGAGGAGGAGTACACGAGTACAGTCGACAGCAACGCATTCTCCCATGAACGTGGAGACAGGACGAACCAAGGAGTCGTCGTTGGATACCTCCACAACTGGGAGACAGACGAGTACATCATGGGGGATGATATCGCCGGGCTCCGGTCAGAAGTGACCTACGTCTGCATGGCCCATCGGCCGGAGAAGTACTGCCACAACGACATCCAGATCACCCAACTAAGAGAGACTGTCGATAGTTGGGAGTTCAACGGATAACAGCCTTAGCCATAGGCATTGAAGAGGTCGCTCTATTCGTCGACGTCCCATCAGACTCGGTTGGTGGAGTTACGGACTATCTGTCTCAATACGACGTCGGGTTCTCCCCTTGACGTTCTATCTTTTTCCCCATGCGTGGGAAGCCTCGCCGTTTACGGCGAGGAGGATGTCACTCCGCCGTCCGTAGAGCACCCCTTCACGGGAGTTTGGAGGACTAATCGGATGAGAGGGCAACATTAAACAGAAGAAACGGGGAGTCCATCTTCACCAGCCGTTTGTCGACCCTCCAGCCCGGTAGAGGGTCTTCATGACGAGTGCTCACCACCAACTCCCAATGGAGGTTGTCGCGGCATGACGCGGCGCCTTCACGAACACGATATCGTCGAATTGACTGACAAGTCCGTAGTCAGCGTCATTGAATCCCGGCTCACCGGGGACGTTCTGGTTATCGCTCCCGACGACGACCGACTTACCGACCTCATTCCGGTCGGTGGACAGCTCACCTTCGGGGATAGCCAACTCGACCTACCCGACGGCGCAGAACTCTACATCGACGATCTCCCCGTCAAGAAAGAAGAACCTGAGCTCCCGTTCGAGGACAACAGCTACGACACGGTCGTCTCGCTGTTCAGCAAGCTCGGGTACTTCCAGCGGCTCCAGCCCTTCCTCCGCATGACACGAATCGTGCGAGCAGGGGGTCGTATCCTCCAGGCGACCGGCCTGCAACCTCAATCGGAGCCGTATCACGACGCGAAGTACTGGCTGTCGAACTCCGAGAAGGTCGAGGACCCGACGCTTTACGTCACGCGCCACGAGGGGTTCCGAACACCAGAGATCGTCGCGGAGTACCGCCACCAGGGGGAATCTCCGTGAGCCAACAAGCCATCCCTACCCTCGGAGAGCCTGCGCCGTCAGCGGAGGGCAGAGATTCAGAGACGGAGGGGTACGACCCGGACCGAGACGGGTTGAACCCGCGGTGGGCGTGGAGCGAGGCCGTTGTAGACTGGGTGTTGCAGTACACCAAGTCGCCGTCGGTGAAAATTTGCACGGGGACGTCACCCATCGCTGACGAGAACGTTGATATCAACGAGTACGACGGCGTGACCACGGTCGCAGACATGTTCGACCTACCCGACGAGTGGACAGACAGGTTCGCGACGGTAATCTCTGATCCGCCATGGCGGGGAAAGTCCGAATCCGACCGCCGACAGATGTTCGACGAGGCTCTCCGCGTCTGCGAGCCGGGCGGACTCATCATCTACAACGCCACTTGGATTCCCGAAAACGAGCGCACCACGCTTAGAAAGAAGCGGTTCCGCCAGCAGGAAGACTTCTGGGGGAACGCCAGCTTTGTCACGGTGTTTCAGCATATCCCCTCGGGGGCAGAGCTTCTCGAGCTTTTCGAGTGTGACGAGGACCTCTTCGTCGACGAAGGATTCTTCGCGACGGTCGACTACAAAGAGGTTGACCCCGAGTTCCTCACCGATCCTCGGATCGTTAATCCAGGCGAAACGGACTACTGCTGTCCGAAGTGTGGGAACTCAAATCTTTCCCAGAATCGCGACGAGTCACTGGCTGAGCCAACCTACGATTGGGACATTTACGAGTGCATGAACCATCGCTGCGGGTTCCGGGCACTCACACAGGAAATCTACGAGCAGCGCGACCGATTGCGCGCCGGCGATTATCCGGACTGGCATCCAGAAGGTGACGGAATCCCCGAAGTCAGACCAGCGAACTGTTCAGTCGAAGAGTTCAAGAAATTGAAAGAGGCCCGAACGGGCGACTGTCTCGACACCCCTTCGATAGAGCCCGTTAGATAATACGGATTAGAGGGAGTGATTGGCTCTCGCTTCCTCTTAGCGGTGTCGTTCAGTGCATGATCGAACGGTTGGTTATCTCAAGAAGATGTATTCACTAGGATTAGTAAAGATATTTAAGATAATCGTGGTAGTATTGTCAAACGTGAAACCCTCTACGTTCGCAGTTATGGCTGGGGCGCTGATAGTCGGAATTGGCGTCCCCGTAGTTATAACTATTTTCACAGGCCAGTACATGGGCTTCCTCCTATGGCTAATCGGATTTGCCGCATTCGGGGTCTTTTCACTGGGTTTCATCGCATTCTACGCGAACACCAGCCCATCATAGGTGTCCATTCTCGGTTCGAGAAGTAGTGAATCGGTCGTAAGTTGTCGTTTTGTATCTCCCCAAGTGTAGTGAGGGTTCAAAATGAGTTTGCCTGACTATCCGACAGACGATGGAGAACGAGATCACGAAACTGCTGCTGAAGAGATGCAGTTGGAAGAGGTGTCTCCAGCCAGTCCTACCTTCTTTGCCGGGGAATCCGGTGAAGTAATCGCGGCGGTCGGCATCGACACAGACACCGGAGAAGTGACAGTTGTAGACCCGACAGTCCTGGTAAATACCGACACATGGACAGTCAACCTTCCGGCACTCTGGGAAGAGTGGGTCCACGGGTCGCTCAACTTCCGGTCTCGCAAGTTCCTTCGTCCCGAAGAAGAGACTTACAACAGCGAATACAACGCTGCCATCGCACAACGTCACCTCGCAGAGCTCGCTGATACCGGAGACAGAATCGTCAAACAAACCCACCACGGCGACTGTACTCCGGAGACCGAACTAGCCGAGGCAATCCGGAGTGCCTACACAGTCCTCGAGTTCACCGATGGATACGTCACGCCAGCGTGAGCGGTCCAACGTTTATTTCAGCGCCGAGAACAGTCCCGTAGTCTCGTTCTCGCGCGTCCTCTCGTTCCTCCGACGAGAGACCGGCGTCGGCTAACCCTCGCGCCTCGGCGTTCGTGACCGCTTCTCGGTAGCCGCAGGACTCCTCCGACCAAGGCCCACGCCCGCTCGTGGACGCTTTTCGCTCCCGACCGCACCCTTCTCAGACGCTTCTCGCTATCGGAACGCTCGATATTGTCCGCGAGAACCTCCGAGGAACAGGTTTCGCCGATGCATAGTCTCATCGTCTGGGCCTACGACGAGATAGCAAGGTAGCCAGATAATCGCTCGGACGCGAGTTGTCTAGGCGCTTCTCACTCCCGGAAACAACCCGATAGTCACTCGTCTAGACGCCGCTGGCGGTCTAGACGCAGACTCGACACGAAAAACAGGGGTTCAGGGTAGTGACGCCTCTACTCAGCGGGAATACTACAGAGGAAACGCGGGGGTTAGTCGGGCGGGTCGAGGCCGAGATGCTGACCGGTCAACTCAAGGAAGACACCGGAACTCACTCGCGGACTGTAGTCCGGATCGTCCTCGAACGCGAGTTTCACCAGCAAGTCCACCAGCCGCCAGACGTTATACAGGACGCACGCGAACGCGAAGCAGAAGTAGCGGTACTGGTGTTGCTTCGACCGCGTGCGAGCGCGGAACTCCTTGATTTGCTTGTAGCCGTTCTCGATACCCCACCGTGCCGAGTACCGCTCGATGAACCCACGCACCCGCTTCAACAACTGCTCCTCAGACTGCGACACATCCGGGTCAAGCGCCGGATGGTTCGTCTCAAACAGCGCGTAGGCGTCAGCGTCCTCGTCACTGCCACGGTCAGGTTCCTCTTCCTCCTGCTCGCGGACCTCCTCGATAACGTCGCCGAACCCGTGGTCGTCGTCCTCACCGACACCGTCAATCTCGATGAAGTCCTCGACGATTCCCTGCCGGTACTCCTCCCGGCGTTCTTCCTCGCTGGGTTCCTCATCACCGTCATCATCGTCGTCGGGTGTTTCGCCGCTGGGTTCGAAGACCTCGGTGTTGCGGGCGGGCAAGTACATCCGCTTACGCAATGGGCCGTCAGTGAAACTCTGCTCTTGTTTCTCGACACGGACTTTCTTGCCCGCACGCCGCAACCGAGTACACATCGCCTTCTCCGAGGAGTGCTTTCGCGCCGGGTTCAGGTAGTAGACGCCGTAGTCGTCGCAGACGTTCTTGACGCCCGAGCTGTCGAAATCGCGGTCCATCATCACCATCTCGATGTCCGGCAGAATATCCAGCGCCCCACCGAGGAGTTCGTCCACGATCTCGGCCCTCGACGTCCCCCGCGTAAGCGGGAAGGCGTCCAAGACGAGCGGTACGTCGAGTCCAACCACCTGAATGGTGGCCCACTGGAAATAGTAATCGGCGTTCTCGTCTTCCTCCTCTTTGTACCCGAGGAGGTAGTCTTCGCTGGGCGTGTTCTCGTCCGTCCAGTTGATTTCTCCCTGCCACGGATTCCCCTTCGTCACGTCGATAGCCGCCCAGACCTTTCCCTGCAACTCGCCGTTGCGACGGGCCTTCCGGACGAGACGCTTCGTCGTCTCCCGAAGCATCGACCGAACGTCCTCGACCGAGTGCTTCTGGAGATGGTGACGATGCGTCCGCCCGGTATGCTGTTGTTCGACCGGGCGTGTGGTGGAAGCACGGAAGATGTCCACGCCGTCCTCGACGCACTTGTCTTGCCGTGTGCCGGTCATCGCCTGCGCTTCCCAGAAGCTCCCTTCGGGGATTTGGGCGTTCTCGGCTCTATCGAGGTAGAACGTGTCCATCACGATGGGCTTCGCTTCCTGCCACACGTCCCGCATCTTCTCCTCGGTCAGACGACGCTCCGACCGCTCGGACTCACCGTCCCTGTCCTCGGGTTGGAAGGGGCCTTGCGGGAGTGGGATGGCGTTCTCGGCGGCGGTGAGGAAGAGTTCTTCCGCAATCTCCCGGCAAATCTTCTGTTCGACCTGCTCGAACTCTTCGTGCCATATCTCCCACAGCCGCGACTGTGACGGTGGGTTGGCGGTGTACCGGCTGAGGCCGTCGTCGCCGCCTGTGAACCCAAACCGGCGGGTGTCGTTGGGGTTCTCGGCGAACCAGTCGGCGAGTTGCTTGCATCGCCAGTCGCGTGCCAGCCGGTAGGCGTGGGCCTTCATCCAGACCGTTTTCGGCGTGGTGTTGCGGTGCCAGTCGGCACGGTCGTCGGGGATGTGGCCGTCGTGGGTCTGGCGGTCAACCGGCGCGATCTGGATGTTCGCCGCGAGTTCTGCAACCGTGGGTCGGTCGCCGGTGTGGTCGTAGTTGTAGAAGACGGTTTGTCCGCTCCACGCACTCTCGGAGTCGGCCTCGATGTGGATGCTGCCAGTGACCGAGGCGGCGAACTCGTCGGGCGCGTGTGTGGTTGCGGACACGTGCGCCGCTAGCTAAGTGTGCTGCAATACTTAAACCCTAGCTATCCCAAAGTGGAAAAATACAAGACAGCGGCGGCCTACTGCCTGAATTGTAGTGGCAATACTGTCACGTCACTTTTCGTTCTCTTCAGCAAGTTCGTACAGGCCGTGGTGAACTTTCCGGACAATCTCTAGTCGGGTAAGTTCCTTCAGCCGCTCACGCACGTATGGCTGGCTTTTCTCAATCTCCTCCGCAATGTAACTCGGAGTCCCCCGCCCTTCCTCCAATTGGTCAAGGATAGCTAACTCCGTATCTGAGAACTCATCCTCGTCAATCTCTTCTCGGCCCATTACTAGTCGATATGGCTCACTCATCTGTTGACTCTTACTACTCGTTGTTCCGCAATAGTCCTTATGCGTCATAGGGTGGGATAGCACCCTTACGGTTCGTAAGAACTATGCCAATACCGATTCTATCGGCAAGTTGCGACGATGACAACGGATACCCCGCCGTCTGCGACACACCTCCTGTTCCGGCACCACGCCGACGGTGAGGATCACGACGGTTTCCGAACGGAGTCGGGCACGTGCTGTTTCTGTCGCCACACTGGGACTGGAGTTCCGGTGGACGACGCAATCAACCACACCTACTTCAGCGATTACAACCTCATGGAGCAGGATACAGGCCACGTCTGTACTGCCTGCGCGTACTGCATGGACCAGCGAGGACTGAAGCAAGGCCACTGGATTGCGTCCGCACACCAGCAGAAGAGCGTCTCAACGGGCGACCTGTTGGAAGAGTTCCGAGACATCCGAGATGGAGCGTATGACCCGCCGCTTGCGGTTCACGTCTCCGAGAATCCGATTCGCTCGGAACACGCCTACCTGTGGACGCCCGTAGTAACCAGCACGTCACCACTCGTCCTCAGCTATGCACGGCAAACCGTCCGTGTCAACTGGGACGAGTTCGCCGACTTGCTAACCGCCGTTGAAGAACTTCGTTGGTACGGTTTCCGTGGCGATGACATTCGGAGTGGGGAACCGCGTGTCCGCGACCTCACTCGCGTCGGCAAAGACCGGTATCGGGAACTAGACAGCATCATCGACCCGCACCGAGGGACGGGTTTTCTGGAGGTCGTCTGGACGCTCAGTCGAAGTAAAGACGACCAGCCCTCCCCACCGGAGACAGCAGACAAATGACTACGAACGACCAAAGCGACCTCGACATCGTACAGGACGCCGCTACGCTTGCGTATGCAGTCTGGCGGCGAACCGACTTCGACAACATTGACGCCGCACGCGACCTCGACGACGAGTTCGCCTCACGAATTGGAACTGCCGCGTACACGGATAGCGTGGCGTCGTTCTTAGAACGCCTCGCCACGAAGTGGGGCGTCCGCTCAGTTGGTGAGCAGGATGGCGATGTTCGGGAGGTCGTGCATCGCTACGACGGCGAAACCAGCGATGCGACCGCCCACGACTTCCTCCGTACCGTGCGACAGAACAAGGCGCTTGTCGTCCTCGAAATGAAGCACCAGTACCAACAGGATTCCTAACCATGACTGTCGAACGATTCACTGGCACCTACGAAGCACAGACCCCCATCAGCCACGGTAGCGATGAAGATTTCGGCATGGAACAGCGACTCCGAACCATCGAAATGACGGTTCGGGAGAACGGCGATCTCTACCACGAGGACATCCCCGTCATCTCCGGGAATAGTCTGCGCGGCCAGCTCCGGGATTTACTCGCCGAGGACTTCCTCGACGCCATTAGTCCCGAGGATGACCCGATAGAACTCGGAGATTCTCTCTCCAATGCGTTCTGGGCCGGTGGCAGTCTCGAACGCACCTCCGGTCCGGGGAAACTAAACCGGCGAATGCTGAACGGCATCCGAGAACACATCCCTCCTCTCTCCCTCCTCGGGACAGCCCTCTCCGACCAGATGCTCGAAGGCCGCCTCAACATGGGGATGCTCACCCCCATCGCGTCTGAAACCGAGTCGTACACCGGACGGGAAAGCGACCACTCAGTCTTCGAGTTCGTTGACGAGACGTTCTACACGCGCATGGACGACCGCGTGGGCGGACGCCAAGAGGACGAAGACGCCCAACAGATGAAATACACGGTCCAAATCCTCACCCCCGGCACCCGCTTCGACCACTGGATGGCACTCGAAGGCGCATCCGAAATCGAACGCGCCTGTCTCGGACGAGCGTTCGACCTCTTCGCGGAATCTCCCCACGTCGGCGGGCAAAAAGCCGTGGGGCATGGCCGCGTGGACTTCAATTACGAGGATGAACTCCCGGATGCAGGTCCGTACCTTGACTTCCTCCACGATAACCGAGAGGAGATTCAAAAGTTCGTCCTCGACCTCGATGAGAAAACACGGTGAGACCGATGGTTCACTGCCTCAAAATCGACCTTGGTGCGCCAGTCGCCGCGTCTGACCCGTACATCCATCTCGACAGCTTCGTCTCTTACGCGGCAGGCGTGGAAAGCGTCGGCCATGACGGACTTGACGAACTAGACGATGGTGGCGACCCCGAGTATTGGGAAGACGAAATGCCCTTCGACCGCTACGAAGTCGATGATGAGTGGGTCTGGGCGACCTCGTCGGCTGGCATCGCCCACCCAGACGGTGATGGTGATAGTGGCGCTCCTGAACGTTGGAACACGACACGGTGGAGAAGCCACTTCGACCACGACCCAGAACATCAAATCAAAGAAACCCACGTCCATACGTCCTCGGGTGAGTTCAAGAGCTACAACGCGGCGCTCCCATACTCAGCGACGGACACGCTGACGTTCTTCTTCGAGGGTGACGCGGATCGTGTTGTGGAACTCATCGAGACGCATGTCCCTGCCGTCGGGAAGAAGCGGTCGCAAGGCTTTGGCCGTATCCGGGATGTTTCGGTTACATCAGCAGACGGTGCGGTCGAATCTGCGATTTACCATAATGGCCGTGTCCTTCGCAGTCTACCCGCCTCGTTTGCAACCCGAGTTCCGACTGGCGTCCGGATAGAGCGCCGAACTGTCCGGCCACCGTACTGGCATTCTGCGAACCAAGCGATGGCTTACGCACCATTCACGGATGTCTCCCGCGACATCTTCCCGGATAATCTCGGGCTGACTGACTGCGAGGTGACGACCGCGTGAACGACCTTGAGCGACGGAAGTTCCGGCTACACGCCGATACCGAGGACTATCAGGAGCGTATCGAACAGGCGATTGACTGGATTCACTACGTCTTTCGCGTGTTCGAGAACCCTTGTCTCAACTACTCGGGCGGGAAAGACTCGCTGGTGCTACTCCACCTCACCGCCGCTAAATGCGGCTACGAGGATGTAGACATCTACCACTTCGATAACGGCTTGCTTCGCGTGCCCGGTAGTGATGAGTTCGTTCGGAAGAGCGTTAACCGAATCGGTGGGAATCTGTTCGTTCGCACGTCCGAATCAGCGAACAGTGATGAGATGGTCATCGAGGAGGGTCACGGGTATAACGGATTCTGGGGTCACTACTTCCAGCTCGCGCACGAGCGCGATTGGGGTGTCCGTCTGCTTGGGATTCGTGGTGATGAATCTCGGAACCGTCGTGACCGATTCGATTCGTCGGAGTCGTCAGCCCCGATTAACTGGCACGAGGACCACACAGCCGCTGCTCCAATTCATCATCTGTCCACCCGTGATGTCTGGGCGTATATCGTGGAGCATGACCTTGACTATCACGAGATTTACGACAAGCAGGGCGACCTTTACGGCGATATGGAGGCGCGAGGGAACCGGCTGGTGACGCTGTACGACGCGGAATTTGATTCGCTGGGGGCGCGGGAGATTTCACAGTTCATCTATCCCGAGGAGACGAATGAGTTGAAGCAGATTGAGCAGGATACCCAGTAGTTGCACAACTCTGCACCACAGCTTTTATCACATATGCACCACATAGTTGTGCATGTGATGGCGCAGAACACCACCGCCGACGACCGCACCGACACCAAATGCTTCGAGAACACCGTCACCGGCGACGAACTCATCGAAGGCGACCGCATCAGCAAGCGACTCGTCGCTCAATCGCTGGGGCAACTCGGCCAACCGTGGCAACCCGACGGACCTGAGACCCAACTCGTCACCGTCACCGACATCAACTCGATGGACGACACGCACACCGCTCTTATTGCTGACCCGGAGTCTGGTGCGCTCTTCCGCGCAGGTCGGCACGACAGACAACAGGCGGTGTCACAGAAAGAGGCTGACTGGAAAGTCCGCGACATCGGCACCACGATAGTCGTCGAGACCGTTCACGAACTGGAACTGGCTAGTAGTGACGACCCGGTTGACGACGAGGCTGAATACATCGAAGAGTGGGCGCAACTCCTCTTTGACGATGCCCGCAACGGCTACGACGACTACAGCGACGAACGCAAGCTCAACGGTCGCACGCTAACCCTCCGCGATGTTGATGGGCGGAAGGCCATGGCGACGATCTCGCTGGAGGACTAACGATGCCTGAGAAAGCTGGAACCGTGTTTGATGCTGAAGAGGTCGTGAAGAAGGACGTCAACTCCAACGGCCAAGTCTACCTTGGACGCGACCTTGATGGCGAGACTGTCCGCATAGCCTACGAAATCGTGGACGAAGACGACGAAGAGTAACCATGTCCGAGCATAAGAAGTATCGTGACCAGAACGTCCTTGACGCCGCCCGTGAGCGGATTCACTACCTCTTCGATGAGTTCGACCACGTGTACCTCTCAGTGAGCGGTGGAAAGGACTCCTCGGTGCAGATGCAACTCGTCCGGAGCGTCCTCGAAGAACGAGGTCAGGACGAGACGTTCGACATCCTGTTCGTTGATCTCGAAGCCCAGTACAAAGCCACCATCGAACAGATGGAGACTCTCATTGAGAATAGCCAGCATGTCATCGGTGACATCTACTGGGTGTGTCTTCCGCTCTCGCTCCGGAATGCCGTCTCCCAGATTCAGCCGAAATGGACGTGCTGGAACCCCGGCGAACAGGAGAAATGGGTGCGCGAGATGCCGGACCACGAGTACGTCATCTCACGAGACAACCACCCGTTCGACTTCTTCGAGCCGGAGATGGAGTTCGAGGACTTCGTTGACGAGTTCGCCAGTTGGTACGCAGACCAGCACGACGGCGTTGTCGCGGACGCAATCGCTATCCGGAGCAACGAGAGCATCAACCGCTTCCGGACGCTCACCAGCGACGAGAAAGAACGCTACGACGGCAAAAACTGGACGACGCGAGTCCGCATCCGCGACGAGTACCTCGACGCGTACAACGTCTACCCGGTCTACGATTGGACAGTCGAAGACGTGTGGGGCTACGTCTCCCAGAACGACCTACCCTACAACGACGTGTACGAGCAACTCTACAAGAACGGCGTGCCGCTGTCCGACCAGCGGATTTGCCAGCCGTTTGGCGACGACCAGCGCAACGGCCTCGACCAGTTCCGTCGCATCGAACCCGAGACGTGGGAGAAGGTTCTAAACCGTGTCTCTGGCGTCAACTTCGGAAACATCTACGCCCGGACAAGCCTGCTCGGGAATTTCTCGTCCGAGAAGCCCGACCACCTCTCGTGGGAGGAGTACGCCGTGTTCCTCTTGGAGAGCGTCGGCCTCTACAGTCCGATGCTCCGGGACCACTACACGGACAAAATCACGACGTTCATCGACTGGTACGAGAACAACGCGTACCCTGACCGAGAGCCGCCGTGGACTGAAGAGATGGGCCTGGAGGACTTCGCCGACGAGCACCCCGACCACACCTCGAAGCAGAAATGGCCGTCGTGGGAGCGGATCGCGTGGGCCATCGAGCGGAACGATTTCTGGATGAAGCGTCTCGGCTTCAGCCAGACGAAGGGCGGTCGAGAGAAGCT
>SDGW01000084.1_pt1 | contig 36371 bp, 34 predicted proteins | sample 2873831 | NCBI WGS metagenome assembly SDGW01 (sample SAMN08132700, study PRJNA421101) | hypersaline lake metagenome | isolation source: celular fraction 0.22 microns magnesium sulfate-rich crust from ephemeral... | place: Spain: Penahueca Lagoon, Toledo | collected 2011-07 | reverse complement strand
CACATATTCTGGCAGTGTTACTTATACGTTTGGGAGTGGGCCTGTCATCGTAGTGTGGTTTGTGTCATCTGGTGTCGGCTTCCTCCCCGACCTCAAGGGTCGGGGCATCCGCCTCGTACTACCTGTGAACAGCCAGAAAGCCCCCGGGCGCTCGATGACCCGCGGCTCGCTGCGCCCGGTAGGTGCTTGCGTCGTCCTCAGAAATCTTCGATTTCTGATGGGCTGCGCAAGAGCTTCGCTCTTGCGAACGCCGGGGACCAATCGAGCGCCCCGGCCCCTTTCAGTCCCGCCCGTTCAGCTTTCCAGGCCGGTCGGGGCTTTCTGGCTGTCTTAGTCCCGTACGGCAGCCCTGTGAGATCCGTTTACTCTTCCGGCGCGCGGCGACAGTTTAAACGGCGGGAGGAGCAAAGGGGCGCGTAATGGACGTCGCGGACTTGCCGGGCGTGCCCGACTGGTTGCCGGACCACCTGCGCGACCAGGGCATCGAGGAACTGTACCCCCCGCAGGGCGAGGCCGTCGAGGCCGGCGTCACGCGGGGCGAGAACCTGGTGGCGAGCATCCCCACGGCCAGCGGGAAGACGCTGATCGCCGAGCTGGCGATGCTCTCTGCGATCGAGAACGGCGGGAAGGCCCTCTACATCGTCCCGCTGCGCGCGCTGGCCAGCGAGAAGCAGGCGGAGTTCGAGCAGTTCGAGCAGTACGGCGTCGACATCGGCGTCTCGACGGGCAACTACGAGTCCGACGGGGGCTGGCTCGCGTCGAAGGACGTCATCGTCGCGACCAGCGAGAAGGTCGACTCGCTCGTGCGCAACGACGCGCCGTGGCTGGAGGACCTGGCCTGCGTCGTCGCCGACGAGGTCCACCTCGTGGACGACGGCGAGCGCGGCCCCACGCTCGAAGTGACGCTGGCGAAGCTCCGGCGGATCAACCCCGACCTGCAGACGGTCGCCCTCTCCGCGACCATCGGCAACGCCGACGAGCTGGCGGGGTGGCTCGACGCCGACCTCGTCGACTCCGACTGGCGGCCCATCGAGCTCCAGAAGGGCGTCCACTACGGGCAGGCGCTGCACCTGGAAGACGGGAATCAGACAGAGCTCCCGGTCCGCAACGACGAGAAGCCCACCGCGGCGGTCGTCCGCGACACGCTGCAGGACGGCGGGTCGACGCTCGTGTTCGTCAACTCCCGCCGGAACGCCGAGGCCGCAGCCCGGCGGCTGGCACAGACGACGCGGAAGGAGCTCACCGACGAGGAAGAAGCGCAACTCGCAGAGATCGCCGCGGAGATCCGCGACGTCAGCGACACCGAGACCAGTGACGACCTCGCGGAAGCAGTCGAAGGCGGCGCCGCATTTCACCACGCTGGTCTCGACCCCGACCACCGCGAGCTCGTCGAGGACGCCTTCCGCGATCGCCTCATCAAGGTCGTCAGCGCGACGCCCACCCTCGCGGCGGGGGTCAACACGCCTGCCCGCCGCGTCGTGGTCCGCGACTGGCGCCGGTACGACGGCAGCGCCGGCGGCATGACGCCGCTGTCCGTGCTGGAGGTCCACCAGATGATGGGCCGCGCCGGCCGGCCCGGGCTCGACCCCTACGGCGAGGCCGTGCTGATCGCCTCCAGCCACGACGAACTGGACGAGCTGTTCGAGCGGTACGTCTGGGCCGACCCCGAGCCCGTCCGCTCGAAGCTCGCGGCCGAGCCCGCGCTGCGGACGCATCTCCTCGCCACCGTGGCCAGCGGGTTCGCCCGCTCGCGAGAGGGACTACTGGAGTTCCTCGAGCGGACCCTCTACGCCGCCCAGACGACGGAGAGCGGCCGGCTGGAGCGAGTCGTCGACGACGTGCTCGGCTACCTCCAGCGCAACGACTTCCTCGAACGCGACGGCGACGAGCTGTCGGCCACCTCGCTCGGTCACACCGTCTCGCGACTGTATCTCGACCCGATGAGCGCGGCGGAGATCGTCGACGGGCTGCGACACTGGGAGGAACACGCGGCGAAAGACCAGGAAGACGACGGCCGCGAACCCGCCGAGCCCGAGGGCTTCACCACCGCCAGCGACCTCGCGGACGACGGGGCCGACGAGGCCGACAGCGACGAACCGATCCCCGAGCCCACGGCGCTGGGCCTCTATCACCTCGTCTGCCGCACCCCGGACATGTACCAGCTGTACCTCCGCTCCGGCGACCGAGAGCGCTACGAGGAGGAGGCCTACAAGCGCGAGGCGGAGTTCCTCGGCCCGATGCCCTCGGAGTACGAGGAGGGCCGCTGGGAGGACTGGCTGTCGGCGCTGAAGACCGCCCGCCTGCTGGAGGACTGGGCCGGCGAGGTCGACGAGGACACCATCACCGAGCGCTACGGCGTCGGGCCGGGCGACATCCGCGGCAAGGTCGAGACCGCCGAGTGGCTGCTCGGCGCCGCCGAGTCGCTGGCCAGCGAACTCGGCCTCGAGACGGCGCCGGCGGTCCGCAAGGCCCGCACCCGCGTCGAGCACGGCGTCCGGGAGGAACTGGTCGACCTCGCGGGCGTCCGCGGCGTCGGCCGCAAGCGCGCCCGCCGGCTGTTCGACGCCGGCATCGAGACCCGCGCGGACCTCCGGGACGCCGACAAGTCCGTCGTGCTGGCCGCCCTCAGGGGCCGGGAGAAGACCGCCGAGAACGTCCTCGAGAACGCCGGCCACCGCGACCCCTCGATGGAAGGGGTCGAACCCGCGGAGGACGTCGGCGGCGACGGGAGCGGCGGCAGCGGCGACCGGGACGGCGGCACCGACGACGCGGTCGAAGCGGCCGCCGAGAACGAGGACCAGTCCAGCCTGGGTGACTTTTGATGGAGGCCGTCGAGGGCCGCGCGACTGTGAACGACGTGGACGCCTTCGTCGAGCGCCTCGGCGGCGTCGGCGACGAGCACGGCGTCGCGGTGCAGGCGTTCGACGCCCGCTACGTCGTCGACCGGGCGCACCTGGAGCGAGCGGTCGAACTCGCCGACCGCGCCTTCGAGCGGGGCGACGCCATCGCCCGCGACCGCGCCGTCGAGATCCTGCTGTACGCCGCCGGTCGCCGGCAGATCAACCGCGCCCTCGAGATGGGCGTCGGCGAGGGCGAGACGCCCGTTGTCGCCGTGGTCCAGGACTACGATGGCGACGGAGACGGGGACGCCGCGGCCGCTGCGGAGGACGTCGCGGACCTGCTCGCCTCCGCCGACACGCTCGGCGACTACGACCGCGCGACCGTGATGGACTTCTTCGACGTCTCGGAGAGGGAACTCGACGCCGCGGACGCCGACCTCGCCGATCTGGTCCGGGAGCGCGTGGCGCTGCTGACCGTCGAGAAGTAGCTACGTGCCCTCGCCGTCGTTGAGCACGTTCCCGTGCTCGTCGATCTCCCCGGCGACGATCCGGGTCGAGGAGATCCGCTCGCCGTCCTCGGCGATCACGTACGGCGCGACGACGCCGCGGATCGGATCGAGCCCGCGGTCGCGGCGGTGCTCGTTGATGTCCGCCAGCTCGTGGGCCGTCTCCGGCGAGGTGACCAGCGCGTCCAGCTCCGGGTCCGAGGAGGCGATGCCGTGCTCGTCGTGGAGCGTCCGGAACTCGACCTCGCGGTCCCACTCGTCGATGGCCTCGATCTCCTCGCGGACCCGTCGCATCCGCTCGTCGGCGGACGGAACCGGCCGCGTGCGCGGACCCCTGGCGAGTTCGTCGCTCGTCACCGCGACGATGACGCCCTCGTCGCCCCACTCCAGCGCGGTCCTGAACAGCTCCCGGTGGCCGTCGTGGACGGGCCCGAACGTACCGGCGACTGCGACGTGCATGTAGCCGAATTCGCGCGCCCGCGGCAAAAGGTCCCGGTCGGCCCCGCTGCTCGCGGGTCACTCCGTTCCCCGCTCCGACTCGAGGTCGCTCCCTCCGGTCGCGACCTCGTTACTCGGGACCGAATTCGGCCCCGAACTCGTCGATGCGCTCGTGGACGTAGGCGGCCCACTCGTCCAGCGTCTCGTGCATCAGGTCCTTGGCCTCCTCGACCGGCGTCGCGGAGTACTGGTAGACGTGGCCGCCGCCGTCGAGCAGCCGGCGACGGCGGGAGGCCAGTCCCTTGTCCCGCAGGGTCGTCAGCGACCGGTTCACGTTCGAGCGGTCCCGATCCAGCTCCGACGCCAGCTCCTCGACGGTGCTCTCGGGGTTCTCGAGCAGCGCCTCGTAGGTGCGCACCTCGTGGTCCTGCACCCCGAACACGCAGGCCATCACCTCGTCGAGCCCGGGTTCGTCGTCGAGCATCAGTTCCCGGAACCGCTCCGGGGAGGGGTCGGCGTCCATACCCACGCTAGAGCGGCCGAGGCCGATAAAGGCCAACGGTCGGCAGGCCCGCCCGGGCGCGAGCGACCTACTCGGCGGCGTAGCCCTGCTTCGTGAGGCACTCCAGCATTTCAGAGCGCTCCTCGTGGCGGTGCAGGCGCGTCGGCGTGTCGCAGTAGAAGGTGCCGTCGTCGTACCGCAGCGTCACCTCGTGTTCCGAGTCCAGGAACTCCGTGCGCACGACGACGCGGCGGCCGGACTCCAGCGTCGCCAGGATCTCCTCCGCGTCGCGCTCCCCGGCCTCGATGACGAGCGGGTCCATGGCGGGCCATACCGGGCCCCGACGCTTCAGTGTTGGCCGCCGGCGACCACCTGGTAAGCATCGTCCAGGCAGGCCACTTTAGTCTACCGGGCTAGTGAGCGAAACGAACCCGGCCGAGGTAGTACCATCACTGCCGCCGGTCGAACCTTCATTCGTATGTCATCAGAGACCACGACAGCCGTCCCCGTGCGCGACAGCACCACGGAGATCCAGAGCGGTGCGATCGGCGGTATCGTCGCCAGCGCGATCATGGCGATCCCCATGCTCGCGCAGATGAGCCCGGTCATCGAACAGGCGATTCCCGCCATGTACGGCGTTGCCAGCCCCGCGCCCGCGGTGGGCTTCGGGATGCACCTCGTCCACGGCGCGGTGTTCGGCGTCGTCTTCGCTGCGGTCCTCTCGACGGACGCGCTGGGCGAGTGGGCCGACGGCTACGCCGGCAGCGCCGGCCTCGGGCTGGCCTACGGCGTCCTCGTGTGGGTCGTCGCCGCGGCCATCGTGATGCCACTGTGGCTCGGCGTCGTCGGGTTCCCCGCGGCGCCGGCGCTCCCGAACTTCAACACGACGAGCCTGATGGGCCACCTCGTGTTCGGGCTGGCGCTGGGGCTGGTGTACCCCGCACTGCGATAGGTGTATCGCAGTACAGGCAGTAGTGCCAGTCGTTCTTTCTTCGCAGCCGGACTTCTGTAAACGACAGCGCTGAATGGCAGCGAAACGTCCGTCGCTCTGTCGACTACGGGACCGATCCGAAGGATACGTTCGATACATCCAGTACAGTTCAGCACGATTCGCTAAACGTGCCGATGGGCGAGGATCAGTTCGAGAGTCTGGACGACGCGGATAGACCAATGCCGGGGACGACCGCGGCCACGGTCCTAAAGTTCCTCCGGGCGAACCCAGACAGGGCGTTCACGCTGAGCGAAAGTGCCGGGGGCCGGCGTAAAATCCGACTCAGTCGGTCCAGCGCTCGTCTATCTGCGAGAGCACGGTCGGATCGATCACCGAGGGACGTACTGGCGAATCAGTGACCACGACCGGAGTGCCGACGCCGCCGTCGGGAATGCGGGCGCTGTGCTGGCCGACAGAGAAGTAGACGGAAAGACGCCGTCGATGGAGGAATGGGAAGAACACGCCGTCGATCCCCGAGACGATCGCAACGAGCGGTAAGGCGTTCGAGGTCCAGAACGTCGAAGCGTAACTACTCCTGCTCGTCCAGCCACGCCAGCAGCCCCTTCTGCGCGTGCAGGCGGTTCTCGGCCTGCTGCCACACGACAGCGTTGTCGCTCTCGATGGCGTCGTCGGTGACCTCCTCGCCGCGGTGGGCGGGCAGGCAGTGCATCAGCGTGCGGTCACCGAGGAAGTCGGTGGTGATCTGGAAGCCTTCGAAGGCCTGGAGTTTCCGCTCGCGCTCGTCCTCCTGGCCCATGCTGACCCAGACGTCGGTGTAGACGACGTCGGCGTCCGCGACGGCCGCCTCGGGGTCGGTGGTCGTCTCGGGCCGATCGCCGACGGCCTCGGCACGCTGCATGACCTCGTCGTCGACGCCGTAGTCGGGCGGCGTGGCGACGGTGAGGTCGATGCCGGTCATCGCCGCACCGAGGACGAACGACTGGCAGACGTTGTTGCCGTCGCCGACCCACGCGACGTCGACGCCGTCGAACCCGCCGAACTCCTCGCGGATGGTCAGCAGGTCCGCCAGCGTCTGGCAGGGATGAGCGTCGTCGGTGAGCCCGTTGACGACGGGGACGTCGGCGTACTCGGCCAGCTCCGCCACGTCGCCGTGGTCGAACATGCGGGCCATCAGGAAGTCGACGTACCGGGAGACGGCCCGCGAGGTGTCCTTGATGGGCTCGCCGTGGCCCAGCTGGATGTCGTCCGGGCCGAGGAAGATGGCGTGGCCGCCCAGCTGCGTCATGCCCGTCTCGAAGGAGATGCGGGTCCGCGTCGAGGGCTTCTCGAAGATCATGCCGAGCGTCCGGTCGGCCAGTCGGTCGCTGTCGTCGCCGCCGGCCTTGATCGCCGCGGCGCGGTCGAGGACGGTCGCCAGTTCGTCGGGCGTGAGGTCGTCGACGTCGAGCAGGTGCGTGGGCATGGTTACAGCAGGCGTTCGGTGGCATCCTCGAGGACCGCGACCGAGCGGTCGTACTCCGCGAGGACGATGTGTTCGTCGGGCGCGTGATCGAGGTCGGAGTCGCCGGGACCGTAGGTGACCATCGGGCAGTCCCACTCCTGTGCGTAGACGTTCATGTCGCTCGTGCCGGTCTTGCGCAGCAGGGTGGGGTCGCCGCCCGCCTGGCGGATGGCGGCGCGGAACGCGCGGGCCGCCTCCGTCCGGGGGTTCTGCATCACGGGCTCGACCTGGTCGTCCCAGTGGACGGTGCCGTTCTCGAGGTGGCCGTCGGCGATCTCGCGGATCTCCTCGGTGGTGTGCTCCGGCGGGACCCGCAGCTGGACGTCCATGGTGGCCTCAACGGAGAGGCCGTCCTCGGAGATGCCGCCGTCCATCGAGACGGGCTTGCAGGTGACCCGCTCGAAGACGGGCATCCACTCGTCCGGTTCGAACTCGTCGTCGACGGCGCTCCACCAGTCGATGGCGTCCTGGATGGCGTTGTTCTCCGGGCGCGAGGAGTGGCCGGACTCGGAGGTGGCGACGAAGGTGCCCGCGAGCAGGCCGCGGTAGCCCAGCGTGATGCCCTCCCAGCCGGAGGGCTCGCCGTTGATCACCGCTCCGGGCTCGTCGTCGCGGTCCTCGACGAGGTAGCGGCCGCCGCGGGAGTCGACCTCCTCGCCGACGACGCCGACGAAGGAGGCGCCGGTGCGGACGGCGGCGACGGCCATAGCGCACAGCGGCCCCTTCGCGTCGACGGAGCCGCGGCCCCACAGCTCCTCCTCGCCGTCGTCGTTCTCCTCGATCCGGACCGGGATGTCGCCGGGCACGGTGTCGATGTGGGAGGTCAGGAGGACGCCGTCGTCGGCCGGCGCGCGGACGTTGCCGACCTCGTCGATCCAGGCCTCGCGGCCGTGCTCCTCGAAGAAGTCGACCAGGTGCTCGGCCGCCTCGCCCTCCTCGCGCGTGACGGAGGGGATGCGGACCGTCTCCTCCAGCAGGTCGCGGGCCGCCTGGTCGGAAACCGAGGCCGCGGCGCCCCGGCTCATCCTATCACCTCTGCCACGGCGTCGACGACGTGGTCGGCGTGCTCCTCCTCGATGGTCAGCGGCGGGAGCAGGCGCACGACGGTCCGGCCGGCGGGCAGCGCCAGCACGCCCTGCTTCATGGCCAGCTGCTTGAGGTAGCGCATGGCGCCGCGCTTGACCTCGATGCCGATCATCAGGCCCTCGCCGCGGACCTCGCGGACCTCGTCGCCCAGCGCCGCCTCCAGTTCGGACTGGAGGTAGTCGCCGACCTCGGCGGCGTGGGCGGGGACGTCCTCCTCGACGATGGTCGAGACGGTGGCGTCCGCCGCGGCGGAGATGACCGGGCCGCCGGAGAACGTCGAGGCGTGGGAGCCGTAGTTCTCGGCGATCCACTCGCGACACAGCGTCGCGCCGACGGGGAAGCCGTTGCCAAGCCCCTTCGCCGCGGTGATCACGTCGGGCACGACGCCTGACTGCTCGGCGGCCCACAGCGTGCCCGTCCGGCCCATGCCGGTCTGGACCTCGTCGAAGATGAGCGCCGCGCCGGCGTCCTCTGTCGCCTCGCGGGCGGCCTGCAGGAACTCGGTCGAGGCGGGGTTGATCCCGCCCTCGCCCTGGACGGGCTCGACGATGACGCCAGCCGTCTCGTCGTCGACGGCCTCCCGGATCGCGTCGGGGTCGTCGTACGGGACGAACTCCACGTCGCCGGCCAGCGGCTCGTAGGGCTTCTTGTACTTGTCCTTCCAGGTGGTCGCCAGCGATCCCATGGTGCGGCCGTGGAAGCCCTGCATCGTGGCGATCAGCTTCGAGTTGCCCGTCGCCGACCGGGCGAACTTCAGGGCCGCCTCGTTGGCCTCCGTCCCGGAGTTGCAGAGCCACGTCCTGTTTATGGGATCGGGCGCGCTGTCGGCCAGGCGCTCGTAGAGGCGCGTCCGGGCCTCGTTAGGATACGAGGCCTGCACGTAGGTGAGCTTGTCAATCTGCTCCTTCGCCGCCTGGTCGACGGCCTCGTGGCCGTGGCCCAGCGGGACGCAGGCGTAGGAGGCGCCCATGTCCAGGTACTCGTTGCCGTCGGTGTCGTACAGCCACGGGCCGTCCCCGCGCTCGATCTGTATCGGTTTCTCGTTGAAGACGAAGCCGCTCATTGGGTACCCTCCAGGGCATCCGCGTACACGTGCGTTCCGCTTCCGTCCAGCGCGGCGAGCACGGGGTCGTCGGCGTTGGCGTCGGCGACGACCACCTCGGTCGCCCCGCCGGAGAGCGCTTCCTCGGCGGCCATGACCTTCCGGCCCATGAAGCCCTCGGCGGCGTCCTCCAGGGCCTGCCACTCGTCGGGCGTCTCGACGGACTCGATCAGCGTCTCAGGGTCGTCCGGGTCCTCGTAGACGCCCTCGACGTCGGTCAGCAGGACGAGGCGGGCGTCGAGCGCCGCGGCGATGGCCGCCGCGGTGCGGTCGGCGTCCGTGTTGACCGGCGTGATCTCGTCATCATCGGCACCGGCCATCGGCGGGCTGGCGACGGGGACGTAGCTGCCGTCCAGCAGGTCCTCCAGCAGGTCGGCGTTGACCTCCTTGATCGTCCCGCTGTGGTCGCCCCGGCGGATCTTCTTCTTTCCGTCCTCGACGACGCGCACGGCGGACTTGCGCGGGCCGTGCAGCAGCTTCCCGTCCACGCCCGACAGCCCGACCGCGTCGACGCCCTGGCTCTGGAGGCCGGCGACGAGCTGGGTGTTGAGGTGGCCGAACACCATCTCGAACACCTCCATCGTTGCCTCGTCGGTGAAGCGTCCGACGACGCCGCTCGGCGTCTCGACGTACTCCGGCTCCATCCCCAGTCGCTCCAGGGTGTCGTCGACGGCGGTCGAGCCGCCGTGGACGAGGACGAGGTCCTCGCCGTCCTCGTACAGCGATGCGACGTCGGACAGGGCGCCCGCGGGATCGACGGCGCGGGCGCCACCAACTTTGATGACGGTAGTCATAGAAGGAGACCTCCGGTTACGGCGCGCCGACCGGGTGGAACCCGGTCAGCTCCAGGCCCGCGGTCTCCTCGATGCCCAGCGCGACGTTGGCGGCGTGGACCGCCTGGCCGGCCGAGCCCTTCATCATGTTGTCGATGGCCGAGAAGACCACGAGGCGCTTGTTCGCGGGGTCGACCTCGAAGCCGACCTCGGCGTAGTTCGTGCCCGCGACGGCCTTGGGCTCGGGGTAGCGGTAGACGCCGCCACCGCCCGAGGCCATGCGGACGAACGGTTCGTCCTCGTAGCTCCCGCGGTAGGCGCCCCACAGGTCGCCCTTCGAGACCGGTCCGTCGGGGAAGACGTGACACGTCGCGGCGGCCCCGCGGATCATGTCCACCGCGTGGACCGTGAAGGAGACGTCGAGGCCGAGGAACTGCTGGATCTCGGCCTCGTGGCGGTGGCCCGTCGGGGCGTACGGCCGGACGACGCCCGAGCGCTCGGGGTGGCTCGAGGCCTCGCCGCCGCCGGCGCCGCCCTCCGACGAGCCGACCTTCACGTCGACGACGACCTGCTCGTCGCCGGAGAGGATGTCGTTCTCGAAGAGGGGCAGCAGGCCCATGACCGTCGCGGTGGCGTTGCAGCCGCCGGAGGCGATCAGGTCCGCACCGGGCAGGTTCTCCCGGTTGAGTTCGGGGAGCGCGTACTCCGACTCCTCGAGGAGTTCGGGCCGGCTGTGCCCGTCGTACCACTCGTCGTACTGCTCCTCGGAGTCGAGGCGGAAGTCCGCCGAGAGGTCGACGACGGTGTCCGCGACCTCCCGGAACTCGTCGATGCGCTCCATGGAGACGCCGTGGGGCGTCGCCGCGAACAGCACGTCCACGCTCTCTAAGTCCTGCGGGTCGGAGAAACGCAGGTCCTTGTGGCGCAGGTTCGGGTGGACGTGACCGATCGTCTTGTTCTCCTTCGAGCGGCTGGTGGCCTGAATCGTGCGGAACTCGGGGTGGCCGTCCAGGATGCGCAGCAGCTCGCCGCCGGTGAACCCGGAGGCGCCGACGACGCTGGCGGAGTACGTCACGCCGTCACCTCCGACTCCTGGTCGACCTTCGTCTCCAGCCAGTCGACGACGCGGGCGGGCACGTCCACGCCGGTCACCTCGTTGAGCGCCTTGAACTCCACCGTGTGGTTGACCTCGTGGACGGTGTAGTCATCGGGCTCGGGATCGTCGGCGTCCTCGTCGACGCCCACTTCCATCAAGTCGATGCCCAGCAGGCCGCCGCCGACGGCGGCGCTGGCCTTCTCGACGAGTTCGAGCGCGCGGTCGTCCAGCTCGAAGGTGTCCGTCTCGGCGCCCTTCGCCGCGTTGGTGAGCCAGTGGTCCGACTCGCGGACCATCGCGGCGACGGGCTCGCCGTCCAGCGCCACGACGCGGATGTCCCGGCCGGGCTTGTCGACGAACTCCTGGACGTAGAAGACCTTGTGCTCGTAGTGGCCCAGGGTCTCCTTGTGCTCGAGGATGGCCTCCGCCGCGGAGCGGGAGTCGATCTTGGCCATCAGGCGACCCCACGAGCCCACGACGGGCTTGAGGACGCACGGGTAGCCGAAGTCCTCGATGGCCTCCATGGCGGCGTCCTTGGTGAACGCCACCTCCGTGTTCGGCGTCGGGACGCCGTGGTCGACCAGCGCCAGGCTGTTCTTGACCTTGTCCGAGCAGACCTCGGCGGTCTCGGGCCCGTTGACGACCGGGATCCCGTAGGCGTCGACGAACTTGGTCGCGTACACCGACCGGCTCGTCGCCAGACAGCGGTCGACGACGACGTCGACGTCCTCGAAGACTTCCGGCGGATTCTCGATGTTGAACTGCTCCTTGCGGACGTCGATCTTGGTGACCTCGTGATCGCGCTCGCGCAGCTCCGAGAGAAGCAGCTTCTCGTCCCGGCGGATGCGCGAGTAGAGTATTCCTACGTTCATGTTATCTCTCCGTGGGCGCAGGCGCGTCCCGCCCGTGGGAGCGCATTACTCGCCCCAGTCCTCTTCCAGCTCGGGGGCCGAGTCGAGCTCGACGGGGTCGGTGTCGACGACCTCGAGCTCGGCGCCGCAGGTCGCACAGTCGACGATCTCTCCCACTTCCAGGTTGTCGTGCAGGGATACCTCGGCCCCGCACTCGACGCATTCTGCCATTGTACCTCGTCCTCGCGCCCGTACGCACTTAAACCCTTCGGACCTATCAGAACGAGTTTGTATAGAATACCAGCCGATAACGGTGCGAGACCGGCGAACAAAGCATCGCGTCGAATCCTGTATCAGAATTGTGGTAACTTCTCCCCTCGCGGGGATGGTCGGACTGCTCGCGGCACACGATCGGGGCGGGCGGCGTCAGACATAGCCGTCCACCTCCCCGCGGAGTCTCTTCGCGGCGGCCGCGACGGCCCCGCGGCGCTCGGTCAGCGCGTCGCGGTCGTCGGCCAGCGCCTCCCGGGCCGTCGACAGCTGCGCCTCGACCGCCTCGGGCGCGGGGCCGCCGCGGGAGTCCCGCATCGCGACGCTCTCGGCGGGGTCGAGCGTCGCGGCCAGCGTCTCGCGGTCGACGTACTCGGTCAGGGGCTCACCCAGCGTCTCCTCGGCGGCCGCCTCCAGCGCGTCGACGTCGGGCGCGTCGCCCTCGAACTCCTCGCCGGCGGCCGCCGCGACCACCTCGTGGGCCGTCCGGAACGGGACGCCGGCCATCGCCAGCCGGTCGGCGACGCCCGTCGCCGTCGAGAAGCCCTCGCCGGCCGCCGCTTCCAGGTCGTCGGCGGGCCAGTCGGCCGTCGCCACCGCGCCGGTCGCCACGGGGACGCTCTCGGTCACGCTGTCGATCGCGTCCCAGGCGTGCCGGCCCGCGCGCTGCAGGTCGCGGTTGTACGCGCGGGGCAGCCCCTTCAGCGTCGTGAGCAGCCCCTGGAGTCCGGCGGTCGCGTCGCCGGTCCGGCCCCGGACCAGCTCCATCGTGTCGGGGTTCTTCTTCTGGGGCATGATCGACGACGTCGACGCGTAGTCGTCCGACAGCTCAACGAACCCGCGGTTGGAGAAGACCACGACGTCCTCGGCCAGCCCCGAGAGAGTCGTCGCCAGCGTCGCCGCCGCGGCGGTCGTCTCGACCAGCGCGTCGCGCGCGGCCGCGGCGTCCATCGAGTTCTCCACCACGCCGTCGAACCCCAGCAGCTCGGCCGTCCGCTCGCGGTCCACGTCGAAGGGCGTCCCGGCGAACGCCGCCGCGCCGAGGGGGTTGCGGTTGACCCGCTCGTAGGCGTCGAGCAGGCGCGCGGTGTCGCGCTGCAGCGCCTGCTCGTAGGAGGCGATCCAGTGGGCCACCGTCGTCGGCTGGGCCGGCTGGAGGTGGGTGTAGCCGGGCATCACCGTCTCGGTGTGCTCCGCGGCCACCTCAAGCAGTTGCTCGCGGGCCTCTACGACCGTCTCGATCAGCTCCAGCAGGTCCGCGCGCAGGCGGTAGCGGATGCAGGCCGCCACCTCGTCGTTGCGCGAGCGGGCGGTGTGTATCCGGCCGCCGTCCGGCCCGACGCGTTCGATGACCGCCGTCTCGATGGCCTCGTGGACGTCCTCGCCGTCGGACAGCGCGGCGTGGCCGGCCTCCTCGACGTCGTCCAGCGCGGCGAGAACCTCACCCGCCGTCTCGTCGCCGATGATCCCCTGCTCGGCCAGCATCACGACGTGGGCGCGGTCGACCGCGACGTCCGCGGCGAAGATGCGCTCGTCGTCGGCGAGCGAGGACATGAACCCGCGGGCGGGGCCGCCGCTGAAGCGGTCCCGGCGGACGGCGGTGCCGCTGTCGGCCTCCTGATTCGCGCCGCCCTGCCCGTGGTCGTCCTCGCTCATCGGATTATTCCTCCTCTTCGGCGGCGGAGATGCCGCTTCCGTCGGTGGCGACCTCCCCCTCCTTCTTCGCCTTCTCGAGCACGCGGTTCGCGAGGCGCGACTGGAAGCCGTGGTACTTGGCGACGCCCGTGGCGTCCTCCTGGGTGATGCCGCCGGTGACGTCCTCCTCGTTGAACGAGGCGGCCGACTCGCTGTAGACGGCGTAGTCGGACTCGCGGGAGACGGCGCGGCAGTGGCCGCCCTCCATCTTGACCGTGACCGTGCCGGTCACGCGCTCGTTGGTCTCGTCGATGAACGCCTCCAGTGCGCCCGTCAGCGGCGCGTCGATCAGGCCCTGGTAGCCCTTCTGGGACCACTGCTGGTCGACCTGCTGCTTGAACTCGCGCTCCTCGGCCGTGAGGACCAGCCCCTCCAGCGCCTCGTGGGCCGTCAGCAGCACCGTCGCCGCGGGGTGCTCGTAGTTCTCGCGCACCTTCAGCCCAAGCATGCGGTCCTCCATCATGTCCGTGCGGCCGACGCCGTGGGCGCCCGCGCGCTCGTTGAGCTGCTCTATGAGCTCGACGGAGCCGAGGTCCTCGCCGTCGACGGCGACGGCCTCGCCCGCCTCGAACTCGATCTCGACGAGTTCGGCGTCCTTGCCGGAGGGGTTCTCCGTCCAGAGGTAGATGTCGTCCTCAGGGATCGTGGCGGGGTCCTCAAGTTCGGAGCCCTCGATGGAGCGGCTCCAGAGGTTCGTGTCGATGGAGTAGCGGCCGCCGTCGCCGCCCTCGACGGGCAGGCCCTTCTCCTCGGCGTACTCGTTCTCCCACTCGCGGGTGAGGCCCAGTTCGCGGACCGGCGCGATCACTTCGAGGTCGGAGTCGCGCCAGACCGCCTCGAAGCGCAGTTGATCGTTGCCCTTGCCGGTGCAGCCGTGGGCGACGGCGTCACAGCCCTGCTCGACGGCGACCTCGAGGATGGCCTCGGCGATGACCGGGCGCGCGAGCGCGGTGCCCAGCGGGTAGCCCTGGTAGTCGGCGTTGGCCTTGACGGCCGTCAGACAGAGGTCCGCGAACTCCTCCTGGGCGTCGACGACGTAGTGGTCGAGTCCCAGGGCCTCGGCGGTCTCCTCGGCCTCGTCGAACTCGTAGTCGGGCTGGCCGACGTCGACCGTGACGCCGATGACCTCGTCGTAGCCGTACTCCTCTTTCAGCAGCGGTACGCAGACCGTCGTGTCGAGCCCGCCGGAGAAGGCGAGCGCGACCGTTCCGTTGTCGGCTGGCATGTGTGGTGTTGACTGGTGTCTGTGGGGTAGTGACCGCCCGACAGACGGCGAGCGGCGACCTGGAATCGAGACGAACCGTGGGAAGAGTGTGTGAGTGGGTGGGCCTAGGGACGGCCCGGTCGTCGTCGTCGGAGGTCGCCGAAAAGCGGCCGGACGGACCCGTCGCTGTCCGCGTCGAACGCGCCAGCGGTCCGGGTCCGGCTCATGTGGGAGAACCTATCTACGGTCCCGTATTAATAGCTTCCGAGATTGGTACGGGGATGTAACTGGTTAGCACATGCAGCCGCTGGCGACTCGTAGCACAGGAACGCGAAGAAGTGAGGGGATCGTCCCCGGCTACGCTCGTCGGCGTGCAAGCAGCGCGGCGGCGGCGATGGCCGCCAGGCCCACCGCAACGTCGAATCCGGGCCCGTCGGCGGTCGACTGCCCGTCGTCCGTCGCCGCGTCGGCGGTCCCCCCGTCGCTCCCGCCGGCGACCAGCTCGAACCCGTCGAGGCTCGTGCCGGCCGCCCACGTCAGCCGGCCGTCGCCGGTGCTGGTCGGCTCGGGGGCCACGTCGCCGGCCTCGTAGCCGTCCGGCAGCGCGATCACGAACTGCCGGTCGGGCGCGAAGCCGCTGGCGAAGGGCTCGGTCAGAACGAGCCCCTCGTCGGTCGTCGCGGCCAGCCCGCGCCAGTCGGCCGACAGCGTCACGACGCCGGTCCGGTCGTCCGTCGCGACATCGATCGTCACGTCCTCGACGGACATCTCGCGGCCGGTCGCGTCCGCGGCGTTCGCGGCGACGCTCCGCAGTCGGTCGCCGAATCGAGCCGCGTACGCCTCGCGAGTGCTCTCGTTGTCCCGCAGCTCGCGGAACGCCTGCCGCTCGGCGTCGGTCTCCAGGTCGAACGCGTACGTGACCGACACGGCGGCGTCGCCGCTCTCCGCGAGGTCGACGACGAACGCCGGTTCGGGGTCCTGTGCAGTCGCGGGGGCCGGAACCGCCGCCGCGACGGTCAGCAGCGCCACCGCGCCGATCAGCAGCGCGCGTCCAGTCAGTCGCATGCGGCGTCAGGCACCGCCCCGGCTGCCGGACTGGTCGGCGTCGGTTTCGCCGTCGCTCCCGTCGGTCGCGGCGTCGGAATCGACCTCGGTGGTCGTCTCAGTCTCGGTGGGCGTCTCCGTCGCACCGTCAGCGGACTGTCCGGCGCTATCGCGACCGTCGCTCGGAGCGGACTTGTTGCCGGCCAATCGCTCGGTCTCGGTGGCGTTCGCACCGTCGCCCGCGTCGGCGCCCTGACCGCGCGCCCCGTCGCCGGCCGGACCGCGCTCACCGGCGGCCGCGGGACGGGCCGGCTGGCCGACACCCTCGCCGGCGATCGACCGCGCGATGGCCGCGGTCTCCTGCCCGCTCAGGTTCCCCGCGCGGTCGCGCAGCGTCTGGATCGCGGTGGCGTTGACGCCGTTCGCGGCGAGCGTCTCCTCGGGGATGCCGGCCGCGGCGTCCGCGCTCTGGTTGGCGAGCCGCTGGACCGTCCGGCTCTCGGCGTGGAGCCGCGCCGCGCGGGCCCGGTACTCGCCCTCGCTGAGCGAGCCGTTCTCGCGCGCCTCGCGGAGCGCCTCGTGCTCCGCTTCGAGTTCGCTCAGGCGCTGCTCGACGTCGCCGAGCTGCTCGGCGACCACGGCGGCGCGCGACTCGTTGCTCGCCGCCCGCGCCACGCGGATGCCGAACGAGCGCGACCGGACGTCGCCCTCGATCTCGGCCCCCTGGACGCCCACCACGCCGGCGAGCTGTGCGCCCGGTGCGACGGACGCGTTGCTCGCGTTGCCGTCGGGCGTCTCGGTCGGCGTCGGGGTCTCGGTCGTCGCGTCGGTGCTCTGGGCCATGCCGGCCATCGGGAGCGCCGCGAGGGCGCCCACGACCAGCAGGACCGCCATGATGGCTGGAGTGCGTCGCATCGTAGTTCCCCGTTGAACCCTGAAGGACGTATAAGCCCCCAACAGTGACCCCGAATTACGGACGATCAAGCCCGATTAAACCGGATTAAAATCGCACGACTGCGGTCCTGTTCGGGCTATCAGAATCGATGGCGGCGGCTGAACCGTCGAAAGCTATATCACGAGTCGTCGGCGTCGCCGGCGACGTCCACGTCGGGCAGGGTCACGACGTTCTCCCGGCCGATGCGGAACGTCTCCACGTCGTCGTCGTCTCGGAGGTCGCCGATCACCTGGCTCGTCTTGGCCGCGGTCCAGTCGAGGTCCGCCGCGACCTGCTGTTGCTTCATCCGCCCGCCGTTGCGCTCCAGCAGCGTCAAGACGCGCTCCTCGTTGCTCAGCAGCTCCGGCGGCGGCCCGTCGTCCCCGGGCGTGACCGGCGCGTCGTCCGCGCCTCCGTCGGCGTCACCGTCCGCGTCGCCGCCCGCCGCCGCGTCGGCCGTGCCGTCGCCCGCCTCGTCGCCCCGCCCGGCGAGCGTCCAGGCGGTCCACCCGTACCGCCGGTTCGCCCACAGGACGGCCGCGACGCCGGCCAGCCCGAGGAGCGCGGAGAGGGCGACGACCCAGGCGCCCCCGCCGCCCTCGCTCTCGTCCGGGGCGGTCTCGGTCGGCGTCGCCGCGCCGCCGGGGGCGACGACCAGCCGCGGTTCGTCCGCGTCGAAGTCCCGCGGGCCCTGCCAGGCGACCTCACGCTCCCCGGTCGCGTCGGGCGACGGCGCCGCGCTCGCCCGTTCGTAGCCCTCGGGCCAGGTCATCTTGAGCCGGCTCTCACCGTCGAGGAACAGGCCGGCCAGCGCGTCGCCGGCGCGAATTTCGTCGCCCTCGACGGCGGCGAAGTTCGTCCACCGGAAGCGGTATGTGAGCACGCCGTACTCCTGTGGCAGCGCCGTTATCTCGGCGTCGGCGGAGACGTTCTCGACGGCCATCTCGCGGCCGGTCGCGTTCTCCGCCGCGGCCACCGTCCCGCCCATCCGGTCGGCGAACCGATCGGCGTAGGCCGACTCGTTGGCGCGGACGTCGTCCCGCAGGTCCTCGAAGGCGGCCGTCTCGTTGTCGTCCGCGAGGCGCACGCGGTAGGTCACCGTCCACTCGGCGTCGCCGTTCTCCTGGAGGGCGACGTCCATCACGACGGCGTCCGGATCGACGCTCTCCTGTGCCAGTCCGCCCAGGCCGGCCGCCCCCGCCGGTGCCGTCAGCAGGCAGAGGGCGGCGACGGCCGCGACGACGCGTCTCAGGTCAGGCATTCACCCCACCCTTTCGATTGCGCCGTATAGGGTTTTCGGGCCGGCGCGGCCGTCCCGTATCCGCGCGCTTTTAGCGTCCAGTCTGCAACCTGCGCGCGTGTACAGCCTGAACGTTCCCGTTCCCGGTCAGGTCGCCGCGCTGGCCGCCGACCTGGCGCGCGAGCTACCCGGCGCCTACGACCGCCGCCGCGGCGAGCACACCCTCGTCGTCAAGCGCCTCGGCGACGGCGATCCCCCCGCAGTCCTGGAGGCGCGCGCCCGCGAGCTGCTGGCCGACCGGCCCCCGTTCGCCGTCCGCATCGACGGCATCGACATGTTCGAGGAGGCCACGACCGGCTCCTCGCCGGTGATCTACCTCTCCGTCGAGAGCCCCGGACTGTTCGACCTGCACGAGTACCTCTGCGAGTACTTCGACCCGATCCCCCGGATCGAGGGCGAGGACTATACCCCGCACGTCACGCTCGCGCGCGACTGCGAGATGGCCGCCGCGGAGCGCCTCTGCGAGCGCGACGTGGAGCCGATCGAGTGGGTCGTCGACGAGCTGTCCTTCCTCGACGCCGAGCGCAGCAACGAGGTCGGACGCGTCGCGCTGGATTGACCCGCGGGTTGGGCCCCCGCCGGCCGGGGTAGCAATCCTTTTGAGCGAACCGGCCGTGCGTGCCGAACATGGATTACCGGGAAGTCGAGGCCACTCGCGAGTTCGTCTGTCGCCTCGAGCACGGCCGCGACTGGCGCGCGCAGATCGAGGAGTTCGCCGCCGACGAGGGGATCGACGCCGCCTTCTTCCGCGGCCTGGGCGCCGTCCAAGACGCCGAGGTCTACTTCTACGACCAGGACACCCAGGAGTACGAGGGCGTCACGTTCGACGAGCCGCTGGAGGTCGCCGCGGCCGTCGGGAACATTTCGCTGCTGGAGGGAGAGCCGTTCGCGCACACCCACGCCGTGCTCTCCCGGCGCGACGGCGAGGCGCTGGCGGGCCACCTCAACGCCGCGACGACGTTCGCCGGCGAGCTACACGTACAGGCGTTCGACGAGACGCTGGAGCGCGAACACGACGAGACCACGGACCTGGACCTCTGGGGGCTATAGATGCGAGAGGCGGACGAGCGCTACTTCGAGCGGCTGGAGGCCGACCTCGAGGACGCGTTCGACGTCGCCGAGCGGGCCCGCCAGGTCGGCGGCGACCCAAAGCCGGAGGTCGAGATCCCGACCGCGCGGGACATGGCCGACCGCGTCGAGAACATCCTCGGCATCGACGGCGTCGCCGAGCGCGTCCGCGAGCTCGAGGGCGAGATGAGCAGGGAAGAGGCCGCTCTCGAACTGGTCGAGGACTTCGTCGAGGGCGACGTCGGCGACTACGACTCGAAGGCCGGCAAGGTCGAGGGCGCGGTCCGGACCGCCGTCGCCCTGCTGACCGAGGGCGTCGTCGCGGCGCCCATCGAGGGGATCGACCGCGTCGAGATCCTCGAGAACGACGATGGCTCTGAGTTCATCAACATCTACTACGCCGGGCCGATCCGCTCCGCGGGAGGCACCGCGCAGGCGCTGTCCGTCCTCGTTGCCGACTACGCCCGCGCGCTGCTGGGCATCGACGAGTTCCAGGCCCGCGACGACGAGATCGGTCGCTACGCCGAGGAGGTCGACCTCTACGACCAGGAGACCGGCCTGCAGTACTCCCCGAAGGAGAAGGAGTCGAAGTTCATCGCCGAGCACATGCCGATCATGCTCGACGGGGAGGCCACCGGCGACGAGGAAGTGTCGGGCTACCGCGACCTCGAGCGGATCGACACCAACTCCGCCCGGGGCGGCATGTGCCTGGTCTTCGCGGAGGGCATCGCGCTGAAGGCCCCGAAGATCCAGCGCTACACCCGCAACTTAGACGAGGTCGACTGGCCGTGGCTCCAGGACCTCATCGACGGCACCATCGGCAAGGACGAAGGGAGCGGCGAGGACGCTGACGACGAGGGTGACGGCGACGACGGCGAAGACGCGGAGGCGGACGGCGACGAAGACGACGCCGAGGAGAGCGAGGAACCGGCCGGCCCGCCCCGCCTCGACCCGGCGAAGAAGTACCTCCGGGACCTGATCGCCGGGCGTCCGGTGTTCGGTCATCCCTCCGAGTCCGGCGGCTTCCGCCTGCGGTACGGCCGCGCCCGCAACCACGGCTTCGCGACGGCGGGCGTCCACCCCGCGACGATGCACCTCGTCGACGACTTCCTCGCGACGGGGACCCAGATCAAGACCGAGCGGCCCGGCAAGGCCGCCGGCGTCGTCCCCGTCGACTCCATAGAGGGGCCGACGGTCCGCCTGGCCAACGGCGACGTCCGCCGCATCGACGACCCCGAGGAGGCGCTGGAGGTCCGCAACGGCGTCGAGAAGATCCTCGACCTCGGGGAGTACCTCGTCAACTACGGCGAGTTCGTCGAGAACAACCACCCGCTGGCGCCCGCCTCCTACACGGTCGAGTGGTGGCGCCAGGAACTGGCTGAGACCGAGGCGGACGTCCGGGCGATGCAGGACGACGTCCACACCGACCTCGCGGACCCCGACGCCGAGCAGGCGCTGTCGTGGGCAGAAGAGTTCGACGCGCCGCTGCACCCGAAATACACCTACTGCTGGCACGACGTCAGCGTCGACCAGATGACGGCGCTGGCCGACGCGGTGGAGGACGCGCAAGTGGCGCAGACGGACGGGGCGGTCGCCGTCGAGCCGGCGACGAGCGAGGCCGGCGACCTCGTCCTCGACCGCACCGAGGCGGTCCGCGAGGCGCTGGAGCGACTGCTCGTCGAGCACACCCAGCGCGAGGACACCCTCGTCGTCCCGGACTGGGAGCCGCTGGTCCGCACCCTCGGGTTCGATTCGAACCTGGTGCGCGACTGGGGCCCGTCGGACCTCTCCGAGCGCGCCCGCACGTACGCAGACGGCGAGAACGCGATCGAGGCCGCCAACGAGGTGGCGCCGTTCGACGTCCGCGAGCGGGCGCCCACCCGCATCGGCAACCGGATGGGTCGCCCGGAGAAATCGGAGGAGCGCGAGCTCTCCCCGGCGGTCCACACCCTCTTCCCCATCGACGAGGCCGGCGGCGCCCAGCGCGACGTCTCCGACGCCGCCTCCCACGCCGAGGAGATGAACGACGCGCAGGGCGTCGTCGAGGTGGAGGTCGCTCGCCGGCGCTGCCGCGACTGCGGCACCGAGACCTGGCGCGGCCGCTGTCCCGACTGCAACGGCGTCGCCGACGCCGTCTACGTCTGCCCCGACTGCGAGAGCGAGGTCGAGCCCAACGAGTCCGGCCGCGCCGAGTGTGCCCACTGCGAGACGCTCGCCTACCCGACGCAGTACGAGCGGATGGACGTCGGCGAGGAGTTCCGCGACGCGCTGCAGTCCGTCGGCGAGCGCGAGACCGCCTTCGACGTGCTGAAAGGCGTCCAGGGGCTCTCCTCCGAGGAGAAGATCCCCGAGCCCATGGAGAAGGGGATCCTCCGGGCCAAGCACGACGTCTCCGCGTTCAAGGACGGCACCGTCCGCTACGACATGACGGACCTGCCGGTCACCTCCGTGCGGGCCTCGGAACTGGACGTCACCGTCGACCAGCTCCGGGCGCTGGGCTACGAGGAGGACGTCCACGGCGACCCGCTGCGCCACGAGGACCAGCTGGTCGAGCTGAAGGTGCAGGACGTCGTGCTCTCCGACGGCGCCGCCGAGCACATGCTCAAGACGGCCGACTTCGTCGACGACCTGCTCGAGCAGTACTACGGGCTCGACTCCTTCTACGACTTCGACGACCGCGAGGACCTCGTCGGCGAACTCGTCTTCGGAATGGCGCCCCACACCAGCGCGGCGACGGTCGGGCGAGTTATCGGATTCACGTCAGCTGCCGTCGGGTACGCTCACCCCTATTTCCACGCCGCCAAGCGCCGCAACTGCTTCCATCCCGACTCTCGGCTCTGGTACGAGGACGAGGACGGCGACTGGCGCTACGGCACTATCGAGGATCTCGTCAAGGAGCGTCTCGAAGATCCAGAGGAGGACGCCATGGGCACGCTGGTGCAGGACCTCGGCGACCGCGACGGCGAGGTCGTCGTGTCCTCAGTCGACGAGGACGGCGAACCCTGCCGCAAGCCCGTCGAGGCGGTGTCGAAGCACCCCGCGCCTGACCACCTCGTCCGCGTGGAGGTCGGCGACCGGACGCTGCGGGTGACGGCCGACCACACCATGCTCCGCCGGGACGGCGACGCCATAGAGGAGGTGCCCGCCTCGGAGATCGAGACCGGCGACGAACTGCCCGCCTACGACGGCGGCGAGACAACGACGATGACCGCGAACGACGGCGGGAACTCGTCGGGCGAGGATACGGCAGCGGACGGGGGTACCCCCGTCCCGTTCGACGAAGTCACAACCGTTGAGTACGAGCAGAGCGGCGTCGACCACGTCTACTGTCTCACCGTCGCGGACACCCACCGCGTCGCCATCGAGGGCCAGTACGTGTCGCAATGCGACGGCGACGAAGACTGCGTGATGCTTCTGCTGGACGGGCTTCTCAACTTCTCCCGGAAGTACCTGCCCGACCAGCGCGGCGGTCGGATGGACGCGCCGCTGGTGATGTCCTCCCGGATCGACCCCTCGGAGATCGACGACGAGGCCCACAACGTGGACGTCATGCGCGAGTACCCGCTGGAGTTCTACGAGGCCACCCGGGAGATGGCCGACCCCGGCGAGGTCGAGGAGATCATGACCATCGCCGAGGAGAACCTGGGGACCGACCGGGAGTATACGAGCTTCGACCACTCCCACGACACCACCGACATCGCGCTGGGGCCGGACCTCTCCGCGTACAAGACGCTGGGGTCGATGGAGGACAAGATGGACGCCCAGCTCGACCTCTCGCGGAAGCTCCGGGCCGTCGACGAGACGGACGTCGCCGAGCGCATCATCGAGTACCACTTCCTGCCGGACCTGATCGGCAACCTCCGGGCGTTCTCCCGCCAGGAGGTGCGCTGTCTGGACTGCGGCGAGAAGTACCGCCGGATGCCCCTCTCGGGCGACTGCCGGGAGTGCGGCGGCCGGGTCAACCTCACCGTCCACGAGGGGTCGGTCTCGAAGTACATCGACACCGCCACCCACGTCGCCGAGGAGTTCGGCTGCCGGGAGTACACCAAGCAGCGCCTGGAGATCCTCGAGCGGTCCATCGAGCGCATCTTCGAGGACGATACGAACAAGCAGAGCGGCATCGCGGACTTCATGTAGGCATCCGGCGGCGAAGCCGCCGGTTCACTTCTCGCGAGCGAAGCGAGCGAGAAGAGGTTTTTCGCCACCGAAAGACTCGCTTCGCTCGTCTTTCGAGCCCTGCTTCGCTGCGTTCAGCAGGACCACGTTTTTGCAAGGGGGGTTCGCGACCGGAGGGAGCGGACCCCCTGCAGTAAAAAGGTGGTAGTGCGGACAAGCAGAGCGGCATCGCGGACTTCATGTAGTGACTGCGTGCCGCCGCAGGGGGCGGGACGTCGGCCGGCCGAAGGCGCCCCGCTGACCGGCCGCGCCACTGTCGCGTAGTCACTCGGAAAGCGGGACTTGCATCTCGATACTCGCCGGTTGGCACACGACTGGCATTGTTATCGGGGGGATTTATCGACCTGACCACGGGAGGAGCTAGCATGGGACAGACACGACTCACGCCGTCGGTCGACCTCGACGGACTCTCCCCGGAGGAGGCGTTCGCCGTTCTGGGGGACGAGACGCGCCTGGCCATCGTCCGCGTGCTGTGGGAGGCCGGGGCGGCGCGGGAGTACGATGACGTCGACGACTCGGAGGGGACGATGGCGTTCTCGGACCTCCGCCGGGCCGTCGACCTCGAGGACAACGGCCAGTTCAACTACCACCTCTCGAAGCTGCGTCCCCACTTCGTCCGGCGGACCGAGGACGGCTACCGCCTGAGCGGCGCGGGCAAGAAGATCGCGCGGACGGTCGTCGCCATCTCGGGCGGACCGACGCCGGAGTTCACGACGGACCTCGACCTGGCGTGTCCGATCTGTGGCGCCCCGGTCGCCGCCGCCTACGAGGACCAGTGGCTCAGGTACAGGTGTACCCAGTGCGAGGGACTGTTCGGCGACGCGGCCCCGGAGGGAGCGATCATGAACACGGCGTTTCCGGCCGCCGGGATGGCCGGCCGTGACCCGCGGGACGCCCTCTCGGCCGGGCTGTACCGGTGCATCATTGACCTGACCTACCTGTTGCAGGGGGTCTGTCACGAGTGCGCCGGCGACGTCGCCGGCGCGGTGTCGATCTGCGAGGACCACGATCCGGGCGACGAGGGCACCTGTGACGCGTGCGGGGCGCCCTTCCCGGTGTGGGCCGAACTACGGTGCGAGACGTGCCGGTTCGGCAAGCACCTGCCGATCGAGTTCTGCGTGATGGGCGTCCCGACCGTGGTCGGCCACCTCGCCGAAGCGGAAATCGACGTGCTGCCGCCGTCGATCGAGGACATGGTCGACGTCGTCCGGTCCCGGATCCAGACGACCGTCGACAGGGACCCGCTGCGCGTGACCGTTCGGATGGAGGGAGAGACGGACGATCTGTCGGTGACCTTCGACGAGACGGCGACGCCGGTGGACGTCGCGCGCTGATCGCGGCGAGCCGTCGTCTGCGGACCGGGGGCGAACCCGGCACCGCACCGCGCCGTCCGGGTGAACGAGATTTCACTAGTTTCCGCTAGTGAAATGTCATTCTCAGAATACCAAAGAGGGCTCCCCGACTACGACTAGCCGGTCATGTCAGATAGAGACCTGATCGACTTCGGCATCTGGCGTGAGATGGACGAGGACATCACCGACGAACAGCAGAAGCGGGCGGCGCTGGCAGCCTCGCAGGAGGCCATCGCGGAACTCGAGGAGGAGGAGGGCATCGACATGGAGTGGGTGTCGACGGACGTGCTGGAGGACCCCGAGGGAGGCGCCGACTGCGCGTACTGTCACTACCGGGCACCGAGCGAGGACGCCATCGAAGAGCATTCCGAGCGTGCGGGGCTCCCGGTGACGAGACTCACCCGGATGGACGATCAGCTCGACCGGGAGGAGGTCGAGTGATCGGAGTGAATGCCATGACTGACGCTTCGCTCCCTGTCACCAGGAGACGGCTCGTCAAGGCACTGACATCGGGAGTCGCCGTCCACTCCGTGGCGACTGGATCGGCCGCCGCTCACGAGGACCGCGACGAGTCACGCGTCCACGCCCGATACGGCGTCCCGGTTCCGGACGTCGGGGCGCTACCCGCGTCGTTCGAACCGGATCACGTCGTCGAGCTCCACACCGACCTGCCGGCGGACCTCGAAGATCCGGACCGGCCGCCGTTCTTCCACTTCGAGCCGGCCGGCCTTCACGTCGAGTGCGACGACATCGTGCAGTTCACCCTCGTGAGCCCGGATCACACCGTCACGGCCTATCATCCGGCGCACGGGTTCCAGCAGCGCGTGCCGGACGGAAGCCCGCCCTTCTCGTCGCCGGTCGTCAACGTCGGCGGTGCCTGGCTCTACCAGTTCGAGACCGAGGGCGTTTACGACTTCTACTGCGGCCCCCACCACGTCCTCGGGATGGTCGGGCGCGTCGTCAGCGGCAACCTCGAGGACGCGGAGCTACCGGACTACGTGGACGCCTTCGAGGGGCAGGACGATCCCCCGCTGTTCGCGCCGTTTAGCAAGGGGTTCCTCGAGCACGAACTGAACGCGGTGAGCGAGCACAACGACGACTGCGAGTGGCCCTGGCTGACGCCTGCCGAGGTGCTCCAGGCCGACGCGCTCCACCCCGGGGCGATCCAGAAGCACGGGGCCGTATCGTTCGACGCGGTGCTCGAAGATACCGACCGGTTCAGTGCCTCATCCGGCTAGCGCTTCGCACCGACAGGACCGGCCCACCGTTTTCTTCCCCCGACCGTCCGGGAGCGCGTCGCCGATCGTTCTCTTCCCGCTACCGGTCTCCGGCGAACACCAGCACGTAGCTGTGGTCGTACCCGTAGCCGAACGTCCCCTCCCGCGCCTCGGCGTACTCGTTCATGTCGTCACCGGGCTCCCACGAGACGACGACCTCGCCCTCGAAGTGGAGCTCCCTGCGGATCGCGTCGGCGAGGTCCCAGGCGAGCGTGGTCACCTGGTCGTCGTACTTCATATTGGACACCTCGACCAGAACGGTTCCGCCCGACCGGAGTAGCTCCCGGACCTGCGCGAAGACGTCACGGACGTTCGCGAGGTAGTCGGCGTAGTCGGTGTCGCCGTCGTAGTTCTGCAGGGGGTCGGCGGGCATCCCCTCGACCATGAACGGCGGGGAGGTGTACGCGCAGTCGACGGCGGGCAGGTCCAGGGCCGACAGTTCGCGGGCGTCGCCGTGGAGGACGGTGCCGTGCTCGCCCTGCTCGCGGATGTACTCCACCCGGCGCTCCTCGAACTCGACGCCGCAGGCGCGGCGGTCCATCTCCGTCGCCACGCGCAGGGTCGTGCCGAACCCGGCGAAGGGGTCGAGGACGACGTCGCCGGGGTCACTGTACTCGGCGATGAATCGTTCCACGAGGGCGGGCGGCGTGCGCACGTCGTCGTCGGTGAAGGGCGCCGGCAGCGCGTCCGGCCGTTCGTAGTCGAGCGTGATGGCAGTGCGCATGGCCGGGGCTGTCGGCCGGAGAGCAAAAGGCTACTGCCCGCTGTGGGCCGGAGCGGCGCGGTAGCGCGCGATGACTCGCGGCCCGAGTCAGCGTCTCTCGCACTGAGAGGGCGCAGATTTAACCGTGTCAGGTGAGTAACCGGGTTCGATGAATCAAGCCGCTGGACAGCGCGACCACCGCGAAGCGCTGGGCCTCGAGAGCGGGCTCGAGGCGCTCCAGATGGGGTCAGAGTTCCGGGGTCCCGTCGAGCCGGTCGACGGGCACGACTGCAACGACCACTTCGCACAGATCTACGAGACGCCGGCGGAGAAGTTCGAGGCCGCCGTCCCGTTCGTCCGCCACGGCCTCGAGGCCGGGGAACGCATCGCGTACGTCGTCGACCAGAGCAGCGAGGCGGACGTGAAGGCCGCGATGCGCGAGGCCGGCATCGACGTCGACGACGCGCTCGCCTCGGGGGCGCTGACGTTCTACAGCGTCCAGGAGACCTACCTCCGGGACGGCGAGTTCGACGCCGACGAGATGATCCAGTTCTACGCCGACGCCACCGCGGCGGCCACCGAGGAGTTCGAGGCGCTGCGCCTCGTCGCCGAGATGTCCTGGATCGAGGCCGCCGACGCGACGGTCGAGGACCTCATGGCCTACGAGGCGAAGATCAACGAGCTGTTCGACCACGAGGACGTGCTGGCGATCTGCCAGTACGACCGCGAGCTGTTCGAGCCGGAGGTCGTCCGGAACGTCGTCCGGACCCACCCGCATCTCATCTACGATGGCGCGGCCTGCCACAACGTCTACTACACGCCGCCGGAGGAGTTCTTCGCCGAGGACGCGCCCGCCCGCGAGAACGATCGGATGCTCCGGACGCTCCGTGACCGGACCGAGACGAAAGCGGAGATGGTCGACCACAGGCGATTCCTCCGGGAGCTGTACGAGATCACGGCCAGCCAGGACCCCACCTTCGATGAGAAGCTCGACGCCCTGTTCGAGCTCGGCCGCGAGCAGTTCGACGTCGGATTCGGCTTCCTGAACCGCGTCGATCCCGCCGCCGACCGCCTGGAGATCGAGTACGCAAGCGACGAACATCCCCACTACGAGGTCGGCGACGAGCTCCCGCTGTCCGAGACCTACTGCGAGGCGGCCGTCGACGTCGAGGCGGCCGTCGACGTCGCCAGCCCCGCCGACGAGGGCTACGACGACTGCTTCGTCTACGAGGAGTTCGGCGTCGACGGGTACCTCGGGACGTACGTCCCGGTTGCGGGCGGCGCCGACCGGACGCTCGCGTTCGTCCCCGAGGAGTCCCGCGAGACGGAGTTCTCCGAGCAGGACCGGGCGTGCATCGAGCTTATGGGGCAGTGGATCGGCTACGAGCTCAACCGCCGCCGCCGCGAGCAGTTCATCCGCGACTGTTACGAGATCACGTCCGACCCCGCGAGCGGCTTCGAGGAGAAGCTCCACCGACTGCTCGATCTCGCCCGCGACCGGATGGGCCTCGACGCGGCCGGGCTGACTCACCTGCCGGACTGGGACGGCGCGTTCCGCAACGAGTACGCCCTCGGATACGGCGACGACGTTGTGAGGGGGTCGGACGGCGTGTGGACCGACCCCGGCGAGGGGTGTTACTGTCGACAGGCCATCGCGGCGGACGAGCCGGTCGGGATGGCCGACGTCCGCGGCACGGACTGGGCGGACGACGAGATCCACCGGGAGCACGGCCTGAGCTGTTACCTCGGCACGAAGGTGACCAGCGGATCGACGCCGTACGGCACCCTGTGGGTCGGGAGCACTGAGCCCCGCAACCGGCCGTTCTCCGAGACCGAGCGGACGTTCCTCGAGCTGATCGGCCAGTGGGTCAGTTACGAGCTCGAGCGCCGCGAGCACAGCGACGCCCAGCGGGAACTGTACGACATCACGGCCGACCCCGACCTCGGAACGGGCGAGAAGATCGATCGGCTGCTGGCGGCGGGCTGCGAGCGGCTGGACCTCCCCGTCGGGATGCTGACCCGCGAGCGCGAGCGGGCGTTCGAGATCGAGCACATGCACGGGACCCACTCCGACCTCGACGAGGGGACGCTCACACCGCCGCTGACGGACAACTACTGCCGGCGAGTCGTCGAGACGGGCGAGTCGCTCAGCGTCGGCGACGCCGGGGCGGCCGGCTGGGACGGGGACGCCCTCTACGACGAGTTCGGCCTGGCCGCCTACGCCGGGACGCAGGTAGCCGTCGGCGGCGACGTCTACGGCACCGTCTGCTTCGCCGACACGGAGACGCGTGGCGGCTTCACCGAGGCCGAGCAGGCGTTCCTCGACCTCCTGGGTCAGTGCGTGAGCTACGAGATCGAACGGCGAGAACACGAGACCGATCTGGAGGCGACGATCGACCGGCTCGAGCAGTCCAACGACCGGCTCAAGCAGTTCGCCTACGCGGCCTCCCACGACCTCCAGGAACCGCTGCGGATGGTCTCCAGCTACCTCCAGCTGCTGGAGGACCAGTACCGCGGGGAGCTCGACGGGACCGCCCAGGAGTACATCGACTTCGCCGTCGACGGCGCCGACCGCATGCGCGCGATGGTCGAGGACCTGCTGGCCTACTCCCGGGTCGAGCAGGCCGACGGCGAGTTCGAGCCCGTCGACTGCGAGGCCGTCCTCGACCGGGTCACCGACGACCTCCAGGTCCGCATCGAGGAGACCGGCGCCGAGGTCGACGTCGGCTCTCTTCCGCGGGTGCGCGGCGACGCGGAGCAACTGGAGCAGCTGTTCAGCAACCTCGTGGCCAACGCCGTCAAGTACAACGAGAGCGAGACGCCGCGCGTCGACGTCACGGCCGAACGGCGTGACGACGACTGGATGATCAGGGTCTCGGACAACGGCATCGGCATCGACCCGGAGAAGGCCGACCGCATCTTCGAGGTGTTCAAGCGATTGCACCACGACGACGAGTACACCGGCACCGGCATCGGCCTCTCGCTGTGCCAGGAGATCGCCGACAACCACGGCGGCGACATCTCGGTCGACTCCGAGCCCGGCGAGGGCTCGACGTTCTCGGTCACGCTGCCCGCGGCGAGCGATCCGGACGAGTGACGCCGCGGGCGATCAGGACAGCGACGGACAGCGGGCACCCGGGACGGCCCCGGACGCGCTCGCGGACGGGAGGCTACTGCTCGGGCCGACCCGGTTCGACGCGGTAGCGTGTGGTCTCGCGGCCCTCGAACCGCGGACCCGAGCCCCGGGCCTCGAAGCCGACCGCCTCGAGGGCCGCCTGGACGTCCTCGTCGCCCTCGGGGAGGAGGACCTCGACGCTCATGCCCTCGCGGCGGGCGAAGCCGAGCGGCTCCTGGAGCAGGCGCCGACAGGCCTCAGACGTCCCGGCGATCTGCGTGACGTGGACCGTGCTGTCGCGCGCGTCGAAGCTCACGAGGCCGACGATCTCCTCGCCGTTCTCGTCGTCCCCGTCGCCGTCCGCGCCGTCGTACGCGACCCGGACCGTGCGGTCGTGGACGAGGTTCCGCATCACGTCGGGGGGACTGTCGGCCAGTTCCGCCATCCGCTCAGCGTCCGCCTCGACGGCCTCCCGGATTTCCATGTCTCAACTCTCGACGCGGAACCAAATAAACCGTGTGCCGCCCTCGATCCGGGGGTCCCGCGGCTCGGGGTCCGGCGTGCGGGGCGGTTCGCCGACCCAACCGTGAAAGATGAAAGCAGTTATCCCGGCAGGCTGGCAACCGGGGGGTAATGACTCACGCACGCACGGGTCGGGTGATGCCATGCGCGTAGTCGCGAAGTTCGGTGGGACCAGCCTGGGCAACGGCGACCGGATCAACCGGGCGGCGGACAACATCGCCGAGGCGGTCGAGAACGGCCACGAGGTGGCCGTCGTCGCGAGCGCGATGGGCAACACGACCGACGAACTGCTCGACGAGATCGAGTACGAGGCCGACGACGCCGACCGCGCCGAGATCGTCAGCATGGGCGAGCGGACCTCCGTCCGCATGCTCAAGGGCGCGCTGGCGGCCCGGGGCATCGAAGCGATGTTCTTAGAGCCCGGCGGCGACGAGTGGCCGATCATCACCGACGAGTACGGCGAGGTCGACGTCGAGGAGACCAAGCGCCGCGCGAAGGCGCTGGCCGGCCAGCTCACCGACGTCGTGCCGGTCATCACCGGCTTCCTCGCGGAGGACCACCAGGGCAACGTGACGACGCTGGGTCGGGGCGGCTCCGACACCACCGCCGTCATGCTCGGCAACTACATGGACGCCGACGACGTCGTCATCGTCACCGACGTCGAGGGCGTCATGACCGGCGACCCCCGGGTCGTCGAGGGCGCGCGCAACGTCGGCGAGATCACCGTCGACGAGCTGCGCTCGCTGTCCTTCCGCGGCGCCGAGGTCGTCGCGCCCTCCGCGCTGTCCTACAAGGAGGCCGACCTCGGGGTCCGGGTCGTCCACTACCAGCACGGCGACCTCCTGACAGGCGGCACCTCCATCCAGGGCGAGTTCGAGAACCTCATCGACCTCCAGGAGAACTCGCTTGCCTGCATCACGGTCGCCGGCCGGGCCATCCGCAACAGCCCCGGCATTCTCGCCGAGCTGTCCGGCGCGCTGGCCGAGGAGGACATCAACATCAGCGGCAACTCCTCCGGCATGGACTCGCTGACGTTCTACGTCGACGAGGACGACGCCGAGCAGGCCGAGGCCATCCTCCACGACCGGATCGTCGAGGACGACACCCTCTCCTCGGTCACCGTCGAGGACGGCATCGCCGTGGTCCGGGTCACCGGCAGCGAGATGCCCAACCAGCCCAGCATGGTCAAGCGCGTCACCGACCCGCTGGAGGACGCCCACATCCACATCTACGACGTGATCACGTCCGCGACGTCCGTCTCCGTGTTCGTCCCCTGGGACGACCGCGAGCAGTCGCTGGAGCTCGTCCAGGACGTCTTCTGAGAAGACCGGTCGCCGGCGTTCCGTTTTCGCTCTCGTCCCCGCTCCACTCCCGGGACTACCGCCCCTCGAGCAGCCGGAACCCGATCTGGCGCGGCAGGCCGGCGTCCTCGACGGCAGCGATGACGGCGTCGATGTCGTAGTCGACGCGGCGCTCCTCGAGGGTCATCTCGTCGAGGTCCAGCACGGCGTAGGCGGCCTTCGGGTCGCCGTCGCGGGGCTGGCCGACGCTGCCGGGGTTGACCACGATGCCCTCGTCGTAGACCTCGTGGTGCTGGACGTGGGTGTGGCCCATCACGAGGACGTCCTCGTCCTCGAGCAAGTCCGGGCCGAACTCGTGGGGCCGGGTGTAGTGGTCCGGGTCGTCGGGGTGGCCGTGAACGACCTTCACGCGCCCGTCCGCGGCGGTCAACTCGGTCGGGAGGGCGTCGAGCCAGGCGATCTGGTCCTCGTCGAGCTGCTCGCGCGCCCGCTCGACGCCGGCCTTCGCCATCTGGTTGAAGTGGGGGGCGTGACCCGTCGCCACCGCGCGGTCGTGGTTCCCCTCGACGGTCGGGACGTCCTCGACCCCGGCGTGCTCGGCCACGAGGCCCTCGCCCGGGTTACGGATCGCCTCGAGGCAATCGGCGTGCCAGGGGTTGTACCCGACCACGTCGCCCGCACAGAGCAGGCCGTCGACCGCCGGCATGTCGGCCAGGACGGCCTCCAGCGCGACCCTGTTCCCGTGGACGTCGGAGATGAGGCCCAGTCGCATATCCGGTGGCTACCACGCCCCGGGACTTAACCCAACTGCAAAGCGCAAAGCCGTCGCTTACGGGACGGATAAGTGACAGGTGGACGGCGGACCGCAGAACTGAGCGTGGCCACTCGCCGTCGGGCGGTCTCGAGTCGGTCTTACTGATGGGGACCCCAGTAGGTGCAGGCGACCGGTTCCTGAACCTCTCTGACGTCGCCGTCGCAGTGCGCGCAGAGCGCGTCCTCCGCGTCGGCCCGCTTCCCGCAGTCGGCGCACCGGTACGCGGTCCGCTCGACGACGGGCGGGGCGAACCACCGTTCCACCGTGTCAATGATGCTCATGGTCCTCGGCTTGACCTTCGACATCTATAATGATAAAGTTTGTCACGCGAGAGGCGGCGCTAAATTTCCCGGCCGGCTGGCGTAGCACCGGTGGAACACGGGAGAGCTCGGGCAGGACGAGCGGCAGCGGCTACCCGTTGTAGATCGCCGTCGTCGCGCCGCCGTCGCCGACGGCCACGCCGGCCGAGCAGACGGCGTGCTCGAACTCGTGGTCGTACACCTCGCGGGCGGCCGCCTCGGCGTCCGTCGCGGCGAGGTCGAACGGCGTCGGGCTGTCCTCCTCGTAGGTGGCGACCAGCGTCGGCTCGGTGACCTCCTCGACCAGCAGCGCGTCCCGGCGGACGGTGCCGATCACGCCGCCGCGGCCGTCGGCGTTCGTGGTCGGGTCGTCGCCCGGCACGCCGACGATGCCCGCCACGCGGGGCGTGTCGTAGTCGTCCTTCTCGAAGTCCATCGCCAGCAGCGGCTCGGCCAGGGCGTCGCGCGCGGGCAGGCCCAGCGCGAGCTTCTCCGCGACGGGGTCGACGTGGGAGCCGTTGCCCACCACGACGCCGCGGTCGGTGACCTGCACGGCGTTGTACTCGACGTAGGGGTTGTCCGTCTCCGGGGCCTCGTCGGTCTGTGCGATGGTGACCGTCCCGTCGCGGTCGACGGCCTTGCGGTTGGGGAACGAGCGCGAGGAGACGCGGTAGGCGCCCGCCTCGGGACCGACGACGACGAATCGTCCGACGGACATGCGCGCCAGTCCGCCCGTCCGCCGAAAGTAGGTGTCGATTCCCGCCCCGACGGCGTCGCCGGCGTCACCCCGACGGCCGCGTCGCCAGCGCCAGCACGACGCCGTAGACCAGCAGGACCGCCAGCGGGAAGGCGTCCAGCCGCGGTCGCCCGGGAGCGCCGGGGTCCGTCGCGGCGACGACCAGCGGCAGCGCGTGCTCCAGCAGGAACCACAGCGCCGTCCCGTAGACGGTCCCCAGGACCACCCGCTCGCGCGGCGCGTCCGGGTACTCACCGGCGCGCTCGACGGCGACGCCGAAGACCGCGCCCCCGGCCGCCCCGAGGGCGAGCACGGCCAGCCAGCCCGCCAGGGTCCCGGCGGGGTCGGCCACGCCGGGGACCGCCACGTCGCCGGGCGCGACCGCCGCCAGTAGGACGCCCGCCGGGATCGCCGCGAGCGCGCCGGCGAGGATCCCCCGCCGCCACGTCGGTCGGCGGCCGTTCGCCGACCGCGCGACCGTCGATCCGATAGCCATGTCTCCGACGTCGTCCGGCCGACGGATGGCTCCGGCGGCCGTTCACCGCTCTAGGGCCGCCGTACCGGCGCTTCGGCGGCGATAAGCGGGCGTTTCTCCGGGGCGAAGCGGCCACGCTGCCCGCCACACACTGCGGGTGTCATTTACTGGCACGCCAAATCCCATCGCGCAACGCTTACAAACATCCGCCCGCTATCGGTGAGTGCACGCAGTCCCATGGGGTAGCGGCCAATCCTGAAGCCTTCTGGGGGCTTCGACCCAGGTTCGAATCCTGGTGGGACTACTCTTCTGCGGCGAGCAAACTCCTGAGCAGTGGGTGTTCGGACGGGAATCGACCGGGCGTCCACCGAAGGGCGAGGACCGTGTGTACGAAATAGGAGGGTCGGGTGAGTAGTTGGTAATGGAGACGACGCACCGCATCGTGGTCGAGGACGCCCGGGACCTCGAGCGGGTCGACGACGACTCAGTCGAGCTCGTCGTGACCTCGCCGCCGTACCCCATGATCGAGATGTGGGACGACGTGTTCGCCGAGCTCAATCCGTCGATCGGCGACGCCCTGGACGCCGGGGCGGGGCGGGAGGCGTTCGAGCTGATGCACGAGGAGCTGAATCGGGTGTGGTCGGAGGTCGAGCGCGTCCTCGTCGACGGCGGCATCGCCTGTGTCAACGTGGGCGACGCCACGCGGCAGGTCGACGGCAGCTTCCGCGTCTACCAGAACCACTCGCGGATCATCGACGCCTTCGAGGCCCTCGGGTTCGAGCCGCTGCCGGAGCTCCTCTGGCGGAAGCCGGTCAACTCGGCGGCGAAGTTCATGGGCTCGGGCATGCTCCCGCCGAACGCGTACGTCACGCTGGAGCACGAGTACGTCCTCGTGTTCCGCAACGGCAAGGACTCGCGGAGCTTCGAGCCCGGCGCCGACCGCCGGTACAGCGCCGCCTACTTCTGGGAGGAGCGCAACCGCTGGTTCTCCGACGTGTGGACGGACGTCACGGGCGAGCTCCAGTCGCTCGAGCACGACGACCTGCGCGACCGCTCGGCGGCCTATCCCTTCGAGGTTCCCTATCGGCTCATCAATATGTACAGCGTCTACGGCGACACGGTCCTCGATCCCTTCTGGGGGACCGGAACGACGTCGCTCGCGGCGCTCGTCGCCGGCCGCAACTCCGTCGGCTACGAGATCGAGGCGGAGTTCACCGGGGTCTTCGAGGAGCGGGTGGACGACGTGCCGCGGCTCTCCCGCGACGTGGTCCGGAAGCGCCTGGCGGCCCACCGCGAGTTCGTCGCGGAGCAGCGCGCGTCCGGGGACGACTTCGAGTACGAGGCGGAGCACTACGACTTCCCCGTCACCACGAAGCAGGAGCGGCCGCTCCAGTTCTACTCGGTCGCGGAGATCGAACGGACCGACGGCGGCTACCGGGCCGTCCACGAACCGGTCGAGAGCGCGGGGTTCGACGACGCGTCGGAGTAGCGCGTCGGCGCTGTCGGCGTAGCGCGTCGACGACGTCGGCCGTCGATCCGTAGCAACCCCGCAAGCAGCTCACAGCAAGCCCGCAATCTGGCTTTTCCCCGCGACGGCCCTACGGCGGATATGGTCGAGATCGACGAGGACGCGGTGGACGTGATCGTCCACGAGGGATCGGCGATGTCCGTCAGGGACATGCTCACCGTCCTCGAGCGGTACCACCGGGACGGGCCCGGGATACCGCTGGCGGCCGTCGAGGAGTACGCCGTGGAACTCGACGACAGACCGGACTACCGGCTCGACGTCGACGGGTTCGTCGGAGACGTCAGGGAGCGGCTGACGGCCGACGAGGAGTGGGTGGGCACGGACCGGTTCTACGAGCTCGGGGACGGCCGGATCAGTCAGTACTCGGCGACGTGGCACGCGGAGCTGGGCGGGGAGACCGATCCGGTCCGGTACCTCAGGTTCTTCCGGGAGGTCGCGCCGGAGTACCTCGAGGAGCTGCAGGAGGGCGGGCAGGGCGTCGGCGTCCCGAAGGACACGCTCACGAAGATGATCGAGGTGCTCGGCCGGGTCGACCGGGACGTCGCCGTCGGCGCCATCGAAGAGGCCTACGAGGACGACCGGATCGGCGAGAAGCCCGACCAGCACCCGCAGGCGGACGTCTACCTGCCCGAGGAGGCCGACGAGCGGGAGGTCTGATCGCGGCGGTCGCCACGGGCGCGCGACGGCCGGGTCAGCCCTCAGTCCGGAGGGCGTCGTCGATGGCCGCGGCCCGCCGGGGACCGACGCCGTCGACGGCCTCCAGGTCCTCTCGGGAGGCGGCGAGGAGGGACTCGACCGTCGGGAACGCCTCGTAGAGCCGCGCCGCCGTCTCGGGGCCGACCCCGTCGATGCAGCCGTACATCCGCTTGGCCGTGGGCTCGTCCCGGCCCGGGACCGCCCCGGGCCGGGAC
>SDGW01000400.1_pt1 | contig 36393 bp, 30 predicted proteins | sample 2873831 | NCBI WGS metagenome assembly SDGW01 (sample SAMN08132700, study PRJNA421101) | hypersaline lake metagenome | isolation source: celular fraction 0.22 microns magnesium sulfate-rich crust from ephemeral... | place: Spain: Penahueca Lagoon, Toledo | collected 2011-07 | reverse complement strand
TGGTCCAGGGCCTCGTCATGTACGTCTGGGTGCTCGAGCGACTCGAGGGGCTTTCGGAGCGAACGAGCGGGTCCCAGCGGCTTCCGACGAGTTCCGATGAGTGGTGACGCGATCGATCGGCGCGCCGACGCCCGAGCCAGGTCTGAGAGCCGATCACGGGCCGCTCGGCTGAGCCTCGGCTTCGGTTCGCTGCTCGCCGTCGCCGCCGTGGCGACGATCGCGTTCGGATCGCCGCCGCTCGTCTACCAGTACGTGCCGCTGGCGCTCAGCGTCCTCGTTCTCGGACTCCCCCACGGCGCCGTCGACCACCTCGTGGTACCGCGGGCCCGAGACGAGCCGGTAACGCCGCGATCGCTCGCGTTCGTCGGCGCCCTCTACCTGCTTCTCGGCTCCGCCTACGCCCTCGTCTGGGTCCTCGCGCCCGTCGCCGCGTTCGTCCTGTTCATCCTCGTCACGCTCGTCCACTGGGGGCAGGGTGACGTCTACGCGCTCCTCGAGTTCCTCGGTGCCGACCACCTCGAGACGAGGGCCAGTCGGCTGTTCGCCCTCCTCGTCAGGGGCGGTCTCCCGATGCTCGTCCCGCTGGTCGCCTTTCCGGTGCAGTACGCGTTCGTCGCCGAGACGATCGTCGGACTGTTCGATCACGGCGCGGCGACCGCGCTCGAGCCCCTCTTCGAACCGGCGGTTCGGGCGGCCGTGACGGTCGGATTCGGATCCCTGATCGCACTCTCGCTCACCCTCGGGTTCCGCCGAACGAGTCCCGGCGAGCGGTGGCCGTGGCTCGTCGACGCCGCGGAGACGATCGGCCTCGTCGGCTTCTTCGCGACCGTCCCGCCGATCCTCGCCATCGGTCTCTATTTCTGTTTCTGGCACTCGCTCCGGCACGTCCTCAGAACGATGCTCGTCGATCCCGTCGCCAGCGCGGCCCTCGAGCGCGGCGCGATTCGAACCGCGTTCCGCCGCTTCGCCCGTGACGCGGCCCCGTTGACCGTCGCCGCGCTGGCCGTCCTCGTCGGCGTCTGGTTCGCCGTCCCGCGGACGCCCGCGACCGTTCCCGACGTCCTCGCGGTGTATCTGGTCGCGATCGCCGTACTGACGCTCCCGCACGTCGTCGTGGTCTCGCTGCTCGATCGGGAAGCGGGAGTCTGGTCGCCCTGAGTCGAGACGCCGGTCGCTCGCGCAAAAAATCTCCACCAAAACGCCGCTCACTCGCTCACGGGCCGGGGCCCGTTCGCATTCTCGCGGTTCGTCTACTTACGACGGCACGACCGTCACCGGATCCTTCCGGTCGATCGCCCGCTCGAGTTCCTCGGCGATCGCACTGCCCCGCGACACCTGGATCTCCCCACCGCGGCTCACCGTCGCGGTAAAGAGGTACTCGCCGCCGGCCTGAATCTCGACGGTCTCGCCGTGGTTGCCGTCGACGGGGATGACGATGGGGCGGGAGGGGATGTCGGGGTGGACCATCTGGCCGGCCGGGGACGCGCCGCCACCGCCGTTGGCGCTGGCACCGCCACCGCCGCCGCCCGCGCCGTAGTTGGGGTTCTCGTCGTGGGTCCGGACGTCGATGTCGATCCCCAGGCGGTTCTCGACGTCGGTGATCCGTCCGCCGCCCTTGCCGATGACGCTCGAGATGTCGTCCTCCTCGACGTAGACGACGGCCTTGTCCTGGCTCTTGAGTTCGACGTCGACGTAGCCCCGCGCGATCGAGCGGATCTCGCGTTCGATCTCCTGTTTCGCGATGCGGTCGACACCGGACTCGTTGCCGGGGCCGCCGTCCTCGTCGTTGAGCGGGACGGTGACGACCTGCCGGTTGAAGGTGTAGATCTCGTACTCGGGCTCGCCCGTCTGGAAGTTCGTGACCTGAATCACGGGACGAGCGAGGTCCTCCTCGGTGAGGCCGGCGGGGACCTTGACCTCCGTCTTCACGTCGTAGACGGTGTTGACCTCCCCGGCCTCGATGTAGACGACGGTGTCGACGACCTGGGGAATCATCCCGAGTTCGACCCGGCCGACGAGCCGCTGGAGGGCGTCGATCGGCCGCGTCGCGTGGACGACGCCGATCATGCCGACGCCGGCCAGTCGCATGTCCGCGAAGACCTCGAAGTCGTCGGTCTTGCGGACCTCGTCGTAGATGGTGTAGTCCGGCCGGACCATCAGCAGGGCGTCGGCGGTCTTGGCCATCTCGCCGCCCAGTTCCGTGTACTGGGTGATGTCGGGGCCGACCTGCAGGTCCCGCGGTTTCTCCATCGTCTTGACGGAGTAGTCGTGATCCGCGATGTAGCGGGCGACCGCCTGCGCGAACGTCGACTTCCCGGCCCCGGGCGCCCCCGAGATCAGGACGCCGCGCTGGCGCTCGAGCAGCCGCTCTTTGAGTTCGTCGGCGTGTTCGTAGTCCTCGATGTCGGTCTGGGCGATCGGTCGGACGGCGGTGATCTCGATGCCGTCCGAGAAGGGTGGGCGGCCGATCGCGATCCGGTAGTCGCGGAACTGGACGATGTTCATCCCGGGCTCGGAGAGTTCGAGGAAGCCCTCGGACGACTCCTTGGCGGCGTCGACGACCTCGCGGGCGTACTCGTCCATCGTCGCCTCCTCGAGCGGTTCGTCGGCGATCTCCTGGTAGCGCATCTCGCCGAGGTCGCCCCGTTTGGCCATCGGGACCGCGTCGGTCTTGAGGTGGACGCTCATCGTCTCGTCGTCGAAGAACTCCTCGACGGCCAGCGTCCCGATCTCTCGTACCTCGGGCGAGACGTGTTCGACGTCGAGCCCTTTGGCCTGTGCGACCTCGGCCTGGACGACGTCGCTGGTGACGAAGGTCGCGTCCAGTTCCTCCGCGAGGTCCCGAATGAGGGCGTCGATCTCGCCCTCGGAGGCGTGGCCCCGCTCGATGGCGTTGGGTCGCTCGCCGACGTACTCGAGGTCGACGACCCCGTCGTCGGCCAGCTCGGCCAGCCGCTGGAGTTCCTCGAGGCCGTCCCAGCCGCTGTCGATGCCGTCGTTTGCCTGCGCCTCGAGTTCCGCGACGACCGCCTCGGGCACGCAGATCGTCGCTCCCTCGAACTGCCCGTCTTCGATAGTCGCCGAGACGCGGCCGTCGATGACCACGCTCGTGTCCGGCACGACGTTCATACGTAAACTGGTCGACGGACGCGTATAAGGGTGTTCACAGCGGTTCCGCGCCGTTCGATCGCCGGTCTACATATCGTCTTCGGTACGAGCTCTGATTCCTATTCGACGGGAACACTCGCGGAAACTTAACGGATCGACCGAACACGTTTCCCCCATGCAACCGCAGGAGACGTTCGGGCGCGGGGGGCTCAACGGGTTTCTCGACGTCGACGACCTCGTCGATCGAATCGGACTCGACGAGGACGAGATCGCGTGGCGAAAGGAGTTCATCGGCTTCGACGAGGACGACGAACGTCGGCTCGCCGACCTCGAGCCGCTCTTGCAGGCCAACTCGGAGACGATCGCCGACGACTTCTACGAGAACGTCCTCCACTACCAGCAGACGCGGGCGATCGTCGACCGGTCGCCGAAAGACGTCGACGCGCTCAAGCGGACCCAGCAGGCGTACCTCGTTTCGCTGGCGACCGGCGACTACGACCAGTCGTACTTCGAGAACCGGGCCCGGATCGGAAAGCTCCACGAACTGCTCGACATGCCGCTGAAACACTACATCGGGCAGTACGGCGTCTACTACGATCTCCTCCTGTCGCGGATGAACGAACGCGTCCAGGAGCGGGTCGTCGACGCCATCGAGGAGTGGGCCGCCGAGCGCGAGGCCGAGCAGGACGCGGGCGGGATCGGCCGGTTCGTCGGCGCGCTGGGACTGGGCGGTGAGGGCGCGGACGGCGACGACGGCCTCGAGGAGTCGTTCGAGCGAGCCGTCAGGGACGCCATCGACGACGGCATGATGGACGTCCTCTCGCTGTTGCGAGTCATCAACCTCGACATGCAAGTCGCGACCGACACCTACGTCGACTCCTACGCACAGCGACTCGAGGAGTCGATCGAGCGCCGCGAACGGCTCGCCCGCGAGGTCGAGTCGGACCTGCAGGGGCCGATCACGGAACTCTACGAGTCCAGCCAGACGGTCGCGAAACGGGCCGAGGCCATCAGCGAACACACCGAGTCGCAGGCCGCGGGCGTCACCCGCGCCGCGCGGGAACTCGACGAGGTCAGCGCGGCCGTCGAGGAGGTCGCCAGCGTCGCCGACGAGGTCCGCGAGGAGAGCGAGCGGACCGAACGGCTCGCGAGCGAGGGCGTCGACGCGGCCGACGACGCCCTGGACGAACTCGAGGCCATCGAGTCGGCGACCGACCGCGTCGCCGAGGCGGCCGACACCCTCGCCGAACGGACCGACGAGATCGACGAGATCGTCGACCGGCTCGACGACCTCGCCGAACGGACGACCGTCCTCGCGGCCAACGCGAAGATCGAATCCACGCGGGACGACGCCGACGGCGGCGAGACGATGGGCGTCATCGCCACCGAGGTCCGTTCCTTCGCCGAGCAAACGAAGGCGGATCTCGCCGAGATCGAGTCGACCGTCGAGGCCGTCCGCGAGGACGCCGAAGCCACCGTCGAGACGACCACGGAGACGGTCGAACGGGTCGACGCCGGCACGGATCGCGTCCGGGAAACGGTCGACTCGCTCGAGGCGATCCACGAGGCCGCCCGCGGGACCGCGGCGGGGATGGAGGACGTGGCGGCCGCGGCCGACCAGCAGGCCCACGGCGTCGAGGCGACCGCAGAGACGCTCGAGGACCTCTCGCAGTCGGCCGACCGGGTGGCGAGCGCCGCGGAATCGGTCGCCGCCGCGAGCCAGCAACAGACCGCCAGCCTCCGCGAGGTCCGCGCGTCGGCCGCGCGGCTCACCGAGGACGAAGACGAGGAACCGCCGGTCTACGAACGGCTCGGCTGATCCCCGTCGGTTCCGATGCACTCAACAGCGCCGCCGTCGACGGGTCGGTCATGACGCTCGTCGAACTGACCCGCGACCTCGTCTCGATCCCGAGCCACGAGGACGCGACCGCCGCCGGCGACTTCCTCGAGGAGTGGCTCCGGACTGAAACCGACGCCGACGTGACTCGAGACGAGGTCGGAAACGTGATCGCCCGGGAGGGTTCGGGCGAGGAGACGCTGGCGCTGGTGGGCCACCACGACGTCGTCGAACCGGCCGAGTCGCAGGTCGCGGAGTCGGACTCGAGCGCTGCCGGCGCCGGCGAGGGGGCGAGCGAGTACGTCGTCGAGGAGCGCGACGGCCGCCTCTACGGCCGCGGCACGGCGGACATGAAGGGCGCGCTCGCGGCCGCCCTGCTCGCCTTTCGCGATGCCGATCCCGCGGGCGAACTCGTCTTCGCCAGTTTCGTCGGCGAGGAAGTCGGCGGCGTCGGCGCGCGGCACGCGATCGACGAGGGGTTCGCCCCCGACTACGCCGTCGTCGGCGAGGGTTCGACGAACTACTCGGGGCCCGACGTCACCGACGTGGCCGTCGCCCACAAGGGCCGCCGCGGGAGCACGATCACTGCGCGGGGGACCGCCGCCCACGCCAGCGAGGCCGACGCCGGCGAGAACGCCATCTACCGCGCCACCGCGGCCGTCGACCGGGTCCGCGACCTCGAGGTCCCCGCGGTCGCAGTCGCGGGCGAGACCCTCGAGGGCCGGCTCACCGTCACGGAGATCGAGGGCGGGTCGGCGATGAACGTCGTCCCCGCCCGTTGCGCGTTCACCGTCGACGAGCGGACGGTCCCCGGCGAGCGCGCCGCCCTCGAGCGGGTCGCGGACCTCGAGGGGGTCGAGTGGACCGTCGACCAGGATCTGCCGCCGATGCGTTGCGGGGACGACGCGTTCGCCGACGCGGCTCTTGCGGCCGCCGACGGCGCGCAGGCGGGCGATCCCGAACTCGTGACGAAACCCCACGCGACGGACGCGGGCTGGCTCTCCGAGGCCGGCGCCGAGTGCGTGATCTACGGCCCCTCCGAACCCGGCGAGGCCCACACCGACGACGAGAGCGTCTCGATCGCCGTCCTCGAGCGCTGCCGGGAGACCTATCGGCGGGTCGCGGAGACGTGGCCTGCGGCGGAGTGACGGCGGCTCCACGACCGCGACGTTGATACCGCTTCCGAGCGAACGGTACGCCCATGGCGACCGATCAGGCCGAGAGCGACGCGAACGAGGCCGACACCTACGAGCAGTTCGAAAAGCGAGTCCAGCGGATCTCGAACGTCGGGAACGCGGCCGGGATCCTGCGGTGGGACCAGGAGGTCGTGATGCCCGACGAGGGCACCCCGGCCCGGGCACAGCAGCTCTCGACGCTGTCCTCGCTGAGTCACGAACTCCTGACCGCCGACGAGACCGGCGAACTGCTCGAGCAACTGGAAGGCGAGGACCTCGAAGGCGAGCGGGCCGCCGTCGTCCGCGAGATCCGCCGGCAGTACGACCGCGAGACGAGCGTTCCCCAGGAACTGGTCGAGGAGATCTCCGCGACGGCGTCGAACGCCCATCCCACGTGGAAGCGGGCCCGCGAGGAGGACGACTTCGAGCAATTCGCGCCGACGCTCGAGGAGCTGGTCGACCTCAAGCGCGAGTACGCGAACCACATCGATCCCGACGCCGACCCCTACGCCGTCCTCTTCGCGGACTACGAGCCCTACATCGATCTCGAGACGGCCGAGCGCGTCCTCGAGCGCCTGCGCGAGACGCTCGTTCCGCTGATCGACGCGGTTCAGGAGAGCGACGCAGACCTCACGACCGACGCCTTCGCCGGTGAGTTCGACGACGACGATCAGGAAGCCCTCGCGCGGGACGTGCTCGATTCGCTGGGCTACGACTGGGATCGCGGCCGGCTCGACACCGCACCCCATCCGTTCTCCTCGGGGACGCAGTTCGACGCCCGCGTGACCACCCGCTTCGAGGAGGACGACCTGCTCGGTTCGATCACCTCGACCATCCACGAGTTCGGCCACGCCAACTACACGCAGGGGCTGCCCGACGACGGCTACGGCACGCCGCTGGGCGAGGCGCGGGACCTCTCGGTCCACGAGTCCCAGTCGCGCCTCTGGGAGAACCACGTCGGCCGTTCCCGTCCCTTCTGGGAGCACTTCCTGCCGATCGCCCGCGAGCGGTTCCCCGAACTCGAGGGCGTCTCCCCCGAGGAGGCCTACGAGTCGGCCAACCAGGTCCACGACGACAACCTCATCCGGGTCGAGGCGGACGAACTCACCTATCACCTCCACATCGTGATCCGCTTCGAGATCGAGCGCGACCTCGTCCGGGGCGACCTCGAGGTCTCGGAGGTGCCGCAGGTCTGGAACGACAAGTACGAGGAGTACCTCGGGGTGCGTCCGGAGACCGACGCCGAGGGCTGTCTGCAGGACATCCACTGGTCCCACGGCGACTTCGGCTACTTCTCGACGTACTCGCTGGGCTCGGTGCTCGCGGCCCAGCTGTACGCCGCCGCAGAGGCCGACCGCGGGAGCGAGGCGTCGCGCGCCTCGGAAACACCGAGCGGCGATGAGCCGCGAGGCCCCTTCGACGACGCGATCCGCGAGGGCGAATTCGACGACCTCAACGGCTGGCTCCGCGAGAACGTCCACCAGCACGGCAAGCGATACGTCACGCCCGACCTGATCGAACGGGCGACCGGCGAGGGCCTGACCGCCGACTACTTCCTCGAGTACGTCGAGTCGAAGTACGGCGAACTGTACGACCTCGAGGGGTACTGACCGCACCGCCGGGCGGTGGCGCGTCGGCCCGACGGCTCCGCGACCCCCGTTTTTACGAGCGCGGCTCCCCTATCCTCGAGCCATGTCAGACTCACTCGAGTCGAAGACGGCGGTCGTCACGGGTGCGAGTTCGGGCATCGGCGCGGCGACCTGCCACGAACTCGCCGACGGCGGTGCGAACGTCGTCCTCGCGGCCCGCAGCGAGGACCGGATCGACGACCTCGCGGCCGACCTCGAGGCCGATTACGGCATCGAGGCGCTGGCCGTGCCGACGAACGTCCGCGAGGAGGACGACGTCGACGCGCTCCTCGAGGCCGCCGTCGACGAGTTCGGCGGGATCGACGTCCTGGTGAACAACGCGGGGCTGGCCCGCGGCGGCGAGGTCGAGTCGCTCTCGACCGAGGCGTACGAGACGATGCAGGAGACCAACGTCGACGGCGTCTTCTACGCGTCGCGGGCGGCGCTGGCGCACCTCCGCGAGCGCGAGGGTCACCTCGTCTTCGTCGCCAGCTTCGCCGGCCGGCACCCGCGGCCGTCCAACCCGGTCTACGCCGCGACGAAGTGGTGGGTTCGGGGTTTCGCCAAGAGCCTCGCGGCGCAGGTCGGCGACGACGACGTCGGCGTCACGATCGTCAACCCCGCCGAGGTCCGCTCGGAGTTCGGGGCGGCCTACGGCGAGAGCTTCGCCGAGCGGTTCGACGAGGGCGAGGTCACCGAACCCGAGGAGGTCGCGCAGGCGATCCGCTTCGCCGCGAGCCGCGAGGGCTCGAGCATCAGCGAACTCGACATCAACCGCCGGGACAAGTTCGCCGACACCTTCCACTGATACGGTTTGCTGTCCCGATTTCCCGGTGGGACCGCAGGGCGGTCGCGGTCCCACCGGCAACGACGGACGGGAGATCGGACGACGCGACGGCACGCGGGCGATCGGGGTTCCCGTCCCCGCATAAAACGGGGCTGTGAGTGCCGGGTGGGGACTCACCCGTCCCCGGCCCCCTCCCTCGAGTATGCGACTCTCCGTTCCCGGCGCTCCGGGCGTCTACTTCGACACCGACGCGGAACCGCTGGCGATCAACGTCGCGCTGACCGCCGCCGGCCGCCGCGCGCCGAAACCGCAGGGGTACGCCCTGCAGGCCTTGCCGTACCTCTGGTCGTTCGACGTCGACTTACGGGAGGTGCCGACCGATCACCCGATCCAGTACCTCCACCCCGAGGGCGCGCACAGCCTGGGCGACCTCTCCCGTCGGCGCGGCGTCCGCGAGGCCGGCACCGAACTCGAGTCCGTGCTGCGGTTCGTCTGGTCGGTCAACCAGGAAGTGGAGTCGGCGACCGGTCAACTGCTCGGCATGGCCGACGGCGACGACGGCGTCACCATCGAGATTCAGGAGGGTGCGATCAGCGCCGAGGGATCGGAACTCGAGACCGACGCGTTCGACATCGACGACTCCGATATCGGCGAATCGGGAACCGACGAGGTCGACGTCCACGAGCCCGATCACGACGAGTTCGAACCCGACGACTCGTAACTGACGCTCGAGGTGGTACCCCTTACCGCGACTGACGGAGATAGTCGTTCGATCCTGTGTTCGGGTTTGGAGGGGACGCATCACTATGGCGGACGGCCGAAACTGCGGTGGCGTGCGCTGTCGGCCGGCCGAACGAGCGTGAGGTCGGCCGACGACACTGCGCGAGGGATGAGCGAGTAGCGAGGGACCGGAGGTCCCTCGGGCATTCGCGCGGCTTTGCCGCGCGAAAACGCCGAGAGGCGTGAGCGTTAGCGCGGAACCGAAGGTTCCGCGAACCATGCGAACGGGCGCTGCGCGCCCGTGAGCAGAAATCGGCTGGGGAGGGCGCGGCCACTCCCTGCCGCCACGATAGCAGGACGCTTTGTTTCCGCTGATGCACTGGTCTCGGCAAGACGCCTGCTATCGCGGCAACTGTGTGAGCCACATCCACCCCAGCCGATTCGCTCGCTCCAAGGTCGCTCGCTCATCCCTCGCACGACGTTGTCGACTGCCCTCGTGACTCTCGGGCAGTCCACGGCGCGCGCCACCGCACGTCGCTGGTCGGTTCGAGTGGTGAACGCTGCTAGACACCGCTACCTGAGATATCGCTCGACGTTCATTCCGCTCGAGCGGATCGCCTCACGCGGCCGCAGCGAACGCTATAACACCCTGGCCGCGCTGGGTCGACTAGATGTCACGCCGTGCGTTCCGGATCGCCTACGACGGGACCGACTATCACGGGTTTCAGCGCCAGCCCCAGCCCGACGTTCCGACCGTCGAGGACGCGATCTTCGACGCCCTCCGCGAACTCGAGGCCCTCGAGCACGACGCCGACAAACCCGCCGGCTACGCCGCCGCCGGGCGGACCGACGCGGGCGTCTCCGCGCTCGCCCAGACGATCGCGCTCGAGGCCCCCGACTGGCTCGCGCCGCGGGCGCTGAACGGCGCGCTCCCCGCCGACGTTCGAGCGTGGGCGGCCGCCGACGCGTCCCCGAATTTTCACGCGACTCACCACGCCAGCCGCCGGGCGTACACCTATCACCTGTACGCGCCGACCGCCGGCGACGGCGCTGCGGCCGCGTCTCGCCCCGTCGACGACGACCGGTTCCGTGCAGCCTGTGACGCACTGTCGGGCACGCACGAGTTCCGGAATCTGACGCCGGACGACCGCAACACCGAGCGCTCGCTGACCGTCGAGTCCGAACGGGACGGCGACTACCTCGTCCTCACGGCCGCCGCGGGCGGGTTCTCCCGCGAGCTCGTCCGCCGTCTCGTCTCGCTCGCCCGCGCGGTCGGGACCGGCGACGCGCCCCTCGAGAAGGTCGACCGCGTCCTCGAGCCCGAGCCGCTGCCCGGCCACGAGGGGATCGCGCCGGCCCCGCCGGAGCCGCTCGTGCTGACCGACGTGGCCTACCCCGACCTCGCGTTCGAGGTCGACGAGGCGGCGGCCCGGAGCGCTCGCGCGGTGTTCGATCGCCGCCGCATCGACCGGCGAACGGGCGCGCGGGTCGCGGGACAGATAACCGACGGGATCCGGTGATCGACCGGTCGCGTCGGTCGTCCGGCCGTCGCCTCGAGCGGGCCGGCCGTCCCGTGTACCAGCGTTTTTGCCCCCCGAACGCACACCTCGGCGCATGGAACTGTCCCCGGAAGAGTACGGTGCCTACTGGCGGGCGTCGATCCGCGTCGCCGCGGGCGCGCTCGTGACTTACTTCGGAACGCGGCTGACTGCGCCGCTGCGGACCCACCCCGAACTCGGCGCGTCCGCGCTCGGCGTCGTCCTGTTCGTCCTGCTGGTCCTCGTCGGGACGTTCATCGCCACGCTCGGACTCGCCCGCGTCGTCCGAACCGCGGTCGACGCCGAGACCTAGACCTCGATCGTACGGACCGTCCCGCCACCGTCGTCGACGACGATCGCGATGGCGTGTCGTTCAGTCGTCTACGGAACCGGCGGGTTCGGCGTCCACGGCTTCCGCGGCCGGCTCCGAGTCGGGCGACGGGGCGTCGAACAGCGGGCTCGCCGCCCCGGGGACGAACGTGTTGAGGACCAGCGCCGACAGCGCGGTCACGATGACCGACTGTCCGAAGAACAGCTCCGCGCCGCTCGGGAGTCCCGCCAGCGCCTCGGGCGTCGTCGTGACGCCGAGTCCGAGGCCGAGCGAGACGGCGACGATGACCGTGTTCCGACGATCGAGGTCAACGTGCGTGACGATCAGCCGGAACCCGCTCGCGGCGACCATCCCGGCCATCAGCAGGACGGCGCCGCCGAAGACCGCGCTGGGGATCGTCGTGACGGCGGCGCCGACCTTCGGGCTCAGTCCGAGGACGGCGAGGAAGACGCCGCCGATGCCGACGACGTGACGGCTCATCACGCCGGTGAAGTTGACGATGCCGACGTTCTGGGAGAAGGAGGTAATCGGGAACGCGCTGAAGACGGCGCCGATCGAACTCAACAGCCCGTCGTTGAACAGCCCGCCGCGGAACTCCTCGTTCGTCGGGTTGCGACCCTCGGCGGCCGTGACGCCGGACATGTCGCCGACGGTTTCCATCGAGGAGACCAGAAAGAGGACTGCGAACGTGGCGATCGCGATCGGCTCGAACTCGAAGCCGAAGCGCGTCGGCGACGGGAGCGAGACCCACGCGGCGCTCCCGACGGACGAGAAGTCGACGAGCTCGAGGCCGGTCGCGAACGTGAGGGCGATGGCGGCCGCGTAGCCGACGACGATCGCGAACAGCACGGACAACAGTCGCGTGACGCCGCGCGTGAACATGTTGAGACCGACGGCGATCGCCAGCACGAGCGCGGCGAGTCCGATGTGGTGTACGGCGCCGAAGTCCGACGCGCCGACCCCGCCGGCGGCGTAGTCCATCGCGACGGGCACGAGGTAGAGGCCGATGATGACGACGACGAGTCCGGTCACCAGCGGCGGGAAGAAGGGTTTGATGCGTTTGAACTGCCAGCCGATCAGGCCCTCGACGACGAAGCCGGTCACGAGGATCGCACCGAAGACGGCGGCCAGCCCGAAGCTGGCGCCGATGTCGATCGTCGCGCCGACGAAGGTAAAACTCGAGCCCATGACGATCGGCAGCCGCGCGCCGACCGGACCGACGGTGTACGCCTGGACCATCGTCGCCAGTCCGGAAAACAGCAGGACCATCTGGACGAGATAGGCCGCGTCGGCCTCGACGCCGACCCCGTTCGCGACGACGTACGCCACCGCCGTCGCCGGCACGATCATGACCGCGACGTGTTGCAAGCCCAGCAGGATCGATTTCGGTAACGGCGGTTTTTCGTCGACGCCGTATTCGATCCGAATGCCCCCGTCAGTTTCGTTCGCCATACTATACCCGCCCCGTAACGAATCGATGTACAAAAAATCTCGTATATGCGCTCATCGAGCGGTCGACTGGAACCAAATATGTCCACGAACGTGCATATATTCGCGGTCGGAGCGACGCGGCGCCGTCGCTACCCACTGCGCTTGCGGGACCGATGACGGAACCGAACGGGGTCGATCAGTGGACCGTCACCTCGCCGTCCTCGACGGTGATGTCGAGGAGGCTCGTGGCGTCGAACTTCGTGTCGTCGAGCGCGGAGTCGCCGACCTTTCGAAGCACGACCACGACGTCGACGATGTCGGCGCCGATATCGTCCAGCGCGGTGCAGATGGCCGCCAGCGTGCCGCCGGTCGAGAGCATGTCGTCGACGATCAGGACGCGGTCGCCCGCCTCGACGTCGTTGATGTACATCTCCGACTCCGAGTAGCCCGTCTCCTGATGCAGGGAGACCTCCCCCTCGAGCCCGTAGGGTCGCTTTCGGATGACGACGAGGGGCACGTCGGCTTGCAGGGAGAGCGCGGTCGCGAGGTGGATACCCATCGCCTCCGGCGCGACGATCTTGTCCACGTCCAGCTCCGCGGTCCGCATCACCTCGACGACGACCTCCCGCAACAGGGCGGGGTCGAGCTGCGGAACCCCGTTGCTGATCGGGTGGACGAGGTACTCGTACCCGTCCTTGTCGATGATCGGTGCGTCGTCCAGCGACTCGCGGAGCCGGTCCATGGTGCCGATTCGGGAAATCGGCGTAAAAAGCCGTTCGTTCTTCCGGTCGTCGGCACTCGTCGCGAACGCCCGGTGGTCCGGGCGGTGAACCCTGGCTTTCCGATCCCTGAAGGGGTCCGACACGCTTTAGCGCCGCCGCTTCGAACGCGTGGCTATGAGTTCCGTTCCTGAACGCTCCGAGGTCGACGACCGGTACACCTGGGACCTCGAGAGCATCTACGCGACCGACGACGACTGGGAGGCGGCCTACGAGGCCGTCGCCGAGCGCGTCGGCGAGCTCGAGTCCTACGAGGGTCGGGTCACCGACGACGCCGAGACCCTGCTGGCGGTCCTCGAGTTGCGCGACGAGATCATGCGCGAGGTGTCGACCGTCTCGGCCTACGCGCGGATGCGCCGCGACGAGGACACGACGAACCAGCAGTACCAGGCGCTGACCGCCCGCGCCCAGTCGCTGGCGGCCGACGCCCAGTCCGCGGCGTCCTTCATCGAGCCCGAACTCCAGGAGCTGACTCGCGAGGCGTTCGAGGAGATGGTCGACGACGAACCGGCCCTCGAGACCTACGACCACTACGTCGACGACGTGCTCCGGATGAAGCCGCACACGCGATCGGCCGAGGTCGAAGAGCTGCTGGCCGACCTGAGCGAGGTGACGGGCGCGACCGGCGAGGTCTACAACATGCTCTCGAACGCGGACATGGCGTTTCCGACGGTCGAGACACCCGATGGCGACGAGGAGGACGCGATCGAGATCACCCAGAGCAACTTCACCAACCTGCTCAAACGACCCGACCGCGACTTCCGAAAACGGGTCTACGAGGGCTACTTCGACGAGTGGGCGTCGGTCCGGAACGCGGTCGCGGCCAGCTACAAGAACAGCGTCAAAGCCGACGTCAAGACCGCTCGAGCGCGCAACTACGACACCGCCCGCGAGGCGGCTCTCGACGGCCCGAACGTCCCCGTCGAGGTCTACGACACCCTCGTCGACACCGTCCACGACAACATCGACAAGCTCCACCATCACGCCGAACTCAAAGAGCGGGCGCTGGGCGTCGACGAGCTGCGGATGTGGGACCTCTACATGCCGCTGACCGGCGACGAGGGCCCCGACCTCGAGTACGACCGGGCCACAGAGTACGTCGTCGACGCGCTCGCGCCGCTGGGCGAAACGTACCAGTCCCGCGTCGCGGAGGGGCTCGAGTCGCAGTGGATCGACGTCTACGAGAACGAGGGTAAGCAGTCCGGCGCCTACTCCGGCGGCACCTACGACACCCAACCGTTCATCCTGCTGAACTACCAGAACGACATCTCCTCGATGTACACGCTGGCCCACGAACTCGGCCACTCGATGCACTCGGAACTCACCAAGGAGGAACAGCCGTACGTCTACTCGAACTACGAGATCTTCGTCGCCGAGGTCGCCAGCACGGTCAACGAGGCGCTGCTGACCAACCACCTCCTCGAGACCGTCGACGATCCCGAGTTCCGCAAGCACGTCCTGAACGAGTTCCTCGAACGGGTGCGCTCGACGCTGTACCGTCAGACCCTCTTCGCGGAGTTCGAACACGAGACCCACCGCCTCGAGGAGGACGGCGAGCCCCTCACCGCGGACCGGCTGGACGACCTCTACCGCGGACTGAAAGCGGAGTACTACGAGCCCGCCGCGGTCGACGACCGCATCGCCCGCGAGTGGATGCGCATCCCCCACTTCTACCGGGCCTTCTACGTCTACCAGTACGCGACCGGCATCTCCGCGGCGCTGGCCATCGTCGACGACGTCCTCGAGCGGGGCCAGCCCGCCGCCGAGGACTACCTCGAGTTCCTCCGTCGCGGCTCCCGGGAGTTCCCCCTCGACCTCCTGCGGATCGCCGGCGTCGACATGAGCTCCTCGGACCCGATCGATCGCGCCCTCGAGACCTACGGCCAGCGCCTCGCGGAGTTCGAGTCGCTGCTGGACTGAACGCCAGCCGTCCCGTTCTTCTCGCACTCGACCGTTCGTTCCGAGCCCCGTTTACGCCGTGCGAACTGGTACCGTTCGACAGAAAACCCTCCGGGACCCAAAGGCACATTTACCGTCGAAAGCCTATCGGCGTACATCAGGATGTCTCGAAGCCCGTCTATTCCCGACCGACCTCACCGCGATATCGACTCGGATCTCCCTGACGACGAACGACTCGAGGCGCTTCGGGGACACTACGAGGACCTCGTCGACGTCAACGAACAGCTGTCCGACCAGCTCGACGACGCCGAGGACCGCCGCGAGCGCCTTCGGGAGAAAGTCGACCGCGTCGAACGCGAGAACGAGACGCTGAAAAGCTCCTCGCTGTACATCGCCACCGTCGAGGACGTCCTCGACGACGAGGAGGTCGTCGTCAAGCAACACGGCAACAACCAGGAGGTGCTGACCGAGGTCTCCGGCCGGCTCGTCGACGACCTCGAGCCCGGCGACCGCGTCGCGGTCAACGACTCCTTCGCGATCCAGACGATCCTCGACGCCGAGACCGACGCCCGCGCCCAGTCGATGGAGATCACCGAGAAGCCGACGGTCTCCTACGCCGACATCGGCGGCATCGACGAACAGGTCCGCGAGGTCCGGGAAGCCGTCGAGCAGCCCCTGGCCGAACCCGAACTCTTCGACGAGGTCGGCATCGATCCGCCCAGCGGCGTCTTGCTCTACGGGCCGCCGGGGACGGGCAAGACGATGCTCGCGAAGGCCGTCGCCAACGAGACCGACGCCACCTTCATCAAGATGGCCGGCTCGGAACTCGTCCGGAAGTTCATCGGCGAGGGCTCGCGGCTCGTCCGCGACCTCTTCGAGATGGCCCGCGAGCGCCAGCCCGCCATCATCTTTATCGACGAGATCGACGCCATCGCCACCCGCCGCACGGAATCGAAGACCTCCGGCGACGCCGAGGTCCAGCGGACGATGATGCAACTGCTCTCGGAGATGGACGGCTTCGAGGCCCGCGGCGAGGTCCGCATCATCGCCGCGACCAACCGCTTCGACATGCTCGACCGCGCCATCCTGCGGCCCGGCCGGTTCGACCGCCTGATCGAGGTCCCCGAACCCGACGCCGAGGGCCGCGAACAGATCCTCGAGATCCACACCCGGAACATGAACGTCGCCGACGGCGTCGACTTCGCCGCGCTGGCGGACGACACCGACGGCTACTCCGGAGCCGACATCGAGAGCCTCGCCACCGAGGCCGGCATGTTCGCCATCCGCAACGACCGCGACGAGGTCTCCCACCAGGACTTCACCGACGCCCTCGAGAAGATCGAGAAAGACGACTCGAGCGACGTGGTCTCCTCGGCCGGCTACTTCTACCAGTAACGAAGTTTTGCTCTGCGGGCGCGGCTCCGCCGCGCCCTCGGCAAAAATTCGATTAAAAGCACTCCTCCCTCCGTTCCGAACGCGAAGCGTTCTCCACATCGGTCGTCGGCCCGCTCGCTTCGCTCGCGGTGACTGTCGGTGAGTCGCCTGCCTTTCCCCGGTTCGCGCGGCTCTCGCCTCTGCTCGAGCCGTGCTCCCGGCCGGGACACTCGCTATCAAGACAGTGTGTTCGATCCCGAATCGCAACGCCTTACGCCACTCGTCTCCGAGAACGGATATGAGCACGATCCGAGTCGTCTGGGGGACCGCGTCGGCGCCCACGGCGATGGCCTCCTACGACGCGGCGCTGGCCGAAGCCGGCGTCGAGAACTACAACCTCGTGTCCGTCTCGTCGGTGATCCCGGCCGACGCCGAGGTCGAGGCCGTCGGCACCGCGCCCGACCTCGGGCCCGCCGGCGACCGGCTGACCGTCGTCGAGGCTCGAGCCACGGCCGCCGGGCCGGGCCGGGTGAGCGCGGCGCTGGCGTGGTCCCAGTCCGCCGACGGCGGCCCGGGGCTGTTCTACGAGACCGCCGGCGAGATGGACCGCGAGGACGTCGAACGTCGGGTCCGCGAGGGACTGGCCGCGGGTCAGGAGCTTCGCGACTGGCCCTTTGCCGAGCCGCGGGTCGCCGTCGAGAGCCGGCAGGCCGACTCGGGCCGACACACGACGGCGGTCGTCCTCGCGGTGTACGGCGAGAGCGAGCCGATCCTCTAAGATTGTCCCAAAGCGAACCCTTTTGACCGGTCGGCTCGTTGCTACTGGCACACACTTCTCATGAACGGAAACACGCCGTACGCAGGGCTACCGGGCGAGACTGGGGCTGGGCAACGAGCCGCGGCGGACGTTCCGGATCTCTCGAACGCGCAAAAGCGACTCCTCCACCGCGACGTCTCGCGGATCGCCGCCCGCACCCGGGAGTTTCTCCCCAACGAGTACGTCGTCGACTCGGATATCTCGAGCGGCATGAGCGGCCCGCAGGTCACCGTCGCCGTCCGTCCGCCGGTCGGCCACGCCGTCTCCGCCGGCTTCACGCCCGACCTCGAGGACGCGGCGGCCGCCGAGGAGGCCATCACCGCCGACGAACGCGACGAGGTCGCCCGCGGACTGGCCGCCAGCGCCGCCCTGCAGGTCAAACAGGCCGTCAGCGACAACGTCACGCCGACCGGCAAGTAGCCGGTCGACCGCTTCGGATCGTTTTCGCCGCCGTCGTCAGTACAACAGGCCCTCGAGCTGGTGGCGTCGCCGCTCGAGGTCGAACGCGGGCTCGATCGACGGATCCGCGACGAGGCGATCGAGGACGAGCAGCGGGTCGGTCCCGGCCCGTTCGACCGACTCGAGGAGCCGCTCGATGGCGGTGCGGTTCGTCGCGAGCGACGAACACAGTCCGAGCGCCAGCGCCAGCGGGACGGCACCCTCGGGATCGGTCGGGAACGCGTCGCTGATCCGCGAGAAGTCGATATCGCCACCTGCAGTCGCTCGGCCTCGGCCTCGGCGGCCGCTTCGGCCTCCCGCTCCTCGGCCTCTTCGGCTTCTTTCTTCTCCTTGATCTTCTTCAGGCGGAACGTCTCCTCGCGCTCTTGCTCCTCGAGTTTCTGCTCGATGTACTCCTGGTTCTCGTAGAGTTCGGGCAGGAGCTTGAACTCCAGCGCGTTGACGCGGCGCTTGGTGGTCTCGATCTCGCGGAGCATCTTCTTCATCGCCGTCTCGACCTCGGCGGCGAGGATGATGCTCTCTAAGAGGTCCTCGTAGGCCTCGGCGGCCTCGTCGATGCGGGCGGAGGTGCCCATGATCCCGTAGCCGCGCTGGTCGAGGCTCTTCGTGACCTTGGAGGACTCGATCTGCGGGACGACGACGCCCATGATGTTCTTCGATTCGGTGGTGATCTCGGGGTGTTCCTGCAGCGCCGCCGCGGCACCGCGGACCGCGACGTCGCCCTCCATCGCCCGGGCCATGTTGATCTTCTTCTGGGCCGTCTCGTAGTCGTCGGCGAGGTTGCCGCGGACGTCCTGAGCCTTGTCCAGGATGTCCATGAACTCCATGATCAGCCCGTCGCGTTTCTTCTCGAGCGTGCCGTGGCCCCGCTCGGAGAGCTCGATGCGATCCTCGATCGCCATCAAGTTCTTGCGGGTGGGCTTGACGTCGTTGGCCATCTTGTCGAGGGGTAACGCCCCCAGTCGGATAACTGTTTACAGTTTTCCGTGATCGACGGTCTCCCGCGGCGCGACGTCGCGGCCGCTATCTCAGCCGAGGAACGGTCGATCGATCGCGTTCACTTACCCCTGTCCGACCATCCGCTCTTCGTCCTCCCACTCCTCCTGGCGGAGTTCGTACTTCTGGACCTTGCCGGTCGCGGTCGTCGGCAACTCGTCGACGAACTCCACCCGGCGGACGGCCTTGTAGCCCGCGAGCTGCTCGCGGGTAAAGGCGGTCAGCTCCTCGGGCGACACCGGTGGGTCGTCCGGATCGTCGTTCGACGGGACGACGAAGGCCTTCGGCGTCTCGCCCCACTCGTCGCTGGGCGCGGGAATCACCGCCGCGTCCGCCACCGCGTCGTGGTCGAACAGCGCGTCCTCGAGTTCGATGCTCGAGATGTTCTCCCCACCGGAGATGATGATGTCCTTCTTGCGGTCCTGGATCGCGATCATGCCGTTCTCGTCGACGGTCGCGAGGTCGCCGGTGTGGTAGTAGCCCTCGACGCGGTCGGTGAACGCTTCCTCGGTGGCTTCGGGCTTGTTCCAGTACTTCTCCATGATCTGGTTGCCCCGGACGACGACCTCGCCGAGCGTCTCGTCGTCCCGGGGCACGTCCTCGCCGTCCTCGTCGACGACCCGGATCTCGGTGCCGAGATAGGCCAGCCCCTGGCGTTTCTTGATCCGGAATCGGTCGTCGCTGTCGGCCTCGAAGTGCCGGCGCGCGTCGGAGGTCGTGATCAACGGCCCCGTCTCGGTCGCGCCATAGACGTGTTTCAGGTACCAGCCGAACTCGTCCTCGACGGTCCGGATGGTCGCCTCCGGCGGGGCCGAACCGGCGGTCGCGAGCCGCACGTCGGCGTCGCCGGTCGTCTCGGGTTCGTTCTCCCTGTAGTAGTCGATCAGCATGTTCAGCACCGTCGGCGCGCCGCACATGTAGGAGACGTCCTCCGATCGAACCGTCTCGAAGATCTCCGCGGCGTCGACCCCGCGGGTGCAGACGTGGGTCGCGCCGATCCCCGTCACCGCGAAGATGTGACCCCAGCCGTTCGCGTGGAACATCGGCAGCGTCCACAGGTAGGTGTCGTCGTCGGTGATCTCCTGATGGCCGACCAGCAAGTAAGCGTGGATGGTCTCGCAGCGATGCGTGCGGCAGACCCCCTTCGGATCGCCCGTCGTCCCCGAGGTGTAGTTGATCGTGATGATCTCATCCTCGCTCATCTCGGGCCGGTCGTAGTCGGTACCGGCGTCCTCGAGGACGGCGTCGAACTCCTCCCAGTCCCCATCTACTTCGGCGGTATCGTTCGTGACGAACGTCTCCGTCGGCACGTCGTCGCGGATCGCCTCGATCCTGTCGGCGTACTCGTAGTCGGCGTAGATGGCGTCGACCCCCGCGTCCGAGAGGATGTACTCGAAGTCCTCGGGCGTGAGCCGATAGTTCAACGGCGTGTGGACCCCGCCGAGTTGCATGATTCCGTAGGCCGCCTCGAGGTGGTAGTGGGTGTTCGGATCCAGCACGGCCACGCGATCGCCCTTCTCGATCCCCCGCTCCTGCAGCGCCGCCGCGAACCGATCGGCGCGCTCACCCAGTTCGTCGTAGGTGAACCGTTCGCCCGTCGTCGCCACGACGGCCTCGTCGTCGCCGTAGTGGGTCCGCGCCCGGTCGAGGAACTCCGGAACGAGCAGTGGTTTGTGCATACATATCACACTATGTGAGCGACCCATACGATAGTTTCCCCCCGTTGCACGCAGTGACAGTCCGGGTATCGAACGGATCGGTCGCGCCCGCTCGAGGCCGGTAGCCGAGTCGGTCCCCGGGGGCCGACCGGCGCTATTTTCGGACCCCTGTGACGGCCAGGGTTGTGGAAAAACCGGCTATCCGAGCGTGCGCCCGCGTGCGCGGAGACAAAGAAACCGAAACCACCGCTCGAGTCGAGTACCGGCGGCTCTCCGTAACTCGAGCCGTCGAAACGGAGTAACGACGAAAACGGGCGGTCGTCAGTCGGCCTGGACTGCCTCGGCCGACTCGTCTTCGCGGTAGTGTTCTTCGATGAGTTCCTCGTCGATCCGGTTGAGTTCCTCCTTCGGCAGGTCCGACAGGAGGTCCCAGCCGAGCTCGAGGGTGTCGTCGATCGAGCGGTTGGTGTCGTACCCCTGCTGGACGAACTCCGCCTCGAAGCGGTCGGCGAAGTCGAGGAACTTGTTGTCGCGCTCGGACAGCGCCTCGCGACCGACGATGTTCACGAGGTCGCGCAGGTCCTCACCCTCCGCGTAGGCGGCGTACATCTGGTCGGAGACGTCGCCGTGGTCCTCGCGGGTCAGGCCCTCGCCGATCCCGTCGTCCATCAGCCGCGAGAGGCTGGGCAGGACGTTGACCGGCGGCTCGATTCCCTGACTGTTCAAGTCCCGATCCATCATGATCTGACCCTCGGTGATGTATCCCGTGAGGTCCGGAATCGGGTGCGTGTCGTCGTCGCCGGGCATCGTCAGGATCGGGATCTGCGTGACCGATCCTTCCTTGCCCTCGATACGACCGGCACGCTCGTAGAGCTGTGCCAGGTCGGTGTACATGTAGCCGGGGTAGCCACGGCGGCCCGGGACCTCCTCGCGTGCGGCGCCGATCTCGCGCAGCGCCTCACAGTAGTTGGTCATGTCCGTCAGGATGACCAGCACGTGGTAGTCCTTCTCGAAGGCCAGGTACTCGGCCGTGGTCAGCGCGAGTCGCGGCGTGACCTGGCGCTCGACCGCCGGGTCGTCCGCGAGGTTCATGAAGACGACCGACCGCTCGAGCGCGCCGGTGCGCTCGAAGTCGTCCATGAACTCGTTGGCCTCTTCCTGGGTGATCCCCATTGCGCCGAAGATGACGGCGAACTCGGAGCCCTCGCCTTCCTCGTCCTCTTCCGGCACCGTCGCCTGCCGGGCGATCTGGAGCGCGAGTTCGTTGTGGGGCAGCCCCGAACCGGAGAAGATCGGCAGCTTCTGGCCCCGGACCAGCGTGTTCATGCCGTCGATGGCGGAGACGCCGGTCTGGATGAACTCCTCGGGGTACTCCCGGGAGTAGGGGTTGATCGCCTTGCCGACGATGTCCTGGCGCTCGTCGGGGACGATCTCCGGGCCGCCGTCGATCGGGTTCCCGGAGCCGTCCAGCACTCGTCCGAGGAGGTCCTCGGTGACGGGCATCTTCATCGTCTCGCCCAGGAATCGAACGGAGGCGTTGCGGTCGATCCCGCCGGTGCCTTCGAACACCTGGATCGAGACGATCCCCTCGCTCGATTCCAGCACCTGCCCGCGCAGCGTCCGGCCGTCTTCGGTCTCGATCTCGACGATCTCGTCGTAGCCGACGGGCTCGTCGACCTCGGCGAACACCAGCGGACCGCTGATTTCCGTGATAGTCTGGTACTCTTTCATCGTTAGTACAGTGCTCGTAGTTGTTCTTTGAGGTCGTTCTCGATCTCGTCGATGAACTCCTCCCACTCCTCGGCCGTGCCCATCCGGTTGAGCTTCGGCGCGGCGTCGACGTCCGTGATCTCCTCCGGCGGAACGCCGGCGTCGAGCGCCTCGAAGGCCTCGTCGTTGAACGTCTGGATCGCGCCGAGCATCCGGTAGGTCTTCTCGGGTTCGCAGTAGGTGTCGACGTCGTGCAGGGCGTTCTGCTGGAGCCACGCCTCACGCAGGTAGCGGGCGACCTCGAGCGTGAGCTGCTGGTCCTCCGGCAGCGCGTCCTTGCCGACGAGCTGGACGATCTCCTGGAGCTCGTCTTCCTCGTCTAAGACGTCGACGGCCCACTGGCGGGTCTCCGCCCAGTCGCCCGCGACGTTGTCCGTCCACCACGGGTCGAGCTGGTCCTTGTACAGCGAGTAGGACTCGTTCCAGTTGATCGAGGGGAAGTGCCGACGCTCCGCGAGGTCGGCGTCCAGCGCCCAGAACGTCTTGACGATACGCAGCGTGTTCTGGGTGACCGGCTCGGAGAAGTCGCCGCCCGGCGGCGAGACCGCCCCGACGACCGAGATCGATCCCTCGCCGCCGCCCAGCAGCTGGAACTTGCCGGCGCGCTCGTAGAACTCCGAGAGCGCAGCCGCGAGGTACGCGGGGTAGCCCTCTTCGCCGGGCATCTCCTCGAGTCGGCTCGAGATTTCGCGCATGGCCTCGGCCCACCGCGAGGTGGAGTCGGCCATCAGCGCGACGTCGTAGCCCATGTCGCGGTAGTACTCCGCGATCGTGATGCCCGTGTAAATGCAGGATTCACGGGCCGCGACGGGCATGTTCGAGGTGTTGGCGATGAGGCAGGTCCGGGCCATCAGCGGGTTCCCGGTCTGGGGGTCCGGCAGTTCCGGGAAGTCCTCGATGACCTCGGTCATCTCGTTGCCGCGTTCGCCACAGCCGATGTAGACGACGATGTCCGCGTCGGACCACTTGGCGAGCTGTTGCTGGGTGACGGTCTTCCCGGAGCCGAACGGCCCCGGAATGGCGGCCGTCCCGCCCTTCGCGAGCGGGAACAGGCCGTCCTGGACGCGCTGGCCGGTCACCAGCGGCTCGGTCGGCGTCTCCTTCTCGCCGGCGGGCCGAGCCTCGCGGACCGGCCACTCCTGGTGCATCTGGATCTCCTCGCCGTTGTCGAGTTCGACGACGGTCTCCTCGACCGTGAACTCGCCGCTCTCGACCGACGTGACCTCGCCGCCCTCGTAGTCCGGGGGCACCATGACCTTGTGGTCGATGGTGACCGTCTCGGGGACGACCCCGACGACGTCGCCGGGTTCGACCGCGTCGCCCTCCTCGACCTCGGGAGTGAACTCCCACTCCTTCTCGAGGTGACCTCGCCCATCAGTCCTTCGTCGCCGACGTAGACGACGTCGTTCATCCGGGCGTCGAGGTCCGTGGCGGTCACGACGGGACCGCTCACGCTTTCGATTACACCGTCTTCGTCGACGGTCTCGGTTTGTTCTGCCTGGCTCATAGTTTATTGTTCGTCCTCGTCCATCAGGTCGATACCGATCGCACGCTTGATCTGGTCGCGCAGCCCGCCGCCACCGGTGCCGCTCCCGATGGTGACGACGACCGGCTCGACGCTCGTCTCGACCTCCTGGCGCACGTTGCGCGACAGGTACTCGAGGTCGTCGTCGTGCATGACGACGATGCCGACGCCCTCGTCTTCGAGGGCTGCCGTCGCAGCGTCGTCGAGCCGCTCGTCTTTCTCGTCGTCCGGCACGTTTTCGAACCGGCGGACGCCCGCGAGGCGAAAGCCGGTCGTGAACTCCGGGCTGCCGACGACTGCGATCTCCTGGCTCATAGGATCACCAGCTCCTCTTCGATCTCGTTCTCGTCGAGTCCGACCTCGCGACCGCGCGCGATCGCGCGGATGTTCTCGACCTCCCGTTCCTTCGCGAGGATGTACGACAACACGGCCGACACCGAGGCCGGATAAATGCTCGAGAGCGTATCGGCGTACTCGAGCAACGCAGCGTCTAGTGCGTGCTCGAACTGGATAAGGCTGTCAGCATCGCGCAGCCGACCGAGCGCCTCGGAGAGGCGGTCCCCGTAGCGGCGGTTTTCGGCGATGTGATCGACCAGCGCGTCGTAGTCGCCGACCAGCCGGCTCAGCTCCGACTCGTCGAACAGCACGCCGCCGTCGATGTAGTAGGTCGCGGGATCGAGATCGGCCCCGCTGCGGGCGAGCCGCAGCGCGTTCCGGGCGTTCCGGAAGTCGATCTCGGCCTGCAGGAACTCGATGTACTTCGCTTCCGGCCCCTCCTGAGGTTCGTCTCCCGGGCCGCGGGAGACGTCCGCCAGCAGGTTCTCGTAGAACTCCCGGTCGAGGGCGTTCTCGAGGGAGACGAGCGCGCCGGTCTCCTCGAACTCCTCGTAGGCGACCGTCAGCGGCTCGTAGTAGATCGTCCCGTACAGCACTTCGATGGCGTCCTCGATGTCGTCGGTCTCGAGGAGCCGATCGATCGTCCGCTCTTCGAGTTCGCCGGCGCGGATGAGGTCGGTCCGGATCTCCTCGGGCGTGGAGTCGGTGTAGATCCCGCGGAAGATCGTCTTCAGGTTCCAGACGTCGAACTTCCGCAGGTAGCGGGCGATGAGGTCGTAGAGGCGACCGTCGGCCCAGTCGATCAGGTCTTCGAAGTGCTTCGCGAGGTTGCGGTTCAGCGCGTACTCGATCAGGTCGACGCCCGAGAATCGCGCCCCGAGCTCGTTGATCTCGCGTTCGTACTCGGTCTCCTCCATGAACCGCGCGATCTCGCTCGGCCCCATCCGGATCAGCTTGCGGTAGTCTTCGTCCGAGAACAGCGAGGCTCGGCGCGACCGAACGCGAGCGTTCACGTATTCCGGATTCGAGGCACCTGCGCTCATTGCTCGAAGAGTCGGTTGCTGATTGCCTGGAGGTTGTCTTCCCAGACGTCTTCCAGGACCGAGTCGAACGTGTTGTTGACCCGGACCCGGGACTGGTCGCTCTCGACGACGACGCCGCCGAGGCAGTCGACCTCGCCGGCATACGCGTAGCCGTCGTAGTCCGCGACGATCGACTCGAGCAGCTCCGCGTCGTCGGCGCGACCGTAGACGCTGACGTCGTCGCCCTCGTCGAACTCCTCGCTCGCGGCCTCGAGCAGGTCGCGAGTCAGCTCCTCGCGGGCGTCGCCCTCGAGGGCGGCGAGTTCGTCCTCGACGGCCTCGCGGACTTCCCCGAGGACGTCGCGGCGGGCCTCCAGACGCTTCTGTTTCGCCTCCAGCTTCGCACTGGAGAGGCGCTGTTCGCGGAGCTGGTCGATCTCGCGTTCGACCTCGGCTTCCGCGTCGGCGAGGATCTCCTCGGCGTCGGCCTCGGCCGCCGATTCGATCTCCTCGGCGCGCGTCTCGCCCTCACTGCGGATGTCCTCCGCACGCGCGTTGGCCTCTTCTCGAATGTCTTTGACGACTGTGTCCAAACTCATTGTGGGAGAAGGGGGGAAGTGGTTATCCGAGGATGAAGACGACGACCAGGGCCAGGATCACGAGCGTCTCAGGAAGGACGGTCATGATCAGCCCCGGGACGAACATGTCGTCGTCCTCGGCGATCGCGCCGACTGCGGCGGCACCGATACCTCGCTCCGCGTACCCTGCTGCGAGCGCTGCCAGACCGACAGCGATCCCCGCTGCGGCGGCCCCGTACCCGTTCGCGATGTTCTGGGCAGCTTCCGGGCCCATTGCGGCCGACTGGTTCTGAAGTGCGATACTTGCCGTCTCGACGATCGCCGGCAGTTCTGTGAGTGCGGTTTCAGTCATGATTTACTTAGTCCTCGATGTGGTCTCGATCGGTTCCGAACGGTTCGTAGTTCTCCCCACCGCCTTCATAAAACTTGTTAAAGAATTCGACGTACTCGAGGCGCACAGCCTGTAAGCCGGCGCTTGTCACGCCAAGCACTAACACAACGATGTGTCCGAGTACGAGGATCACGAGTCCGCCGAGCAGTCCTCCGATGCCCCCAATGTGCATGAGGCCGTCGAAGATGAGGGTGGCTTCGCCGCCGTAGTGTTCGGCGACGTAGGCCGGTTCGTGCCCGGTCGATCCCAGGAAGTGGAACTCGCCGTCGGGGTCCTCGTAAGCCCCGAAGAACAGCAGGTTGATCACGAACGCCATCCCGGCCTTTGCGAGCAACACTGCGCCCATCCGGGTGTACGAGAAGACGTTGACGACGACGTCGAGCGATTCGACGAGTTCGACGGGTTCGCTGACGCCGAGCATGACGAACCCGATCAGGAAGACCAGTAACGGAGCCGACAGCGGGAACTCGATCCCTGGAACGGTAAAGAGTACCCACTCTGGGAACCCGGTGAATCCGATCGGGAACGGTCCGTCGCTGGCGAACGTCGTGAACAGGAAGTTCGGCTTCGATCCCTCGGCCTGGGCCGAGAAGATCCAGATCCAGATCCCGTTGATCATCAGGATCCAGGAGCCGCTGTGGAAGAGGGCGTCCTTGAACCCGTGGCTGAGATTCTCGTAGAAGTCCAGGATGTACCCGATGTTCAGGTGGACGATCCCGGCCAGCACGCTCACGACCATCCAGCCGAGCGCGAAGTCACCCGCGGCCGGCTCGAGGCCCTTGTTCAGCGGCAGCAGCTCGACGTTGCTCCAGACGACCGCGCCGAGGACGTGCAGGCCGAATATCTCGCCGTACACGAACCCGAAGAGGATCGTGAACAGCCCCGCCCAGATGGCGACGCCGCCGAGACTGGTGATCCCTTTGCTGTCGAACTGGGTCGCCATGTACGCACCGATGGCGACGTACATGATCCCGTAGCCGACGTCCCCGATCATGAACCCGAAGAACGCCGGGAACGTCAGGAACAGGAAGACCGTCGGATCCAGCTCGCTGTACTTCGGCCGGTTGACCGCCTGCACGAGCAGTTCGAACGGCTTGGCTGGACCCGGATTCTTCTGGACCGTCGGCGGCTCGTCACCCATCGTGACCGTCGAGCCGCCGTCCGTGACCGCCTTCTGTTGCTGGTCGTCCGCGTCGGCGGCCGCGTCGTCCTCGTCTGCTGCCGACGGTGCGCCCTCTTGGACGTCTTCCGTGTGCGAGTGCGCCCCGTGGCGGTCGTAGTCCGCCCGCTCGAGTTCTTCGATCTCGACGCTGTCGCCGACGGCGTCGTCGAGCGCGGCGACGAGTCGGTCGTACTCGTCGGACGGGATCCAGCCCTCCGCGACGAAGGCGCGATCGGTCGTCGCGAACTGCAGCGGTGCCTCCGCCTGCTGGACCTCGATCGTCAGCTCCGCTTCGACCCGAAGGAGGAAGCCGGCCTCCTCCCGCTTGATCTCCTCGAGCTCCGCGTCGATCTCTTCGAGCCGACCCTCGAGATCCGCCTTTTCCTCCTCGAGGTCGGCGACGTACGCTTCCGGGCTCTGTTCGGTCTCGGGCACCGAGTGGCGCGTGACGTCGACGCCGACCAGGGCGTCGTCGATCGGCGCTTCGTCGGCGTCTTCGGTCGGCGCGGCGACGATCGCCACGACGTCACCGCCGGTGAACGTCTCGAACGCCCGGATGTCGTCGGACGCCGCGACGGCGTCCTCGATCGCACCGACGGGGCCTTCGACGACGACCACGTCGACCGATTCGTACCCCGACAGCAGGTCGAGGTCGATCCCCAGTTCGGCGAAGGGCGCGACGCGGTCGATCTTCTCGTTGACTCTCCGCAGTTCGTCGTTGATCTCGCCGCGTCGGTCGTCGAGTTCGTTGACCCGCGTTCGGATCTCCTCGAGCCGGTCCTCCCAGCCCTCCTCGAGTCGCCCCGGCTCGGCCTCGTCGGCCGACAGCCCGAGGGTACTCTCGAGGGCCCGGACGGTCACGAGCTTCTCGGAGGCCTCGTCGGCCCCCTCGATGGGGTTGCCGTTGTCGAACCCTTCCCACGAGCCGTCGTAGTCCGAGAGGTGGACCAGGTTCAGGTCGTGGATCGTCTCGATGACCGGAGCCATGACGGCTCTGGAGCCGGTCACCGAGACCTTGCTCATTCGCTCAGGTCTGAGCATGGACGTCCTCCTGGAACAGTTCGACGACGTGGTCGGTCACTTCGTCGACCCGCTCCCGGGCGCGCTCGGCGAGTTCCTCGCGCTCCTGTTCGCCTGCTTCGAGGACCTGCTCGCACTCCGAATCGATCTCCTCGCGAGCTTCCTCCAGGCGGCGCTCCCGCAACTCCTGGGCCTCCTGTTCCGCTTCCGTGCGAATCTCCTCGGCACGTTCCCGGGCCTCGGCTATTCGCTCGTCGCGGTCGTTCTCTGCCAATGCGACGATCTCGTCGGCCTCCTCTTCCGCCGACTTAATTCGTTCGAGAACCTCTGGCCTCGGCATACTCTAAGCAATCGGACGTTTGCCAGAGCGCGTATATGGTAGTTGCGAAAGTGACTCAGCGCGAGCGCCGCCGGTGCCCGATAATCTCCGATTACGATCCCGCCTCGCGCCCCCGGGAACGGCAGACATATGCCGATCGGACCGAAACTCGCTCCCAATGGGACTTCTCGAGAACAAGGCCCGCGCTCGACTGTTCTATAAGTACCTCTCGCGGGTCTACGACCAGGTCAATCCGTTCGTCTGGACCGAGGAGATGCGCACCGAGGCCCTCTCCCTGCTCGAGTTAGAGGCGGACACGACGGTGCTGGACGTCGGCTGTGGCACCGGGTTCGCCACCGAGGGACTGCTCGAACACGTCGACGAGGTTTACGCGCTCGATCAGAGCGAGCACCAGCTCGAACAGGCCTACGAGAAGTTCGGCAAACGCGGCCCGCCGGTTCACTTCCACCGCGGCGACGCCGAGCGACTGCCGTTCGCGACCGACACGTTCGACGTCGTCTGGTCGTCGGGCTCGATCGAGTACTGGCCGAACCCGATCCTCGCGCTCCGGGAGTTCCGCCGGGTCCTCAAACCCGGCGGACAGGTACTGGTCGTCGGTCCGAACTACCCCGACAACGCCGTCAGCCAACTGCTCGCCGACTCGATAATGCTCTTTTACGACGAGTACGAGGCCGACCGGATGTTCAAGGCCGCCGGCTTCGAGGACGTGAAACACGCCTTCATGGGGCCGTCTTACGATCCCGACGTCGCGATCACGACGATCGGTCGCGCGCCCGAGTAGCCCGGTTCACGTCGCCGTCGCCTCGAGGGTCGCGATCCGCCGCCCGTCCGTCACGAGCGTGACGGTGACGGAATCGCCCGCCGAAAGTTCCGGCCGGTTCGTCCTCGCGAGCGAGAGGCCGGCACGTTCGCCGCTCGTCCACTTGGACTCGGCCTCGGCGTTGAACGGTCCGTCCGGCGCGCCGTCGAACCCGCTCGCACCGACGAACGGTACCGGCGGCTGGTCGGCGAGTTCGGTCCCGTTGACCGCGATCGTTACCGACAACGCGTCGACGTCGACCGGATCACCGGCGACGTGTTCGATTACGATCGTCGACGCCGATCCGTCCGCCACGAGATCGAACGTCGCCGTCGGCCCCGGCGACCCGATCGACCACGCCCCGACACCGACGGCGACGACCGCCGCCAGACAGACGGTCAGGGCGAGCAGCGTGACGACGCCGACGACCGGACTGATACCGCGTCTCCGTGCTGGGCCGGCTCCCGTTCTGTTCGCTGCCCTCGATCGTTCGGTGGGCACGGCGATGCTGGTCGCCCGTTCCGATATAAATGATCGGACGACAGCGCGAGCGTCGTCTATCCGCTCCCGACGCTCGCGTTGATACTGTCTGTCCCGGTGTCCGCAGTCAGTTCGTAGGGCGCAGCGGGAGAGACGAACCACAACATACCGTCCTCACCGGTCTCGCCGACCTCGTAGCCGTCGATCGTAATCATTGCCGACACCGGGTCACCGGTCTCCGCGTCGGTCACGGTGACTTGGCTCGGGCCGTTTCCGGCCGTTTGGTTGAGCGACATTTCGAGGTCCTCGGACCGTTCGGTTCTGGTTGCCGATATCGGCAGTTCGTTCACGTTTAGCGTCTGCACCTCCCGATAGATATCACCGGTTCCGCCGTCGAGGTAGGCCTCGAGGTGCCCTTGGTCATGATTATTGTCGATCTTGTACAACTTGACCGTCGTATACTCGTTGAACGACGGTGACTGAACCGTTTCGTACGCCCAGGGATACAGTTCGCGAGCGTGATCGTAGGCGTCCAAAATGTCTTCGAACTGCGTCGACTGCGACGTGTCCCGGTTGTCGAAGCGGGTCGCTTCGCGGATGTAATTCTCACCGACGAGTGAGATAACGAATCCGTCCCGCGACGTTTCGATAGCGATCTGGTTATCGCCCACTGATTCACCGTATCTGTAGGCCGTATCGAGTTGTGACCTGATTTTCGTTCGGTGCATCTCGAGTTTGTCCCGCTCGTCGTCGATCGGGAGCGAGACGTCCCGAACTCGATCCGATCGCTCGTCGAGTTCGGTAAACGCTTCGGAGATGACTGCTGCTTCCCGGTGATTTCGAACCAAGACCTGTAGTAACTGTGCGTTCGACAGTTCACCGTTGGCGTGGGCGCGGACGGCTCGTCGCTCCCGCTCTTCGAGCGCGTCCGATTGTTCCTTCAATTGCTTGTGGCCGTTATCGAGCATCTCCCGTCGTTCGTCAGGGGTCGCACCGTCGAACTCCCGACCGACGGTCGCGTACTGGGCGTGATCGACCCCGATTTCGTCGTCCGTACTCGCGAGCGCCGCACCGAGATCTGGGCCGTATTCCGCGTACTCGCTTCTCGACGTCTCGTCCAGCGAGAGGCGGTTCGTCGTGTTAGCGACCGTCTGTGGAGGCGGGCCGTTAGCCGCACGGAGGTCCTCCTGGTGGAGCGTCTCGGGAGGATCGTTCGCTCCGGCTACGGGGTTTGCCATCACCGGAATCGCCGCCAGTGATAGCATCAGGAGGACTGCGAGGAGGGGCGGAATCGCGCGGTTCATCGGCCGACCGTATGTACCCCTGATACAAAAACTGGTCGCACTCTGATTCTCTCGAATACCCGGATCGAATTCGTGCTACCAACGTTTTACTGCCGCTATCAGAACTCCTCTCTGGCTCGGAAACGCTTTACCACCGGCAGTGACGTTTTATTTTCGATGGAAAGGGTTTTTTCCCCCGGGCGACCACCCGATGGTACGCATGCGGGTATCCACCGCCGTCACAGTCGCCCTCACGACCCTCCTCGTCACGACTCTTCTGGGGGCGGTGGCCGTGACACCGGCCGCGTCCGCTTCGACACCGGCGTCGGAGCGGGCCGGTGCGATCGGTGATCGGTCCCCGACGACGATAGAACGGTCGCCTGCTGACTATCGCTCGGCCGACTCCCGGCTTCGAACGGCCGGTTCGCCGTCGCCGGCCCTCACTGCCCAATCGAGGGAGCCGCTCGAGCGGCCCGCTACACGGCAGGTGTTTCGACTCACCGTCCGCGATAACGGCGACGTCCGGTGGACGATCGAGAGTCGATTTCTCATAACGAACGAGAGCGACGAGGCGGTGTTCCGAGAGTACGCCGAAGAAGTCACGAACAACCAGCGTAACGTCGGCTACGATCTCGACGTGTTCGAGGACTTCCGTCGAACTGCCGAACGGGAGACCGGACGCGAGATGTCGATCGAGGACCCCGGGTGGGATGACCCCACGATCATCGAGTCGCCGAACGACGCTACCGTTCGTAACGACACGACGACCGACGACGTCCGGGTCGGTGTCATCTCCTACTCGTTTACCTGGACGAACTTCGCCACTGCCGACGGGGATCGGATTCACTTCGGCGACGCGTTCCGCGCCGAGAACGGCGTCTGGCTCCAACTGTACGACGGCCAGCGCCTCGTCGTCGAAGCGCCCTCGCAGTACGCCCTCGAGACGCCCACCCAGCTCTCTTGGAGTGGTCCCTACGAGTTCGACGCTACCGAACTCGAAATCGTCTTCGTCCAGACCAGCGATTCGCTGGTCCCCATGTGGGGGTGGCTGCTCGGGGGCCTCCTCGTCGTCGGACTTCTCAGTGGCGGTTACCTCGCCTCACGGCAGAGCGACCGAACGCATCAGTCGCCGTTCATCGATAGACTGCCATCGTTCGGAACGATCGGAATCGGGAGTATCACGAGAGATTTCATTGAGACGAGCAAGTCGGGTGACTCCGATTCCGCGGAAGAAGTAACGACCTCGACTCCTTCGACCGGTGAGGAGACCGACAACGGCGACACTGGGACTAGCCTCGAGTTCGAGGAACCGGTCGACGACGAGGTCGATCCCGAACTGCTGAGCGACGAGGAGCGCGTCCTTCGACTGCTCAAGCGAAACGGCGGCCGGATGAAACAAGCCTCGATCGTCTCGGAGACCGGCTGGTCGAACGCCAAGGTGTCCCAGCTCCTCTCGCAGATGGACGACGACGAGGAGATCGAGAAGCTCCGGATCGGCCGCGAGAATCTCATCACGCTGCCGGGCGTCGATCCGACCGAACTCGACTAGCGACCTTTTTTGTCGTCGAGTTCGTTCGCGCCGCTCACTACCACTCCTCGACAAAGTCTCGACGAAAAAAGCCCCGCTCGCTCACCCTTCGGGTTCGCTCGCGGTACATCGACTTCTGCTAGCGGCGTTCGCTCGACGACCTGTCCGTCGCCGATCGGATACTGCTCGACGATCTGCTCGCACCTTTTTCTCGTCGGGTTCGCTCCGCTCACCGCTCCTCGAAAAATCTGCACCAAAAAGACCGCTCGCTTCGCTCACGGGTCACTTCGTTCCCCGTCTGCTCGCGGGCCTTCGCCCGCTTGCATGGTCCGAGGGACACACTGCGTCCCTCGCTATTCGCAGTCGCGGTTCTCACTCGCTCCGCTCGTTCCGAACCGCGCAGCGCTCGCGGTACTTACGCCAGCGGCGTTCGCTCGACCACTTGGCCGTCGTAGGTCGGATACTGCTCGACGATCTCGCCGTCCTCGAGGTCCCCCTCCTCGATCATCTCCTCTAGGAGCCACCAGGCGACCTCGACGTGGTCGCTCTTGACGGTGTAGAACTCCTCGGGGACGCCCAGCGCCTCGAACTCCTCGGGGTCGGCGTACGTCTTCCCGTAGACCAGGGTGCCGTCGTCGGTGACATCGTCGAACTCGCGGCGGATGTTGCGAGCCATGCGTTTCAGGCGGCGGCGGTGCTGGGCCGCGTCCTTGAAGACGGAGGTACAGAAGTAGACCTTCTCGTGGTCGCCCATCACCTCGAGGATCTCCTCGCGGGAGCCGTCGACGGCGCTCATGTGGTCTTCCTTGAGTTCGTACCCCTGTTCCTGCATCCGGCGGTAGTTCCCGTCGCTCATCTCGAACTCGTTGACGTTGCAGAACTCCGCTGCGCCCTCGTCGATGAGCTCGAGGAACTCCTCCTCGGGGCGGATGCCGGGAATCTCGAACGCGGGGGTCAGCCCTTCCTCGCGGGCGATGTAGAGGATTTCCTCCCACTCGGTGCCGTGGAGATCGCCCCACTGTTCGTACGGCGGGTGGAACCGAATCTCGTCGAGACCGGCTTCCGAGAGGCGGCGCATGTTCTCGCGGCCGCCGGTGATGCCGGTGTAGAGGTGTGTGTGGTGGTCCTCGCCGAACTCGTCTTTGAGCAGCTCGAGGTAGTGACAGGTCCGACCGAGGGCCTCCTGGGGTTCGCCGCCGGTAATCGAGGTGCCCAGCGCGTCCATGCGGTGGGCCTCGGTGAGGACGTCCTCGTCGCTCTCGACGAGTCGCTCGTTGGCGTAGACGTCGGTGACGTTCTTGCGGTTCTCGCCGAGCGGGCAGTAAAAGCAGTCGCGCTGGTCGCAGTAACCGTAGACGAACAGCACCATCTTGCCGCCTTTCGCGCACTGCTCACAGCCCTTCGAGATCATTCGAGGGTACGTACCCACCCGAGCCTCAAAAGCCGTGCGAATCCCCGCCGTCGCAACACCTTCCGACGCCGATACGGTCCGCGGACGGATCGGCCGTGTACTATTATACCACCCGCCCCATACCGATGGACATCCGATGTCCGGCGGGATCCACGTTCTCTGTGTCGACGACGATTCCAGGGTCCGCGAGCTGACCGCGAGCGCTCTCGAGCGGCGCAACGACGCGATCGACGTGACGACCGCGCGAGACGGCCGCGACGGTGTGACGATCCTCGACGGCGAGCGTGACGCAGCCGTCGACCGCGAGATCGATTGCGTCGTCAGTGACTACGAGATGCCCGGCATGAACGGCCTCGAGTTCCTCGCGGCGGTCAGAGAGCGGGAGCCGGAGCTGCCGTTCGTGCTGTTTACCGGGGCGGGCTCCGAGGAGATCGCGAGCGAGGCGATCACGGCCGGCGTCACTGACTACCTCCGGAAGGGGTCCGGCGATCAGTACGCCGTCCTGGCGAACCGGATCGAGAACGCGGTCGAGAAGCGCCGCGCCGACCGGGCTCGACGCGAGAGCGAGCGCGAACTCGAGCGGTACCGAACGCTCGTCGAGACGGCCGGCGATCCGATGTACGTCCTCGACGAGACGGGGCGGTGCGTCGTCGTGAACGACGCGCTCTGTGACCACTTCGGCGTCGACCGCGACCGCATCGTCGGCGCACACGTCTCGGCGTTCATCAGCAGGGACTCGCTCGAACGGGGGGCCAGAGCGGTCCGCAGACTGCAAACGAGCGACCGGTCCTCGGCGCGGTTCGACTGCACCGTCGAAACCGACGCCGGCGACGAACGCACCTACGAGGCGAACGTGGCCCTCCTCACCGACGGTGCCGGCGAGTACGCCGGCTCGACCGCGGTCATCCGCGACATCACGGCGAGAAAGCGCCGAGAGCGAGACCTCACCCGATACGAGCAGATCGTCGAACTTGCGCCGACGGCGCTGTTCGTTCTCGACGCGGACGCGACGATCAGTTGGTGTAACGAGGAGTTCGCCGATGCGTTCGTCGAAGACAAAGACGAACTGATCGGCATGCGGTTTTCGGTACTCGTCGAACGGGGCTACTACGACGAGCACGTAACGAGTAAGTACGCCGAGGAGGTCCGGAGCCTCCTCTCCTCGGCGACCGACCACGACCGGGCGAAGTATCAGGTTCGGTTTCGGGCGGCAGACGGTGAAGAACGGGTCCACGACGCACACACCAAGCTTCTCCCGCTCGAGGACGGGGAGTTTACCGGGACGGTTCACGCGATCCGCGATATCACCCGCCGGCGTCGCTACCGGCGCGAACTCGAGCGACAGAACGAGCGCCTGGAGGAGTTCGCAACCGTCGTCTCGCACGATCTGCGTAATCCGCTCAACGTCGCGCAGGGACACCTCGAACGGCTCGAGCCCCGCCGGCGTAACCGGTCGTCGGACGGTGCCACCGACGATGGCGCGACCCACGACGGCGATATCGAGGCCGAACGGCGGGCGGCCGTCGAAACGACCCGCCGGGCGCTCGACCGAATGGACGAACTGATCGAGGACCTCCTCTCGCTCGCCCGTCACGGGCGGTCCGTGGAGGATCCCGAACCGGTCGACCTCCCGTCGCTCGTCCGCGAGGCCTGGCGGGTCGTCGACACCGCAGACGCGACCCTCGAGTGTTCGGTCGCCGGGCGGATCAGCGCCGACGAGGGCCGTCTGAAAGCGCTGTTCGAGAACCTCTTTCGGAACGCGATCGAACACGGCGGCGAGGACGTGACCGTCACCGTGGGGCCGCTCGCGGACGACGCCGCGGGCCGCTCGTCGAAGACGGGTTTTTACGTCGCCGACGACGGTCCGGGGCTCGAGGCGGACGCCGACGAGCTATTCGAGTTCGGACGGACGACGGCGGAAGACGGGACCGGGTTCGGGCTGGCGATCGTCGAGAGGATCGCCGAGGCGCACGGCTGGACCGTCGTTGCGCACAGCGACGGGACTGGAACCCGCTTCGAAATCCGCGGTGTCGACGCCGTTCGAGGGGAGCGAACGGCCGAGTAGCGCGACCCCAGTCGTCGGACCCCGACACACTCGTCAGAGACTGCCGCTCGGATCCGCTCCGCCGGCGCTCTCGAGGCTGCTCGCGGAATTCGTCCGTCCCCAGAAGATGGAAATACCCCGCCCTCGAACGTCCGATCGATGCTGCT
>SDGW01000082.1_pt1 | contig 36880 bp, 36 predicted proteins | sample 2873831 | NCBI WGS metagenome assembly SDGW01 (sample SAMN08132700, study PRJNA421101) | hypersaline lake metagenome | isolation source: celular fraction 0.22 microns magnesium sulfate-rich crust from ephemeral... | place: Spain: Penahueca Lagoon, Toledo | collected 2011-07 | reverse complement strand
ACTACTGCCACTTCAGCCGTGAATCGCTAGATTCAGCAGATACGGCGTCTCTCGATTGATTCTAGCAGTTAAGACCTGAAGCGGCACTAGGTAGCGAGGTGGATTCCCCGCCCACGGTGGGGCGGGGAGAAAGCCGATGTCCGTAGCAACAAAATACTATATGTCCTGAAGTCAGGAACGATGACGCCGAACCGGGAATTCCTCCCGTCCGACTAACCGTCGGCAGAGGCCGAGTTCACTGACACGCTCCGCGCCACCGTGCGCGGGGCAGTTGACCTGACTGGTTGAGCTATTGCATTGCTTTAATCCAACCGGGGACGTAGGTGGGATCGTCCTTGCCACCTTCCCAGCCGTTCTCGCGGAGGTACTCCTCAAGCGGCTGCGGTTCGAATCCGAAGTCCCGTTCGATCCGACGAATGTTCGCTTCGAACGAAGTGTGCCCACCCTCATTGATGAAGTGATCACACATGACGGCGAACTCTTCGCCAAATTCGGCCTCCGCTTCGTCTAGCGGGACGTGATACGGTTCGATGTCCTGTCCTGTCACGTCACTCATCACGTCAGCGACTTCCGAGAGCGTGAGCAGATCGCTCGCAATCGTGTAGGAGGTCCCAACGAACTCGTCTGTGTTTTCGAGGGCAACTGCTGCTGCACGTGCCGTGTCCCGGTACGTAGTATGGTGATGTTCGGTTTCTTCGTCGAGCGGGAATGCGAGCGTTCCGTCGTTCTGGATCCCGTCGAGGAACGGCCCTGTTTCCCAATTTTCCATGAAGTATACTGGTTCGATTGACGTGAACGGAACGCCGGTTTCACGGATGGCTTCGGCGACGATGTGGTGCGACTGGAGGTGTGGAACGTCTGTATCTTCCTGTTGATCTCCAGCGCCACTATAGACGACGTGTTCGAGGTCGTCGCCGTAGTCGGCGATCACAGCTGCAAGGTTCTCACCGAGTTCGATGTGGGTATCGTAGCCGACCGCCCAGAAGTTGATCGTCGCCCAGAGCTTGTCTGCGCGTTCGACGTGCGGATGAAGGGTATCTGGATCGTGCAGATCCCCTTCGACGAGTTCAACACCGAGATCAGCAGTCGCCTGCGCGTGATCGGTGGAAGCGTCTCGGGTGAGGGCGAGAATTTCGTATTCTGTCTCGCGTTCGGTGAGCTGATCGATGACAGCACGACCCTGATTGCCGGTGCCGCCGACAACGAGAATCGTCTCAGTAGACATGAGATCAAACGATAGTTGAAAATATAGTCACTAAAAAATACTTTTACTAGTCGAGTCAGTAGAGCCTGCGAGCGAAACGAATCACTCGGAGAAATATGGTGGTAGTTGGCTGCTGATTCACGAACCGACGAATCGAGTTCGAGAGTAGTGGAACAGTCCGTTAGCTGTCGTCGGGATCGATATTGACGTTCCGACTCAGTACATTGTCAGGGTCGTAAGTCGCCTTGACTGCGGCGAGACGGTCGTAGCTGTCGCCGTAGACCTGCTCCGTCCAATCTTCCCAGTTCCGTTCTTCGACACCGGTGAAGCCACTGTACGCGCCTTTCGCACCTTCGCGGCGGAGTTCGCGCTCGACTTCGGCAGCCCAGTCGAGGGTCGGCTGGTTCTCGAACTCTTCCCAGTTGCCCTCGATAGTGATCATATACCGTTTGTCGTCCCAGGCGAAGGCGGACTCCTCCCCGTGTCCGATGTTACCGCCGAGCGGCCACACACCGATCGCAGACATCGGCGTGGGGGCTTGCTCGGTCCCGTCGATGATGAGCTCGAGGATCTCATCGGTGAGTTCATCGACGAAGACCGAACGGTGGGTGTATTTGCGGCCCCACGGATACATCTGAGTGCCGAGATCGTGGAGCATCTCGTAGGGCATCACGTCACTCATGTCGATTAGCGGCTCCGTCACGTCGCGGAGCGGCTTGATGATTTCCGCGCCCTCCTCGGGATCGCCCGCGTAGCAGCCGAGAATTCCAACGGCATCGGTGCCGGCGAGTTCGTCGGGTATGGGTGGGAGGTTGGGAACGTGGCCGCTGAGGAGAATCGTCGTGAGTTCTTCGGGAGCATCTTCGATGACCTTGCGGTGGGTTTCCATGACCGTTTCGGCAGCATCGTATGGGTAGAAGATCCCGAGGCCCTGTACCATCGGCCCGACTTCGTACAACTCGAATTCGAAGTCGGTGACGACGCCGAAGTTCCCGCCGCCACCGCGGACGGCCCAGAATAGTTCTTCGTTCTGGTCGGGACTGGCCTTGCGGAGTTCGCCGTCGAGGGTCACGATCTCAACGCTGCGAAGTGCATCAATGCTGAGACCGTGTTTGCGGCGGATCCACCCGATGCCGCCGCCAAGTGTGGAGCCAGGGATTCCGACATCGCCGGCACTTCCAGTCGGGGTGGCGAGACCGTGTTTTTGCGTCTCTGCGAGGATGTCCTCGGCACGAGCGCCGGGTCCGACGCGAGCGATCTGTGCCTCGGGATCAACGTGGACACTATCCATGTCTGCGAGATCAATGACGAGACCCTGATTGACGATGGCACTGCCGGCCTGATGATGAGCCCCGCTTCGGATGGAAAGTTCAAGATCGTTGGCGCGGGCGAACTGAACAGCGTGAGCCACGTCAGAGGCACCGCTGACGCGGGCTATGACAGCGGGATACTTGTTGATGAGACCGTTCCACACGGTACGTGCGTCCTCGTATTTCTCGTCGTCGGGGAGGACTAAGTCGCCACGAAGATTGGCGTCGAATTCGTTTATATCCTCTTCGTCAAGTTCAGCAACAGTTCCAAGCGGATGCTTGTGTGCTGACATTCGTTTACAGAAGTGTGAATTAATGCATATAATATAAATCTGATTGCCAATATCCGAATTCGAGTTACAATTTATAGCCAGAGCAGAATAGTTAATCTATAACGATGAAAATTCGGTGGACTGTAAGTTGTATGCAACCCGGTTACTATCGTCACCAAGATAGAACTTATCGGATCTCTTCCATCCGGAAGGGACTACACCTTCAACACCGTCTGGCTGAGGAATGACGATGAACGAGAAGGCTTCGTCACCCACTTCCTGACTGACTAATCGATCCTACCAGCTATCGGAGAAGCATCCGTGCTGCGTTCGCGGTATTTGAGCGTTGTCGGAAAATGAGTTGCTGACTCACATTTTAGCCGTTTATGGAGCCCAGACGAAGGTTCTAACATGCCAGACAGTCATGACGGTGCTCAGGTAGATTGATGGAGTCGAACACTGACGTGGCCGAAGAGTTACAGGTACTCCGTCGACGGTGGGAGGGCATTACGGACATTCGAGCGTGGATCGTCGTCGGGTTCCTTTTCAATAGGACCGATTTTATCGTCAGTGAATCCATCAAGTCGCTTGACGGGCATTGCTCCCGTATGGTGGTCGGCCCGCGATATCGGCGTCGTCTCCACGAGCCGCCGCTGAAGCGGGTGCACGAACCGATTCGGGTACGTGACCGAGAACTGGACGCGTTTCATACGACCGCCATTATCTATTAGTGAATTCATATATCAATCACGCTGATCCGTCGCCCCGTCACGGTGCGGTTCCGTTCCGGAAGCCAGTCTTCTCGAGGCCGTCATCGAACGGGCTCGCGTGCAGTTCGTCGCACGAACCATTCGAACAGCGGCGTGTGTTTCGTTAGTCCGTTTCGCACCCGGCGGAGCAGGGGTGGCTCGAGGAACGTCACCGCAGCCTCGAGTCGGGCCGCTCGCCGGATGCGGTTCGCGTCCGGGCGGCGTCGTCGTTCGAAGCGACGAAACGCCCGGCGAGGCGGTCCCTCGGCGGTCGTCAGCAGTTCCTGTGCGAGGACGCGAGCGTCTTGCAGGGCGAGCGACGCGCCCATGCCGGAGATCGGATGCACCGCGTGTGCGGCGTCGCCGATCAGGACGACACGATCCGTGTGCCAGCTCTCACACGTCACGTCACGAACACGGTCGAAAAACGGCTCGGCGTCTGTTTTATCGAGGAGGGCCGGAAGTTTCCAGCCGATCGTCTCCACCTGCGTCCGGAGCAGGTCGCGAGCCGGTGGGGACGGCGGCGTCTCGAGGCGAGCGGCGAGATTGAACCCGACGCGATCACCAACGCGGGCCACGAATCCCTCGCTTCCGGGACCCCATACGCTGGTCATGTCAGGGCCGATATCGACGTCCTGACGGTGCCACAGCGACCAGATGTACGTGTCGTGCTCTCGCACCCGCCAATCGGTGAAACACTGCTCGCGGACGCTCGAGTGGACGCCGTCTGCCCCGACGACGACATCGAACGTTTCGGTCGAGCCGTCGTCGAACGTGACGGCGACGGCGTCGCTGGTCTCGGTAATGGTGGTTGGCTCGGTGTCCATTCGGAGCCACGACCGCGGAATCCTCTCTCGGAGGGCTGCGTGGAGATCGCCACGGTGGACTGCCAACAGCAGGGTTCGATCCGGCGGGATCGACAGTCGCGCGAGGACGCCGTCTTCGCTCGCGCGAACTGCCACCGTCCGCGGATCGGTCGCCGACTCGCGGACGGCCGAGAGGCAGTCGAGGTCGTTGAGGACGGCTTGGCCGTCCCCCCAGAGGCCGATACCGTAGCCGCCGTCACCCCACTCGGTGCGCTGTTCGACGATCGTCGGCTCTGCGCCAGCGCGAGCGAGGTAGGTGGCGAACGCGAACCCGGCGAGCCCACCGCCGACGATCAAGACGTCACGATCCGCTGTAGACTCGGTTGATAGTGACTGCATCGTGCTGATCCAGAGATGTGTGCATGGCGATGTAGATCGGTCGAGGGGAACGAGATCGGTATCGATCGCCTCATCGGTGTGCGGATACCACCTCGGGAACGGTTCGGAGGAGCGTCTGCAGGTGATCGGCCCCGTCGAGAACCCGTAATTGCGCGGTCGGGAGCTGTGCTACGAGGCGGCGAACGCCGTCGATCGGGACGTTCGTGTCGTCCTCGCCGTGCCAGAAGCACACGTCGGTCTCGAGGTCGTCCAGACGAATCCCCCAGTCCGACGCCGTGTTGCGGAAGTCGGTGACGGAACCGCTCCGATGCCGGGCGAACGCTTCGACGAAATCCGCCTGCACGATCGCCGCGGCGTCGTCCGGGATCGACGCCGCGCCCCCAGCAGCCGTGTACTGGGAGACGACGAGCGACGGCTCAAGCCGAGCGGCGAGCCACGCCTGGCCCCGGAAGAGGCCGCGAAGCACGGGTGGTGTCTGCGTCGCCAAGCCTGCGAGCAGCCGCTGTGTCGCGGGTTGACCCTCGCTGACGTCGGGTGGCACGGCCCCCGAAACGACATCGACGCGGGTGACACGATCCGGTCGCGTCACAGCAGTCGCGAGCGCGTGTGGTCCACCGCCGGAAAAGGCGACGAGACCCGCGCGCTCGACGTTTACGTCGTCGAGGACGGTGCTGACGACCGTGCCGGCGTCACGCAACGAGCGTGACGGCCACGGTGTCGAGTGGCCATAGCCGGGTCGCTCGAACGCGAGCAATCGAATCCCCTGTTCCCGTGCGACCGTCTCGAAGAGCGCCCCCAGTCGGCGGGAGCCGGGTGTCCCGTGGAGAAAGACGACCGGAACGCCATCCGAACAGCCGTACTCGGTATAGGCGAGGTGACGATCCTCGTCCAGCGATGTCGTCGTCAGCTGACGACCGTTTTCGGCTGATCCCTGGTGAGACGGATCGGCGGCCCGCTGTGACATTACCCGTCGCTACTCACCGCTATCGTGAGTGGGTGGTGCCGGATCAGTGCGGGTGTTTATATAACTGCAGTGGCGACCGGGAGCGACGACCCACCGCGTTGCCTGTCGGCCGCAGTCTCAGAGCCGCTCGAGGGCGGCCCGAATACTGTCGCCCGATAACACATACGTGGCGAGCACGTACTGAACGCTACAGATGGCATCCGACTGGCGCGACGCGATCGAAACCCAGCGCGAACAGAAGGACCAGTACTTCGGCGAGCATCCACACTCGCCGCTCTCGCCGGCAGAACGCGAGTCGTTCGACGGCCTCGAGTATTATCCCGTCGACGAGGACTACCGGTTCGAACTCCCCCTCGAGGCGTACGACGACCCCGAGCGGATCACCGTCGGGACGAGCACGGACGGCGAACAGGAGTACCTCGCGTGGGGCGAGTTCCAGTTCACCGTCGACGGCGAGGAGGTAACGCTGCAGGCCTACAAGTCCGAACCCGACGACGACCGGCTGTGGGTGCCCTTCCGCGACGCGACCAGCGGCGAGGAGACCTACGGGGCCGGCCGGTATCTCGACCTCGAGGCCGACAGCCACCGGACGAGCGACGGCGACTGGATCCTCGATTTCAACGAGGCGTACAACCCGACGTGTGCCTACTCGGACCAGTACGAGTGTCCGCTCCCGCCGATTGACAACTGGCTCGAGGTGCCGATCGAGGCCGGCGAGAAAGACTACGGAGACCACTGAACGGACTGGTGCTCGAGCCGGCGTATCAGGACCATCGTGCTGTGTTCGTCTCGCTCGATGCCCGTAGTGACGGGGTGAGCTCACCGTGAGCGACGCTTTGGGCCGGGAGACCACCGCTTACAGTCGTCTCACGACGGCGGCGACCCCGAGATAGCCCAGCAGACAGACGGCGAGGACGGCGGCGATGAGACCCCAGTCGGCCACGTCGAGCGGTACCGTCCCGAAGTACCGAGACAGCGGGGTGTACAGCACCGAGAGGTGCAACAGGATCGAGACCGCGACGGACGCCGTGAGCCAGCCGTTCGACAGCACCGGCGTCTCGCGCAGCCACCGGATGACGTAGAGCCCGACGAGTTCGAGGAAGACGAAGCCGGTGAACACGAGCGTCATCGTCCGCGGGGTGACGGCGGATGCGCCCTCGAGGGTGTAGAACATGAGCACAAGGAGGACGATCGTGGTCACGGCACCCATGCCGCCGATCGTGACGAGCATCTCGCGACCGATGATCCCCTGCTCGCGGTCGCGCGGCGACCGGTCCATCACGTCCTCGCCTTTCGGATCCGAACCGAGCGCCAGCGCCGGCAGTCCGTCGGTCACCAGGTTGATCCACAACAGCTGCACCGCAGGCAGGATGAGGTAGCCGTACAGCGACGCGAGGAAGACGAGCGCCACCTCGGCGACGTTCGCACTGAGGAGGTAGGCGACGAACTTCCAGACGTTGTCGAAGATCGTCCGCCCGCGCTCGATAGCGCGCTCGATCGTCGCGTAGTTGTCGTCGAGCAGAACCATGTCCGAGGCCTGCCTGGCCACGGCCGTCCCGCGGATCCCCATCGCGACGCCGATGTCGGCGTTTTTCAGCGCTGGCGCGTCGTTGACCCCATCGCCGGTCATCGCCACGTTGTGGCCCCGATCCTGCAGCGCCTGCAGGATCCGCACCTTGTGTTCCGGCGACGTGCGCGCGAAGACGTCGACCGCCTCGACGCGCTCGCGCAACCCCTCGTCGTCCATCCGTTCGATCGCTCGGCCCTCGAGCACCTCGGAGCCGATCCCGAGGCTGCCGGCGATGGCACCGGCCGTCCGGACGTTGTCACCGGTCACCATCTTCACGTCGATGCCGGCGCGTTCCGTCGCCGCGATCGCGTCGGCGACCTCCGCTCGCGGCGGGTCGATCATGCCAGCCAGTCCGACGAACGTCAGCCCGTCCGCGAGGTCGTCGGGACCGGCCGGCTCCTCGTGGTAGGCCATCGCCAGCACGCGCAACGCGTCGTCGCCGAACTCGTCAACCGTCGTCTCGATCCGGTCGCGGCGCGCGTCGGTCAGCGCCACCGGCCCGTCGGCGGTCAGAATTCGGTCGCAGTGGTCGACGACCACCTCCGGCGCGCCCTTGACGTAGCCGACGTCGTCGTGGACGGTCCCCATCCACTTCCGATCCGAGGAGAACGGGACCTCGCCCGTTCGAGGGTGCTCCTCACGCAGTTCCTCGAGATCGAGCCCCCGACGGTCGGCCGCCTCGAGCAAGGCCCGTTCGGTCGGATCGCCTTCCTCGAGGGTCGCGTCGTTACAGAGGACGCCGATCTGCAAGAGCAGTTCCTCGCGGTCGGACGCTCGACCGACGGCGGCATCGTCGGCCGTCTCGCCGTTGACGTCGAGGACCACATCGTTGACCCAGAGTCTGCTGACGGTCATCTGGCCCTTCGTGAGCGTGCCAGTCTTGTCCGTACAGACGACGTCGACGGCACCCAGCGCCTCCACTGCCGGGAGTCGACGGACGAGCGCGTTCTCGTCGGACATCCGCCGGACGCCGAGTGCGAGCGCGAGCGTGACCACCGCCGGCAACCCCTCCGGAATGGCGGCGACAGCCAGCGAGACGGCCGTGAGCGCGGCCTGGATCGGATCAGTCCCGCGCAGGAGCAACAGCGGGGCGACCAGCGCAGAGAGAACGAGAACGCCGACCCCGAGCGTGCGACCCAGCCGATCGAGTTCGGCCTGCAGCGGCGTCTCCGTCTCCTCGGTCGTGGCGAGTTCACGGGCGATCGCACCGACCGCCGTCTCCATCCCGGTCTCAGTAACGACGACCACACCTTTGCCGCGGGTGACGCTCGTCCCCTTGTAGACCATACTCGTCCGCTCTGCGATCGGCGTCTCCGACTCGACCGGCGCAGTCGACTTCGAGACCGGGACACTCTCGCCGGTCAGCGCCGCCTCGTCGACCTGAAGGTCGGTCTCCTCGAGCAACCGACCGTCGGCGGGGACGACATCGCCGCCGCGCAAGACGACGATATCCCCGGGGACGATCTCCTGGGCATCGATCTCGACGACCTCGCCGTCTCGGCGAACGGTGGCCGTCGGCGCGGCCAGTTCGCGCAACGACTCGAGGCTCCGCTCGGCCCGGTAATCCTGGACGAAGCCGAAGATTCCGTTCGCAACGACGATGATCCCGATCAGGGCCGCGTCGATCGCGTGGCCCGCCCAGATCGAGAGGAGGGCTGCAACCACCAGCACCCAGATCAGGACGCTGTCGAACTGGGCGGCGAAAATGTCGACCGGCGTCCGCCCGCCACCCTCGACGATATCGTTCGCGCCGTACTCCTCGCGTCGCCGGCGCACCTCGTCGCTCGACAGTCCGCTGGGATTCGACTCGAGATCCTCGAGAACGCGCGACCACGGCTGCTCGTGTGGCTGCTCGCCCATCGCCTCGGTCTTTCAGCGCGATCCCTATAGGCGTACCCCGGTCGGGGGAGACGACAGCGTCGCTACCCGGCGTGGCTCTCCCGAAGCCGGAACCGGTCTACTCGACGACCTCCCTGTGAATTTCGTTGAGGGTTTCTTCGAGCGCCTGCTGGCGCTGCTCGAGGGTAGCAACCCGTTCGCGAAGAATGCGATTCGATTCGGACGGGTCGGTACTCGTCGAGGGAGATGACTGCCGTACTGGTTCCAACGGTATCGAGGTCGGATACTGTGTTTCTTCCTCGTGGGCGTCCGATTGTGAGTCCGTCGTGACCGTTTGCTGCCACGCGTCGAGCCAGAGCTCGTAGGCGTGTGAGTAGTGTTCCAGCGCGTTGGCGCTCTCTTTCAATCCGTCGAGGGCCGCCTCTTGTGCGTCGAGATACGTGTTGCTAGCTTCCCAATACTGTTCGAAGGCAGTCGTGAAGGCACCCCATCCCATAGCGGGTACGTCGTGAGAGTCCGTCATGCGGATTTGACGACCACGACCTCGGTATAATAGTTGTGTGCATGACGGTTACAGTACATGTCGCTACTATTTGAACGAGTTCGGCCGCCTCAAACACGGAATAGTTACGAAAACGATGTGACTGTTCATTATTACTTCTGGATGAGAAGCAGTTGGGTAGTCGGGACCGGTACCCGATCGGGTCACCGGGTGCTGCCGTCAGACGGCCGGCGACTCGGTCGTGGTGTGAGGAGCCACCGAACGTCACTGCACCCGATCGCACGAGGGGAGCGCGGGTCGGAGCGAGCGCCGTGAGCGAGAACCGCGGACTGTGCAATCGACGTGTTGAATCGCCTCATACGGTCTACTGTCAGTCAGTGCCGATGCAACCGCAGAGCGGTCACGGTTGCACCGGTAACTCGTTACAGCAAACCGTATCAGTCGCTACTATAGCGGTGCTCGACTCCGATTAGTCACCGGCGAGCGATTCCTGGCTGGCGGCACAGTTGTTCGGGCCGAGCTCGAGTTCGAATGCTTCGTCGTCGTCGGCTTCCTGCTGGCCGAGGTTCGTCGGAATGATGTCCTCGTAGTTGGCCGGCCGTGGCGGCATGTCCGAGAGGATGAGTTCGACGAAGTCGTCTTCGTCCATCGTCAGCGCATCCATCTCCTCTTTGAGCTGGCCGATCGGTGCGGTGTAGGTGCCGTCGGCGGCGGGCTCGGCGGCGTCGCTGAAGTGTGCACCACCGATAAGGGTGTCGTCGGGCAGCGTCAGCACGCGCTCCTGTAGCGACTCATAGAGCTGGGCTGCGGCCTCGGGTGCGCCATCGTCACCTTCCTCGAGGTCGGGACGGGCGACGCTCTCGATGAACAGGCCGTCACCGGTTGCCAGCAGCGAGTCGTCGATCAGGTACGAGGTCATCCCGGAGGTGTGCCCGGGCGTGTAAACCGTCTCGATCGTCGCGTCGCCGACTTCGAACTCGTCGCCGTCCTCGGCCAGGGCGACGTCGTCGGCGTAGGTAACTCCACGCTGGACCGAGGCCTCGGGGATGACGCCCTCGACGCCGACGGCATCGAGGGCACGCACGCCGGAGATGTGGTCGGCGTGGATGTGCGTGTCGATCGCGTACTTCAGGTCGACGCCGAGTTCGTCAGCGTCCTCGAGGTAGCGATCGGTGAACGCGCGTAGCGGGTCGACGATCGCCGCCTCGCCGCCGTCGACGACGAGGTAGCCCAGACAGCCCGAGGAAGGACGCTGGTACTGGTAGAGCGTGCCCGCGCCGTCGTACTCCGAGACCTCGACACGCTCGTAGATGCGCGCCCAGCCGTTCATCCCGTCCTCGAGCTGGTTCGCATCGTAGCCACGGTCTTTGAGCGTAGCCGCGACGAACTCGCTCGAGCCACCCTTCGCACAGAGGACCGTCACTTCACGGCCGTCGGGAATCTGTGCAAGAACGTCCTCGTCGATCTCGTCCTCGAGGAACTCGAAGTAGGGGATGTTGATCGACTCGACGCTGTCGCCATCGATGTGCCACTCCTCGTACTCCGATTCCGCGCGCACGTCGAGGAGCGTCACGTCCTCGCCCGCATCGATGCTCGCTTTGAGTTCGCTGGGGGTGATCGATTCGACCTCGACGTCTGGGGTTGGGAAGTCCATGTCGTCCATTGTGTACACCAACGAGTACCGGCCCGTTCCACATAAAGCTTTGCATAGTCGTTCTACTATTGCACAATACCGCACCGCCAAATAATGGGTCAATGGGTATACTGGCCCGTATACACTGTATATCGCGCGCATGGGTTGGGCAGTTGTTTGCGTACTCTGCAAGAATCGATGGCCTTTTGAATCCGTAGCTAATATTGTGCAATAGCTCCAAGAGAGCACACAAAGACATGAGTTCGGAATACCAGATCGCGGAGACGCTCGACGTGAAAGGTGCATCGTGTCCCATGCCGGTTGTCCAGACGAAGTCTGCCATCGACGACCTCGCCGACGGCGAGATCCTCGAGGTAGTCGCGACGGATTCGGGGAGCATGAGCGACCTCGACGGCTGGGCGACTGGCACGGACGGTGTTGAGCTGCTCGAGCAAGTCGAGGACGGCGATATCTACAAACACTACGTCAAGAAGACGGCCTAAGCGGCGCGACGGGCATCGACGCTGTTGACGTCGGACAGTGCCGCGTGCGCTTGCCCGAGACGGACATCCGTCTCGAAGGCGACGTTTGATGGGGCTCGGCACAGAACCCCGAAATGATGACCGCCGACGATCGGTACAAGCTGTTCGGTGTCTACGTCTCTCAGGACGTGTTCGACGCGCTCGCCGACTACCTGTACGAGGCGGCCGGCGTCGTCGACTACGGGAGCTACTTCGACCCGTCGGAGTCGACGATCCCCGTGGGTGATCCGGGTGCGGACGCGACCGACAGGCTCGTCTCTGATCTCGTCACCGAGTTCGCCAACCTCTACGACGAGGCAGCCTTTGAGACCGCTCGCGAGGTCGATTCCGATGCGTTCGACCTCGTATATCTCGCTGCCGAGCCACAGACAGTCGCGAACGCCCGCGAACGCTTTCAGGCGGCGGCAACGATTCAAGATGTGGATCTGCGGACGATCCATACCGCGATCCTGTCGACGTACCTCTCGCAGGCGACCACGCGTGAGATCGACGACTGATGCAGTCTGCTGTCACGAGTTACCGGTGGGACCGCAGTGTGGGTCGCGGCCGGCCGGCACTGACTGACAGGAGTCCGTATGAGACTGTCTACCGGACGTCGTCATCGGGCCGGCGGTCGTCGCGCTGACCGTCGTCGGCATCACGGGCGGTATCCTCGGTGCGTCGATCGGCGGCCCGCCCCGCTTCGGATCTATCTGAGACGACGCTGGTGACCGTCGCAATCCTCTTTCACAACGTCAACGAGTCCGTCAAAGACTGGCTCCGGACGGTGCGACACGGTTGGCCGTCGGAATAGTCCATCACCGCCTGACCCAGCGGACGGAGCCGCATGCGCGTATAGATAGACGTGAGACGTGTGGCATCGAACTCCGATCAGTGGAGGCAAACGCTTCCTGGGTGAACAAGCGCGGGACCGCAGGTCGCACACCAGGCGACGAGCGACCACTCCGATCTCACTCCCGCGTATTGCTGAGGTTCTGCATCTCTCCCGCACAGTACGCACAGGCGGCTTGATGACGTGCTTTCGTTCTCGCTCCGCAGACCATACATTCGTACAGGTTTTTCCGTTTAGAGGTGGTTGATTTCACGCTTACCACGACAAAACTACCATACACAACCAGATAAAAGCTCCGTCAGTCGTCCTGTCAGATCTCCCCGGCCGCTACTAGCTGAGAGTCCTGTACTCGAGCGCACAGCTGGTCGCTACGCCGTTGCAGACCAGATTACGGTGAGCCATGGTCTGGAGAGGTGCGTGCGACCGGAAGAGAGGGCGGTCGATCAGGTTAGAACGTTGATAGCTGCGAGGGATTATGCTACTGGTCGTGGGACCGACGAGTGAGTTACCCATGCCCGTCCAGAATCTCGCCCGGAGCGACATTGTCACCGCCGCGCCCGACGAATCGATTCAGGAACTCGCAGCGACGATGCAAGACGAGGGCGTCGGCTGTGTCGTGATTGTCGACGACGACGCGCCGATCGGAATCGTGACCGACCGCGATCTGGTGATGCAAGTCCTCGCGTCCGGAACAGATCCGAGCAAGGTCGTTGCCGAAGACGTGATGTCGAAGGACCTGTGTACGGTCGAAGATCGTGCGGGCTTCTACCACGCCACTGAACTGATGAGCGAACACGGCGTTCGACGGCTTCCCGTGACGGACTCGGACGGCACCCTGACGGGCATCATCACGATCGACGATCTCAACGAACTCCTCGCGGACGAACAACAGGAGCTCGCGGGCGTCATCCGGCAACAGCGACCACCATACTGAGTGTACAGCGGGGCCAGTTGACCGATCCACCAGCCCAACGACTCCTGTATGTCGACACGTCGACAGCGATATGGTCACCCTCGTGGTTGGTTTTGACATGGCATTGTAACCGACATACTCAAAGGGTTGTGTCGCCTGTAATGTAACACAATGATGCTGCCAACGCACGTGCTCATCGGGCTGGCGCTTGCACTCCCCGTCGCGGTCGCCGTCCCCGAGCACGCCGACATCGCGCTCACTGCAGGGTTGCTCGGTGGCCTCATTCCGGATCTGGATATGTACATCGGCCACCGAAAGACGCTGCACTATCCGGTCTACTACTCGGCACTCGCCGCCGTGGCAGCACCGGTCGCCGCGCTCGTCCCGACGACGGCGACGATCGCCGTAGCGATAGGGCTCCTCGGCGCGGCAGCCCACAGCGTGATGGACGTCTTCGGCGGCGGCCTCGAGCTTCGGCCGTGGGAAGCGACCTCGAGCCGGGCCGTCTACAACCATTACCACGACCGCTGGCTCGCGCCGCGACGGTGGATCCGGTACGACGGTGCACCTGAGGATCTGGTCCTCTCGATCGCTGTCGCTGGCCCGCTGCTGTTCGCGCTCGATGGCACTCTCCGCATGGTCGTCGGCGCGGCCGTGCTGGTCGCGGTCGTCTATACCGCCGTGCGACGGCTGCTCCCGGCGATCGCCGAAGTGCTGATCGCGGGCTATCTGCTGCAGACGATTCCGGACCACATGCTGGCGCGGCTACCCGCTCGGTATATCCCCGACCACATCGATTGATCGCCGGCGGCATCGATCGAACGATGCACGGACGCGGTTTCTGTCGGAAGTCTTATCATATCTGGCTGTACTCTATGAGCAAACACATGCAAACGTCGGTAGCGACAGAGGCCGAACGTGGGATTCGATATTCGCTTCTCGCCGTGGTCGTCGTCGGGTACCGGCGGCGGGATCCAGGAGCGATCGTCAACGCACTCATCGCGCTCGTGGCGACGTACCTCCCTGGCCACCTCGAGCGCCGATACGACGTGACCTTCCGGCCGTGGCAACGCGTGTATCTCAACAGCGCGATGCTCACCCACGCCATCGGTATGCTCGGCCCCTACGACGACGTCTGGTGGTGGGATCATATGACACACACCCACTCGGCGACGCTGCTCGGCGGCCTCACCTTCGCCGCGGCCCGTCGAAACGATCGGGAACCTCACACTCGAGTCATCGGCGTCGTCACCTGCGCCGGCGTCCTGTGGGAGATCGGCGAGTACGTCATCCACGCGACGGCGAACCACCTCGGTTGGGAACCGCTTCTCGTGTCCTACGGAAAAGTCGACACGGCCCTCGATCTCGTGTTCGACCTCGTCGGCGCAGTGCTGGTAGTCCTCCTCGGTGACGCCTTCCTCGAGAACCTGACGGAGACCGACGGATAGCATGTACGCCCTGCAGCGGCGTGATGTCTATATCTCCCGCACATACGAGTACGAGTCCGGGAGCGCTTCGGCGTCCTCACGGAGCAAGGCGACGACGAGACAGTCGGCGTACTCCTCGAGATACGCGACGAGAGCGGCGATCCGATCCGCGTCGATCGCCTCGAGCGAATCCAGCAGCATGAACGGAACGACGTCGTAGACGTCGTGAACCAGATAGCCGGCGAGTGCGACGATCAGACCCGTAACCTCGCGTTCGCTCTCCGAGAGGTGATCGATCGTGTCCTCGTAGCTCGTCCCGTCTGCGGTCGAGCGGACGATGTGTAGATCGAACGTCGTTTTCGTGACCGTCCGACGACCCTCACGAACGGTCTTCTCGCGGCGGTCGATCCAGATGCGATCGAGATTCTCGTACTCGAGCAACGAGAGAATCGAGTCCATGTGCTCGTTGAACGCGTCGACGGCGGTTTCCTCGAGTCGGTCGACGCGGGTCCGACACTCGGTGAGTGCTGCGTCGACGGTCTCGCGCCGATCCTCGAGGTCGCTTCGGTCTGCGAGTGTGGTCTCGATCTCGTCGATTCGAGCCTGCAGGTCGTCGCGTTCGGCCTCGAGATTCTCACGTTCGAGTTCGAGGCGATTCAGTTCGCGGTGGGTCTCGATGACGTCGCCATACTCCGCGTTCTCGAACGTGTCGGCGTCCGATTCGAGGTCATCGACGCGAGCGCGCTGCTCGTCGCGTTCGGCCTCGAGTTCCTCGATGCGGTGCTGTCGGCGCTCGAGATCGTCCTCGATCGTGGAGAGTCGCGTTTCGAGCTCGCCCCGTTTTTGCGATCGCTCGCGAAGCGCTTTCTGGCGGCTCGCAAGGTCGTCGATCTGCGCCTGCAACTCGTTCCGTTCCTCGAGTTTTTGTTGGCGGAGCGATCGAAGCCGCTCGAGTGTCGACTCGATCCGGCCGCGATCGACGTGTGAGCCACACGTCCAGCAGACGACGTCGTCGGCGAGGAGTTGCTCGGTGATGTCGCCGTCGGTCTCGGTCTCCGAGTCGGCTGATTCCTCGAGTTCGATCTCGAAGCCGTCGTCCCCGAGTCGATCCTCGTTGAATCTGATCACACTCTGGAGTTCGCTGACGGTCGTATCGAGCGACCGTTTCCGAGCGCGAAGCTCCTGAATCCGTCCCTCGAGTCGATCCGGGGACGTCTGCTCGTCGTCGAGGGCAGCCAGTTCCGCCTGCAGATCGTCGCGTTCGGCCTCGAGTTCGGCGTAACTCTCCCGTTCGGTCTCGAGATCGTACTCGATGGACTCGAGTTCGGTTCGCGCCGCCTGCAAGTCGGCAAACGCCGACTCGATCGCGTCTTTCCGGGCGTGACTCGCCTCGATGTCGAGTTCGAACTCGTCGAGGTCGGTTTCGAGATCGGTGATTTGGTCAGTTATCGACTCGATCTCATCGTCGAGGGCGGTTCGCTCGTCTTCGAGCCCGGGGAGTTCGGTCTCGAGCTGTGCGAGGTGCTCGAGCCGGTCGTCGAGGTCGCGTTTTTTGGCCTCGAGGGATTCGATTTCGGCCTCGATCTCGTCCGTATCGATCGGGCGCATGATGAGTTCGCGCAGGTCGTCGCCGTTTCTGACGGCGCGGCGCGCTTCGTTGGACTCGAGTTGGAAGGCGAAGAGATCAGCCAGTTCGGGGTCGTCGAGGTAGGGATCGCCGTCGAAAACGACCTCGCCGTTTCGTCGCTCGAGCATGCGCGTATACTGCTGGCCGTCGAGCGTCAGTTCGACGTGACCGGCGTCTGCGTCACCTTTCAGAGAGGTGTGAGGGCTCCCCAGCGCCGCCATGATCGTCTGGAGAAACGACGTTCGGTTCGTCGCGTTCCGACCGGTCAACACGTTCACGCCGGGTGTGAGTGTGACCTCGGTACTATCGATACCGCCGATATTCTCCGCCAGAACGGTAATCGAGGAGGTGACTGACGCTGGAGATGACACGAGGGGTGGTTCTCGCCAACGAATATAAATGTTGTTTGGTTACAGTTGTCCATCGGCGTCACAGTCACAGCCACCCCGCTCGAGGAGTGTGGCGATCGGATAATCTGCCCCACAGTTGCCACAGATCGTCCGGACATCGACGAACACCTCGTAGTCTCGGTCTGTGATCTCCGCTGCCTTCCCTAACTCCTCGAGGGTGGATTCAGTGACGACTTGCGTTCGGCCAGCGAGTCGTTGGATCGTTTCCGTCTTTCGCTCGAGCCGGTTTTCTGTGTCCGTCTCGGGGAGTGATGCATCGCGAACGTTCGTCAAGTACGTATAGATCGTTTGGTGAGTGACGAAATCCGACCTGACAGCATCGACGTCGACGCCCGTTCGTTCCAGTTCGCGGCGTTTTCTGACCGCGTCGGATCGAGACACGTCGTCATCGGTCAGCGTCCGATAGAGGGGGTCGATGTCGGAATCGAGCACCGACCCACTGGCGTCGCGGACGGCTGCCCGAAGGACCGCCCGGTTGAACTCATCGGCGAGATCACGCAGGCTCGTTCGCTCCGTCCCGTCGCCGACCCACGCTGCTTCGAGACGGGCACCCCACGACTCGAGGTCGTACTCGTCTATCACGCGCTCGACTTTGGTTCGGCGGCGACTCGAGCCGTCAGTCATACCGAATGACAGTGATGCCCACCGTACAAATGTTGTGATTGGGTGCCCGTCGCAGACGTTCCGAGTCGGCGAGGCCGAACGAACGGTCGCCGGCCGACGGACCGATCTACCGGTAGGCCACGCGACAACCGCCGGTCCAGTCACAGAGAGTTACCGACGCTATCGGTATATATACTGACGTATGTTTTCGATTAGCGGAAAATTAGACTACAACCGTACACTTTTGTCGGTGCAGTGGCGACACACGGACATACCAATGGACGACGACGCGCTCGAGTACCATGAGAGCGACCCGCCGGGCAAGATCGAAATCGCGACGACGAAGCCGACGAACACGCAGCGTGACCTCTCGCTCGCGTACTCGCCGGGCGTCGCTGCCCCGTGTCTCGAGATCGACGACGATGAGACCGCCGCCTACCAGTACACGACGAAAGGGAACCTCGTCGGTGTCATCTCGAACGGCTCGGCCGTCCTCGGCCTCGGCGATATCGGCGCACAGGCGTCGAAACCCGTCATGGAAGGCAAAGGGGTTCTGTTCAAACGCTTCGCGGACATCGATGTCTTCGACATCGAACTTGCCCACGACGACACCGACGCGTTCGTCGAGTCGGTCGCCGCGATGGAGCCGACCTTCGGCGGCATCAATCTCGAGGACATCGCAGCACCCGAGTGTTTCGCCATCGAGGAACGACTCCGCGAGCGCCTGTCGATCCCCGTCTTCCACGACGACCAGCACGGCACCGCCATCATCAGCGGGGCTGCGCTGCTCAACGCCGTCGAGATTACGGGGAAAGACCTCGCCGACCTCGAGGTGACGTTCGCGGGCGCGGGTGCAGCCGCGGTCGCGACGGCCCGGTTCTACGTCTCGCTGGGCGTCCGTCGGGAGAACATCACGATGTGCGACATCGACGGAATCTTGACGACCGACCGAGCCGAAGCTGGCGATCTCAACCCGTACAACCGAGCGTTCGCACAGGACCGCCCCGATGGAGAGCTGGCGGACGCGATGGTCGACGCGGACGCGTTCGTCGGCCTCTCGGCCGGCGGCATCGTCAGCCAGGAGATGGTCCGCTCGATGGCCGACGATCCGATCATCTTTGCGATGGCCAACCCCGATCCCGAAATCGGCTACGAGGCGGCCAAAGCAGCCCGCGATGACACCGTCATCATGGCCACCGGGCGCTCTGACTACCCCAATCAGGTCAACAACGTGCTGGGCTTCCCGTTCATCTTCCGCGGCGCGCTCGATGTCCGCGCGACCGAGATCAACGAGGCGATGAAGGTCGCAGCGGCGAGGGCGCTTGCCGACCTCGCAAAACAGGACGTGCCCGATGCAGTCATCAAAGCCTACGGCGATCAGCCGCTGCAGTTCGGTCCCGACTACATCATCCCGAAGCCGCTCGATGCGCGCGTCCTCTTCGAAGTCGCTCCTGCGGTCGCCCGTGCGGCGATCGAGTCAGGCGCGGCCCGCGTTGAACTCGACATCGACCGGTACGTCGAACGGCTCGAGGCCCGACTGGGGAAATCCCGCGAGATGATGCGCGTCGTGCTCAACAAAGCCACGTCCGAGCCGAAACGGATCGCGCTGGCGGAGGGGACCAATGAGACGATCATCCGTGCAGCCTCGCAGATGGTCGACCGCGGAATCGCAACGCCAGTTCTGATCGGTGACGAGAGCGAAATCCGCGAGACGGTCGCGAGCCTCAACCTCGAGTTCGAGCCCGACGTGGTCGACCCGACGAGCGGTGAGTACGCGGCCTACGCCGACCATCTCTACGAGCGCCGGAAACGAAGCGGTATCACCCACCGCGAGGCAACGTCGCTGATCCGCGACGAGACCAACTACTTCGGGAGCGTCATGGTCGACCGCGGCGACGCTGACGCGATGTTGACGGGGCTGACGAACCACTACCCGTCGGCGCTGCGTCCGCCGCTGCAGGTAATCGGCACGGCCGCCGACGCCGACTATGCCGCGGGCGTCTACATGCTGACGTTCAAGAATCGCGTCGTCTTCGTCGCCGACGCGACGGTCAATCAGGCCCCTAACGCGGACGTCCTCGAGGAAGTCACCCGCCACACGGCCGAGCTGGCTCGGCGGTTCGACGTCGAGCCACGTGCAGCGTTGCTCTCGTACTCCGATTTCGGCAGCGTCGACAACGAGGGCACCCGCAAACCCCGCGAGGCGGCCCGACGACTCCGCGAGGACCCCACAATCGACTTCCCCGTCGATGGCGAAATGCAGGCCGATACCGCCGTCCTCGAGGAGATGCTAACCGGAACCTACGAGTTCAGCGACTTGGACAAGCCCGCGAACGTGCTGGTCTTCCCGAACCTCGAGGCCGGCAACATCGGCTACAAACTGCTCCAGCGCCTCGGTGGGGCCGAAGCAATCGGCCCGATGCTCGTTGGCATGGACAAGCCGGTTCACGTCCTCCAGCGTGGCGACGAGGTCAAAGACATCGTGAACCTCGCGGCCGTCGCAACGGTCGACGCCCAGAGCGACGACTCCTGACCGGCGAACACGATTCGCCAGAGTGCAACTCATACGGTCTGCTGCGCTGTTTCCGGTGGGGCCGCGACCCGACCTGCAGTCCCACCGGTACTGACTGACAGTAGTCCGTATCATTCGCTTATCAGTCGTCAGCGGCCACTGACGACCAAATCTGATACAAAGGGTTCCCAACACATCGTCCCAGAGCGGCGTCGCGCAGTCGATTCATACTGCCGTTCGTCCGGTAGTATCAGGAGGCGGTAGTCAATTACAGTGATATGGATGTAATCCAAAACGGAACAGTCGAACAGCGTTCGGTTGGCGTCCCCGACAGTCGTGCTGATGACGGCCACCGGAGTACACCGCACTGTGGGCAGTCGCGGTTACGGAGGCTCAATAGCTATCGATTCTACATAATAGATGAAATACTGATAGATAGTGGTCTGATCACCGGCGATCATCTGTCAGGTCCAATAGTACAGTAATCATATTGTGAGGGAACTCAAACCGCTATGTGGGGCGTTTTCAGAATGGATTTTCTTTTTCACCACATGTATCTTACTGCGTGGTTGCAGAACAGTCGTGGTTTATTTTTCCGCACAATCAGACTCGGTTCTAAATAGATATTGGCTGCTTATGCGCCACCTCCGAACCCAATTCGCCACAATACATTGGATAACATAGTCGAAATCGAATATAGCCACCACGCTCGTGGTATTTCAACTTATTTATCATAATTTGTATTTGTATTCCGTTAAGTTTTGGAGTGTGTAAGAATACTTTTATTTCAGGGTGAGCAATAGACGGTTCGTCTCGAGGACTCGAAGCGATCGTGACACAGGAGCCGACGACACGCTCGAGCCACGGCTGTGGGTGGGCAGCAGAATCGCGAGAGACTGCCGTTCATGACGTCGTCGGTGGAAAGATGCGAGGAACGGACACCCGATTGTAGAATCACTGCCGGATTCCAGAACCGTCACTCTGCCAGTTGTAGGCTGGGGCTCTCCAGGTCGTGTATCGGAAACCCAGGCGGAGCGGGGGAACCGCCCTGGGCGTGAGAGACATGAGCGTACTCGAAGCGGAGGCGAGTCCACGTCCGAGCGATCCGGGCACGAACGCACGCAATCGGCTGGTAGCGCGTCGCTTGGGCCGAGCGTGTACCCGGCGGGGGTTGCAACCCCGCACGTCTGTCGATGCACGGTTCACCAATAGTTATGCAGCCGCTTGGCACAGCGTAGTGACACCAAACCACACGCAGGTAGCGTATAACGCCGTGTAGCTCCCTGCTACTTCCCGACGGCCCGTCTGCGACCTGGGTCGCTCGAGTCGGTGAGCAGTTACGAACCCATCCTGAACGACGAGTGACCAGCGGTTGCTTGCTTGCGACGCCTCCAGAAGGATAATGCTACGGTCCGTTCGCATCGTATGCGCAACGGGAGTCGACAACGGCAACTTCGACTCGGCATCGTGGGACTCGGATACATTGGAACGACCGTTGGCGGGCAGTTTCACCGCCACCCAGACGCAACCGTCAGCGCGATCTGTGACATCGAGGCGGCCGTTCGCGACGAGGTCGGTCTCGAGTTCGACGTTCCCGAAGACAGGCAGTATGCGTCGTACGAGCGGATGCTCACGGATGCGCCGCTCGACGCAGTGCTCGTCGGAACGCCGCACACGCTCCACTACGAGCAAGTCCGTGCCGCACTGGAGCAGGGCTGTCACGTCTACTGTGACAAACCGCTGACCACCGACCTCGAGCGGGCTCGTGAGCTCGTCGAGGTCGTCGAACGAAGCGATCGGGTCGTAATGGTCGGCTATCAGCGCCACCTGCAAACGGCATTTCGAACGGCCCGCAGACGGTTCGCCGATCGCAATCCGCAGTGGCTGACTGCCTCGATCACGCAGGGATGGATCGAGGAATCGCGGGACACCTGGCGACTCACTCCTGACCTGTCCGGTGGTGGATTCCTCTACGATACCGGTAGTCACGTGCTAGACGGCGTCCTCTGGACGACCGGTCTCGAGCCGGCGTCGGTCGCCGCAAGTATGGATTTTCATGACGACGAGCAGCGAATCGACCGGCGTGCACACCTCGACGTACGCTTCGAGAGCGGCGCGACCGGCTCGTTCGCGTTCCACGGCGACGCGCCGTCGGTTCGCGAGCACGTTCACGTCTGGGACGGCGAGGGAGCAGTCTATCTCGAGGGAACCCAGTGGGGCTCTCGGGAAGTCGTCGAAATCGACGCCGACGCCGGGGAGTACGTCCCCTATGTCGATCCTCGCCGCGAGCAGTCCCGGGCGGACGCGTTCCTCGAGAGCGTCACGAACGGGGTCGAGCCGCCGGCGACGGTTCGGGATGCACTCCGGGTGATCGCACTAACCGAAGCGGCATACGAGGCGGCGCGAACGGGCGATCGGATCTCCGTCGAACGGTGACGGTTGCTTGAAGCCGGAGACTGTGCAGAGATTTCATACTGCCGTACAGAACGACGTGAAGCCGGTCGCGAATTCGCGACCGGCTTCGTATTGACTGCTGTCCAGTAGTGTCAGTCCTGCTGGGTATCGATCGACTGGCCACTGTCGAGGAACGTTGCGCCGGCTAATCGAGCGTATAATGATCTAGTTTCGTCCCGAAAAATGGTTTTAGAGACCGTAATCAGTATCTGAACTGTCAGTGTAAAATCCAGCTCCGTCTTGCGGTTATGGTAGTATTACCTGCGTTCGTTTCGGTTCGGACGGCCCCCTGTACCGGACGGCCCTGTCCGAATCTCCATCGGCAACCACAACTCAGGTAAGAATCCTATAGTCTTTGACCCCTTTCGGTTACAAGCCGGATAACTACAACCGGTGGTGGCCATCGAACGGATATGATCACCTGCACTAACTGCGAGACCGCCCAGTTTCTGCAGATCACTCAGAGTCGCGTCTACTTCGAGGACGGCGAGATGATCAACGAGATCTCCGAGACCTACGAGTGTACCCTCTGTGGTGCAACCGGCCGGTACGTCTACGACGAGGACAGCGACGAGGAGACCGTCACCGGCGACGTCGAACACACGACGGAACGGCCGAAGTACGCCTGACTGGTGGCCCCCGTTCGGGGGCAGAGAAACGACACCTCAACGAACTGATTCGGCCGGTCACGAATGCAGTGGCAGGTCTCGCCTCACGCCCGTTTCCGTTCGTCTCGAGTTGCGTGTTACTTCGTCGCGTCATCCCTCTCGTCGGCACCCTTGTGCGAGGTACCGACACCGAGTTCGTCGAACGTGGGACGGTCCTGATCCGGTTTGGATCGGGCGTACTGGCGGCGGCTGACGGCCGCGTTCCGGCGACTGGCATCCCACTCCTCGAAGAGGCCGTATTCGGTCATCGTCTCCATGCCGGCGATCGCCGCTGTGAGTTTGATTCCAACCAGCGGAATCTCCGCGACGGAGACGATCACGTCCGCGCGGAGGACTGCACCATCTCTGAGTAGAACGTCGAGTACGTCGACGAACGCCTCGTCGTCCTTTCGCGGTCTCATGGCTGTGAGTTCGGACGGTCAGTGGCGGTTGCGGCTCCATCATCGTCACCGCCCAGTTCCGGCGCGAACGTGTACGGCGGCCACGGCCCTGTGAACCTGACCTCGAGACCGTCGTTTGCGGCCACGTCGTCGAGGATCGAGCCGATCGCGTCCTCGTCGTCTTCGTGGGCCAACAGCGTGAGCCGACAGAGGGTTTCATCGCCATTCGAGCCCGAATCGTCGTTGGCGACATCGTCAGCCAGTGACGCGCTCGGCGAGCGCTCGAGGGCGTGGACTTCCCGCGCCTCGGCAGCCAGTCGCTCCTCGAGGTCGGCGGTAAGCGATTCCCGTCGCGCGGCTCGGAGTTCCGCTACCCGCTGGTCGAACTGCTTCTCGAGCAAGAACGCCGTCCCCTCCTCGGAGTCGCCGATCCGGTCGTCGAGTTCCTGCAGTCGCTCGTCGCGTTCGACCAGCGCCTCGTCGTCGATGAGATCGACTTCGACGACCTCGACGCGATACTCCCAGTGGCCGGCTAGCTCGGCGAGTGCACGCTCGAGTGTCGCGGACTCCTCGCGGAGCCACTCGCGGACGGCGGCGTCGCCGCCCCGGAGGATCGTGTCGAACTGGAACGGAATCGGCGTTCCGAAGGCCTGCCCCGCCTCGTCGACGACCGTCTGGTGGCGAACCAGCCAGCGGCGGATCTGTGCGAGATTCGCCGAATCGTAGATGCCGTCACAGGCGTGGACGACTGCTCCGATGCCGTCCGCGACGATGATCGAGACGGGTTCACTGTCGACGCCGGTCGTCTCGAGGGTGGCGTCTGCGTCAGCTTGAACGAGACAGTACAGGTAACGCCCCGCCTCGATATCCGGCAGTTCGGCGTGCTCGCCGGCCGGCCCGTCCTCGAGCGCCTCGAGTCGCTCGTCGGAGCCGAGACCGTCAGCGCGATCGCGGCTCACTCGCTGTCACCTCCGAACACGGAGTAGCCGGGTTGCTGGACGGTCCTCGGCTCGCCGTGGAGCTGTTCGATCGCGTCGGTGACCAGCCCGTCCAGATCGCCCCGGAGGTCGTCGACGCCGTCGTCGATCCCCTCGTCCGCTTTGAGCCGGTCGATCTCGGCTTCGATCGTCGCGAGCTGGCCCCCGAGCCGTTCGATCTCCTCGTCCGAGAGGTTCCCCGACTCCATCCGGCGGATCGCCTCGCGCTCGAGCGCGTCGATCAGGATCTCGACGACGGTGACGACCAGGGTCATCAGCCCGTCCCGGGCGTCCTCACCGTCGCCGACGTCGATCGCCGTCACGTGTCGTCCCCCTGCGATTCCGCCTCCGGTGTGGCCGTCGATTCCGCGTCGGTCGATCCTTCCTCGCCGTCGTCACTCGCGTCGCGTTCGGCGGTTCGATCGTCGCCGTCCGTCTCCGCTTCGTCCGCGGTGACGTTGACGCCTCGCGTCGGGTCGATCACCGGATTCGGCCGGTCCATCTCGGCGAGTTCGGGATCACCGGCCGCCTCGGCGACGCGGCGCATGTCCGTCCCTTCGGGGAACTCGAGGCCGTACTTCGCGGCGGTCTCGAAGGAGGCGATCGCGGCCCGGACCTGGACGCCGAGCAGCTGGGTGTCGCCGATCGAGACCGCGATGTCGGCGTTGATGACGATGCCCTTGTCCAGCAGCATCTCGACGACCTCGGCGAGGTCGGCCTTCTGGCGGCTGGGCTGGAAGTCATCGACCATCGCGATCACCGCCGGTGAGCCGGGGCCGCAGGTTGGTCGGACGCCCCGCACAGCCGTTCAGTCGCCGCATTGGTGGGTCATTCATGGTTGTCTCTCCGTCGTCGTTCCCGCTCGAGTTCGAACCGACGGCCGTATATCCGGTTCCGGGTGGGTGCCGTCGAGAGCTTGACGTCCCGCGGGACCGTCGAATAGCGAGCCCCGCCGCCGAGGTCCCGCCGATCGACTGGGATCGTCGACGCCGCCGTCGGGTTCCGCGAGTTCGTCCGCGTATCCTGGCGACGCATCTGCTCGCGGTTGAACTCGTGGAGTCGTTCGAACCGCTCGTGCGCCTCGAGCAGCGCCGCCCGGAAGGCGTCGATGCCTTCGATTGCCTGCCGCTGGATGGCCGCTTGATAGGCGTCGGGGTTCTCCGTGATGTCGATGTCGCCGAACGCCGCCGTCACGGCGTCGGTCGCGTCCACATCCGTCTCGAGGAGCGAGCCCTCCTCGCCGAACAGGCGTTCATCGCTGGCTGCGATCTCGGATACGGCCGCTTCGACCGTACCAGCGTCGGCGCTGTCCTCGAGGTCGGCGAGTGCCTCGTCGAGTTCGCGTTTCTCCTCCCAGAGACCGGTCAGATCCGCGGCACCCCAGGTTTCGAGCAGGTCGATCGCGTCGAACAGCTCCCGGAACGAAACGAGATCGGTCACGGTCGCCTCTTCGTCTGCCAGCACGGCCGGAAGCTCTCCGAGCTCGATCGCATCGACGAGTTCGTTCACTGCGACGGCCTCGGGAAGCTCGCGTAGGTCCATCTCCTCGAGCAGGTCGCCGAGTTCTTCGACGATCCGCATGAGGGCGTCGAGGTCGCCGATGGCCGTCTCGACGAGTTCGTCGTCGAGTTCGTCGATCGTCTCGCTCTCCCCGAGCGTCTCGTCGAGCCGCTCGAGACTCCCGGCCGCCACCTCGAGCAGCTCACCGAACGTCTCGTCGACGGACTCGGCGTTGCTCATCGATCGTCCTCCATCAATCCCGGTTCCTCTGACCCCGTCGTCTCCGGTCGGATCCGGACAGTGAGTATCCCGTTTTTGATCGTCGCCCGAGAGTCCGTCTCCCGCCAGGGAACCTCGATCCGATCGAGTTCGGCCCCGCCGACGGCGATGACGAGGATCGAGTCGTCTAAGCCGACCGTGATGTCGTCCAGATCGGCACCGGCGACGTCCGCCGTGACCAGCAGTTCGTCGTCGTCGGTTCGGATCGCCACGTTGTGATCGCTCGAGGGACTCGACGAGCGAACCCGCCGCGTCCGCGATCGACCGTCGCCATCGAGACGCCGGCCACGTGGCATGTCGGTGGCCGTGCGAATCGAGAGATCGTACTCGAAGCCGATTCGACCGCCATGCCGTCGACTCGAGGCCGACGTGACGCCGCTCTCGAGCGACTCGAGCGCCGAGAGCAGGCTCGCAAGCCAGTGGTCGTCCTCGTCGGCTCGGTGGTCGTCGTCCGGTTCGTCGCGGTCGTCGGTCGGGGGCTGGTCGCTCATTATCGTTTCACCTCCACGCGGCCGCTCGAGAGCCGCTCGTGGACGTCGCGGGCGATCTCGAGTTCCGCCTCGAGTTCTTCCTTCCGGCGCTGGTACTCCGCCTCGGAGCGCTCGCCGAGTTCGTACAGCAACTGGTTTTCCTTGAGGTCGTCCTCGATGGCCTCGACATCGTAGAGTTCGTCGAGCGCGATGGTGTGGAGCGCGTCGATGATGCCGACGAACGGCCGGAACAGGAGGTCGTCGAGGACGAACATGGATTACTGGGCTCCGATTTTCACGTCGACGAAACTGTACGGCGCGAACGGCCCCGTGTACCTGACCATGAGGTCGTCGCGGTCGGCCTCGAGGTCGGCGACCGCGTCGTCGAACGCCTCGCGCTCGTCACGATCGACGAGATACGAGCGATTGAGGACGAGCCGATCGCTAAACAGGTCGTTTTCGACCGACTGTGCGGCGAGTGGCTCGAGCCGATCCGCGACGTCCGCCTCGATCGCCTCGCGGTCGACGTCTGCGTCGTCCTCGCGGACGAGTTTGAGGCCGAGTTCGAACCGGCCTTCGATGTCGGTCATCGCGCGTCGGAACGCCGGTCGCGCCCCGCGCAGGACGTTCTTCAGTTCCCGATCCCCCTCGAAGGCCATGCCGAATTGCATGGGAACGACGGTCGTTCCGCCGTCGAAGTCCATGATCTCGCGGAGGACGTCGTCGTGGCGCTGCGCGTCTTCGTCAGTTTCCTCAGGATCGGTCGTGTCGATGTCGGAGACGATGGCACCGAGTCGTCGATGCGAGATCGTGTAGACGCGCTCGGCACCGGCGACGGCCTCGGTCTCGAACTCGACCGTGTCGCCGTCGACGATGCCGTAGACGTACCGGCCGGTCATCGGTGGACCACCCGCGGGACGGACGCGGCGGCCGCTCCGTCCGGCCTCGTGTCTGCTCGCCCGCGTCGAGTCGAATAACTACCTAACATAGATTTGATCGCTGTGTGCCGTGCGGACGCCGCAACGAGCACTACGTATCGTCAGTGACCATTCGTTGCTCCGGTGGGTTACGGTAGTGCTTGCAGTTGCATCCTCGACGGTCTCGAGACCGGTCCACGCGAAGGTGGCATTCCCGGGAAATAGACGGGTTCGGGCCGGCGTACTTGCACCCGCAGCCCGAGCCGTGTTCTGGGGTGCCGGCCAACGGCGAGGTGTATGGCACAATCACAACGAAGACCCGACTCCTCGAGTCTCGCGGAAGTACTCGACCGCGTCCTCGACAAGGGCGTCGTCATCGACGTCTGGGCGCGCATCTCGGTCGTCGGGATCGAGCTGCTGACGATCGAAGCCCGCGTCGTCGTCGCGTCCGTCGACACCTTCCTGCACTACGCGGAGGAGATCGCAAGACTCGAGCAAGCCACGGCCGAGGGCGAACTCGAGGACCTCGAGGAGCTCGAGGTCGAGCCCCGCCCCGAACAGTCGCCGATATTACCCGATTAATTCCCATAGCCGACAGCGCCCCGCGAAGGTACACCGTCTTCACTGACGTGCTCGCCCCGAAAGCCGCGGGCGATGGCGGCACCGGCGACGATCTGCGATCGCCGATCGGCGAGACGATCTGACCGACACCAAAGCCCCAGACCGATGGCCGAAGCCGACACCGACTCACAGGAGCGATGTAAGGCCCGCACCGAAGACCGCGAGCGCTGCTCGCGGCCGGCCCAGGAGGACGGGTTCTGCTATCAACACGACGAGAGTGATCTAACAGTGAGCGACAGTCAAACAGCCGACGCTGACGAACAGCCCGACGAACAGACCGAAAGCGACGACCTCGAGCAACCAAAGTCTCGCGGCACGACGACGATGATAGCGGAGGAGACGACCGATCCCGAGACGGTCGACGCGGACGTCGACGCCGCCGACGAGATCGGGGGGGTTCTCGCCGTTCGAAAGACCGTCCAGTCGACCGCCAGCGAGCTCATCGGCCACGAGTTCGACGGCGTCAGCGAAATCTCGCCGACCGACGAGGGGTGGCGCGCCGTCGTCGAGGTGGTCGAACGACGTGCCGTCCCCGACACGCAGGACATCATCGGCCGCTACGAGATCGAACTCGACCCAAACACCACCGTCCACGGCTACCGCCGCGTCGACCGCTACCGGCGCGGCGACACCGCTCAATTCGAGTAACGACTCGACGCCGGTCGGTTTCGCTCGCGGACGCTCGAGTGATAGCTGCCGCTGTGTCGCTCATTCCTGTCGTTCCGTTTTCGCGGTGGTGGCAGATACCGTGACAGTCGATGTCCGTTGGCTCTCGACATCGCGCCCGATCATAACCTCGAAGACGCCCCGTCCCGTCGACCCGACCGAACACGCCATGTCGAGCCCGCCCGTCCGCGGCGTCGACGTCGGCCCGGAAACCCGGTGTGCTCACTACCGCACCGACCGCGACGTCGTCGCGTTCAAATTCGCGTGCTGTGAGTGTTACTATCCCTGTTTTCGCTGCCACGAGGAACGGACGGATCACGAGGCGGTGCCGTGGCCGCGTGACCGGTTCGACGAGCCGTCCGTCCTGTGTGGCGTCTGCGACACCACGCTTCCCGTCCCGGACTATCTCGAGGCCGACTATCGCTGCCCGGCTTGCGATGCGGCGTTCAATCCCGGCTGTGGGGCCCACGCGGCACTATACTTCGAGACAGAAGCGTCGGACCAGTGACCGATCGCCGACCGACACGACACGTGAGTCGGCGCGCGGATCCAGCAAGCTATTTCCGCGTCGGACGGTCGACTCCGGATATGGATCCGGCGCTTGGCCCGCCCGACGCGATGGCCGAGAAACGCGACGAGCTGACGCCGATGATGCGTCAGTATCACGATCTCTGTGCGCGCTACGACGACGCGATCGTCCTCTTTCAGGTGGGCGATTTCTACGAGACCTTCTGTGGCGCGGCCGAACGCACCGCACGCCTGCTCGAGATCGCCCTGACCAGCCGCGAGGACTCCACCGGCGAGTACCCGATGGCCGGCATCCCCATCGACAACGCCGAGTCGTACATCGAGGACCTCCTCGAGGCCGGTTACCGGGTCGCTGTCGCCGATCAAGTCGAAGAGCCGGGTGAGACCTCGGGCGTCGTCGAACGTGCGGTCACACGCGTGATCACGCCCGGAACGCTCACCGAGGACGAACTGCTCGCGAGCGACGACAACAACTTCGTCGCGGCGCTCGCCCGCGAGGACGAGCGCCTCGGCCTGGCCTTCCTCGACGTCTCGACCGGCGACTTCTACGCGACGAGCGCGACGGCGACCGAGTCGATCGCCGACGAACTGAGCCGCTTTGCCCCCTCCGAGGCGGTCGTCGGTCCCGACGCGCCGGCCGACCCCGTCCCCGACGACTGTATGATGACGCCGTTCGACGCGCGCGCCTTCGACCGCGAGCGAGCCGGCGAGACGCTCGCGGCGTACTTCCGGAACCCCGACGCCTTGCTCGCCAGCGACGCCGAAATCCGGGCCTGCGGCGCGTTGCTTTCCTACGCCGAGTACGTCCGCGGCGGCGAACACGAGGGCGAACGCGGCGACGACGAGCGCGTCGCGGCCGTCTTCGAAGGGGAGAGTCAGCGCCTCGAGTACATCACGCAGCTCACCCGCTACGACCCCCGCGAGTACCTCTTACTCGACGCCGTCGCCCTGCGCAGCCTCGAGCTGTTCGAACCCCGGACGGTCCACGGCCGCGACGACGCGACGCTGATCGGCGTACTCGACGAGACCGCGAGCGCCCTCGGCGGCCGCCAGCTCCGTGACTGGCTCCGCCGGCCGCTTCTCGAGCCCGCACGGATCGAGGCCCGCCACGACGCGGTCGCGGAACTGCAAGCGGCCGTCCAGCGACGCGAACGGCTTCACGAGCGGCTGCGGGAGGTCTACGACCTCGAGCGGCTGATCGGGCGGATCTCCCGCGAGCGGGCTAACGCGCGGGACCTGCGCTCGCTGCGGGACACGCTCGCGGTCGTCCCCGAGATCCGCGACCAGCTCGCGGACGCCGACTGCGAGCGCCTGCGGGACCTCCACGAGGCGCTCGATCCGCTGGCGGACGTCCGCGAACTAATCGAGGACGCGATCGTCGCCGAGCCGCCGATCGAGATCACCGAGGGCGGGATCATCGCGGAGGGGTACGACGACGACCTCGATGAGGTGCGCGCGACCGCCCGGGACGGCAAACAGTGGATCGACGACCTCGAAGCGCGCGAGCGCGAGCGCACCGGCATCGACTCGCTGAAGGTCGGCCACAACTCGGTCCACGGCTACTACATCGAGGTGACGAACCCCAACCTCGAGGCCGTCCCCGACGACTACCAGCGCCGCCAGACCCTCAAAAACTCCGAGCGGTTCGTCACGCCGGAACTGAAAGCGCGTGAAGACGAGATCGTCGGGGCCGAGCAACGGGCCGACGACCGCGAGTACGAACTGTTTTGCGAGGTTCGTAGCGAGATCGCTGCCGAAGTGGAACGCGTCCAGGCGCTTGCCGACGCGCTGGCGAATTTGGACGCGCTCGTCTCCCTCGCGACCGTCGCCGCCCAGTACGATTACTGTCGGCCGAAGCTGCTCGAGCGCGAGGGGCGGGACGGGCTCGAGATCGATATCGATGGCGGCCGCCATCCGGTCGTCGAGCGCACCCAGGAGTCGTTCGTCCCCAACGACGCCCACCTCACGAACGAGCGGCGGCTGGCGGTGATCACCGGCCCCAACATGTCCGGGAAGTCGACGTACATGCGCCAGGTGGCCCAGATCGTCCTGCTGGCACAGGTCGGGAGTTTCGTCCCCGCTCGAGCCGCCAGACTCACGCCGGTCGACCGGATCTTCACCCGCGTCGGGGCCAGCGACGACATCGCCGGCGGGCGCTCGACGTTCATGGTCGAGATGGACGAGCTCGCGACGATCCTCCGGGAGGCCGACGAGGGCTCGCTCGTGCTCCTCGACGAGGTCGGGCGGGGTACCTCGACCGCCGACGGGATGGCCATCGCGCAGGCGATCACCGAACACCTCCACGACGCGGTCGGCGCGACGACGCTCTTCGCGACCCATCACCATCCGCTGACTGAACTGGCAGACGACCTCGCGGCCGCCTTTACGCTTCACTTCGAGGTCGACCAGGACGATGGCGAGGTCGTCTTCCACCACGAGATCGCGCCCGGCGCGGCGACGGGCTCGTACGGCGTCGAAGTCGCGACCGCGGCCGGCGTGCCCGAGAACGTGGTCGATCGGGCACGGAAACTGGTCGCCGACGCAGACGCGGAGGCCGGAGCGGACGACAGCGCTGGCGAGAGGACTGACGACACCGGCTCGAGCGACCGCCCGATGGCCGAATCGGACAGCGAGCCGCCTGCGACGGCGACCGCAGATGGTGGCGATATCCCAGCGGACGTGGCGGCCGAACTCCGCGCGCTCGATCTCGCCCACCTCACGCCCGTCGAGGCGCTGACGGAACTCGATCGGCTCAAACGGTTGCTCGAGGAATAAGCCGGTCGCTCCGTCGATCGCATCGATCCAAGCCGCCGGCGTGGAACGCCGAGTAGACCGCAGACGGCACCATCCGGCACAACACACAACCGTGCCAGCGACGATGTCATTCCATGACGTATCGAACGACCATCGGCTGGTCGCTCATCACGTCCGGAATCGTCACGCTGTTACTGAAGGCACTTCCGGGCGACTCGTTGTGGTGGGGAATCGGGCTATTAGTACTGGGGATTGCAGTCTTTCTAGTTCGCCGGTAGCCGGCCACTCGACCGGAACCTGGATCGCTCGCCTTCCAGTTGATGTCGACTGGCCCTCGAGTCGGCTGTAAGGTTCTTTTATTGCGGCGGTGAACGCTCGACATGAGAGTTGGTGATCAAGATGGCATCCCTGACACTCGCGAGTCCGGCGTTCGACGATGGGGACCAGATCCCCACAGAGTACGGCTATACGAACGACGACGTCAACCCGCCACTCGAGATCGAGGGCGTTCCGGATGACGCCGAATCGCTCGCGCTGATCGTCGACGATCCCGACGCGAGAGCGCCCGCTGGGAAGATCTGGGACCACTGGGTCGTCTGGAACGTCCCGCCGACAACGGCGACGATACCCGAGGACTGGCACCCGACCGAGGCGACCGAGGGAACGAACGACTACGGCGAGCACGGTTACGGCGGCCCAAACCCGCCGGACAGAGAACATACCTACCAGTTCGAACTGTACGCGTTGGACGCGTCGCTCGACCTTGGATCCGACGCCGGCGCAGACGAACTCCGGTCAGCGATGGACGGCCACATCCTCGAGCAAACACGCCTCGAAGGGACGTATCCAGCCTGACGGCTCGGCAGCTTCACTCGGCCGGCGGCTCGAGCGCGACGAACTCGAGGCCGTGATCGTCGAGGAGCCGTGCCGCGCGGTCGGTCACTGACGGGGCGACGAGAATTCCGCGTACCATGGCGTCGGCGTGGAAATCTCGCTCGAGGGCGTCGACGTACCGCCGGAGCTGGCCCACCGCGTCGGGACCCACCCGCCGGCGTTTCAGTTCGACGACGACCGCCCGTCCAGCGTCGTCCTCGCCGTAGATGTCGACCGCACCCGCTGGCGTGTCGCGCTCGGTCGCAAGCGGGGTAAAACCGGCCTCGAGAAGGGACGGGGCCTCCAGGATCCGCTGGCGGAGGTCCTCTTCAGTGCCGACGAGGGCGAGGTCGTTCTCGTCGGAGCCCGACAGCGCAGAGACCTGAAAGAGCTCCTGAAACCGGACGGTAAGTCGTTCGTCCGGCGTCGATCGACGACTCTCGAGAACGAGCGCACCGTCCTCACAGTAGACGTCGTGGTCACAGCCCGGCGGCTGCCAGTTGACCGGCTGCTGGCCTTCGTCGGTATGGACCAGCGCCGCGCCGTCGGGCTTGAACATGACGTGGCGGTCGCCCGCCTCGAGATAGCTCGTCGCCCGACCGTCGTAATCGACGGTACAACGCCCGAAGACGGTCACGATGGCGTCGCGATCGAATCCGCGAGCGATCACGTCGTGGGCCGCAACCGGTGTCGGCCGCTGGACAGTCTCGGTTCGTTGCCCGTGCTCTGACTCCGTCACTGGCAGCAGTAGTGTCGGGACGGATAAAAGCCCCCCGCTGTCGGGTGGATTCCGTCTCGAGTCGTCGACGTCGAGTCGGAAGAGACACAGAAGATATATGTCCGTCCGCCGCCGCGCTCGATTCACAATGTCGAACCTTTCGAGCCGCCGTGGCCTCCTCGCGCTTGCCGGAACCGGCCTCGCCGCGTCGCTTGCCGGCTGCTCCCAGCTCGACTCGATGAGCGGATCGGACGACGAAACGACGGACGCCGTCACGCTCCAGATCAGACCGGACGAAGACGAAGCGGCGAATCTGGGAGAGGAAATCCAGGCGGAGATCGAAAGTGGGAATATCAGCCAGCAGGAGGCCCAACTCGAGTACCAGAAACGACAGCTCGAGTTGGTCGAAGCGGCCGCGACCGATTTCGAGGAGTCGGCTGGAGACACCGACATCACGATCGAGGAGTCCGAGACGGCATACGGTATCTTTCTCGTCGCTGGCTCCGATGAGGCGATTCTGGATACGCTCCGCGATGGGACCGCCGGTGCGATCTATTCCGGCGAGCAGTACGAGCCACTCGTCCAGCAACAGCAACGACAAGCTCAACAGCGGGCGATGATCGAGGAACAACAGCAAGCTGCGGGCAACGAGACGAACAGTTCGACGACGGGGAACGAAACGGACGGCTAACTCGAGCGCGACCGCTTTTTCGATATCGTTTCCAGTTTCCTTACTCTGTTATTCTCGTTGCTCGAGGGCAAACGGACTCTCGCGCTCGGTCCAATCCCAGCCGGGAAGCCGTTCCTGAAAGCCAGCGGCGAGTGCAGCCTCGCAGTCGTCGACGCCGGCATTTTCACCTTCCTCACCGTGGACGTGGACATCTGCATAGTGGTAGGTCGCCTCGCCGAGCGTCCGGAGCGGTTGGCGACCGGCGATCGTCCCGGCCAGTTCGCGACCGAGGACTTCGTCGACGATGAATCCCGGATAGTCTCCGTCGACGTCGAGCCCTCTGAGGAGCGCGACCAGCGCGGCGACGTTGACGGCCAGATCGCCGTCGGCGAAGACGGCATCGACTTCGGTACGGTACTGTGCCGTCGTCACCGCGTCGACGTCGGTCTCGAAGATGTCGCCGAGGTCGTCGCGGACATCGTTGATGATCGGGACAACCCGGTCAGCACGGGCTGTGACCCAAGTCCGTTCCTCCCTGACGCGAGCGGGCGTGATGTGCATCGAATACTGACGACGGTCCCGCATCCCAAAACGTTGTAGCATTAGTCGCAGTCGCACCGCCACTAAACCTCCTGCCCGCCGTCCTGAGCGCATGCGGTACGTGCCCAGCGGCCGACGGAAGCGCGTCTCTGGGTCCAGTTTTGCGAAGGCTTTTATACTCCGCAAAGGATAGCCTCGAGTAAGCGGGTTCTCCCTGGAATCTTCCCGCACGAACCAGGATAACCGATCCGGGAGCGTCTTCGTCAGCCATGGAGTAGGATACAATGACCCACGAGACGAGACGGAGTGTGAGCTACGTTGTCCCATCCGGACGACACTCACCATCGATGTTGATACGGCGGCCGCCGGTCAGCGGTCGTCACGACACCGATTTCCGTCAGTTGTCTCCGATTGCTTCCACGCGACCCGACGGCGTCCTCGATCCCGGACGGCGAGTTCACGCAAGCCACATTGGCGACCTATGAGCACTGTAGAGCAGCAACTCGACGATCTCAAAGCACAGATCACGAGCGAGTTACCGAGCGATATCTCGGTCTCCTCGGTGAAGTACGAAGGCCCCGAACTGGTGGTCTACACGCGCGATCCGAAGAAGTTCGCCCAGCAGGGCGATCTCATTCGCCAGCTCGCGAGCAAGCTTCGCAAGCGGATCACCGTCCGGCCCGACCCGAGCGTTCTCTCGCGACCCGAACAGGCACGCGAGGAGATCATGGACGTGATCCCCGACGACGCAGGGGTCACCGATCTCGACTTCCACGCCGACACCGGCGAGGTCGTCATCGAGGCCGAAAAGCCCGGGATGGTGATTGGCCGCCACGGCTCGACGCTCCGTGAAATCACGAAAAACGTCGGCTGGACGCCCGAAGTCGTCCGCACGCCGCCGATCGAATCCTCGACCGTCTCGAACGTCCGCAGCTTCCTCAAACAGGAACGCGACGACCGACGGGACATCTTGGAGAAGGTCGGCCGCCAGATCCACCGCGAGGAGATGTCCGACGACGAGTACGTCCGCATCACCACGCTGGGCTGCTGTCGCGAGGTCGGCCGAGCCTCCTTCATCCTCTCGACGCCGGAAACCCGCATCCTCATCGACTGCGGTGACAAACCTGGCGCGGAAGGCGAAGTGCCGTACCTCCACGCGCCCGAGGCACTCGGCGCTGGGCCACAGACTATCGACGCCGTCGTCCTCACTCACGCTCACCTCGACCACTCTGCGCTCATTCCGCTGTTGTTCAAGTACGGCTACGACGGCCCGATCTACTGTACCGAACCCACGCGGGACCTGATGGGCCTGCTGACCCTCGACTACTTAGACGTCGCGGCCAAGGAAGGCCGGACCCCGCCCTACGACAGCGAGCAGGTCCGTGAGGCGATCAAACACACCATCCCGCTCGAGTACGGCGACGTCACCGACATCGCGCCGGACGTCAAACTCACCTTCCACAACGCCGGTCACATTCTGGGCTCGGCTGTCTCACACTTCCACATCGGCGATGGCCTCTACAACGTCGCGTTCTCCGGTGACATCCACTACGAGGACACCCGCCTGTTCAACGGCGCGACCAACGACTTCCCGCGGGTCGAAACGCTCGTGATGGAGTCGACCTACGGCGGTCGCAACGACTATCAGACCGATCAGGAAGACTCCGAGAAGAACCTCAAGGAAGTCATCAACGAGACCTACGAGAAAGGTGGCAATGTCGTCATTCCGGCGTTCGCGGTCGGGCGTTCCC
>SDGW01000080.1_pt1 | contig 37022 bp, 37 predicted proteins | sample 2873831 | NCBI WGS metagenome assembly SDGW01 (sample SAMN08132700, study PRJNA421101) | hypersaline lake metagenome | isolation source: celular fraction 0.22 microns magnesium sulfate-rich crust from ephemeral... | place: Spain: Penahueca Lagoon, Toledo | collected 2011-07 | reverse complement strand
CGACGCGTTCTACGCGCTCGACGACGAGTGGCGGTTCACGCACGTCAACGACCGGGCCGCGGAGCTGCTCGGCTACGAACCGGGCGAGCTCGTCGGCGAGAACATCTGGGAGACGTTCCCCAGCGGAACGCGATCCGACCTCCGCGAGCGCTACCGCGAGGCGATGGCGACCCAGCGCCCCGTCTCGTGGGAGCGTTACTCCGAGTCGCTCGATATCTGGATGGAGATTCAGGCCTACCCCTCCGAGACCGGGTTGTCAGTCTACTTCCGGGACGTCTCCGATCGGAAGCGACGCGAGCGGCAACTCGAGCAGTACGAACGGATCATCGAAACCGTCGAAGACGGGATCTACGTGCTCGACGAGAACGGTCGGTTCACAGCCGTCAACGACGCATACGTCGACCTGACCGGCTACGATCGCGACGAGTTGCTCGGTTCCCACGGGTCGCTGGTCGTCGACGAGCAGGTGATGGAACTCGCCCGGCAGGTCGCCGCCGACGAGAGCGACGTGCCGACGATCGAGACGGAACTCGAGACGAGCGGCGGCGACCGCGTCCCGGTCGAGGCGACCGTGACCTCGATCACGTCGGCCGGGACCGGTCGCGAGCGGATCGGCGTCGTCCGGGACGTCACCGAACGGAAGGAGCGACAGCGAAAACTCGAGGCGAGCGAGCAGCGCTACCGCACCCTCGCAGAGAACTTTCCGAACGGCGTCGTCGCGCTGTTCGACGACGAACTGCGGTACACGGCCGCTGGCGGGCAGCTCCTCGGCGATCTCGGGATCGACCGGGCGACCACGATCGGACAGACGATCTACGAGCGGTACCCCGACGAGCTAGTCGCCGAGATCGAGCCCCACTTCCGCGCTGCGCTCGAGGGCGACGAGCGCACGTTCGACGTGAGCTATCACAACCGGGAACTGCGCGCCCACACCCTTCCCGTTCGGACCGGCGACGCGGGCATGCTCGTCATCCAGGACATCACCGAGCGTACGGAGTACCAGCGCAAACTCGAGGAGTCGAACGAACGCCTCGAGCAGTTCGCCTACGCAGCTTCCCACGACCTCCAGGAACCCCTGCGGATGGTCACCAGCTACCTCCAGTTGCTCGAAGACCGATACGGGGACGACCTCGATTCCGACGGTGAAGAGTTCATCGCGTTCGCGGTCGACGGGGCCGAACGCATGCGCGAGATGATCGACGGCCTCCTCGAGTACTCTCGCGTCGAGACGCAGGGCGACCCCTTCGAGCCGCTCGATCTCGAGGCGGTTATCGCGGACGTCCGCGACGATCTTCAGGTCCAGATCGACGAGCACGGCGCCGAGATCACCGTCGAGTCGCTCCCCCGCGTCGAGGGCGATGCGAGCCAGCTTCGGCAAGTGTTTCAGAACCTGCTGTCGAACGCGATCGAGTACAGCGGCGGCGAGCCGCCGCGGGTCCACGTGAGCGCCGACCGGACCGACGACATGTGGGAGGTTTCGGTCCGCGACGAGGGGATCGGCATCAGGCCCGACGATCAGGAGCGGATCTTTCGGGTATTTCAGCGACTCCACGGTCCGGACGAGCACTCGGGGACGGGAATCGGACTGGCGCTGTGCAAGCGGATCGTCGAGCGCCACGGCGGTGACATCCGGGTCGACTCGGAGCCCGGTGAGGGCGCGACGTTCTCGGTTACGGTCCCAGCGGTCGACGATGAATCGTAAACCGCGAACGCGATCCGATTTACCGGTGAAAAACGGCAAACCTGCTTCCGTAGGTTTATTGGTTCCACTACTGCTTGTCAAACTGCCCGTGGGGTTGCCATCGAAACCACACCACCTACCGACCCCATGGGCGATACGTTCTAACCGCTAGCTGCGTCTCTGACGGTGACCCAGTGAAGACGCGAGAGCCGCGGCTGACCCGGTCGCAGCGAACGGCTCGGCACGTCGGAAAACCCGACCAGAGACCGACGTTGGACGAGATCCCTGAGCGGAGCGAGGGGTGATGTCTCGGTGTCGGAACCCCAATCGCGGCAACGACCGGCGCTCTTCCCCTCGCGATCACTGTGTTGGCGTCCGCTTCAATAGGGCTATCGGCCACACACGTTGGGTCGACGAGCGCGTCCCGGACGTCATTCTGTCGGGCTATCCCCCGTCGAAAACGCCCGTTTCAGTTTACACCAAGCTTATGCCGATCCCCTCGAGAGGTCGATGACATCTAGCGCGAACGATGCATCGACGACTCCCCTCTTCCGGCTCCGACGACCGGTTCTCCGCCGCCCTCGACCGGCTCTCCGGCGCGATCGCACGCCGGTTCGCAGTTGATACGCGAGCGCTCGCGGCGTTTCGGATCGCACTCGGCCTCCTGTTGCTCGCCGACCTCGCGCTCCGCTCGCGGAACCTCGAGGCGTTCTACACGGACGCGGGCGTCCTGCCGCGCTCGGCGCTGTACTCGGATTACGGCGCCGTCTACTCGCTACACGCCGTCTCCGGCGAGGCGTGGGCGATCGGCCTGCTGTTCGTCGTCGCCGCCGGCTTCGCCGCCGCGATGATCGTCGGTTATCGAACGCGGCTGGCGACGGTCTGTTCGTGGCTGTTGCTCGTCTCGCTGCACGTTCGCAACCCGATGGTCCTCAACGGTGGCGACGTGCTGTTCCGGATGCTACTCTTCTGGGCGATGTTCCTCCCGCTCGGGGAACGGTGGGCGATCGACGCCGATCACACCGATCGGGCTCGAGCGACCGTCTCGAACGTCGCCACGATGGCGCTGCTCTGTCAGGTCGTCGCGATGTACGTCGTAAACGCCCTCCACAAGACGGAGGGAGAGATGTGGCTGAACGGTGAGGCGGTCGTCTACGTCTTCAGCCTCGACTACCAGTTCACGGTTCTGTTGGGCAACGCCCTCGCCGAGTACCACGACCTCCTGTCGATCATGACGTACGTGTGGGTCGCGCTGGTCATTTGCTCCCCGTTGTTGCTCGCGTTCACCGGTCTCCCGCGAGCGGCGCTGGCGTCGGCGTTCGTTGGCATGCACTTCGGGATGTTGCTGACGATGCGCATCGGCGTCTTTCCGCTGGTCGTCGTCGCTGCCTTCATTCCGTTCTACCAACCCGTCGTCTGGAACGGCGCGAGCGCGCTGGCGGCTCGAGCCGGCCTCGCGGAGCCGGCCGGTCGCTGGGGAAGACGGCTCGCGACCGCCGTTCCCGACGGTCCCGACTCGGGAATCGACGCGCTCGCGGCACCCGTGCCGACCTCACGAGAGATCCGCTCGGCCGTTGCCGATGCCCGCGAGCGCAGCCGGACGCTGTTCACGACGGCGTTGCCGGCAGTGTTTCTCGTCCTCGTCGTCCTCTCGAACGCCCAGGCGGTCGGCTATACGCAGGTGCCCGATCCCGGCGAGTCGGCCCTCGAGGCGGCCCAAGCGGAGCAGCACTGGCGCATGTTCGCGCCCGAGCCGCTACAGACCGACGGCTGGTACGTCGTCCCGGCCACCCTCGAGAACGGCTCGACGGTCGACGCGATGTACGAGTCGGAGGTGAGCTGGGAACCGCCGCCGAGCGGAAAGGCGGTGTATCCTAACGCCCGCTGGCGAAAGTACCTCTCGAACGTCTACGGGGCGGACAACGAGAACCATCGGTCGTACCTGTCGAACTACCTCTGCCAGCGCTGGAACGGGAGCCACGAGACCGACATCGAGGAACTCGAGCTCTACTACGTCCGACAGCCCTCGCAACCGTACAACGAGACCGAGCCGACCAGCGAGATCATGATCCAGCAGTACGACTGCGGCGGCGACTTCGTTCAGTAGACCGCTGCCGACTATCCGCTGGGCGAACCCGGCCGCCGCTGGCTACGAGCCCGTTTCAGTCCCACGGACCGTCACCGTCCGCTCGGCCGTCTGATCTCCCGTTTCGACCCGGACGGGGAACGACTGATCGGTCGCGACGAGGGCCGTCTCGAACTCGAGGACGACGGTTTCGGACCCGCCACCGTCGATCGAAACGTGGCGCGTATCCACCAGCGTCGGATCGTGGCCGACGATCAGTTCGACGGCCCGCGTGACCGACCGATCGCTGGCGTTCTCGAGGATCGCCGTCACCTCGAGCCCGTCGCCGGCGGCGACGGGGTCGTTCGTCCCCGTGATCGAGACGCTCACGCCGGCATCGGCGCTGGCACCGCTTTCGGCGCCCCCGACCGTCCAGACGGTCTCCGACGTGAACGTTCCGTCGTCGGCGATCACCCAGGCGACGATCGGACAGGCCTGCGGGAGTCCGCCCTCGACCGACAGGGACGCGGTATCCGTCGCGCCCGAGACCTCGGTGACGCCGAGGAGGCGGTCGACCTGACTGACCCACCAGACGACGCGATCCAGCGTCCCGTCGGGATCGGCGACGTCGATCTCGAGGTCGGTCGGTCCCTCGGGATCGACCGGCAGCGAGCCACGGGCCGGTCGAGCGGCTTCGATCGTCGGTGACGCGTGTCCGTCTGGAGTCACGGTGACCGTCCAGTCGGCCCGATAGGTGCCGTCGTCGGTCTCGACGCCGGCAGTGATTTCGTGGCTCCCCTCGACGTCGGCGGTGTACTGCCGGTAGTGGGCGTTTCGCTCCGCGTAGTAGATCGACTGCCAGGGTGCGGCCGTCGACTCGCCGACGGACTCGCCGTCGACCCACCAGGCGGTGGTCTGGGACGCCTCGGGGTCGACGGCACCGGCCTCGAGGAAGACCGACGTTCCCGGCTGCACCGCGATCTCCGCGTCCGGGCGCGTCAACCCGTCGTCGAGTTCGTCGACGCCGCGGACGGTCACCTTCCGATCGGCCGAATCGCCCGCCGCTTCGACGCGAACCGTCACCTCGCGATCGTGGTCGGCGGGTTCGACGCGATAGCTCGCGGGGAACGGCCGTCTCATCTCCCCGGGCTCGAGCGTGAGCGTGACGTTGCCGATCGACTCGCCGCCGACGAAGTACTCGACGGTCGGGCGCGCCGTTCGATCCGTCGCGTTCTCGAGTTCGGCGGTCACCTCGAGCAGTCCCGCGCCCGGGACGGGATCGGTCGCGTCGGCGATCCGGACGTGGACGCCCGAGCCGTCGGAGATCGGTTCTGGTCCACCGTCCCGGGACGCTCGCTCCGTGCCGTCGCCCCGGGAACGGACGTGACCGTACCCAACGGGAACGATACTACTCGCCGCGGCCCCTCGCAACAGCGTCCGCCGGTTTACCATTCGTTCTCGGAAACCGGAATTCCGGGTAAAAAGCAGTATTACCGTTTCGACGAGAAAACGGACGATTTGTCGCGTCTGGCGCACCTTGAAACTGCGGCTGTTTTCGCCCGTCCCGTTGGAGCAGGGTGGTAGCGCGGATCGCGAGCGGCCGCCGCAGCGACGGTGTCGTCGCCTGCGTGGCCTGTACGCGGTCCCTACTCCCGCCGTTTCGCGACGCGCCCCTCGCTCGTCACGGCGTCGACGTGGACGTGAACGTGGCCCGCGTCGGTCTCGAGCGGGACGATCCACGACGCGCTGGTCCGGTGGGGATCCTCGAGCACGCTCACGTCGTCGTATCCCTCCTGCTCGGCGGTCTTGCGGGCGATCCGTGCGGCCTCGTCGGCGTCCTCGATCCGGATCTCGTCGGTCAGGCGGACGGTGACGACCGGAACGTCGGCCATCCGGACGACCCGTTCGGTGACGCTGCCGACCAGCACCCGGTCGAGCCCGGTTCGACCCTGGGTTCCCATGACGATCATGTCGATCCCGTGGTCGTCGGCGTACGCGAGGATCTGCTCGTGGGGGACACCCTGTTCGACGGCCGTCACGACGTCGACGCCTTCTCGGCCCGCTTCGGTCTCGATCCGCTCGACCGCGCGTTCGGCCGCCGGAATCGCTTCGTCGGTCTGGAGCGTGCCCAGTGGCCCCTCGGGAACGACCGACAGCGCGTGGATCGTCGCGTCGAAGCGATCCGCGATCGTCACCCCGTGATTGATCGAGCGCCGCGTGCCGTCGCTCCCGTCAGTCGGCACGAGAATATCCTGATACATCGATACTGCGTGGCTAGGGAACGCGCGCCTATATACCCTCGAGTCGGTCTCGCCCCCTCTCGGAGTCCTCTCCACCTCTGTTCATTCGATCGATAATGATGAATAACCGGCAAGGGAAGTCGGAATTATATTCGGCAGATTCCGACGCAGTCTCACGGTCGTCGACGCCAGTCTCGACGTGTTTCGTGACCGGCCCCGCCTCGCGGTTCTCCCGCTCTCGAGCCGCCTCGTCCTCGGGAGCGCGTACGGAGCGATCGGGCTCGTAATGCTCCGCTACGGACTCGTCGAGGCGGCGTTCTCGAACGGGCTCGTCAAATACGGCGGTATGTTCGTCGCGCTCGCCGTTTCCTCGGGCGTCGGGGTCTTCTTCAACGCCGCAGTGGTCCACTGCGCGGCCCGGCACTTCGCCGGCGACGAGCCGACGGTCCGCGACGGACTCGTCGCCGCGTGGGCGATTCGCGGTCGGATCGCAAAGTGGGGTCTGCTGTCCGCGACCGTCGGCACCGCGCTCTACGTCGCGGAAGACAACGTCCCCGGCGTCGGCACGCTCACCAAATCGGTCCTCGACCTGGCCTGGGGACTCCTGACGTTCTTCATCGTTCCGGTGATCGTCATCGATCGCACCGACGCGCTCCGGTCCGACCTGCGACGAAGCGGCGACGCCTTCTCCCGAACGTGGGGCGAGAGCGTGACCGCGACGGTCGGGATCGCGACCGCGATGCTGCCGATAGTACTCGTCGGCGTCTGCCCGCTCGCCGCCGCGTACGTTTCGTCAGCGGGCGTTGCTGCGTACGTCGTGGGCGCGATTGGCGGGCTCCTCCTCGTCGCGACCGTCGTCGTCACGCAGGTCCTCGGCACGATCGTTCGCACCGCACTCTACCAGTACGCGGTCACCGGCGAGTCGGTCGGGCCACTCGAGGCTCTCTCGCCGGACGACGTCTTCGCGGACTGACCGTCGTCGCACAGGCCGTCGGTCGGCCCCTTCGAATCGCTGGACTCGAGACCGATCAGTCGGCTTCGTTTTTAATAATCTTTTTTACGGTACGCGCGAACGTATCGCACGGAGTATGACAAATCTTGTCACTAACGTCGCCAGCGCCGTCGAGGAGCACGGCGACAACACCGCAATCGGGTTTCAGGGGTCCGAAATCAGCTACGAAGAGTTCTGGGGGCAGACGGGTGCCTTCGCGGCCGCGCTCGAGGAACGCGGCCTCGGTCCCGACGACCGCGTCGCATTGTATCTGCCCAACCTACCGCAGTTCGTGATCGCGTTCCACGGGACGCTCCGGGCCGGCGGCGTCGTCGTCCCGATGAACCCGCAGTACAAGTCCCGCGAGATCGGCCACCTGCTGGGCGACAGCGAGGCGAAAGTCGTCGTCGCGCTGGCCGATCTCGTCCCCTTCGTCAACGAGGTACAGGACGAGACGGGCGTCGAGCACGTCGTCAGCGTGGGCGGCGACGCCGACGGCGCGACCGAGTTCGAGGAGTTCCTCGAGCCTGGAGATCCCGAAATCGTAGATCGGGACGACGACGACGACGCGGTCCAGCCCTACACCTCCGGGACCACCGGTCAACCGAAGGGGGTCCAGTTGACTCACCACAACCTCGGGTCGAACGCGAACGCCGCCTCGAAGCTCATTCCCGACGGCATCCGGCCGGACGACAAAACGCTGGGCGTGTTGCCGCTGTTCCACATTTACGGGATGACGGTCGTCATGAACGCGTCGCTGTTCAACGGGGCCGCGTACTACCCGATGGCTTCGTGGGAGGCACAGGACGCCGTCTCGCTCATCGAGGACGAGCAGCTAACGATCATGCACGGCGTGCCGGCGATGTACAACGACGTGATCAACCAGCCCAACGCCGAGGAGTTCGACATGTCCTCGCTGCGCCTCTGTGGCGTCGGCGGCTCCGGCATCCCCGTCGAGGTGCTGCGCCAGTTCGAGGAACTCTACGAGCCGAAGATCTACGAGGGGTACGGCCTGACCGAGACCAGCCCGATCACCCACTTCAATAGCCCGATCGAGGGCCGCCGCGTCGGCAGCGTGGGCAAAACAGTTCCCGGCGTCGACTCGAAGGTCGTCGACGAGGACTTCAACGAGGTCTCGCCGGTCGAGGAGGGACCGATCGATGAGGAGGAGGCCGACCTCCGCGAAATCACCGGCGAAATCGTCGTCGCCGGGCCGAACGTGATGAAGGGTTACTACGGCCTGCCCGAGGCCAACGAGGAGGCCTTCACCGAGGAGGGCGGCCGGCGCTGGTTCCACACCGGCGACATCGGCTACAAGGACGAGGACGGCTTCTTCTACGTCGTCGACCGCGAGAAGCACATGATCGTCACCGGCGGCTACAACGTCTACCCGCGCGAGGTCGAAGAGTTGCTCTTCGAGCATCCCGACGTGGCCGACGCCGCCGTGGCCGGTATTCCGGACGAACGCCGCGGCGAGACCGTCAAGGCCTTCATCGTCCGCACACCTGACGGCGACGTCACGGAGGAAGAGATCAAGGAGTACTGCCTGACCAACATGGCGGAGTACAAACACCCCCGCGAGGTCGAGTTCGTCCAGGAACTGCCGCGGACGACCACCGGCAAGGTCCAGAAGTTCAAGCTCCGTGAAGAGGAGGAAGAAGAGGAGGTGAGCGAATAATGGCCCTCGGCGACGCCGTTCTCCTCGAGATCGAAGACGACGGTCCCGCGACGATCACGCTGAACCAGCCGGACCGCCGTAACGCCTTCTCGGCGGAGATCCACGACGGGTTCGTCGCAGCCTTCGAGGAGATCGAAGGCAGCGACGCCCGCTGTGTCGTCATCGAAGGCGCTGGCGGCGCGTTCTCGGCCGGGGGCGACGTCAAGCGGATGGTCGACGCCCTCGAGGAAGACATCCCCGCCGACGAGCGGGCCCGCAGCCTCGAGCAGCGAACGAAGGAGATGATGACCGCGCTGGTCGACTGCCCGATCCCGACGATCGCGGTAATCGACGGCCCCGCGGTCGGTGCAGGTGCGAACCTCGCCATCGGCTGTGACGTGCAACTGGCCAGCGACCGCTCGGTGTTCGGTTTCGTCTTCCGACAGGTCGGCCTGAGCGTCGACGCCGGCACCTCCTACCTGCTGCCCCGGATCGTCGGCGAGAACGTCGCGAAGGAACTCGTCCTGACCGGCGATCTCATCGATGCGGACCGCGCGAAGGATCTCGGGCTGGTCAACCACGTCTACGACGCCGAGGAGTTCGACGAGCGGGCCGACGAGTTCGTCGAGAAGGTCGTCTCCGGCCCGCCGATCGCGCTGCGCCACGCCAACCGCCTCGTCGGCGAGGGCCTCGAGAAATCGCTCGAGCAGGCCCTGACCGATGAAGCCGTCGCACAGGGGATCGTCTTCGAGACTGAAGACCACGCGGAAGGGGTCAACGCCTTCCTCGAGGACCGCGATCCCGAGTTCGAAGGTCGGTGAACTGACCACGATACGTCCGACCGGCCGTCGCGCCTCCTTTTGGACCGACCGCGGCAGATACGCCCCGGCCTATCGACTTCGGATGCGTTAGTCGTCCCGACCCGGACCGCCGTTGGCCGGCACCAACGTCGATACCCGCGCGTTCTCCTTGAGGCGCAGTCCGCCATCGGCGACCGACAGCGGGACCAGCGGCAGGTGATCCCGCACCTGCACCGACGGATGCGAACCGCCGCGAGCGAGCAGTTCGTTGCGCGGTTGAAGCAGCGCAGGCTCCGCGAGGTCCGTCAGGAACTCGTTGTGCTGGATCACGTACTGGCCGCCCTCGAGGTGCCACCAGCCGTACTCGTCGTGTGGCGTCTCCTGTTCCGTCGGGACGGGATCTAAGTCGGCGTCTGCCAGTTCGTCGCCGCCGAAGTCGATGCGACCGGGGGCGGCGACCTCGTAGATCGCGCTGACCGTCAGGTCGATCCTGTGGTCGTGGACCTGTACCGGTTCGTACACCAGATTGTCGACGGAATCGGCGAGCGGGTGCTCGGCGGACATATCGGTCGAACCGACGGTCTCGAGCGGGAAAAAGGATACAGGTGTTCGCCCGACCGGACTCCCCGAACCCAATAGGCTGGCGCGCGTACCGTCGCTCATGACCGAGGTCCTCTCCGACGAGATCGCTCGCTTCGTTCGCGCGATCGGTCCGGAGCCCGACGAGACGCTGATCGAGATGGACGAGTACGCGGCCGCCGAGGGGTTTCCCCACGTCGGCCCCGAAGTCGGCGCGTTCCTCCGCCTGCTCGCCCGGCTGACCGACGCCGAGCGGATCTTCGAGTTCGGGTCGGGCTACGGCTACTCCGCGTACTGGTTCGCCGAGGCCCTCCCCGACGACGGCGAGATCGTCCTCACCGAGGTCGACGACGCCGAACTCGAGCTGGCCCGCGAGTACATGGCCGCGGGCGGCTACGACGCGATCGCGCGGTACGAACTCGGCGACGCGATGGCGACCGTCGAAAACTACGACGGGCCGTTCGACGTCGTCTTGATCGACCATCAGAAGGAGCGCTACGCCGACGCGTTCGAGGCGGTTCGGTCGACGGTCCCGGTCGGCGGGGTCGTCGTCGCCGACAACGCGATCACGGCCAGCGTCGTCGACTTCGATGCGATCCTCGAGTGGGCCGAGGGGGGCTCGCCGACCGAGGTCGACGACCACACACAGGGCGTCATCGACTACCTCGAGACGGTGTGCACCGATCCGGTCTTCGAGACGATCGGCGTGCCGCTGGGTGAGGGAATCGCGGTGAGTTACCGCGTCGAGTAATCAGAGGTCTCGCCGTCGAACATCGCCTCGTCCGGCTCCTCGGCCGGGGCCGGAGAGCCGTATTCGCGGAAGCCGAGGAAGGTCGTCGTAGCGGCCGCGGCGAGCAGTGTGGCCCACGTGACCGCGGTGAGCGCGACGACGGTTACCAGTGCAGGGCCCGGTGCGACGGAGCCGATCGTCTCGAGCCCCACGGCGTGGCTTCCGGCGACCCCGAGAAAGGCGAGCCAGAGGCCGAGCGAGGTCCCGGCGAGCGTTCGGCGGTCGACCGACTGGGCGTAGCGAGCGACGCAGTAGACGCCGACGATGGCCAGCGCCGTCGCTCCGAGCGTCAGTTCGACTGTGTCGACGGCGACGTTGCCGACGCCGGCGACGGCAAAACAGGCGAGCGAGGCGGCGAGCAGGGATCGGTCCGAACCGGTTGTTGTCGGAATCACGTCGTGCACCGCTTTGGCGGGTTGAGTCGGCCCCCGCGTATATAGCTGTTGGCTGACGCCGCTGATCGGCCGCCAACGTTATTCTACCGCAGCGAGAGGGTTCAGGTGGCGAGGCGCGGGTTCGGTCGATTTCGACGGAATTCGTCGACCATGCATGGATCCTCGCCGTTCCGGGATCGTTCCACGACGGCTTATCGGCCACCGTGCTCCGATTTCGGCCCGTCGATTGACACACCACGATCGAACGGGGGCTCGAACGCCGGCGTCCGACCGGCGTTTTTCGTGGAACCGACACGCGCGACAGTCGGGACTCCGGCGGGCCGTCGATCCTGTCCTGTTCGGGTTGGGAGACAGGAACTATTTCTGACGTGAACGCTGAGGGGTCGCTATGGTCCTCCCGCTCGAGATGGGGTGGCGAAACCTCCTGTTCGAGAACTGGCCGGTCGATCCGGACGCGATGAACGAGCGGCTCCCCGACGCGCTCGAGGCCGACACCCACGACGGCTCCGCGTGGCTTTCGGTGATCCCCTTCACGAACGTCGCCGTCCGGCCGAAGGGACTCCCCGAGTGGGCCGGCGTTGCGCTGCCGGAGATCAACGTCAGGACGTACGTCACACACGACGGCGTTCCCAGCGTCTACTTCTTCAGCCTCGACGCGCAGGGACTCGCGAGCGTCACGGGTGCGCGGCTGTTCCATCACCTGCCGTACTACTACGCCCGAATCTCGCTGTCCCGAGCCGACGGCGGGGTCGCGTTCGACAGCCGCCGGTACCATCCTGGCGCGCGACCCGCCCGCTACAGAGCTACGTACCGGCCGACGGGCGACCCGTTCTGGGCTCCCGACGACCCGCTGGCGGCATTCCTCGTCGAGCGCTACCGGTTCTACACGGAAGCGCCCGACGGCTCGCTGCGTTACACCGACGTCGACCACGAGCCCTGGACGCTCGCTCCGGCGACCGCAGACGTCGAGACCAATACGCTGCTTTCCGCGGCCGGCTTCGCACGTCCCGAGCGCGATCCCGTCCGCTACTACAGTCGGGGCCTCGACGTGGTCGCGAACGTGAGTCAGCGACTCGAGGGGTGACCGTCGTTCCTGCCCCTGCGTGACGGTACTGCGTCCGGTGGGACCGACAAGTACGGTAGCCTGTCTCAGATGATATTTGGCGTGAAGGGGTACGAGTAAATCTTACCGTCGTTGGCTTTGACTGTCGCTATAATCACCAGGATGAGGTCTACTATTGCGACTAGTGGGAACAACAAGAAGCCGACCAGAACGACCATCAGTATGCCAGAAATGATGAATCCGATGGCAATCATGATCTGGAAATTCAGTGAATTCTTGGCGTTCTCTTTGACGAGCGTATCGTCGTCGTCTGCGAGTATGAGAATAAGCAGTGGGCCGAGGAACGACGCAACTAACGATGATACGTGCGCCAATGCTGCCATCGTGGTGTCTCCGCTTACATCAGTTGACATATCCCACACATCACTCAGGCAGTATATAAGAGCTGGGTAACTGTCCGTACTATCTGCCGTTCGGACCGCTCGCGAACCCTGCTAACTGGGGCCGACGGAGTCAAGCCAGGGCGGGGATTTGAACCCCGGAAGTCTCGATTACAAGTCGAGTGCATGAACCGCCCATGCTCCCCTGGCGCAGGCCGTGGGTTAGCCGTCCTCCTTTGAATGTGTATCGTTTTCGCCCCGGTCTGCGAGCGAGCGTGACATCGACACCCTGAACTCGTCGTACCCGTGCCGGCGGTAAAATCGCCTGGCGGCTTCGTTCTCGGCCATCACCTCGAGCAGCATCGTATCGACTCCCCGCTCGGCGAGCGAGTCCTCGGCGGCCTCGAGCAAGGCGGTGCCGATTCCGCGGCCCCGGTACGCCGGCCGGACGTAGATGTTCGAGAGCAGGCCGCGAGTGGTGTCGAGTTCGAGGGTTCCCCGTTCGATCGATACCGAGACGAAGCCGACGATCGTGCCGTCGAGGCGGGCGACGAGGAGGCCATCGTTAACCAGGTAGGCACCGAGCGTCTCCCGCATCGCCTCGCGGTTCGCCTCGGGGCGGACGGCCGACTCGTACCGGCGCTGGTCGCGGGCGAGGTCGACCCAGAGGTCCGCGAGGGTATCGAGGTCGTCCCGCGAGGCGAGTTCAATCGTCGGCCGCGGGCTGTCGTGGGGCATTCTCGAGGGCCGTCACGGCGGGGAGCGATTCGGCGGTGAGCATCCGGAGAGCGGCCCCACCGCCGGTGCTGATGTGGGAGAAGCCCTCGACGCCGAGTTTGCGCAGCGCGGAGGCCGTGTCGCCGCCGCCGACGATACTGGTCGGGCTGTCCGTCGCCGCGCCGTACAGCTGGCGGGTACCCGTCTGGAAGCGTTCGTCCTCGAAGACGCCGGCGGGGCCGTTGAGGATGACCGTCTCCGCGTCGTCGAGGATCCGCCGGTAGTAGTCGAGCGTCGAGTTGCCGATGTCCATCGCGGATTCGCCGTCTTCTGGCGGAAGGGCGTTGACCCCGATTTCGTGGCGCTCGTCGTCGCGGGCGACGGCGACGTCCCGCGGGAGTGCGATCCGGTCGCCGTAGGCGTCGAGCAGGTCGGCGGCGCGGTCGATCTCGTCCCAGTAGCCCTGATCGTAGATGAAATCGGAGCTCTCGTCGCCCAGATCGACGCCGTCGGCGATGAGGAAGACGTTGCCGACGACGCCCGCAGTGAGGATCTGGTCGGCCAACCCCTTTTCCAGGACGGACCAGGCCACGTCGATCGAGTCGGGCACCTTCGCGCCGCCGAGGACGTAGACGCGAGGCTCGGGGGTTTCCTCGATGGAGCCGAGCACGTCGAGTTCCGACTCCATGACGCGGCCGGCGTAGCTCGGCAGAACGGTCGGAAGGCCGACGAGCGACGGCTGGGAGCGGTGGGCCGCGGCGAAGGCGTCGTTGACGTAGGCGTCCAGGACGGGTTCGAGACCTTCGACGAGATGGGTCCGGGCCGCTCGCTCCGGGTCGAACTCCATGTACTCCTCGCTGTAGAAGCGGGTGTTCTCGAGGACGAGGCAGTCGCCGTTCTCGAGGTCTCTGATTGCGTCGCGAGCGGCGGCGGAGAACGTCGCATCGACGTAGTCGACGGGTTGGCCGAGCAGTTCCGAGAGGCGGTCCGCGTGGGACTCGAGAGAGACGAAGTCGTCGCCGCCGGGTCGACCCTGGTGGGCGAGGACGGCGACCCGTCCGCCTCGCTCGAGCAGTTCGGAGAGGGTATCGACGTGGGCCCGCAGTCGGGCGTCGTCCGCGAGCGTGCCGTCGTCGCCGATCGGACTATTGACGTCGACGCGAACGCCGACGATAGTCCCGTCGACGTCCAGGTCGTCGAGGGTCTCGATCATTATCGGCCCTCCACCGCGGCACCCGAAAGGTCTTTCTATCGGAGAGATAGCGTCCGGTGGGCGGTGACACGGCGCATACGGCCGTAGGGGTCGGCTACGATCACACCGTTCGACAGTCCGCACAGACTAGTTGGCCGTTAGCATCCCATAACGCGTCCGCGAGGGAGCCACAGGCCTCGCAGACTCCCTGAGTCGTGTACTCGTCGCCGCCGTTCGGGACGAGTCGGGCGTCGTCCGACTCCGTCGCGCGGGCAGCCGTCGCTTCGGGGACTTCCCGGTCGCGATCGAGGAGCGGCTCGGACGAACGAAGGGGAGTCATCGTCGCCTGGAACGAGCCCGCGGCGGCGATGACGTCACGCTGGGTGACCAGCCCGACGACCCCCGTATCGTCCTCGACGACGACGTTGCGGATGTTCTGGCGGGCCATCGTCGTGGCGACGTCGGTGAGCGACCGGTCGGGATCGACGGTGATGACCGGCGTCGTCATCGTTTCCTCGACGGTCGTCTCGGCGGGGTCCGACTCGTTATCGATGAGTCCGAGAACGTCCCACTCGGTCACGATGCCGACCGGTTCGCTCCCGCGGACGACCAGCGCGCAACTCGTTCGCTCTTCGCGCATGAGGCGAACGGTATCGAGGACGCTGTCGGACTCGCTGACGCCGACGTACTCGTTCGTCAGGACATCCCTGACGGACAGTTCCGATTCCATGTGTGAACGAATAGCACGAATGGGCTAAAAGCTACCCCCGCTACACTTAAGCGAAACGGCGTCGAAGTTTACGGTCTTCCGGCCTCAGGCCGTCTACCACTCGAGTTCGACCCTGGTCCCGTCTGCCCGGCAGGTTTCGAGGGCGTGTTTGGCGGCGTAGCCGGCGTCGTGGGCGTTTTCGCCGCGGCCGACGCCGACCTGCATCTCGACGTCGACGGCTTCCTCGACGTGGTGGATCGCTTCCTCGTAGTCGCTGGTCTCGAGCTCGGGACAGACGACGATGACGTTGTCGCCGCCGACGAAAAATGAGAGGCTCTCGTGGGCGTAGCGCATGTGTCGCATCAGTTCCGCGTAGCCCTGCTCGATCTCGATGAACGTGTCGAAGGCGTTGAGCTCGTCCGTGTAGTTGCCGGTCGCGTCGATCACGTCGAAGTGGGCGATCTGGACGTCCTCGTCGGTCCGGAAGTCGTTCTCGATTACCCGTCCCTCGAGACACTCGCGTCGGTCCTTGTCCTGTGCGCTGCCGGCGTCCTGAAGGCGCTGGGTCGCGTCGGACAGCGCCTGAACTGGGCTCGTTCCGGTCGCGACGCCGAGGCTGAGCGTCACCGGGTAGCGGTTGCCGACCGACTCCTGGAGGAGCGCGTGATCCTCGAGCGAGCAGCCGTTCGTGACGGCGATCATATTGTCGAATCGGGTAAAGAAGGTGTAGCCCCCGCGGTTACCGACGAACTGAGAGATGTCCGCGTATAGCCGGGACTGCATGGTCTGGAGGTCGGCCTCCCGTCGCGGCTCGGGCGTCACCGTCCACGGCCCGTAGTTGTCGATCTGAACGAGCGTCACCTGCGTGTTAGTCACTGTGGGCGATCATTTCGAACGGCGTCGTATAAGTGATACGTAATCCAGATTCGTGATGCGCTCGAGAACCAGCCTACGCGTGTTTCTTCTCGGGGTCGGCACCCTGCGGATGGTACTCCCAGAAGTCGCCGGCGCGCATCGCCGCGCCGACGGCTTTGTGCATGTCGACCATCGTTTCGAACTCCTCGGCGTCGACGTAGTCGAAGATTTCGCGCATCGGGACGACGCGCTCGTAGTTGATCCGGATCGGGTAGTCGCCGTATTCGTCGACGAACTCGGCGACGTCCATCGGGAAGTCCTCCTCCTCGTCGACTTTGTCCGCGATGATCCGCATGTCGAACTTGCGCATCCCCTCGCTGCCCTCCTCGCCGTCGGGGTCGACCGGCCAATCGTTGCTCATACCTGGGTGTGTGCAGGGGTCCCGCAAAAGGATTACTCTCCGGCGCCGTCGGCTCGCCGCCGATCCGCTCGCTCGACGCCGGTGAACTCGAACCGAGCCCCGCCGTCGGTCCCATCGGTGACGCTCACTGACCAGCCGTGGTCCTCGGTGACCTCTTCGACGATCGCCAGCCCGAGCCCGGTGCCGTCGCTGGCGCTCGAGTAGCCGCTCTCGAAGACGTGATCGCGCTCGTCTTCGGGAATCCCGGGACCGTCGTCCGCGACGTAGAACCCCGGCCCCCGTTCGTCGTCGAGATCGCCGATCGTAACCGTGACGCCTGTGTCGCCGTAGTTGACTGAGTCGTGCTGCGTACGCGGCGCAGGGTTCTGCGAGCTATGCTCGACGGCGTTTCGGATCAGGTTCTCGAGCAGCTGTTTGAGCCGCGCACGGTCGGCTCGAACGACGGCATCGGTCTCGAGCCGGAGCGACGCGTCGGCCGTCTGGACGTGGTCCCAGCAGTTCTCGGCGATCGCCGCGAGATCGACCAGTTCGGTGTTCAGGTCGGAATCGCCCTCGCGTGCGACCGCCAGCAGGTTTTCGATCAGGACGGCCATCCGATCGTGGGCCCAGGCGACGGCCTCGAGGTCTTCGCTGTCGCGCCGTTCGCGGGCCAGCTGGAGCCGGCCCTGCGCGACGTTCAGCGGGTTCCGGAGGTCGTGGGAGACGATACCGGCGAATCGGTCGAGGCGTTCGTTCTGCTCTTTCAGTTCGCGCTCCCGTGCCTTGCGCTCGGTGATATCGCGCAGGACGCCGACCGTCCCCTGAAAGCGGCCGTCCTCGTCGGTCGGGAGGAGCGCGATGTGGTTCTCGTTGATCCGACGGTCGCCGTTCGCCCCGATCGTCTCCATCTCGAACGATTCGTGATCGCGGTCGTCGTCGCGCAGCAGCGATTCGATTATCGATTCCGCTCTGGCGATGTCCTCGTCGTCCATGATGAGCGAGACGTGTTCACCGACCAGTTCCTCGGGACGGTATCCCGTCGTCGTCAGTTCGGCGTCGACCGGCGGGACGACCTTCGTCAGATAGCCGTCGTCGTCCAGCGTGTACACCTCGTCGGGGATCGTCTTGATAATCGTCTCGTACTCCTCGAGCTCCCGCTCTCGTTTCTTCCGGTCGGTAATGTCACGCACGACGCCTGCGACGCCGCGGTACTGACCGTCCTCGAGGGGCAGCAGCGAGACGTTCGCCTCGCACTGAATCCGCTCGCCGTCTTTGGCCGTAACGGTGGTCTCGTAGGTCTGCTGGTGCGCATCGGCCTCGGCGAGCAGCGACCGGACGCTGTCGCTGGCGCGCTCGACGGACGGCTCGTCGAGCAGAAACGAGACGGGTTGGCCGACGATCTCGTCCTTCTCGTAGCCGGTCAGGTCGGCGTAGGCGTCGTTGACGTACGCGTACCGACCGTTGGCGTCGACCGTGTAGACGGGGTCGCCGAGGGCTTCGACGATCGTCTCGTAGCGCTCGAGATCTCGCTCGCGTTCCTTCCGGTCCGAGATGTCCTGCACCGTACAGATCAGATCGCCGTTGCCGGTCGTCGACAGCGAGTGCGCCTCGACGAAGGTCGATCCGTCCGCTCGGAGGCCGGTCGTCTCCCCGTGCCACTCGCCCTCGGTCATCACCCTCGGGATGACCTCCTCGCGGACGGTCGCGACGTCGTCCTCCGGATAGAGGCGTTCCCAACCCTCGCCGATTATCTCGTCAGGTTCGTACCCGTAGAGGTCGGCGTACGCCCGATTCACGTAGACGAACCGGCCGTCGTTATCGAGGATACCGATGCCTTCCTGAGCGGTCTCGATGGCGCGGAGCTGTCGCTGGCGTTCCAGACGCGCCCGCGTCGTCGCGACGGCCTCGACGATCCGGTCGGTCAGCGTCGCGTTCCCGTCTGTTCCTTTGCGGACGTACTCGGAGACGCCCGCCGAAATCGCCTCGCTCGCGACCGCCTCCGATCCCGCGTCCGTGTACAGAATGAACGGCACGTCGTCGTGATCCGCCCGAACCGACCTGAGAAACGCCAGGCCGTCGGTATCGGATAGCTCGTACTCCGAAACGATGCAGTCGATCTCGGTCTCGACGAGGCGTTCGAGTCCGTCGCTCGCGCTGGTCGCGCTAACCGTTTCGATGGGTACGTCCGCTCGCTCGAGTGCAGCCGCGTCGGAACAGGTCGGGTCGTCGTCCACGTAGAGCACGCGGATCGGCTCCATCGAGACGCTCCCAGGGAGGGATTCGTCTCGTGTTTGCATGACACTTCTCTCGTTACAGCGGGCAAATAGCTTGGGGTCGGGTTCCGTTCACGACTGCTCGGAACTATCGATGGGATCGTATCGAACGGTGCGCTCCGCTCGCTAGCCGCTGTACATACTATCGACTGCTGTTCGTGACAGCACTTTCCGTACCGTATTCGACGGTTTGGCGACTCGAAACGGCTTTAGCGGCCCTCCCCGTTCGTCAGAATTGATGAGTGCGGGCTGTGAGGCCGTCGCTCTCCGCCCATCCATTCATAATACTTGTTATTTCCATATGGTATTGGACGTAACAATTTGGATGAGATTGAAGTAGTGGCGGAAAGTAATGCGTTCGAAAATATGCGAGTGTCCTATCAGCATGCGAACGTTCGGAGCGGCAACGAGTCGACGCTCCTTCGGTTTACGACCCGCGATAGGACACGCGCCTGCGTCCTCGTCGACTGCGGTTCCGACGTCGATCTGGACTCGCTACTGATCGTCACGGCCGGCGCGGCCACCGCGGCGGGTGCCAGCGCGAGCGCCGCCTCTTGTGCCGGCGCAGGCGCAGCGGGCGGTGGCGGCGGCGCGTGCTGACTGACCGACGCGACTCGAGCGGCGCGGCGTGACCGGTCGCGACCGCCGTCAGTCGTCCCCGCAGAAGCCCTCGAACGCCTCGATAGTGATAGCGATCGCGTCCCGTGCGGGCACGTCGCGGACCGCGTACGCCGTCGGATAGACGCCCGAGGTAGCGTACGTCTCGGGCTGGGCGATCCGTCGCCGATCGGTTCCAGAATGGGCTCGGAAGTACGCCCGGGTGATCATCGGCTCGACGAACGTTAGCCTCGCGGTGCCGTCGCCGTCCGGATCGTACGCGCCCCAGATGAGCGTATTCGCGAACATCCCGCCGTTCATTTCGGGGACAGTGGGGTCGACCATGTGCTCGCCCATGTCGGTGATGACCCGCTCGTCGACGACGGGGCCTCGAGCGTACCCGTCCGGAACGTACCGGTCCGGGAGGTCGTAGCTCGGCGCGGCCGGCCCGGTGATGGCATCGACGGTCTCGGTCGGTAGCATGTGGAAGTGGATGTCGAAGTGGGGCTCCGTCCAGACACCGTCCGGCGGATGGCCGCCGGGGTTCCAGTTCAATCCGAGGAAGGTAAACGGCGTCGCGGCGGTCGCCGGAAACGGCACGAAGAACTCCTGGGACCACCTGTGGTGGATGACCACCGACTCGCCGGTCGGGCCGTACTTGTCCGTGTAGGCGTCGTCGCCAGAGTTTGCGAGGTCCTCGGCCGACGGGAGTCCCTCGAGTGCGGCCCGCTCTACGAGGAGGCCGTGATACTTCGGGGTTCCCGACGGCGTGACCGTCGTGAAGGTCCTCGCGTCGCCGTTTCCGAGGGTCACGGGATCGCCCCACTCGGTGATGCCTGCCGGGGGAACGGCCTCGGCGTTCGTTGCACTCGTCAGCCCGCTCAGCCCGAGGGCTGCGCCGGTCGCGGCCGCGGTGCCGACGAATCGGCGTCGGCTGACTGGTAATCGGTCGTCGGTGTGTGTCCACGCTCGAGTCTGTTTTCGTGTCATTGGTAGCTGAAGCGCGCCGAGACGGCCGTCTCGGCTGCTTCGATAACGCTTGTGTTCGGCTGCCAAATAGTATTATCTACCTCCACAATGTCGGGGAAATAACCTCGGGGAGAAAGTGAGGTGTCGATGACGAACCGCCGAGTGCGGCGGGGGTATCGTCAGCGGGGTACGGTCGCCGAAGTCGGCGCTGCCGAACGGAGCGAGGGTGTGACCGCCGTCCGGTGAGCGAATTCTCACTGGTCGTCGCGACTGGCGTCGGTCTCGGCGTGGTGCTCGAGCAACCGCTGAATCCCGGCTCTGATCACCTCGCTGCGGTTGCGGTAGACGTCGTCGTCGACGAGCGATTCGATCGCCGCGAGCTGTTCGTCGGTCGCCCGGAACGTCACGCGGTCGAGCGTCGGGCCGTTCTCGAGGCGGGAGCGGTTGTGCTCCGGCGTCCCGTCGGCGGGCGGAGATCTGCTCTCCGTCATCGTCGCCCCCCGCTGGTCCGTTTCGGGGACGGACGGCCCGTCGCTTCGAACGCGGTGCTCGCGGTCTCGAGTGAGGGCGTGGGAGTCACGGTGACCATGGAATCGAGAGGGGCCGAGCGGTCGTAAGGGCTCGCGTAGCGGAGTGAAAGTGAAACAGTAACTCGGTTAGCTTCCATCGCAAAGCCGCACTTCAGACTCGACCCTGATTCTATTCCACCGGACAAACAGTAGATATAAGTTACAACGAGTCAACTCACAAACCGGAAGCCGGTCTCCAGAACCAGGGGGCGTACGGAAACGTCCCGGGTGGTGGAGCACCCGAGACTTGGCTTCCAACCCGAGAGGGTCAGCAAGCCATGATTACGTTGATTCTACCGGGATATAAACGTCCCGCACGACCGCGGAATCGCCCGCTACGAGGAGCCTCGAGTCCGGTTTCGGCCGCGAGCCAGCGCGGGGGTGGCGACGGATGAGCGGCGACGACGGGCCGAACGGGGACGCCGAATCGCGACTTCCCGACTGCCCCCGCTGTGGCGAGCGGGTGGTGATATCGGTCGCGTTCGGTCCCGAGGCGGGGCTGGTCAGCCCCTGTGGCTGTTCCGTGCCGCCGGCGTTGTTTCCCGAGGTTCACGGGCAGTAGTCCGGGGTTCGCGCTCGAGCCCCGCCGGACAGCCGGCCGGTCGGCGCGGTGAGCGTCCACGCCGTCGAAACCACCCCGTCGACAGTGCGTCGGCCGGCCGGTCCGGAAGCGCGGGCTCGCGTTCTGGCCCTATCCTCCTTCGGGTATCGCGATTTCCATCCCGGCCTCGGCCAAATTAGCCCAAACGTCTCCGTTCTCTCGGAGGACGATTCCTAACTGGAGCGGTTCACTACCGACGGCATCGCCGTACGAGTTGAACGAGAGTCGGAAGTCCAGTCGAGATCGCCGGCGTCCTCAGTCGTCGGCCGTCTCGGCGTCCGCGTCCTCGCCCAGCACTTCCTCGCGGTGTTCGTCCAGTAGCGGCGCGCGACCGCGGGGCTCGGGGTTGGTCTTGCTCATCTTGATCGGGTTGCCGGCGATCTCGACCTTGCCGTCGGCACCGGGCTGTTCGACCGGGTACAGCATGTCGCGTTTGTGGACGTGTGGATCGTCGAAGATCTCCTCGGTGGTCTGGACCGGGGCGGCGGGCACGCGGCCCTCGAGTTTGCTCACGAGCTCGTCGTTGGTCTGCTCGCGGGTCCAGTCGGCGATCTCCTCGCGCAAGGCGTCGCGGTGCTCGAGGCGCTCGGGGGTCGTGGGATACTCCTCGGCGAGGTCCTCGCGGCCCATTATATCGCAGAGTTCCGCCCAGTGGTTGTTGTTGAACGCAGCGATGACGGCGTAGCCGTCGTCGGTCTCGAAGGCGTTGTAGGGGAACAGCGTGGGGTGGGAGTTGCCCCGGCGAGTGGGAGCCTCGCCGGTGTAGGACTGCTGGTAGATGGCGCGCTCGGTGAAACTGATCATGGAGTCGTACATGCCGGTGTCGACGTACTGGCCCTCGCCGGTCTGTTCGCGGTGGTTGACGGCGGCGAGGATACCGATGCAGTTCAGCGTCGCGGTGAAGAGGTCGCCGACGCCGGGGCCGGTCTTAGTCGGGGGGCCGTCGGGCTGGCCGGTGGTCTCCATGACGCCACCCAGCGCCTGTGCGATGAGATCGAAGGAGGGCTGGCCCTGCCGGTCGGTTTCACCCGTGCGCGGGTCGCCGAAGCCGCGGATCGAGGAGTAGATGAGATCGGGGTTGTGTTCTTTCAGCGTCTCGTAGCCGAGGCCGTACTTCTCCATCGTCCCGGCGCGGTAGTTCTCGACGACGACGTCGGCCTCCTCGACGAGCGAGAGGAAGTCCTCGCGGTCTTCCTCCTCGCGGAAGTTCAGCTCGATGCTCTTCTTGCCGCGGTTGACGCTCTGGAAGTATCCCCCGTAGGCTTCGTCTTCGGGGTCGTCGACGAACGGCGGGTTCGACCGGATCATGTCGCCGCCCGGCCGCTCGATCTTGACCACGTCTGCGCCCAGATCCGCGAGCAACATCGTACAGTACGGCCCCGCGAGCACCTGAGTCAGATCAACGACGCGAAGGTTGGAAAGGGCTCCCATAGTCTGTACGCCCTCCTTACGAAACCATTACCAAAACCCTTACCATCGATCATGTAGTTGGTCATCAGTACCATAACTCGTGGGAACATCCACCATTGGGACGCTGCTAGGACGTTTAAGGTGTATTATCATGGAAGATCATTAGGTTTATACCGGAGTCCCTCATGGTTCTGGATACGATGTCCCAAACGGTCGTCCTCGGCGTGATCGGCTCCGATGCCCACGTCGTTGGCATCACAATCCTCGAGCAAGCCTTCAGTGCAGCCGGCTTCGATGTCGTGAACCTCGGTGTCCAGACCTCCCAGGAGGAGTTCGCCGAGGCCGCGGTAGCTCACGACGCCGAGGCTGTACTGGTCTCTTCGCTCTACGGCCACGCCGAGCAGGACTGCCAGGGATTCCACAGCGTCCTCGAGGACGCGGACGTCGACGCGGTCAGCTACATCGGCGGCAACCTCGCCGTCGGGCAGGACGACTTCGAGCAGACCCGCAAGACGTTCCGAGAGCTCGGGTTCGATCGGGTCTTCGACTCCGAGACCGATCCCGAGGACGCGATTGCCGCACTCCGCGAAGACCTCCAGATCAAGCCGACGGAGTCCGAGCGGGCAACTATCAGTTCTTAGATGTCTAGATGATACGAGACGAACGCATTCCATCCGACGAGCTACAGCGTATCGACGAAGAGATTCGGTCGAACTGGCCGACGGGCGAAGACGTCGACTTCGAGGAAGCTATCGAGTACCACGAGTCGCTGCCCGACCACAAGCGGTTCGCCGACGTCCTCGAGTCGGCCGACAAACCGCTGCTCCAGCCGCGGGCCGGCGTTCCCCGGCTCGAAGACCAGATCGAACTCTTACAGTACCTCCATCAGGAAGGCCAGGCCGACCTCCTGCCGACCACGATCGACTCGTACACGCGTGACAACGAGTACGAGAAGGCCCAGCAGGGCCTCGAGAAGGCCCGGGAGACGGGTGACGACACCCTGAACGGCTTCCCCGCGGTCAATCACGGCGTCGACGGCTGCCGGAAGCTGATCGACGCGGTCGACGCGCCGATCGAGGTCCGCCACGGCACGCCGGACGCCCGGCTGCTCGCGGCGATCACCTTCGCCGGCGGCTTCCAGAGCTTCGAGGGCGGGCCGATCTCTTACAACATCCCGTACACGAAGCGCCACGGGCTAGAGGAAACCATCGAGAAGTGGCAGTTCGTCGACCGGCTGGCCGGCGCGTACACGGAACGCGGCGTGCGGATCAACCGTGAGCCGTTCGGCCCCCTCACGGGGACGCTCGTCCCGCCGTCGATCGCCATTGCGATCATGCTGGTCGAGGGCAAGCTCGCCGCAACGCAGGGCGTGCGCTCGATCACGCTCGGCTACGGGCAGGTCGGGAACGTCGTTCAGGACGTGGCCGCCCTGAACGCGCTCAAAAAGCTGGGCAACGAGTATCTGCCCGACGAGGTCGTCGTCACGACGGTCTTCCACGAGTGGATGGGCGGCTTCCCGCCGGACGAGGCCCGCGCCAACGGCGTGATCAGCCTCGGCGGCATGACCGCCGCTATCGCCCAGCCCGACAAGGTCATCACCAAGTCCCCACAGGAGTTCCAGGGGGTTCCGACCAAGGAGGCCAACGCCTCGGGCCTGCGCACCACGCGTCAGGTCATCGACATGGCGATCGAACAGAAGATCGATATCGACGGCATCGAGGAGGAACAGGACCTCATCGAGCGCGAGACCCGGTGTCTGATGGACACCATCTTCGAGCACGGCGACGGCGACGTCGTTCAGGGGACGCTCAAGGCCTTCGATTCCGGGGCGCTCGACGTCCCCTTCGCGCCCAGCGACAGCGCGCGGGGAGCCGTCCTCCCGGCCCGCGACGACGACGGTCGCGTCCGCATCTTCGAGTGGGCCGACCTCGAGATGGACGACGACATCAAGGAGATTCACAAGGCTCGACTCTCGCAGCGCGCCGACACCGAGGGCCGCGACCAGTCGTTCCGGATGGTCGCGGACGACGTCGACGCGATCAGCGACGGGAAGCTCATCGGCCGACCACAGGGTGACGTTTAAATGGAGATTACAGGAATTTACGCCACGCCCGGTTACTCCGGGTTCTTCTTCGACGACCAGCGCGCGATCAAGCAGGGAGCAACGCAGGACGGGTTCACCTACGAGGGCGAGCCCGTCACCGACGGCTTCGACAAGATTCGACAGGCCGGCGAGACGATCATCGTCGACATCGAACTCGCCGACGGGACCGTGGTGCGGGGCGACTGCGCCGCGGTCCAGTACTCCGGTGCCGGCGGACGAGATCCGCTGTTCCAGGCCGAGGAGTACGCCCCGGTCATCGAGGGCCCCGTCGCCGACGAACTCGAGGGACGGGACGCCACCGCGTTCCTCGACAACGCTGAACTGCTCGAGGACATGCAGGTCGAGGGCGACCGACTCCACACGGCGATCCGCTACGGCGTCTCGCAGGCGCTGCTCGCCGCCGCCGCGGAAGCCGAGAACACGACGCAGACGGACGTTATCGCGGACGCGCTCGGTACCGAGCCCGCGACGGAGCCGGTGCCGGTCTTCGGCCAGTCCGGCGACGACCGCTACAACAACACGGAGAAGATGTTCGTCAAGGGCGTCCCCGTTCTCCCCCACGCGTTGATCAACAGCGTCGAGAAGATCGGCGAGAACGGCGAGGTCCTCCTCGAGTACGTCGAGTGGCTCGTCGAGCGCTCGCAGGAGCTCGGTCCTGAGGGGTACGAGCCCCGGTTCCACATCGACGTCTACGGCATGATCGGGGAGATCTTCGGTGCCCCCTACGACCGCGACGAGGTCGTCGACTACTTCGCCGCGCTCGAGGAGGCCGCCGCGCCGTTCCCGATCCAGATCGAGGGGCCGATGGACGTCGGCAACCGCGCCGACCAGATCGACGCGATGGTCGAACTCCGCGAGGGGCTGGCCGACGCCAACGTCGGCGTCGACATCGTGGCCGACGAGTGGTGTAACACCTTCGAGGACGTCCAGGCGTTCGTCGACGCCGGGGCCGCGGACCTCGTGCAGGTCAAGACGCCTGATCTGGGCGGCATCCACCGCAGCGGGCAGGCGGTCCGTTACTGCCAGGGGACCGACACCCGCGCGTATCTGGGCGGCACCTGCAACGAGACGGAAACCTCCGCGCGTGCCTGCGCCCACGTCGCGCTCGCGACCAACGCAGCGCAGGTGCTCGCAAAGCCCGGTATGGGCTTCGACGAGGGCTACATGATCGTCGAAAACGAGATGCGGCGGGCGATCGCCCGACGAGAACGAGAACAGTTAACGGCCGACACCGACGAGGTGACAGCAGATGACTGACTGGACGGATCCCGACACGTTCGCACAGGCGCTCGAGCAGGTCGAGACCAAAGAGAAGGGCAACTGCTTCGAGGACTTCGAGGAAGGCGACGTCATCGAACACGACCCCGGGCTCACGCTCACCCAGTTCGGCAACGAGCAGTGGATGGGCCAGACGCTCAACCACGACCCCGCCTACTGGCGGACCGACGCCGCCGAGGAACGCGGCTTCGACGAACCGCCGGTCCACCCAGACTATCTGACCGCTGCGACCCTCGGCATCACCGTCGAGGACCTGAGCGAGAAGGGGGGCTACTTCCTCGGTCGCACCGACGTGCGGTTCCCCACTGCGCCGGTCTACACCGGCACCGAACTCCACGTCGAGAGCGAGGTCGTCAACTGCGCCACCTCGAGTTCCAGACCCGAGTACGGTATCGTCTCCTGGCGCACCCGCGGCACGGACGCCGAGACCGGCGACGTGCTCTGCTCCTACGAGCGGACGAACATGATTCCGCGCCGCGAGCCCGTGGCAACCGACGGGAGCGGCGCTACAGCGGCCGAAGACGACGAAGACGGCCCCGAACTCCCCGAGGAGTTCATCGCCCCCGATGGAGGGTACTTCGAGGACTTCGTCGAGGCCCTCGAGGCGGCCGACGACGAGAACGCCGCCGTCGCCTACCGCCACGAGCGCGGCCGCACGCAGGACGACGTGACCGTCGCCTCGCTGCCGCTAGCGACGCTGAACACGGCCAAACAGCACCACAACGTCGACGTGATGTCCGACTCGCCATCGGGCAACATCGTCACCTACGGCGACGTGACCCGCTCGACGGCGCTCGGCCACGCCCGCTCCGACGAGGAGACCTGGCGCGAGGTCGGCTTCGACGACGAATCGTTCCACACGTTCGTCGCGGTGGGCGACACCGTCTACGCCTTCACGCGCGTCATCGAGGCCGAAGACGACGCCTCGAGCGACGAGGCGGGGACCGTCACCTTCGAGCACATCGCGTTCAACCAGGACGACGAACCCGTCTACTCGGGGACTCGGACCGCCGAGATTCGAAAGCGTTCTAACTAACACGATCGATTGTCACAAACGACCGCAGACAACTACGAATCCATGACTGACGACATCCGACTCTGCCGTACGTTCCAGACCGCACCGGCCGCCGTTCCGAAAGACGACTCCGCGAAGTACCTCGTCTCCGCGCTCGAGGCCGAGGGCTTCCAGGCACCCGACTGGCTCGTCCCCGACATGGAAGACGGGACGGCCCCGAACATGAAAGCCGAGGGCCTCGAGAACACCATCGAGAAGGTCCCCGAGTACGACTTCCCCGGCGAGATCTGGCCCCGCGTCGAGTGGAGCTACGAGGACGAGGAGTACTGCGAGAAGGGCCGCGACCAGATCGACCGACTCGTCGCCGAGATCGGCGACGAGATCGACGGCATCGTCGTCCCCAAGGTCGGCCGCCTCGAGGACGTCGAGCGCGCCGCCGAGGTCGTCGCCGAGGCCGAGGCCGAACACGGCTACGAGGACGGTTCCATCGGCCTCTCGATCATCATCGAGACCGGCCGCGCTCGCTCGGATCTCCGCGAGATCTCCAAGTTCGGCGAAGATTCTCGGCTCACCGCGCTCATCTTCGGCCCCGTCGACTACGCCGCCGAACTCGGCGGCCGCGACCTCGGCGACGGCATGCCCCGCTGGGACGGCCTGCTCGAGGCCCTCTCGAACGAGGCCAGCGCCGCGGGCCTGCTCTCGATCGGCGGCCCCTTCGACGACCTGTTCAAGGAACGCGCCGGCCTGACCTACTACAACGCCGACGAGTACGCGGATCAGGTCGAACACGAGGCCCAACTCGGACTCGACGGCTCCTGGTCGCTGTACCCCAAACAGACCATCCAGGCTAACACTATCCACATGCCCACCCCCGAGGAGCTCGAGCGCGACGTGAGCAAGATCGAGCGCTTCAACGAAGCCAAGCGCGAGGGGACCGGCGCGGTCACGCTCGACGGCCAGATGGTCGACGAGGCCACGTTCAAGAACTTCAAGAACACGGTCCAGCAGGTCCGCGCCATCGACGAGATGCGCCCCGGCCAGACCGAGGAGTATTATGACGAGGAGCTGCTGACGCGAGCGCGCGAACTCGAGCTCTCCTATAACTGAGGGCTCGAAGACGGTTTTCGCTGATCGTTTGACTGCTTCATTTCTCGTTTTGCTGCTCGTTATACTCTGGCTAGTGAGTAGCGGCGGCTCGCACGGCATGCTGGACCAATGAGCGACCGCTGCGGTGGTGCGCGCTGTGTCACGACGAGCGATCAGCGAGTCGTGAGTCGACGCTGTGCGAGGTCGTCGCGAGTGAAACGAGCGACTGCTCGGAAGACGCGGCGCGCCTTCCGGTGGATGAGCGAGCGGAGTGAGCGAATCGGTTGGGGAGGACGAGGATATTCCCCGTTGCCACGATAGCAGGACGACCGACCCTGTTCTCGGTGCTCTCACCTCCAGAATTGCATTCTCGAGGCCACGGTAGCGCACTCGAGAGATATCCCTCCTCGTTCGTTGGCGAAAACCGGCGGGATGTGATTTGAACCACCAGAAATTCGGTCGCGTTGCTCCCTCGTTCCGTAGTTCAAATCCCACCGTTTCGGTTGCCGCTCGAGAGACTCCTCGCTCCGCTCGTCGTGTTCTCTCGCGGAAAACGGTGGGGATGGGATTTGAACCCATGAGGCTTGACAGCCACCTGCTCTCAAGGCAGGCGCGTTAGGCCGCTCTGCCACCCCACCTCGTCTTCCGGTTCTCCGTACGTTCAAAAAGGGTTGTCGGTCTACTCGCGCTCGAGCCTGCCGTCGTCCCCGACTCGAACCCCCAGATCGTCCACGAGCGCCGCCGTCGCCTCGGCTCCCGGTCGCCCGGCGGCTCGGCGGGCCTCGAGTCCCGCGACGGTCGCCCGCAACCCGGACGGCGTCGCCACGGTCGGCAGCATCGGCGAGAAACCGACGCCGAGGCCGGCATCGGCCCCACGCTGGGCCAGCGTAGACAGTTCGGGGGTCGCGTACGCGTCCTCGAAGTCGATCGGTTCGGAAAAGCCCGCGAAGTAGGTCCGACCGTCAGCAGACGGCCCCAGTACCACGTCGTGGCGCCGGAGCGACATCGCCGCGCCGTCGATCTCCGTTCGGTTCACGAGCGGCACCGTCGGCTCGAGTACCCCCACGCTCTGGGCGTCCTCCCGCTCGAGCAGATGCGTGACGGTGTTGCCGACGCGGGCCGAGCGACTTGAGCCGACCTGCCGCTCGAACCGTACCTCTGCGTCCTCGCCGAGCGCCTCGAGGCTGAGCGCCCGAACCTCGGATTCGGGGTCTCCGTCCGTGTACTCCGTCGGCAGTGTCTCGGCGTCGCGGTAGTTGACCAGCAGATCGCCGCCGCTCTGTGTGACGGCCCACAGGACGTCGGCGACGGCGGCCTCGTAGAGTGAGACGGCCTCGGCGGCGGACAGCGGGGTCGTTTCGACGACCGACGACAGAGCGAGTCCTTCCCGCGGCGGATCGACCGGGACGACGACGATCATACTGTACACTCCGTGTGCGCGGTCCTTGAACGCGGCGCTTCCCCAACTCTACGCCGCTTCGACACGGTGCAAATGGCGATGAATTATTATGCAGTAGTGTCTCCGAGACGGTATGGACGAACGAACGATCGCCGGACTGTTCGCGATGGTCGTCATCGCCGCGCTGGCAGTCGTCGGCGTCTTCGGCTTCAGCAACGGCTATCTGATCAACCCACCCACCGGCGTCTATTTGGTGCCGTCGATCGCCATTCTGGTCGTCGCGGTCCTCGTCGTCGGCGGGCTGACCGTGCTCGGCGCCGGCTCGCGACGCTGGCGCGAAAACCCCTACTGGTAACCGATTCCACGGCCGCTGTCGATCGCTTACCGTTCTCGCCGCCCTTTCGTTTGCCGATAATCCGACGCCATCAGCTCGACGAAGGCCTCGAGCCACGCCTGCGTCTGGTCGTCCGTCTGCTCGCGCGGATCGATCATCGGAACCAGTTCGAAGCCGCGACCGCGAATCCGCGTCGCGTGATCGTCGGGGAGCGCGAGGTCGGCGGCCGGCGTCGTCGTGTACTCGGTTCCGAGTTCGGCCAGCGCGCGCTCGCCGACGGGGACGAGGATCTCGGGGTTGATCATCCGGATCTCCGCGTTGAGGTAGGGTTCGCAGTTGCCGATCTCCTCGTCGGTCGGCCGCCGTTCGGGGTCGCGACAGCGGGTGAGATTCGTCAGGTAGACGTTCTCGAGTTCGGGCCGATCGGCCGGCGAGTCGACGGCACAGAGGCCGAGCCGCTCGAGCATTCGCCGTAACCCACCGTCGCCGTCGCTGCCGCCCGCACCGGCGAAAGGGACGCCGGTCTCGTCGGCCCGCGCCGTCGGCCGCTCGCCGACGAACAGGAAGTCAGCGCCCACGTCGCCGTAGCCGTGGACCACCTGCGTGCGCGTCTCGCAGAGCGCCGGACAGTTCGGACACTCCTCGTCCATACCGAAGGGGTTCGCTCGAGACTCCTGATTCGCGTCCACGTTCGCTTCTCGAGGGGCGTACTCAAAAGCGACGCGCCCAACCCGGCGTCGGGCTCGGAGAACGATGGGCGGTCAGCGCTCGAGGCCGCCGCGTTCGTTCACTTCGAGGATGAACTTCACGTTGCGGACGATCTCTTCGGGAGTGGTTTCCTCGGACTCGTCGTAGAGGTCGCTCGTTCGGTACAGAACGTTCGCGAGCTGTTTGGTCTCGCTCGAGTCGCCGCGGATGTCGTCGGCGACCGCACGCAGGAGTTCGACGCGTTCGGGGTCGGGCGCGAAGCCGTCGGCGGCGGTGTCCGCTTCCCGGCCGTCGTCGCCGTCCGCTCCGCCGGGGCTCATCGGTCGGGCGAGGCGGCCTCGTTCCGTCGGGTCTGGGAGATCCCCTGTCGGTGGACGATGCCGGTGTTGTTCGCGACGTTCTCCGTGATCGTTCGCAAGGCGTCGCTGGTTGCGTCCTCGTCTTTCAGCACGGTGGGCTTTCCGCCGTCGCCGCCCTCGCGAACGGCCGGATCGAGCGGGATCGAGCCGAGGAACGGGAGTTCGTGTTCCGCAGCGAACTCCTCGCCGCCACCGGAGCCGAAGATGTCGTGTTCGCCGCCGCAGTCGGGGCAGGCGAACGTCGACATGTTCTCGGCGATCCCCAGCACGACGGTGTCGTGTTTGGCGAACATCTCGAGGCCCTTGCGAGCGTCGTCTAACGCCACGTCCTGTGGCGTCGTGACGATGACCGCGCCGGTGACGGGCATGGTCTGGAGCATCGTCAGCTGGGTGTCGCCGGTCCCCGGTGGGAGGTCGACCACGAGGTAGTCGAGGTGGCCCCACTCGACGTCCTCCGTCAGTTGTGTGATGACCTTGTGGACCATCGGACCGCGCCAGATGACGGGGTCGTCCTCGCCGGTGAGGAAGGCCATGCTCATCAGCTTCACGCCGTACTTCTCGGGCGGGACGAGGGTCTCGTCCTCGGTGGCCATCGGCGGCTCGTCGGCGTCGACCATCCGCGGGACGTTCGGGCCGTAGACGTCGGCGTCGAAGAGGCCGACGCGGGCACCGAGCTGCGAGAGCCCCGCCGCGAGGTTGACCGCGACGGTCGACTTGCCGACGCCGCCCTTGCCGGAGGCGACGGCGATGACGTTCTTGACGTTCGGCAGCACCTGATCCTCGCTGGTGAGGTCGTCCCGGTCGGGCACGCTCGCGGTGAGGTCCGGCTGGAGCCCTGCGTCGGTCAGCTCCCGGCGAACGTCCGCGGCGATGTCGCTCTCGGCCGGCGAGTACGGTGCGCCGAGTGCGAGGTCGACGTGGACCTCGTCGTCGTCGACGTCGATGTCGTTGACGAGTCCGAGCGAAACGATGTCGTCGCCGAGTTCGGGATCGTCGACCGCCCGAAGGCGGTCGCGAACGGCGGCTTCGTCCATGTCTCTACCTACTTCCGGGCGTCGAAAAGGGTTGTGTTCCCACCTTTTTATCGGAATCCTCGGGCGGCGTTGCCGCCCTCGGTCCCCGACAAAAATCTGGACCAAAAAGCCGCTCGCTCCCGACCACACGGGCGCAGGCCCTTACGGCGCAAAGCGCCATACTGCTGGCCGCTCGGGGGGTGCAACGCTCGTGCATTTCGCCTTTACGCGTTGAAATCGAATCGCGGCCCGCCGTAGGTCGGCGGATCGGGCTCGAGTTCGACCCCCTGCTCGTAACGCACGAAGTTGAGGTAAAACGGGCGACCGCAGCCCTCGACCGGATCGCCCTCGAGGTCGGTGACGGGGCCGTCCTCGCCGCAGATGAACTCGATCCCGTCGGCGTCCTCGAAGTCGTCGTCCGGGTCGGCGTACTCCCAGCCCGGTTGCGGCGTCGTGGTCACGGAGCGGTCCGCGAGGTCGGGCCGGCGCTCGACGCTCACGACGGCGTCGCAGTGGGGGCAGGTGTATCGAACGGTGACTGTCATCGACCGTCCTAGGGCGTTCGCGGACGTAAGGCTGTGGCTCGCGCGGTGTCGCTACCCGGAACACCTTTCCCGCTGACGGGAATTCGTCCACGTATGATCGACGAGACGGCCGAGGAAATCCGCGAGATGCAGACCCACAGCTCCTCGGTAGTGGCGGTAAACGCCGCGCGAGCCCTCGAGGAGCTAACCGAGCGGGAGTTCGCCACCGTCGAGGAGTACACCCGCGCGCTCGAGCGCAACGGCTCCGTCCTGCGGCGAGCGAACCCGTCCCACGCCTCGCTGCAGAACGCCGTTCGCGAGGTCGTCGACGGCGTGACTGATGCCGATCTCGACAGCGTCGAGGCTGCCCAGCGGTTCACGACCGAGAAGATCGAGGAGGTCGTCACGCGGATCGAGTCCGGCAAACGACTGGCGGCCGAAAACGCCGTCGAGCACCTTTCGGACGGTGCGACGCTGCTGACTCACGACTACTCCTCGACGGTGCTCGAGGCGCTCGAGCAGGCGACCGCGGCCGGCAAGACGTTCGACGTCTACGTCACCGAGGCCCGGCCCCGCTACCTCGGGCGCAAGACCGCCCGGACGCTGGCCGACATGGAGGGCGTCGAGGCGACGCTGCTGACCGACAGCGCCCACGGAATCTACCTCGAGGAGTGCGACCGCGTCGTCGTCGGCATGGACTGTATCGTCGACGACACGCTCTACAACCGCGTCGGTACGTTCCCGATCGCGGCGACGGCCGCCCAGCGAGACGTCCCGGTCACCGTCCTCGGCTCGGCTTCGAAGATCGTCAGCGAGGGGTTCGTCTTCGAGAACGAGTTCCGTCCGGGAAGCGAGGTAATGGCCGAGCCCGCCGACGGCTTCGCCGTCGAGAATCCCGCCTACGACGCGACGCCGGTCGACTTGCTCGAGAGCGTGATCACCGACGCGGGTCGGGAACCGTTCTGATCGCGCGAGCGCGGTGAAACACTACTCCCGCTGTCCGAACGTCCGGGGCGAACCGTCCGTCGGGCTCGCCCACGCGACCGCGTTGCGAAGCACGCGCCGGATCTCCTCGTTCTCGTAGATCGGGTACGTCTCGTGGCCCGGTCGGAAGTAGAAGATTCGGCCACTACCGCGGCGATAACAACAGCCGCTCCGGAACACTTCGCCGCCCTCGAACCAGCTGACGAACACCAGTCGGTCGGGTTCGGGGACGTCGAACGGCTCGCCGTACATCTCCGATTCCGGAAGTTCGATCGACTCCTCCAGCCCGTCGGCGATCCGATGGCCCGGATCGACGACCCACAGACGCTCGGTCCCGCCGTCCTCGCGGTACTGCAGGCTGCAGGACGTTCCCATGAGTCGCTTGAAGATCTTCGCGTAGTGGCTCGAGTGAAGCGCGATCAGCCCCATCCCCTCGAGGACGCCCTCTTGAACCCGGTCGACGATCTCGTCGTCGACTTCGTCGTGGGCCTCGTGGCCCCACCACACTAGCACGTCCGTCGACTGGAGAACGTCGTCGGAAAGTCCGTGGTCGGGCTCCTCGAGCGTCGCGGTTCGGACCGTGTGCTCGTCGGCGAGCGCGTCGGCGAGCGTCGCGTGGATTCCGTCGGGGTAGACGGCTGTGACCTCGTCGTCCTCGCGTTCGTGTCGGTACTCGTTCCAGATCGTGACGGCAGCCATGGCAGATGCCTCCATCGCCACTGCCCTTAGCTCGAACGATCAGCATCAATGACACTCTCGAAGAAAGTCATATTATTGGAACAATAGCGATTAGCAGAAGGTAATTGTCTAGTTCTGAGTGAATGATGAGTCGATTGTATAGATTAATCGGTCACAACCCTTATTTTGATCGCCGACTGCTTCTCTCCATGGACCGGGATCGCACTCAAACGTCTTCGAAATGGTTCGTTTCTTACCGCTCCTATGCCGCCGCATCTGCGAAATCGGGGGTTGAGCGATGATCGACGACAGTATCGGCGTCGGCATCGTCGGCCTCGGCGGGATGGGGAACCTCCACGCCAGAAGCGTCCGCGACCTCGGCGCGGACGTCGTCGCCGGCGCGGATCTCGTTCCCGAGCAACGCGAACGGTTCGCCGGTGAGTTCGGCGCGACGACCTACGAGACCCACGAGGAACTCATCCTCGACGACGCGGTCGATGCCGTCATCGTGACGACGCCGAACCGGTTCCACGAACCGATCGCTGTCGCCGCACTCGAGGCCGGCCGCGACGTCCTCGTCGAGAAGCCGCTCGCCCACACGTTAGAGAGCGCGGAACGAATCGCCGCCGCGGCGGCCAGAGCCGACGGCATCTGTATGGTCGGCTTCCACAACCGCTACGCGGCGTCGATGGCCATGTTCGACGAACAACACGCCCGCGGCCGCTTCGGCGACCTCACGCACGTCGAGGCCAAGTACGTCCGGCGGCGCGGCGTTCCTGGTCCAGGCTCCTGGTTCACCGATTCCGAGCTCGCCGGTGGCGGCGCACTGCTCGACATCGGCGTCCACGCCCTCGATCTCGCTCTCTACACGCTCGATTTCCCCGAAATCACCGAAGTCAGCGGCGTCACGCGAACCACATTCGGTACCAGTGAGGAGTACGCCGACCCCGACGGCTTCGGCGACAACTGGAACGCCGAGGCCGAGACCTACGAGGTCGACGATTCCGTCAGTGCCTTCATTCGCACTGCCGACGGGCAGACGATCTCCCTCGAGGCTGCGTGGGCGACCAATCGCGAGGAGAGCATGGACTTCAGGGTTCGCGGCACGCAGGCCGGCGCGGAGTTCGACATCGGTGATACCGACATGCGGATCCTCGAGGCCGGGACTGCCGGCTCCGACCACTATTCCGACGTCGACATGACCGGTGACGCCGCGATGACCGGGTACGCCGAACAAGACGAGGCCTTTCTCGCAGCCGTCGCCGCGGGCGCAACGCCGGAGACCAACACCGTCGAGGAGGCGTTGACCGTCCAACGCGTCATCGACGCGATCTACCGCTCGAGCGAGACCGGTCGGGCGACGCAGCCTGAAGAGAGCGACATCGAACTCGAGCAGACGACGCGGATCTCGTAGCTCGGTCGCTTCCCGATCCCGCCGATGCCCCAGCCCTCCTCACCTTCTCTCGCCGATCCCACCGCGGATCGATCGGTTTCCGGGGCTGGTACCGTTCGCTACTGACTGGTAAGTGCGCCGCAGTACTATCAGAATATTCTAGATAAAATTTTTAATTAAGCGTAGTATAATTATTGGGGCGAATGAATCGCCGAAACGCACTGAAAGCGACTGGCGCATCGCTTCTCGCAGGAACTGCACTGACGACGTCGGCGACCGCCGACACCAGCGACGGTCCCAGAATCGTCTCCGTCGATTCGACTACCGACTCCGGCAACGCGGACGGCACCGACGAGTACACCGTCGAGCATCTGGGCGACGGCGTCGTCGAGATCACCCGGCTACACGGTCGCCCCGACGCCGTGCCACGAGGTCGCTGTCGACGGCATCCATCGTAGCAAGTACGGTGACGTGGTTGACCTCTCGCTCGAGAGCGGCTCCGGTTTCTGCATAACGGTCCTGGCCGGTCTCACGTACACTGTTCGCCTCGAGTACGCGACCGAGCCCCGCGACGTGCTCGTTAGCATCCCGGATACTGCCTGACACCGCGTCACGCGTCGCTCGTCGAGCGACCGAGCACCCGTTTTCGATGTCGGCCGAGGTGAGAGAGCTAGCTGTGTCGGTCTCTGCGCTGCGAGGGAAAACGAGTCGTGGGCGGCCCGACGCACTGCACACTACGGCCGTCGTCGCTTACAGGACGTCGTCGAAGTCGTGGTGGCCGTGGATATCGACGCCCTCGTCGGTGATCTCACAGAGGAAGACGCCGTTCCCGGAGCCGGTGTCGCGCTCGACGGCCGACTTGATGCCGCGGGCGGCGACCGTCTTCGCCTCCTCGTTCGACATGTCCGGTTCGTAAGCCTGCTCGAGGTGACCGTAGGCGAGTTGCATCCCGGAGCCGGTGACGGTGTAGTCGTCTTCCATGACGCCGCCGGCGGGGTCGATGCTGTAGACGTGACTGCCCTCCTCGTCGACGCCGCCCAGAATCGGGTGGATGGCGAAGACCGGGCCGCCGCGGGCGAAGTTCCCCGCCAGCGTCGCGAGCGCGTCGATGCTCATGTTCTCGCCGCGGCGGGCTTCGTAGAGGTTGACCTCGGCGCGGAGACTCGAGATGAACGACTGAGCACCGCCGACGCTGCCGACGAGCGTGAGTGCGC
>SDGW01000092.1_pt1 | contig 37097 bp, 41 predicted proteins | sample 2873831 | NCBI WGS metagenome assembly SDGW01 (sample SAMN08132700, study PRJNA421101) | hypersaline lake metagenome | isolation source: celular fraction 0.22 microns magnesium sulfate-rich crust from ephemeral... | place: Spain: Penahueca Lagoon, Toledo | collected 2011-07 | reverse complement strand
GCCGCCGTCAACCGGCCCCGAAATCGGGGATGCCAACCCGTGAACGCCCGCCGTGTGGCGGGTACGACGCGGCGAGTCCACCGATAAGCCATCGGGTCACCGCGCCCGTGGCAGTTGACATTACGGTTTCTCCGACCATACTCACCTTCGACGAACAGGAGGGTACCGCGGCAAAGACGGATCATCAGGCGGCCAGAGACCTCTCGGCCAGACAGTGATTGAACAGAAACTCCTTATTCGGAAAGATATTCATCCGCATCGAGCGCCGCCTGACATCCCATCCCAGCGGCGGTGACCGCCTGCTGATAATGGTAATCGACGACGTCGCCAGCTCCAAAGATTCCATCAACATCGGTTTTCGTTTGTCCCGCACCGACGCCGTCACCAAGAGTTGTGATATACCCCGTGTCATCCAACTCGACGCCAGTCGTCTTAAGATACTCCGTGTTCGGCGTATGGCCGATAGCGATGAATACGGCCCCGATATCGAGATCAAATTGTTCTGTCTCATCCGCATCCAGCTTCTCAGTTGGGTATCCGTCCGGGTGGTGCGCGGCTGTTGCGTGCGTCACTTCATTGTCCTCCCCATGTACCTCGAGCAGTTCCGTATTTCTATGGATCTCTATCTCTCCTTCATCGGCCTTCTCCCTGATTTCATCGACCCAGTAGCCTTCCGCGCGGAATTCCTCACGGCGATGGAGCAAGTGGACGGTATCCGCAAATTTCGTGAGGAAATGCGCTTCCTCACACGCCGCGTCGCCACCGCCAACAACGATCATGTCCTCGCCGCGGAAAAACGCCCCGTCGCATGTAGCACACGTCGATACTCCATATCCCATGTATTCATCCTCGCCGGGAATTCCAAGCGTTCGTGCGCTGGCCCCGCTCGCCGCGATAACGGCGTCAGCCGTATATTCCTCTCCGTTGGTCAATCGAATCGTAAAGGGACGGTTGGAGTCATCAATCGTCTCGACGATACCGTTTTCGACCGTTGCACCGAACCGCTCCGCCTGTTCTTGCATATTATTGATCAACTCGGGTCCGCTAATCCCCTCGGGGAACCCGGGATAGTTCGCAACATCGGTCGTGAGCGTCAGTTGTCCCCCGGGTTCGTCCCCCTTCAACACCAAGGGATGATTGTTGGCGCGTGCCGCATAGATTGCGGCGGTCAATCCGGCGGCTCCATTTCCGATTACGATGATTGGGTAGTGTGTCTCGGTCTCGTCGCTCATGGGCTTTTAATATACATCGGAGAATATGAACATTGGGTTCAGACGACTTATTTGAACGAAGACCATTCGGGGCGACGATCAGACTGTTGCGGGCGTACGAGTTCCCGCGTAGAGTGATCGATCTCTTCCATATGAAGAAGGTATGGTGCTTCGCTATTATCTCCCGGCCGAGTTCGACGACGAGACAGGACGCCAGCGATGAGAACTCCCACCTCATCTTCATTTGCAAATTGGGCGGGCAATGTCGCACACTCCATACACAGTAACTCGGGGGTATGCTCGACGACGGGGTTCGCGGTGGTTTCCTCCACAGTAAACCGTTTGAGGGCAGCACAACGGTCATTGAGATTGATTGAGTCACAGCAGCCATCACACCGAACCGAACTCACAGGTTCGCCAAGTGGGTAGAACGTTCCCTTCTTCACTTCTTGTTCGGTTCGGTTGAATAACAGATCTTTGTGAGTTTTATCAAAATCCCCGTCAACTATGTTTTCGACAACTGTACGCCGTTTTTGAGTGGGCAGGGATGAGTAGTCAGTGTTACTCATTGATAGTTCATAATGATATTACACCTCCGTTAGCAAATAAGTTTCCCGACTACTCATCCAACAATAAGGTTAATATGATTGCGATTGAATGAGTATGTGTATGGTAACACTGTACGACTTCTACGCCGATTGGTGCGGTCCGTGCAAGCAGCAGGACCCAATCCTCGACGAACTGGCCGATGACTACGCCGATGAAGACGAGTTTGAGATCGAAAAGATCGACGCAGACGAGGACCGCGAAACAGCAAACGAGTATCAAGTTCGGTCGCTCCCCACACTCGTGCTTGTTGATGACGACGGGGATGTACTCGACCGCTTTGTCGGACTCACCGATAAAGACGAACTCGACGATGCCGTCGACAACGCACTGTAGTACGCTGCCTGTTCTCAATGAACGCCTACCCATGTTGGGATCATCCCTATGAGCGTTAGCTCTCTACACTCACACGATGGCACACACAGATGACGAGGGATCGCCAGAGTGGGTAGTTGCCGTTCGCGAACGGGTGGCGGCAAACACTGGGGTATCCCCAGAGTCGTTGCCCCCACTGAGCGATGCGATTGATATAGATGGCATTGACGATCTTCTCTCATCGATGGAAGATGTACAGATTCGATTCTTGTATCACGAGCACTATGTCACGGTTCACGGTGATGGAGTTGTATCGATTACCGAGTCGGAATACACCGCGGATAGCGGGTAACAACTGTACTGGCCGGGCTATCGCCCCATTACAGAGTGGGGTGGCGTTAACTATCCTCGTTGCGGGACTCTGCGGGGAGGAGGGCCACGTCAGCGAGTTCATCGTCGCCTTCAAGGGTCATGACCTTCACGCCCTTCGTGTTTCGCCCGACAGACGAGATTTCAGACGCGGCAATGCGCATGAGTTGCCCCGTCTTCGACATTAGTGCCAGTTCGTCGTCCTCATGTACCGCATGCGAGACGAGCGTCGGTCCGTTTCTGCCCTCGGTCTTGATATCCATCAGCCCCTTCCCGTAACGGGATTGCACCCGATATTCCTCGAACGGGGTCCGCTTTCCATACCCCTGTTCGCAAAGCGTAAGCAGATGTGACCCATCATCGGGAAGGACGATACTCTGGACGGCGTCGGCATCATCGGCTAAGCGTACGCCGCCGACCCCCTGCGTATTTCGCCCAGATGCGCTGACATCCGTCTCGTCGAACCGAATTGCACGACCATGCTTTGTCGTCAACAAGAGATCCGACGTTCCGTCCGTCACGGTCACATCGACCAGTGCGTCGTCGTCGCCCAGTCGGATAGCCCGAATTCCCGAGGTGTAGATATTACTGAATTCGGCGATGGGAGTACGCTTGACATAGCCATTCTCCGTCGCGAACGTGAGGAACGCGTCGGCGTCCGCGTACGTGTCGTAGTCGTCGGCGAACGAATCCAGATCGTCAACGGTCGCGAGCGCGATGACTTCTTCTCCTTCGTCGAGATCGAGCACGTTTACGATGGAGGTACCCCGTGCGGTTCGGCTCACCTCTGGAAGTTCATATCCTTTGAGCGGATAGGCCTGCCCTTGGGTTGTGAATAACAACATCCGGTCGTGCGTATTCACGCGTTCGATGCGATGGATGTTGTCACTGGGCTTGAGATCGGCCCCGATAACGCCTTTGCCGCCGCGGCTTTGCCGATCCACAACATCGACAGGCATCCGCTTGACGTACCCCTCTTCGGTGAGTACGACGTAGATATTCTCCTCAGGGATGAGATCCTCGCTAGTGACCGAGCCAGTATCCTCAATAATATTCGTCCGCCGTTCGTCGGCGTACTCCTCTTTGATTTCCCGAAGTTCGTCCTTGATCACCTGCATCAGTTCATCATCGTCCGACAGGATGGCCTCCAGTCGCTCAATACGATTGGTGACATCTTCGTACTCGGTTTGGATCTCCTCTTCCTCCATCGACGTCAACGAGCCGAGTTGCATGCGCACGATGTGGGCAGCTTGGTCCTCCGAGAAGTCAAACTCGGATTCCAACCCGTCGCGTGCGGCATCGCGATCATCCGCATCGCGGATGAGGTCGACAACATCCTCCACCTTATCCAGCGCCTTCAACCGCCCCTCGAGAATATGGGCACGGTCTTCCTTTTCTTCGAGTTCATTTTCGCTGCGACGGCGGACGACCTCGCGCCGATGGTCGATGAATTGGTCGAGGGTTTCGCCCAAGGACAACAGTTTCGGCTGCCCGTCGACCAACGCGAGATTGCGCACGCCGAACGTCTTCTCGAGAACCGTGTCGATCAGATTGTTTTCGACGACATCAGTGATCGCGTCGCGTTTGAGGTCGAGAACGACACGGATGCCGTTGCGGTCGGATTCGTCGCGCATATCGCTGATTCCGTCGAGCGTCCCCTCTTTCACGAGATCGGCGATTTTCTCGACCAGTTTCGATTTGTCCGTCTGGAACGGGATTTCAGTGATAACAATCTGATCGCCGCCGCTGTCGTTGCGGACGATTTCGTACTGCGCGCGGACACGGAGCCGTCCGCGGCCGGTTTCATACGCCTCTTTGATCGGCTCCCGCCCGACAATCGTCGCGCCTGTCGGGAAGTCCGGCCCCTTGACGTGGTCCATCAGGGCTTCCGTATCGCAGTTCGGATTGTTGATGCGGTGAATCGTCGCGTCAATGATTTCCCCGAGATTGTGGGGCGGGATGTCCGTACTCATCCCGACGGCGATCCCCGATGCGCCGTTGACGAGCAGATTCGGGAACGACGCGGGGAGAACCTCGGGCTCTTCGAGGCGGTCGTCATAGTTCGGCTGCCAGTCGACCGTGTCTTGGTCGATGCTTTCGAGGAGTTCCTCAGACAGCGGCGTCAGACGCGCTTCAGTGTAGCGTTCGGCGGCTGGCGGATCGCCGTCAATACTCCCGAAATTCCCCTGTCCGTCGATAAGCGGATACCGCAGGGAGAATTCCTGCCCCATGCGGACGAGCGTGTCATAAATCGCGGAATCGCCGTGCGGGTGGTAGTTACCCATCGTCTTCCCAACGACGGACGACGACTTGCGGTGACTGCCGCCGCTGGACAGCCCCTCGGTCTCCATGGCATAGAGAATACGCCGTTGGACGGGTTTCAGGCCGTCGCGGGCGTCGGGAAGCGCGCGCCCAGCAATAACGCTCATCGAGTAATCGATATAGCTCTGTTCCATTTCATCCTCGACGCGGACATCTTCGATATCCGCGGCGGGAGCCTCATGCATCTGCGTCGGTGTGTTTTCGTCTGCGCTCATGAATTATGGTACGTCGTGTTGTATAGGTAGTTAGCGAGCTTGACTCCACCGCCACACAGGATTCCAAGCAGCAGGGCAACGATGGTGACCCCCAGATCCAGCCCCGCGATCTCACCCACGGGTATTCCTGAGGCCAGATCATACTCTTTCCCGGCGGTCACACCCACGTAACCCCCAAACATTGCAGCACTCGTATCAACGTAGGCGCGGAGATCTCCGTCGGGTGTGCGGATGAGTCGTCCGACTGTGGATTGAGTTTTATCGGACATTGTCAGGGCTAGATGTCGACCCAGTCGGCCTCGTCCGAGTTGTCGCGGATGAATTCCTTTCGTGGCTGGACGGCGTCCCCCATCAACGTCGAGAAGACGCGGTCGGCCTCGGCGGCATCCTCGACAGTTAATCGTTTGAGGTGACGTTGCTCGGGGTCCATTGTCGTATCCCATAGTTGGTTGGGATTCATTTCGCCAAGTCCCTTGAACCGCTGAACCTGTGATGGATTGCCGTCGCAGACCTCCTCCACGATGCGGTCACGTTCGGCGTCGGACATCGCATCGTACGTCTCCCCGCGGTAGCGAATTCGGTACAGCGGTGGTTTGGCCGCGTAGATGCACCCGTGTTCGAGGAGCGGTTTCATATACCGATAGAAGAATGTCAGTAGGAGCGTTCGGATGTGAGCCCCGTCGACGTCCGCGTCCGTGAGGAATATGATGTTCTTGTACCGGATCTCCTCCATATCGAACTCATCTCCAACTCCGCCGCCGATGGCGGTCACGAGACTGCTGATTTCGTTGTTTTCGAGGATGCGGTCGAGCCGGTGTTTTTCGATATTGATCGGTTTTCCCTTCAGCGGCAACACCGCCTGCATCTCGGGATTCCGTGCCTGCTTTGCGCTTCCACCCGCGGAGTCCCCCTCGACGATGAATAGTTCCGCTTCTTCAGGATCTCTCGTTTGACAGTCGGTCAGCTTGCCGGGGAGCGACGTAGATTCCAGCGGCGTGTCCCGACGTGTGACTTCTTCGGCCTTTTTTGCCGCTTTCCGCGCCTTGGCGGCTTTCACCGCGCGTTCGACGATGCGTTCAGCCGTATCGGGATGCTCTTCGAGATAGGTTCCGAGTCCGTCATGCATCACTCCCTCGGTAACCCCGCGAACCTCGCCGTTTCCAAGTTTTGTCTTGGTCTGCCCCTCAAACTGCGGATCGGGGTGTTTGACCGAGATAATAGCCGTCAGCCCTTCGCGGATATCCTCGCCTTTGAGGTTTTCTTCGATATCCGATAGGAGGTTATGTTCGTTCGCGTAATCGTTGATGATCCGCGTGAGGGCGCTTTTGAATCCGGTCATGTGCGACCCGCCCTCTTTCGTGTTGATGTTGTTCGCAAACGAGTGAATCGAGGCCTGCACCTCATCGGTCACCTGCATTGCAACCTCAACGGCGATATCGTCCTCTTCGCCGTCGAAATAAATGACTTCGTCGTGGATCTCGTCCCGAGAGGTGTTGATGTATTCCACGTACTCGCGGATGCCGCCCTCGTAGAAAAAGCGATCAGAGACGGGTTCGCCATCGTCGTCCTCTTGGCGGAGGTCGGTGATGGTGACCGCGACCCCGGGATTGAGGAACGCCAGTTCTCGTAGGCGAGTTTGGAGCGTTTTGTAGTCAAACTCGGTTTCGGTAAAGATGCTATCGTCTGGCCAGAACCGAACCGTGGTTCCAGTCTCATCTTCCTCGTCGAGTTCGCGAAGTTGTTCGAGTTCGCCATCTGGTTCGGCCTCCGCGTGATCGTAGAACTGGTGCCATACATGCCCATCGCGGCGAACTTCAACATCCATACTCTTGGACAGGGCGTTGACAACAGAGACGCCGACGCCGTGAAGGCCGCCCGACACCTGATAGGCATCGTTGTCGAATTTCCCGCCCGCGTGGAGCGTCTGCATGATTACCTGTAAGGCGGGGAGTCCGTCTTCGTTCTCGTCAACGGGGATGCCGCGCCCATTGTCAACGACGGAGATAGAATTATCTGGATGGATGGTCACCTCAATTTCATCGCAGTGCCCCGCCATCGCCTCGTCAATACTATTGTCGACCACCTCATAGACGAGATGATGAAGACCCTTCGAGTCTGTCGACCCGATATACATCGCTGGGCGCTTGCGGACAGCGTTCAGGCCCTCTAGCACCTGAATCTGTCCAGCGCCGTATTCACTACTTTCAGCCATAAGTTCGTACGCATTACCGTATACACTCCACCGACATAAATGATGCCCTCTACGGTGCCCGACACCCCTCTCGTGTCCTCGTATAGCCCAACCACTATGGTGCCATCAAACGCGTCTGCATCGGGCCTCAGATGGCTAAATGACAATCGCTTAAAAAAGTGCGGGCTGGGACACAAACAGGAGTCCCGAAACTACTAATATTCTATTTCTCAACCCATACCCATGAGCGATCACACTATCGTCGAGGAGAAGACACTCAACGACGGCACAGTCGTATACAGGTGTCGTGACTGCGGAATCGGACAGACAAGCCGTGAGGCGTTTGAAATCTATGCCTGCACGCCCGTCTCAGAAGTCAAAAACACGGCTGGGGAAGAGACTACGTAGGAAGGTTTCGAACAACGTCTCCCTCAGAAACATTCCGTTTGTCGGTCCATCCATACGGCATTTCGAGCACCCATTTTCCCGTTCCCGTATACCGATCATACACGATCCGTTCCCATAGCGAGCGGGGATGCTCTGCCGACTGAATAGATGTAATTCGGCCTTCTGAATCAATAAACAGTATATCAATCGACACATCCATTCCTCGCATCGCGTATTGCCGAGTGTCTAACTCCGAATGCACAAAGAGCATTCCCTCATTTGCCCCGAGCGAGTCCGTTCGACTGAGCCCGATATATTGCTTGTAAGCTGAATCCGCAATCCGCACGGTCGCTGTGGCGCGTTGCTCCCCGGTTTCATCGACCACGGTGACCGTCGTTCGGTCATAGTTCGAGGGGGCGGGGAGAAATAGCCCCCACATGAGAATGCCCGCGACGAGGAACAGGATACAGGTAACCACGAGCCATAGAAGCGTTGGTCGAACAGAGAGCGAATCCATCATTTGCATCCACATACGCAACAATCGTTAAAAAGTCTCAGTCAAACAGACTGATCCTCAGTCTGCATCTAATGGTTCCGAATCGGTATCATCGGCCGAGGATAATTCTGCGTCTTCAGAGCCCTCATCCTCGTTGGGCGAGTCCACCTCAATCTCGCCATTATCGATTTTCTGGAATGCGACGCGGAGAGTCTCATATACGACTTGTTTGGCGGTTTCGGCATCTTCGTCCCAATAGTCCTCATATCCCATATATCCGCCAGCGCCCGGGACCCCAGTGTCCCCACTCGCCGCAGTAGAGTGTCCACCGCCACCGAATTGTTGAGCCAGCACGTGGCAATATGGATGGGACTCATCGCTTCGGAAACTCACTTTGTCCCAGACCATGAAGATTGCGGCTATATCGGCTTCATCTTCTGCCTGTCCTTCTCCAGTGACAAGCCGTCGCCCCACCTCACTGTGGTAGAAATCGCCATACGCAAATGCGACCGTTCGCCCCTCAATTTCATGCCATTCCGCGTTCTTCACCCCGAGTTCGATGCGACGTTCCTTCTCTTCCTGTTCCGCTTGAATCTCAGCGCTGACGTCCGCATCCTCCATGATATCTGGTCCGTATTGGCGTACCGTGTCGACGTAGGTGTCAGTGTCGGCCATGAACGCGAAATCACTCAATGAATCAGATTGCGGATCGTCCTTGATGTAGAGGTCGTGATCGCGCGTAACGGCTGCCAGACGACGCATACGTTCGACGGCGTCGGGGTTATGCTCGGTAAGTCTGTCCTCAAGTTCCTGAAATGTGATATCGGACGCACAAAGGTCCCCCTCAGCGATGACCAATTCATCGACAGCCGAATCTACCGCCTCAGCCGCCTCATCCGACCATTCGTGATGGTCGTAGACGTGGACGGTACACTTCTCGGCTATTTGCTCAAGGTGGAACAGCAACTCGTCAAATGTTGACTCGCCATCCTCCGCATAGGAATCGGTCTCGCCCTCTGCATCGGTTAATTCGTCCAAACAGATATCGGTGATGAATACCTCGATATCTCCCGGGCAGTGTTTGGCTGTGGTGTCGAGTGCCGACCCAATAGAGAGCCCGCTATTGTTATGACCGCTTTCGATATGGGCGACGGTTTGGTCGGGGAACGCGGATTTGATTATTGCAGCGCTTCCCAGACCGTCCGCATCGTTATCTGTGATTGCAACTACATCGGCGTCGGCGAATGATTCGATGGCGAGGAACTCGTAATCCCGTTCAGTCATGTCATCGCCTTGCCCCCACCATGTGCCGGGGTACGTGTATTTCTTGGACAGGGGGGTATCCTCGTCGTGGACAAAGTCTGGTGGCTCTGGTCCCATCTCTACAGTGTCCATATACGTCAAGCCGTATAATGATTACCCTCTATACCCCGTGCGTAGCTAGAACAGACTGGTATACGAGGACCTACCCTTAGCCAGACTCGTTTTCTGGGACGTTAGTAGGGTCAGACTCTGTGCTTGGTTCGCCCTCGGAGTTCGAAACGGTATTCTGTTTCTTTAGGTCGACTTGGACTGGACTTGTATCCTCTCCAATCACCTGCGCCTCTGTTACATGGGCCTCGGCACTCCAGTGGGTCAGCGTCCAATTCCCGGTTGAGTCCGATTGTTCTTCAACAGCCGTTTCGAACCGATATGGTCCCGTGCCAACGACGCTGGTATCGGTGTATCCATCTTTAGGCCCCCAGTTATCCACTCCTGTTGTAGAGTATGGCACTGTCAACTCGAACGATCCAGTTCGGTCCGCATCTGCATACGCGGTATATGTGAACGTCGTATTTTGGTTCGGCATTTGGACATCAACCATCGCGCGAATAGTCGAATTTGCAGGGGCCGTTCCCTCAACGGTTGCCCCCGGGACGCGTTCAAACGTTTTCACCCACGCGGGATGTTTCGGCGTGAGCAGATCCGAACTCATCCCCGTAAGCAACGCGGTCTTCTGTGCCATCTGCGAGTATTTCGTGCTGTCGGTTGCGGACGAGTTGCTGGCGTAGACGAGGCGATAATGGTTCAGTGCATTGACCCGCTCTTGCGGATATATCCCGATACCGCCCACCTGCGCCGTCGAGTCACCCGCCGCGGCCTCCCGAGCCGCCGCAACCGACCCCTTATACTCCACTAAACGGCGAGTCGTTGGAACAATGGCCCGCTCCTCAGAGGTTTCCGACGGTGAGGTCATCTCATAATCCACAACAATGGGCTTGGGGTCAACGGCACTACCGTGATACTGGTAAAGCCGTACCATCAGACTCTCGTAGTACGCCTGTGAGCGAACGTTTGTGACATACTCAAGTTGCTCGTTCCGCCCGAGGTAGAGCGGCGTCGTATACTCCTCAACGCTCCGATTCGGGTGATAGGCCACTGGCCGGAGGAACTGAGAATCGGGACTGACCATCTTCCAATCGACCATCACATACCGTGCCTGCGCCTCCGAATCCATTTCTGCCATCACCTGTTGGGCAGTCTCCTCATCCGTTGCAAGGAGGTATTCGGAAGCCTCCTCTGCATGCGTGGGGAACGAATTTGATACGGCAGCGCGTTCACCCCCAGTTGTGATCCAGTGTCCATATCGTATCCAAGACATCACGCCGTACGACCCCGGGGGATACTCAAATGACTTGGATTGTGCGTACGGTCCGCTGAAGTCAACCGGGTTTGTCGCGCCCTCGAGTTCCCCCATTGGTGGGGTGTTCTCGCTAAGCCAATCGAGTGAGCTATCCCAGCGTTGATACTCCGTAGGTTCGTGTGACCCCATTGCACCGAAAACTGTTCCAGATAGCGGGAAGAGCAGCATGGGGAGAACCGTCATTATGATGAAGAGGATGGCCAAAACTTGGTATCCCCGGAGTCTACTCACGAATTCGTGGGGAACCATCGTATGCGGCAAATCAAGTTGATTGACTATAATTCGAAACGCGTACGCGGCAAGGGCGGCAACGGCAATCGCGAAGAAGTGATTAAACTGCACCTGCGTCATTGCCGCAACAGCGAGTGCAGCCACCCATATCGTCAAAAATAACGCTTCGCTTGAGCGCCGTCGCACCCCACGATATACAAGTGCCAAGAAGCCGAGAACTGCCACACCGATGACCGCCCCATACTGGTCAAATAGATAGGCGACCCCACCGTGATACGTAATCGGTTGCGCGCCACTAACTGTTTTTAAGGTATCTGCATGAACACCGAGCCCAAAGACACGAATAAACCCGACTCGAAACATCTCGAATACCTCCGGTGCGAGGAGATACACGACGCAACCCCCGACAATAAGCGGGAGTACGCTTCCCGTGAGAAACATCGACGCTTGCAAATCGCGCGTCTCGATGACCCGACTTAACACGGCCAGATACGCGCACCCCAACGCAATCCCCCACGGAATGAGTACCTGCGTTAGGCTTATGCGAGCCAGTTCAACACCGAACGTGTCGAGTTGTAGAATAGCGACGACGCCCGCAATCACCATACTTATCGCTGTGACAACGAGAACAGGCTCTGCAGTCTCCCCCGAATATACTGATAGCACTGCGTACAGAGATACGAACAGTGCAAATATGGCAATAATAAATACCACACTTGAGGGCCAAACTCCCATGAATAGGGCTACAAATACCCCCGTCAACACGCTCCATCGTATCGAAGTTTGTGCCGAAGACGGGGTATCGCGAACTGCCTCATATACTGGAAGCTCCGTTCTGGCGGCGGAGAGGGCAAACAAAAATGACACGGTGGTGCAGGCCAGCATCAACGCCTCTGCGATGTGATGGTCCGCAGCCCCTACAACCCCTTGTTCAAAGAATACGCCAGAGAACACTGTAAGGAGCCCAACCGCAGTGACGCCGGTCCAGCGGCACCCACCGGCGATCCGTGTTCCGAGATGATACACGGGTATCGCAACAAGCGTCGCGAGGAGTGGCGGCACAAACAGGAGAACGAACAAAATCGTCTGGTCAGTCGGGGCTCCACCTCCAACAATCAACGCAAGTGCAGCAGACAATTGATCAAACACCGTTCCATACTCCCCCGCAGATACGCCTTCGGGATAGCCAGTGAACGGATCAATAGGAAGCGTCCACGGGAAGTGGTCAACAGTATACGCTATTTCGCGAAAATGATACCATGGCTCACTCCCTCGAAGAAGTACGCCATCCTCAGTGACATACTTTCGGTAGCCAACCGCGCGGGTGATGAAGAGTATCCCCATTAACAGCGTGAGTAGTATCCAATGTCCGTGTGAGCGGAGTTTGGTGCCTAGCTTTGAGAAAATGCGGGGGGCAAATTGTCCAGTATCCATGATCTAATTCTTCATTAGTGAGATGGCCCTATATGAAGCTTAATAAGAGGCGTATGCTATGCCCATTTCCTGTCAATATATCGGCAACCGACCTACCAATGTTGGTAGGGCGAATTCGGCGAAGGCGGTAGCGACACGCGTTAAAATAACGCGTTAGGTCAGTAGACCCCACACTAACGGAGGCTAGCCAGTAATTATTGTCTGACAGGACTAGCCTTGGTTTTGATGATCGTCCTGTCGGGGGTTTGGCGACCCCCCTACGTCCTAACAGGGATGCCGTTTTTCGTCCTACCAACAGCGGTAGGACGCAGGACTGCGTGCCTCTGATGCGGTATGGGCCGATTCAGAGCCTCCGCGAACTGAATTCGACCATTTCCCTGTGTGCCGCTAGATATAGAGCGATTATGATAAAGGTTGAGATTCAGACGCGAGTCTTCTATCTATTTGGATTTACTTATTTGACGTAATTAACTCGATGTAGACCTATTCTAACCAGAGATAAAATGAAATAATGGAACTATATTATATCTGATGCATCGAGGGGTTGCATAGCAGTTTAGACGCACACTTCTTTGTGGATCGCGGTGCAATGCTTCGATATGGACACAAGCGAGGATGAGGACATCTCGGCAGACACGCTCGAGGGACTGGATACTGTCCGCGCCAACGTGGAGGATGTAATCCAGTCGGAGGCCGCGGCGCACGAGTATTTGGATGCGGATGCACTCGATATTATGGGGATGTATGTCGTTGGGAGCATTGGGGCTGGAAGGGGACGAACGGGGAGCGATCTTGATCTTATTGTAATGCTTCGCTACACCGGAACCGTTGACGCAGAGTTACCATGGGACGAGTACGTCCAACACGATATCGAAAACTCTCTTAAACAAAAGCGGTCGACGCTTGCTGAACCACTACCATCTTACGTTGGATACATTGATCCCAAACTCGGCGATCAGATTGATTGCGAGATGTTTCTCGGCCAGATGACTGCCCATGGCGGATATGGGCAAGTATATGATCTGTACGACCGTGCATTCATCAGTGCCGACCGCTTCTGACACGATGGCTCTCTGATGTCCACGCTATAGCTGTAGGCGGATGCGAAACCCGGCTTATTGGACACTCAGTCAAAGATATCAGAAAGGCTCTCAGCCACGCGACCATACCGGTTCTTCCACCGACGCTTGAATCGGCGGTATTTCCGGTTATACTGATTTCGAATCTGACCCGCCCACTCTACGACCGCATCGCGATACTCGACGTATCGCCGCGTATAGTATGCCACATAGAATTCAACGTATTTGCGGACGATATGGGCGGTTACGTCTGAAATAAATGCCACGACGGCGACCATCGGGATTACGATATAGGGGATAGCGCCGAATAGCCCGTTGATGGGGGTTTCCGCTACATATAACACCAGAAACGTCACGAGTGGGGCAGCCGCCCCGACGGGGAACAGCCATAGTGTGCGTTGACCGCTTCCCATCCTCCAAACGATAGTCGCCAGCGTTACTGGAAGAACGATGCTCGTTGCGAAGACGAACGCAATCTCGAGGTGTGCGACAGGATCGGTTCCTAGCGTTGTCAAGAGTGTGATGGGTTGTTGAACAGCGAGGTTCAAGCCCGTTACTGCCTCACTGGGGGTCGTTAGAAGATTCGAAATAAACTCCAAACCTGACGTATAGCCCGTCACCGCAACCGACACGATGCTATAGAGATACAGGGCAAAAATCAGAAGGACTGAGGTGACTGCGACAATAACGCTGCGATGGATTTTGGGTTTGAACGGAATATCAGTTACTGGGGCCGTCGTCTCATTTCGCCCATGGGTAGAGACAGAACCTGTGTCGGACCCCGATGAGGACTCAGTGTAGGAGCCACTGGACGAGTATGACGAAGTCGAACGTGATGTGGGGGATTGTGATGGGGAACGCGTAGAGCCCCCGCTCCCCGACCGTGTTTCGGTAGAGGAATCTGTGGAACCTGCCCCACTAATCGGATCTTCTTCGGGGGCTGTCGCGGTAAACTCGAATCCCTTGAGATCCCCAGATATGTATGAACGAACGTAGAGTACGTGTCCGAGTTCATCATAACGATGGCGCTCTTCCTCGTCGGTCAGTGTCTCATACGCGGTTTGGATGGTTTTGAATTTGTCCTCGGCGTCGTCACTATCGTTGAGGTCTGGATGGTAGTCCTTGACCATCTGATTGTATTCAGACTCGATTTCGTCCTCTGGTGCGTCGGCAGGGACGTCAAATAAATCATAAAAGTCCCGTGGCATAGCCTAATCTTATACAAGGGTTTGGGTAGTAAAAATAAAGCATTTGTCATTCCCCACTTTCGGGAATATCACTCACGTTCCGGTGGCGACACCATTCTTCATGGCCTGATTTGCGAGATCGTGAGCCTGCTCATTTTGATCCCGGGGAAGATACTCCAGCATCCACTTATTAAACTGGCTCCGCAATACAGAGACGATCTTGTCTTTGAGATTCTCTTGCTTCTCATCTGACGGTGACGCCTCGCCGAAGACATGCTCGATGATTCCCTCATAATCTGTGTAGATCACTGGATCTTCGTATCCGTGATCTTTCGCGATAGAGATCGCTTTGAGCACGGCTATATATTCCGCAATGTGGCTTCGATACGATTCACCGAGCACGTAACCGTCTTCATCGATTACGGTACCCGTCTCCGTGGTCAATCGATAGCTGACTGCGGTGCTGCCGTTGGTATCAACAGCAGCATCAGTATAGATGATTACATCTGGCGACCACTGGTTATTGCTCTGTGGTTTTGGCATGGTATGGGGGAGGACCGCGCGCGACACGACGCACGGCGGTGTGTAATGTATCCATATAGGTTCTAGAACTTTAAGCTTTTTATTACGATGCGAATCAAATGGCATTTTGAGGTGGCATTGCATATAACGCGCTGGCACAACACGCATATACACGTCTTGTTTTAAGCCATGTATGTATCTTGATCGAGAGCTACAGATAATCATCTCTACGCCAATCTCAGGGGTGACTGAAGACATCATCGTCCGACACGCAAATGGCGCGGGCTCGGAGATACAGAACTGGATCGAACAACACCCCGATATCTCCGCAGAGGTAGAGCGGCTCCCGAAACATATGATAGCTCTCACCATCGAACAGCGCGATATACTCCCACTACTCAACCGCGACGATATCCATGCAGCCGCAATTGATATCGATACGACCCCGTTGTTACTACAGAACCGGGATGAATTAATCGCCGCCGCACGGGGGGCAATGAAAGTTGCAACCTCTCTTCCCTCCGACAGCGGCAATCAAACGTGAGGCTATATGCCTCCACTTACGGGACCGACCGTCTCGGAACGCGTATGCCTACAGCTATGCGGTGGGTGCAGTCGCCTGTTCGACCTCGGCGCGAACTTGATCCCAGAGGTCCTCAAGGCGATTGAGGTCGCGGTATGTCCACGAATCGCCTCGGTAGCCGACCCGGAAAACGACCAGATAGGGTGACACCACACCAAAGATTATCCGGTGGCGACCGACTCTGATCTTGAACAGGTCATCGTGTGTGGAAAGTTTCTCCGCGTTGCGGTAGCTATTCGGGTTGCGGTGTTGCGCTGCGTTTTCGATTTCTTCGATTACTTGCTCGCGCGTTTCGTCTGACAGATCGTCTAACTGTCCCTGATCGTAGATTTGTATCTCATACATGGCCATTCATTTCGGTATGATGCGGGTATGCTATTGCATCACACAGTGATATGGTACGGGGACGTATAAAACTTATTCCCGTCTGTTCTTACAAGACAGCACCAGTAACATATTTTCTTATAATAGTCATATTGGAGAAATACCGTTATACTATGAACGAAAACCATACTGGGTATGCCCAAGCCCGACTCTGCCCCAGACGGCTCCCCTAAACCAGATTCAGTACGACCGTTCCTCTGGCGACTCACAAAAGAAGTGGTTACAACGCTCGTGTTCGTTGCAATCATTGCAGGGATTCTCTTTGCATACACCGGCATCTGGCCGCCGTTTGTCTCCGTGATTAGCGGCAGCATGGAGCCCAATCTCGAACGGAGTGATCTCGTTCTCATCATGGATACCGACCGCGTCGATAGTCCCGACAAATATTCTCACGGAGATATTATTCCACATAACCGCGGAGATGAAGCTAACGTTAACACGTTTGGCAAGCAGGGACACGTGATCATCTTTACTCCCAATAGTTCGAACTCGAACTACAATATTATTCACAGGGCCATGTTCTATGTTGAAAAAGGCGAAGATTGGTCAGACCGAGCAAACCCCGACTACGTACCATCCACTGAGTGTGCGCGACTAGAGTATTGTCCTGCGCCCCATGATGGATTTATCACGAAGGGAGACGCCAACGCGGAGTACGATCAAACGTCGGATATCAGTGGACCAGTTCCGGTGAAAAATGTGAAAGGGATCGCGCAATTTAAAATCCCGTTCGTGGGTCGGCTACACCTACTCATAGAGGACATATGAACGCTGTTCGGGGGGCGGAAAACATTATTATTCCATTACTTCTATGATAGAAATATGGTTTCAGATAGAGATACTGATGCAAACGACGCTACAAGTCCAACCCACGATATTGAAGGTTCTTTACATGACTCACCAGTAATAATTATACTCACTGTTCTGTTTCTGTCGCTTGTATTGGTCGGAGCCCTCCACTCGGTATTCGCGCCCAGCGCCGCTGTTCCCATTGCTACGAACGAAGATGGTTCCGCGACCGCGACCGTCGAGTCGGTAATTGGATATGAGAAAGTCGTTATCAGATACGATGATACCACGGTTACCCTCGACGAGGGCGAATCGGTTCGTATCCCTGATAAAACTGAATACAAGATTGTTGGTGTGGTTGATGAGACTGAGACTGTTCTTAGAACCGGGTCGACGTAATCTCAAAGCCTGTCGAGAAACACGTTTAGTCCGGGATCATCGGCCGTCTCCCAGTCCTCGTCAAGAAGCCGCGTCACAAATTCAATAGAGTGTCGTTCGTGTGCCTGCGCAAATTCTGTATAAGGGTTCGACTGCTCGAGGTCAAACTCTCTCAACGGAATGCGAAGCCCGCCCTTCCGTTCTATAATTGTACAGCCACATTGCTCGAGGATTCGAAACTTGGTCGTGTTCCGACGGACGGTGAGTATCCGCTTTGACTCGGAAATATAGTCCTCCACACCGGCTGCTGCTACATCCTCCCCAGTTATATCTGCCCCAACAGAGCGGAGATAGACAACCAACATCCCGAGCGAGGTGCGGTGATTGGCATTGGGGAGTGGGTGAGAAAGAATAAGATTTGAAAGAAGTTGCCCACCGACTTCGGGAACAGACTGCTTCCACTGTACTCTGGATGAAAGAATCGAGGGGACCTCGTTGAGTTGCGCGGTTTTGTTTCCGCGTACTGTTTCGCCGCGTTGCTTGCGACCGTCAACGATGCCCGCAAAGACACAAAGCATGGTCTCCACAAATGGGTGATCAGGAATCTGCACGTCTGAGTGTATCGGGGGCGTATAGGAGTAGACGAGATGGACAGGAGTATCGAGGGGGACCGTCGTTGTTATTACACTTGTTGGAGGGGTATACTGGTTAAGATGTTCCAAAACCGCGTCTCTGTCAGGAGATGCATACGACAACGAAAACTCGTTGTGTGGGCCGTGGTGATACCGGACAGTATTGGGCATTGTATTACAGGAACTCCTCGTCAGTCTCATCTTCGGCTTCGGTTTCGTCCGTCTCAACGGGCTCGAACATTGAGTCATTCATCCCCGCGCCCTCATCTTTCGAATTATCAGGGTCCTCGGAGAAAGTCCCGTTCGTTTCACTCTCGGTAGTCCCGTCTGTCTCCGATTCCCCGTCAGCCTCGTCTTCGGGAGGTCCTGAACTAACAACAACCTGTGCGGGGCGGAAGACACGCCCATCGCGTTCGTACCCGGCACTAAATACTTCTGTGATATGGCCCTCAACGACTTCAGTGCTTGCGGTTTTCATCATGACTTCGTGTCTTTGTGCATCCGGCTCCGTACCAGAATCAGGTTCGATAACATCGATATCATATTCCTGCATGATTCTATCGAAATCGCGTAGTGTTACTTCCACCCCTTCTCGAATCTCCATATCCTCGTCCTGTTGCAATGCGCGTTGGAGCGTATCCCGAACATCAGTCATATCCTCTACAATCCCTCGAATTGCATCCTCTCTTGCCTGTTCTTCGCGCTTCTTCGACCGCTCTTTGAATTCCTCAAGTTCTTTCCGTTCTCGCTGGAGCGCCGACCTGAGACGCCCATTTTCCTCTTCTAACTCGGTTTTTTCTTCCTTCAACCGAGCAGTGGTGTCTGTCAGCTCTCCTATCTCGTCATTAAGCGATTCGATCTCCTCACGCAAATCCTCGTTGTCGGATTCAAGTTCAGTTACACGCTCTCGCAGCTCGTCTTCGGTTAATTCTTCATCGTTCTCTGCTTCCTCGTCAGTGCTATCCCCCTCGTCAGTTGTTGACTCTGGCTGCTCGGACTCGGACGTTGTCTCGTTCGCTTGTGAGGGCTCCTCGTCGGGTTGGGGCTCTTCTGTTCCCTGCTCATCAGGATTTTCGTCCTGTTCCTGTGTGGAGTCCGATTCATCTGCACTCTCCTCTATAGATTCCTCTGACTCAGCGGAGGGAGTTTCGCCGGATGAATCTCCGTCGTTACCCGTTGAGCCATCAGAGCGGAGTGCAGAGTATAGTCGAGATAATATTGGTGCCATAGTATGCTATAGTTTTGTATTTTAGATGAATGGCCTACCGAACAATATAACTTCGGGATATCACGTATTCGGAGTCTAGTCCTGTAGCTGTGATAGTGAGCGGCCAATCTCGTAGGCCTCGTTGTAGGTGGATTGGGGAGACTCGTGGGCGTGACTGAACCCTTCTGCCCATAATTCATTGACGATATATCTCGACATGGGTAGCAATTTGGGCATCTCCCACGTGAATATTTCGGTACCCCACTAGTAAGGAGTATGTTTATGATATGCCTGATACTTGGAATAACCACTCTTTTATACTTTATCAGGGTAGATATATCTGCTATGAATCTGGGTACGAAACTCAAAGATGCGGGGGACCGCGCACCTCCACTTGTGATCGCGCTTATGATCGTTTTTGTTGCGATTGGGTCAACAACGGCGGTCGCGATCACACTCACGAGCGTGGAGCCAACGAAGGTATCCATGTTCGGATCGAGCGTCGAGGATTCCGATTTCACCCTCGAAAGCATGGATGGGGATGTGCGCGGGAAGAGTGGTCAACTACAAGCTGATGTAACGCTGCGGAACACGGCCAATACAACGGCAAATGCTAGTGTTCTGATTCAATCCGTTGACAGTACTGGAACAGTCATCGCGGAAAAAGAACTCTCGACTGGTGCTGTTGCGGGCGGCGATCTGTGGACAACTCAAACCACGCTCGAAGCAAACGGACTCTCCGAGAAACACTCGGAGCTAGTCGTTACAGTCAACCAGTAACGGGATCAATCGATCTCTTCATTTCTGACCCGCTGAGAAAACTGAGTAAGGGAGAAAGCGACAACGATGACGTAATTAATAGTCGTCGGTGTGCTCAACGCCCTTCTTCGAAACGTTTGCGGACGTAACCTTGTCACCGAGGAAATCCGGTGCGTCGTCTGGTGCGTCTTCCTCCCACGCCCACGCATCGTACACGTGGACTCTATCCGTTCCGCGTTCGCGGAGTCGGATCTCTGTTTCATCTGCCTGTGCCTCGCTGGGAGCCGTCTCCAGTCGACGTGCTGCCTTCAGCGCAGCCTGCCGCGGGGTACCCCCGGAGTATACACTCGTCTCTTCGCCGTTTTCTCTCAAGGCGAAATTTCGTTTTCCGTCTTCTCGTACCATACGACACCCACACCTAATATATACCGTTACTTGTACTTTTCGACAGCCGACAGTATAGATGCGCTACCGTCCGCGAATTATCATTCCTATGTCCGACAAGCCATCTCCGCGGTATATATGAATCCCGTATGATGTATAATTTAGTACTCTACTTCGGAAGACTGGGAGAATTGGCTCCGTAGCCGAGGGTATACACGGGTGCGGCTGTACGCGGCTGGATATCGCCCAGACCCAATTGCAATATCCTACCCGCGCCGCCAACACCGAACCCTCGCTCGCGGTGCCCACGCCAGTGAACGTTGTCACCGTCGTGCCCCCATGCCGTGAACACATGGGGCATCCGACTATAGCCATACATACCGCTTAAACTTTGTTAGAATTGGGACTCTCCACCGCGCTTAATCGCCCTCCGACCATCCTATGCCCCACCTTATATACATCATCGACCATATCGTGTCTCCCCTAACCTGTCTGATCATATATAATCATAATCAATACATTTATCACAGTTGATGTTGTATAGGGCTGCGTATGACTTCATCCACATTGAGTTCACCGTTCGATTCATTCCGGGATGCGATTGCGGCAGATGACCCAATCACGGTTGATGGCGTCGACGACGATACGGCTACTCTTCGACTTCCAGAGGAGGCATTTGATTTTGAAACCGTGTTCACGGCCGCCCAAGATCTTGACCTCTCCGTCACCGCCGTTACGTACAAACCAGATGACAGCCAGTTTATCGTCACCGCCACGCGGAACGTTACCCTCACACCGAGTGCATCAAGCGCCAGTGATGTCACCGTCCTTGCCGATGCACTCGACTCTCTTGCCACCCACCGTGGCACCACAGATGCTGGCAACCCACTCTTCGGCGTGGTCGGCAGCCGGGACATCCAAGCTCATGAACTGTTCTCTATCGCACGCGAACACGGTTATCGGCCGGTCGGAGGCAACGTCATCACCGACGTTGTCAATTATCTCGAAATCGAACTCGAGCGCGGGGGCTGACCGAACACTACACCGTGCAATAGGTTTGTAGGGCTAAATTATTTTACAATATGCGGAGGGTCAATCTACTAATAAGACTGTCTTTATTACCGACTTGACAAGGGGGCCGATGAATACAAACACCGCAAGACCACCCACCCCCATAACATACGGGTCGTGAGGTGGATTCGTGGCACTCATCAGTGTCGCCCCGTACAGAAATAGTGCCAACCCCAGTAACCGAATCGATGCGCCAATCATTCCAGCGATCCCATCTCGAATTACCATACTGCCCTGATGCTACGGGAATCTGTCTGATAAAACTTGGCGGACGGATCACTCTCGATGAAGATCAACCTTCTAGGGAAAACTGCAACAGGGGTATGCAGACCATGCACTTTTGAACACCCCGCGACCGCCATGCCGCTGTGGTGATTCCCCTGTCGCGTTCCGTCGTTAGCCAGCTATCGACTTAAGGTCCATGGTTTTGGCTGGCGTAGTCGCTGATACCCGCTCGAGCAGAGTTCACGACCCCCTGTCACATCACATCCCAAAATATTCGTCGTCTTCAGGCATAATATGTAGATCGTCCACTGTTTGTTCAGTCGAACAGTCGCGACACGTCACTTGCCCGTTTGGTTGCACATCAGCCAATGCTGCTCCCCCTGAGCCACAGGAGGAACAGACGGACCATGTGCATTGTGTCGAGCAGTGCGGGCACACGACATCATTCGCTGGTCCGGATCGCGCGGCAATCTGTTGTTCTTGCGTTGTTGCAATCCCTGAACCAACAAACGAATCCGTAGGTTTTCCTGTTCGGTAGAGATATAATGGGTCAGGCAAGGCGGAATCCATGCATACGATGAGGGTCGCTTCCATATTATTGCACTTACAGAGGTACATGGTATTTTTATTGACTTCAGACAGATATAAGAATGTTCTCCAAACTCACTCTCCTACTTTCGGGAGTCTAACGTGACTTCAACCGTCCGTCGCTCGCCGTCTCTGATAATCTCGATCTCAACTGTCTCCCCGGGGCTTGTTTTCCGCATCAGGTAGCTCGCCAAGTCCTCGTTCGACCGCACTTCTTCTCCGCCGATTCCAACAATGACATCGCCGCCCTGAGGGATCTCCGATCCATTATTCGTTGATTCGCCGCCACGTAATATACCGTGTGCGGGGGCATCTTCAACGGTTTCAACGACTAACGCCCCAGTCTGCTGATTCAGACCCTGCTCTTCAGCAAGCGGTGGTGTGAGGGGAACACTTCGTATTCCAAGATACGGATGTTGGACCTCTCCATCCGCAATCAATCCTCGTACAACGCGGTCAGCTAAGCGAGACGAAATTGCAAATCCGATGTTCTCCCCTTGTTTAGCGCGGTTAATTCCCAGCACTCTCCCTTCAGACGAGACAAGCGGACCACCACTATTCCCCGGATTAAGCGCCGCGTCGGTCTGAATAGCATCGGGGATCGTAAACCCAGAATATGCTTTCATGTTTCGTTCGACGCCGCTAACTACACCAGTCGTGAGTGTCCCGCTGAGGTCATGCGGGGCTCCAAGAGCAAGTACAGGCTCCCCCTCTTCGGGAAGCCGATCCGCTAATTGTAGTGGGGTCGCCTCGGACGGGGTTTGATCCACTTTTAACACGGCAATATCCGTGTACTTGTCCGTTCCTACAAGTTCGGCCTTCGTCCACGAGCCATCCGCAAATTGGACATATAATGTCGAGTCCTCCTTCACGACGTGTTCATTTGTCACAATGTGGCCTCGGTCATCATAGACAAAGCCCGATCCTTGAGAAGTGGTCTTCTCTCCGGACCCATCGTTCATAGCATATATGGAGACAACGGATGGACTCACCTCATTGTATAGTGAGACCGTGTCGGTCCCATTGTTCAATCCGCCAATAACCACTGGATCATCAGTCCCTCCAGAGGCGGGGGGAATGTAAGTAGATCCGCCGTCACCGACGACAGCCACGACCCCCGCAACAATGACCCCAGTAAGAGCAACAGTTACACACATCACGAGCAATATCTGAGGAAGACCGAACGAATTCGTCTGTTCGGATTCACGCGTAGGGGAACGTGGTGAGTCCGAATACGACCGGGAGAGAGTCCTGTCAGATGGTTTTCTATTCATTCTCATCTCTATAAGAATAGTTGAAGTGTATAATACTTTGGTAATTAAGTATGGTCGGCAGTAGATTTCAGACCTAATTATCCATAACTTAATATGTAATGATTCCTGTTCATTAGGTATGGCTACAAACTCCGACGACTATCTCTCTCGGGTTGACGACACGGAAGAGACGCGTGTACTGATGCTCAATTGGGCCGAATATCTTATTCACACTGCTGGAGAGGATGGCGCGCTGCAGGCGCTTATGTACTACGAGAATATCGGCTGGATCTCTGACGAAGTACTCCAACAGATGACGGAGTATATCTCAGATATGGCGGGAGATCCCGATCAGTCTAACGATCCGCCGCGTCCCGACGGCGAAATTCTCGAGCGGCTTGAAGATACCCCGTTCGAACTCCATGCGGGGTCCCTCCAATATATTGCTGATATCTCTGGGGATCGGATCAACGCCGACGTGCTCAATATTCTCAGTGCAGAAGACCGTATTGAAAACCGACGTAAAGACGAATAATAGTTCTCATCTGGAGCGTTCAACGCTTTCCACTGCGATTCTAGGGTCTTCGACTTGGGGGCAATCCATGAGCCCAACACGTAGTTGATATATGCAAACTCGACTAGCTTCAGATCCGCAAGTACTCGGCGGCCATGTACTCGACGGCAACCCCTGTAAGCAGGCTGAGCCACAGGATGATGGTGAAGTGTAGCACAACTCCGCCGACGTATCTGCGGTTCGCACGTTGGATGATGAACGCGGAGATGAGTGCGTTTCCGACAACCGCTGCCATTACCAGCAGGTAAATAATGCCGACATCGTACACGCCCGCGTTGAGCAGCCCTTGAATCGGCATTTCGGAGACATTGACGTCCGAGGTAATATCGACAAGGATTTTCACAACTTCCACGCTCACAAAGAACGAGAATGACGCGGCAACACTGATCCCATACAATTGCCCGATCATTGTTGATACCACCTGCTGCCGATACTCCCGCAGCTTCAGTACTTCGGTCATGTTTTGGCTGATAATTCGCCCGAGAGTTGCGGGATCACCCCCCATTTCGCGACCCTGTACGTACATGTCGCTGAAATTTTGGATGAGGTAGGAACCAATCTCGGCGGAGAAAAACCGCCACGCGTCCTGTGTATCGATCCGGATCTTGAGCCGCCGATACAGCGCGTTGATATACGGGTCGAGGGTTCCGAAGTCTTTCTGACGGAGTGTCTCAAGAACATTCGCGGTCGACGACTGCTTGACGGACTCCACTGCTCCCAACCCTCGGATAAAACTCGGGAATTGTGCGTCCGCGGCCATCAACCGCGACTCGATAACATAAATATAGACCCCCGGCACCAGTAGCGGCACTGTTGGGATCGCGGGATACAGCGAGGTGGGGATCAGATCTGGATCGAACAGGGGAACAATGCCGAGGTAAATAAGCACCAATCCAATTGCGATCAGTAGCGTCAGCCCGATTGCCCATGCGAGAACCACGGTAACCATCCGGTTCCGCCGTATCTCCATCGAGTCTGGTTGGAACCATAAGGGATCTTCTGGCGAGAGCAGATCGATAAGGAAGATAAACAGAATCTCCATCACAAGGAAAGACACAAGCGTTCCACCGATGATCATCTCGGGGGCGATTCCCGTGAGAAACGGAACGATTACCGCAAACATCACAGCGAACACCGCGGAGAGCACGATGGAGAGATATAGTTCGGCGAAGACGTCCATTCGATCCAGATTTGCCTCATACTGTGTGGCGAAATCCTGAATGATTGCATCTTGTTCGTTGGTTAGGAAATCGCTGATCTGTTGCCCCGCGCCCACCGTGTAGGCAAGGCGCTCATAGAAATCAGACATGAGGTCGCTGGGGACACTCTTCGCGCGCTGGCGGCAGGCGTCGTCAAGACTCATGTTCCACGTCTCGATCAGCGCGATCAACCGCCCCATCTCTTTTGCAATCTCCCCGTATTCGTCCTCGTTCGCAATCGTTCGGAAGAGATTCACCCGGTTCGTATTTGTAAGTGAGAGCATCGTAAGATGGGTGACAAAGAGATGGAACTGCTCGTCAAGCGCGTTCGACTGCCGCGCGCGCAACATACGTGGGTACACTAACGCGACAAGCGGTGCGAACGCCCCGAACACTATCAGCGGCATCCGAATCATTTGAGGCGGGTTTGCAATCAGTGCATAGGATACCCCACTGACTGCGATTAGGATCGAGGGAAGCAAATAGAACAATATATACCGACGGAACGGGATTTCCATATACCGATACGCGTCTAGCAGCGCGATGAACGTCTCTCGGACCTGCTGCAGACGCGTGGTCGATCCGACGGTTTCTGGTGACATGGTATGTTTCGATTAGTTAGCCGAGGTTAGCCGAGTTGATCATTGGCAGTGCCTCAACGCCGTCCCGTTGAACGGTTTCAATGGCCTCGTTCACCTCGCTATAGCCCAACACATCGGCTTCGATAAGCTGCCGAATAATTTCTTCCCGCCGCTCCAACTCGTTATAGATATTGCTCGTATCCTCGTATCCCAGTAGTTCCGCAATCTGATCTTCGAGGACGTAGCTATTGTTCATCCCGTTGAAATCGATGTTGTCTTTCGCCGGGTCCCAGCTAAAGACTTCACGGGTGATAATCCCGCCAGCGTGTTTCGAGTATCCTTCAATCTCCTGCACGCTCGTCACGCGCCGGAGCACGTCATCGCCCTGTTTCACACGATTCTGGAACAGCGCCACGTCGGCGTTGTCCATGAACGTTTCAGGGATATTGATCGGCTCACTGGTGAACCGCTGCAGCATCGACTTGATGTCACTCGCGTGGAACGTCAGCATCACCGGGTGTCCAGTCTGTGCTGCTTGGAACGCCATCTGTGCCTCCGCCCCGCGCACCTCCCCCACAATGATATAGTCTGGGCGTGAGCGCAGCGCGGCTGCAACCAGATCGAATAGATCGATGTCCGTGCTCTCGTCCTCCCCCGGACTCTCACGCGTAAGCAATTGCTGCCATGTATTATGCGGAGGAATGACTTCGGCGGTGTCCTCCGCCGTGTAAATCTTCGAATCGCGAGGGATAAACGACAGAATCGCGTTCAGAGTTGTCGTCTTCCCTGACGCCGTCTCGCCAACGACGAACACCGTCTGCTCGTTCTCTAAACACAGCCACAAATATGCGGCCAATTTCGGCGAAAGTGTCCCCCATTTCGTAATTTGGAAGATAGACAGTGGAACCTCTTCACCCTGACGCACGGTGAGGGAGGGTCCTTGCACGGAAACGTCGTCGGAGTAAATGATGTTGATACGCGAGCCATCGGGGAGCGTATTGTCGATAATTGGATCGGAGTCACTCACGGGATTGTCGATCCGTTCCCCCATGTTCTTCAGCCAGTTGTCGAACTCCTGTGGCGTCCCGAAACTCACGTTTGTCGGCAGCATACTGTAAACAGCGTGATCAACATAACAGCCATCGGTGCCAATCACGTGGATGTCCTCGTTCGCAGTATCCTGCATGACCGGTTCCAGTGGACCGAGGCCAGCGATATCCCGCTGTAGCCGATACCGGATTTTCTCATATGTGCGCGGTGAGACGGTCACCTGATCCCCCAGTACTGCGCTCCGCGCCTGTGACAGTATCCCTCCAACACTATCCCCCTCAACTGAGACCACGCGGGGTAGCATGTCATCCAGATAGTCTTCGAATTCGCTTTCGTCCGCCGGGGCTGGATGATTCGCACTGATTTTCAAGAGCCGATCCCGAATTTTCTCCAACTGACGGGATTCATCTTCGTCCAATGTCGGCTGTACAATCGTATAATATGTCGAAATGCCGCGGTCACCGAAAATATGGATGAAGACCTGTTCTCCCACGGGATAGATGACGTTTGGTCGATCCGATTCGTACTCGTCATCGGCCTCCTCGATTAGCAAGGGGTACTCCCCGTGCTCGTCATAGAACTCGGCCAAATGCTGATTCAGATGTGGATGTTCCTGTGCGAGCGCTGCCAATTCGTCTCCAATGTTTGGTGTTCCGAAATCTGCCATATAATTCACCCCGTTATGTGACCGTCCGCGTTTCGATGACGATGCCGACTCCGCTTTGGACGGAATAGGACACGGTATCGTCGACGATATTCTGCATATTCGAGTACCGCATGATATCCATACTTTTCCGTATCTCTTGTCCAACCTTATTTAATTCTATCTTCGTATAAATATCGGATGAGGATCTGAGTGGCCGCAACGCTCCCTCATCGACAGCGTTCGGATTGGCCAAGATAATAACCGTCTTCCCCTTGTTGAGCATCTTATCGAGGAAAGTAAGGAAATTCTGCATTGCTGTGTCGCCCTCTGAATCCGTGACGACCTCGTCAAACCGCGGATCGTGATTCAGCAACGCATCAAAACTATCTAGAATTACAATGTCCGCCTCCCACATTGTCTTCGCGTTCATTAATTCGGTGATGAGTTCCCGCCGCCGATCCTTGTTCTCTCGCAACCGCTCTTCAGTATCCACATCAGCCGAGAGAAACAGCACGTTCTGTTTCAGCAGATGAGTGGATATATTATAACTTAACGAATCCATCTGATCGATAAATTCTCGGGTGGTTAGTTCGGGGGAGACATAGGTAACCGAATACCCCTGTTCGGCGAATCCATACGTAAATCGCTGGGACCAGACACTCTTCCCGCCACCGTCGGGACCCTCGACAAACATGAGACTCCCTTTGGGGAATCCACCCCCCAGTTTGTTTGCGACGCGATCCTCCTCACGTAATCCGAGATCGTATAGGTCAGCCATTGTAGAATGCCACCGTATCTTTATTTCCTTGGGTGTGCACGAGAATTCGGTACTCTTGGCCCGATGCGAGTGTCCGATTGACCCGAATTTCTGCGACCTCACCCGGTCGCCACTGGGTTGATATGTTTCCCGTCTCGGGATTACGAATCTCCGAGACAGGTTCATAGCTTCCGTCGACAAAAATGTCGGTAGAGTCAGGACTAGTCGGCAACGGTTCGTTCCCCGTATTTTTCACATACAGCGAAATCGTTCCATTATCATATATTGCGTTACTCCCAGTATCGCTAATAATCGTAATGTCAGACCGCACCTCTTCTGTGACCTGATCACCACGAACATCAATTGCGGCACTGATGTCTTCCACAGTCCCTGTTAGCATCCCTGCGACGCCCGCAGCAACCGCTACGGCCGCGATGAACAGGATGAGCGCGGAGGCGGATGAGTCAGCCATGAGATATCACCAATTTAGATTGACTAGTCTCAATCGTTACATGTGTGGTTTACATCTTACACTAAAGTAAATTGTGCAACCAAGGGTCTTGAGATGCACCACCCCCGATCCATAGGGGTGGCAAGCTTAATCTCTCTTTTGAACAGGAAGAGCGGTCTGGCGGGCGAGGAAGATCACGTTACTATTGAGGTGTCGATTGACCCCCCGGTACCATCCATCGACCCCGATGGCTTCAGATAGATAATTGCCGTATCTTCACTTCCTTGTATGTTTATGAGAACGCGGTAGTCTTGTCCCGCTGTAAGCGTCCGCTCAATCTGGAGTTTTGCAATCTCGCCCGGTTTCCACTGTGTCAGTGTATCTCCCGACGAGGGATCAATTAGTTGTGAGATCGGTTCGTAGGTTCCATCGATAAGAACGGTGATATGGTCAGAACGAGTTGTCAATGGTTCGGCCCCCGTATTCTTCACATATACCGTGATTGTTCCATTTCCAGAGGCGTCTTCCGTATAGATTGCTTCACTCCCGGGGTCACCAAGAATTGTAATGTCAGACCGCACCTCTTCTGTGATCTGATCACCGCGGATATCAATAGCGTCACTAATATCCCCAACTGTTCCCGTGATAATCCCCGCGACGCCCGCGGCAACCGCTACGGCCGCGATGAACAGGATGAGTGCAGTAGCAGAGGTGTCAGCCATTCGGGATCAGCTATGGATTGGTCAGCAGTTCGGAGTGACCAGTCTCACTCGTCACATGTACCCGGGTCACATTTTGACTTAAAGTAAATTCCGCGATCAAGGTCTCCCCCGGAGCGACGATTGACCGATTTGTGTTCGGAGTCTCTTTTACATACGTGTTATCGGGAAGAGTGTACTCTCCATTGATTTGATACTCAAACTCTTCTATTTGGAGCGAAGTCGTGCCCGTGTTCGTAAGATTAAGAGTCAGCGAATTTGGTGATCCGTTAACATACGTGTGGTTTGATATTACAAAATTCGAATTTTTCGTTTCAAGTGTTCGTTCCCGTTGATCTCCAAACGCCTCCGCCGTGTCTGTAATCCCCGACTCAACAACTGGAAGGAAAACGCCGAGGCTAATGATGAATCCAACTACGATCACCACTGTCGCGCCGCTTGCGCTAAATCCCCCCATATTTCACCTACTACCGTTTGGCCCGTTCTTCAAGTTCTTCAAGTTTGATCACATATGCGAGGCTATCCGCGTGATCGTCCGCACGAAGGTCACGATACTCTCCATCACCTTCATCGAAGTCTGCCCCTGCAAGGCGGCGCTGCAGAGCTTTCTTCACATCCGCCGAGATCCAACCGATGTCATGATAATATGAGAGTGCGCGGAGCGTCCCCGCTGTTCCAGACATCCGCAGGAGCATCGACAGCCACTCGTACGCGACGGCCTCACTCGCATATGTCCCACCGACCGAATAGACATGATGATTGTCCGATCCGGTCGTCGGGGGTCCTTCGTCAGGGGTTTCGATGGTCTCTGATTTGAGATCAGACAGCGTTCGCACAGACTCGTCGTCAGACTCGTCATTAGAGGTATCTTCACCGGACCCTTCACTCTCGGAGCCGATAGGCTCTTCGTCCCCATCGGTCAGATCAAATTCCGAGTCAGCGGTATTTCCCGAAGTTGCGGGGAGTGAATCAATATCACCCTCGACAAGCGGATTCACACGCGCGGAGAATGCATCATAAATCCCGAGTAGATCGCGAACATTGTCCTCCATCTGATCAAGATTATCCTCGACAGTATCAATATCGTTCTGAAGAGACTCGATCCGATTTTGGTTCGTATTCGTCTCGGTTTCGAGGTCGTTGATCTGGCTTTCCAATCCTTTGATTTGCTGACTCACGTCTCCCTCGACGGACCCGCCATCGTTGATGGCGTCATCGTCGTCATCGTCGTCATCGAGGGTCGGAGTCGGAGGCGACTCGTCCTCCTCATCCTCGGAATCATCGTCCATCCCGAGGAGTTCGCGGACTTTATCCATCATGTTCCTAACGACCTATACTCACGTGGGGGCTAAATATTTGTCCACTCTTTGAGTTGATAATAATAACCCCAATAGTCCCTTCATTATATCTTTCTTTGCACGCGCACATGTGGCCCCAACTTAGTACTTACCCGTAATGTGGTACGACCTTTATGCCCGCCGCGCGTATATTCACACACTTATCATGAACACCACCGTGGAAGACAGGACTGCCGATACTCGGGGGACAACGGGGCTCGGTGTTCTCATCCTTATGATCTCGGTCATCCTCACAGCGGTCATCGCGGCAGGAATAATTATCGATGCGACTGGTCATCTTCAAAGTACTGCACAGGCCACCGGCGGCGAGAGTAAGGCCGAAATTAGCGACCGACTCAGCGTCCTCGCCACCAGTGCAGAGGTTATCTCGGGGGACAACGCAAGTGACCCCAATCAGGTCGGAGCGGTTAATCTCACAGTCTATCGGACACCGAGCGCTGGACATATCGATCTCCAAGAGGTTACTATCCAATACTTCAGCCCCTATGGCACCACATTCCTCCTCCATGAACAGAAATACGCGGATCGACCAACCGACGAAACCACATTCACCAGCGATCTCGGGACGTTCTCGATTAAGGCCGAGAACGACGACGATTCGTCAATACCCGTGCTGAATACGCACACTGATCGTGCAACGGTGGTTATCGACCTCGATTCAAGCAGCGGCCCCAATACGATACTCGAACCACTCCAGCGCGGGGATTCCGCTACAATCCAATTCACCACACAATCGGGAGCGACAACGACCGAAGTCATTACTGTTCCGACTTCATTAAACGGGAAGAGCGGCAACACCATACTGCTGTAGCCGTCGACGATTCTGCCTCGGGAAATACCTCGCGGTCGACTGCTCGTACACGCACGCAGATTTGTGAACAAACTATTTGTTCTTATAATAATTACTGTGTCTATATGATAGATTTATTGACCCGTGATAGCGCACGAGGGATGACTGGGATCGGCGTCCTCATCCTCTTCATCGCACTCGTCCTCGTCGCGGCAATCGCCTCCGGCCTCATCCTCGATACAGCAGGAATGCTTGAAAACACCGCCCAAGATACTGGCGAACAGTCAATAAGTGAAGTCAGTGATCGGATAAGCATCCTTTCCGCGAGCGGGGACGTGACTGCCAATGCAGAGATTGGCACAATTCGTTTGGTCCTCTACCGTTCTCCCGGAGCGGGCGATGTAAATCTCCGATATTCAACTCTCGAATACTTCTCCCCATACGGCACCGCGTTCCTCGTTCATGACTCTGAGTTTCAGGCTATTGAGGACAACCATCGCGCGCTCGAGCAATTCACGGAAAGGCTTGGAAGATTCAAGGTTACCGCGCTGAAAGACAGTAAAGGGTCCGTCCCCGTGCTAAGTTCTCGCAGCGACCGCGCGGAACTGCTCATTCCCCTGTATGAACCGTCTGCGACTGGTCCAATTGACAGTAACGTCTCTAGCGGACAGGTCTCCGCCGGTCGCCCCCATGCTATGCAGCGGCTCCACCCGGGGGACACGGCAACGATTCGAATTACAACGCAGAATGGGGCGACCAGCATGTATATTATAAATGTCCCCGAGTCGCTTGTCGGTGAGAAAGGCGGTTCGGTTTTGCTATAATTGACTTAGAGGGCGTTTTAGGCGATAAGATCAGGTATAATTCCATCACAACCAACATAGGCGGTTATTGGAAGTATCTTTATTCTTTCAATTATAAGACATCAATTACGTCTAACTATGACAGCTACCCCAACGACCGTATCTGAGACTAACCGTGGGATGACTGGTATCGGTGTGCTCATCCTCTTCATCGCACTCGTCCTCGTCGCGGCGATTGCATCTGGGCTCATCCTTGATACCGCAGGCCTGCTTCAGAATACTGCCCAAGACACTGGCGAACAGTCGATGAGTGAGGTAAGTGATCGAATCAGCATTCTCTCCGCTAGCGGGGATGTAAATGGTCTTGTTGTTCACGTCGAAAGTAGTGAATACGGCGGGTACGACCAGCAAGTTACCGTCAATATCACGAACAGTACTGGTGCTACCGGTACCATCGATGCTGGAAACCCGTACGAAGTCCCCGACGGCACCTACAATGTCACCGTAGACGCTGTCGACCACGACCCCGTCTCAACAAACGTCACAATCGAAGGTGGTGGCGGTCAGCAAGTTCGGCTTGAACTTCCATACAACAGCGGGGCCCCCAACACCCTCTCCCCGGGTGATCAACCCGCATATGCCGACCCGCTCACCCGCCCTGAGGTTGAAGAACTCGGCCTCACCGTCTACCGCTCCCCCGGGTCAAGCAATATTGATTTGGAACAGGTAACCATCGAATACTTCTCCCCGTATGGCACCGCGTTCCTCATCCATGAAAACAGATTTGAAGGTCTGACTAACGCTTCGAAAGAAGAATTCACCGAAGACCTCGGGACATTCTTCGTCGAAGCCGTGGCCGACGATGAGGTTTCGGTTCCCGTGCTTAGCTCGCGTGCAGACCGTGCCCTCATTCGCGTCCCACTCTATGGAACCCCCGAGGGGACAGTTTCGCCAAATGGTGTTCCAATCTCGTCTGGTGAACCTGTGGCAATGAAGAATCTGGAAGGCGGAGACTCTGCAACAATCCGCCTCACTACCCAAGAGGGGGCCACGAGCATGTACATCGTAAACGTCCCTGAATCCCTCAGCGGCTCTGAAGGCAGCTCTGTCCAGCTCTAAATTGGACTTCTTTGTTGTCCTGCGTTCGTGATTTCAAAGACCCTTTATTCTATTAATTTAAACTAAGTCTCCGTAGCATGATAAATAGACTGAATGATATGACTAGTGATGAGCGTGGGATGACAGGCATCGGCGTCCTCATCCTCTTCATCGCGCTCGTCCTCGTCGCAGCAATCGCCAGCGGTTTGATTCTTGACACCGCTGGCCTCCTGCAGAACAAAGCACAGAACACTGGTGAGCAGGCAACCAGCGAAGTGAGTGACCGACTCAGCGTCCTCTCCACAAGTGGCGAAGTGAAAACAACGGACGACATTGCAACCGCCGCTAACGGCAATGTCGCCGATGGGAGTACTGGCGACCAGACTGGTGTATCGTATACTCCCACAGAGAATCAGACTGTTCTGTTTGTCGAACTGAGCAACTACTCGTTCGATACCGAGGAACAGGTTGATATCGTTCTCCAGAACGCCACTGCAGGTACCAACCTGAGCACCGCGACGATTAGCGCATCCGAGGTTTCTACAGGAAGTGAAGAGACATATCGTGTCTCATTCGACCAACACATCCAATCTGGAGATCAGTACGATGTTCTGATTGATACCTCGGGTACCATGACGCATGGTGGTGACGTGGCCCTGCAGATTGACGATGGAGAGACGAATAGGGTCAACCAACTCAGTATGACGGTCTACCGCTCGCCCGGTGCTGGCGACGTTGACCTTCAGCAAGCAACCGTCGAGTACTTCAGTCCGGACGGTACCGCGTTCCTCATCCACGAGGCTGAGTACAACGAACTGTCCTCCAGTGATCTCGAGGACTTCTCGGACAACCTCGGGACGTTCTCGACCGAGGCCGTAAAGGACGATGACAATTCCGTCCCCGTCCTCAACTCGCGCGACGACCGCGCATCGATGATCGTTCCCCTCTACGAACGACCCGATGGGATGACTACCGGAGAACCAGAAGCGATGGATTACCTCGATCCGGGGGCATCCGCAACGATCCGCATCACGACGCAGTCGGGTGCGACGACGACGCAGATCGTCAACGTCCCCGAATCGCTCGCTGGACACGCTGGCAGCACGGTCATGCTGTAACGTAGACGATCTTCTACTCCTACTTCTTTCTTCGGCTAACCGCAGAGAAGCTATGCCCGCAGTATAACTATGATCTATAATTGAACTATCATATACGTAACCCAAATAGCGGCTATCGTACGCGTTCGAGACGCGTGTTCCAAGATTGCCTCTGTTTGGAGACTGATTCGTGGTTTCAAACCACCTTTATTCTGATATATTGAATTAAGTCTCGTAGTATGATAGATAAACTAACTACTATTGACGAAGACAAGCGTGGGATGACAGGCATCGGCGTCCTCATCCTCTTCATCGCGCTCGTCCTCGTCGCAGCAATCGCCTCCGGTCTCATCCTTGATACCGCGGGGCTGCTCCAAAACAAAGCACAGAACACTGGTGAGCAATCCACCAGTGAAGTAAGCGACCGACTCAGCGTCCTCTCCACAAGCGGAGACGTGGCGGAGTCGGATAACCTTGAAGTCGCTCTCACTGACTCATACACGAACGCTGATATTACGACAAAGCAAAGCACAAGCGCGTTCACGGTCAGTAGCGGTGAGAGGGTCGATAAGGTTGGCTTCTCTGACGCCGTCGCCGCTGACGGAGACGACACTGTTACGGTTGAACTCTACAACGAAACCGCCGACAACGTGGCGGCCTCCGACACGATCTCGGTAGATTCGGAAGCCGATGACTACGTTGCTGAATTCAGTCAAAGCGATATCGCCACGTCGGCCACGTACTCGATCAACGTATCCGGCTCGTCCACTGACTTCTCGGAGAATCTCGGTACCTTCGGAACCGTGGCTATCAAGGACGATGACAGTTCCATCCCCGTCCTTAACTCGCGCGACGACCGAGCGTCCATCGACGTCGGTCTCTACCACTCGCCGACCGGTGCGGTCAATGGCGAGCCTTCCTCGATGGATTACCTTGCAGAAGGCGAATCGGCAACGCTCCGCATGACGACGCAGCAAGGAGCGACGACGACCGAGATCGTCAACGTCCCCGAATCGCTCGCGGGCTACGACGGCAGCACAGTCATGCTGTAGGCGTCACAATTCCATTCCTCTTTCTTGCCGTACATCGAAACCCAGTGCAGATACTGTGTTATCGTGATCCACTAGTCCTTTTATGAAATCATAATAAATTAATAGATTAGGTATGGGGAATAAATTAGAAAACTGGAGTGGTGATGAGCGAGGGATGACGGGCATCGGCGTCCTCATCCTCTTCATCGCGCTCGTTCTCGTCGCGGCAATCGCCTCTGGCCTGATTCTCGATACAGCCGGGGTGCTTCAGAATACGGCACAGAACACTGGTGAGCAATCCACCAGTGAAGTAAGCGACCGACTTAGCGTCCTCTCCTCGAGCGGGGATGTCGTAAATGTCGAGGGACTCGAATCGCTATATACCGAAGATATTAGCGTAACTGGAGTCGCTGTTGGGGCTAACATGAGCAGTCCCCATAGTTTTACCGTGTCTGATGGCGAACGCGTTGACTCTGTAAACTTAAATGGATGGTCGGCTTCCACCGACGCGACACTTACTGCCACGGTCTATGATAACAGTACTAACACTAATGTCGGGAGTGGAACTGTCAGCGTTTCGGCCGCTGATAGTCCTTCGGATTACAAAATTAATGTGAGCATGACTGACGTGAGTTCGACGGGGGAGTATTATGTCGAACTCACATCTGACACAAGCGGTGATTTTAGCGGTGAGATGGAGGTTGTCGGAACAGACGGAACCGTTGACCGAGTCTCAGTACTGCACACGACTGTCTACCGCTCGCCGGGTGCCAGCGACGTGGATCTTCAGCAGGCTACTATTGAATACTTCTCTCCGTACGGCACCGCATTCCTCCTTCATGAGGAAGAGTACAATGCGCTCAGCAGTTCCGAATTGGAGAACTTCACGGATAACCTTGCGTCGTTCTCGACTGAAGCCGTAAAGGACGATGATGGGTCCGTTCCCGTCCTCAACTCACGCGACGACCGTGCCATCATCAATATCGGGCTCCACAATGATTTTGTGGTTACTGATCAGCCCGATTCCATGATATATCTGCATGAAGGCGACTCGGCAACGCTGCGTCTCACGACGCAGCACGGAGCAACGACGACCGAGATCGTCAACGTCCCCGAATCGCTCGCGGGCTACGACGGCAGTTCAGTAGTGTTGTAGAGTTGGGCTCTCCGTTTAGCCACGCCACAACTCGCTGACATCGTGTCTGCGTCTGCACAGGCGCGTATCATATATTATTTATTTCTCTATGGGACATGCGTCTATCCAATGAGGACTCGTATTCTCGAACCACCTTTATTCTAATGTGTTAAATTAACTGATGTCGTATGACAGATAAACTAACTAATCTCGGTAGTGATGAGCGAGGGATGACGGGCATCGGCGTCCTCATCCTCTTCATCGCGCTCGTCCTCGTTGCGGCAATCGCCTCCGGCCTGATTCTCGA
>SDGW01000079.1_pt1 | contig 37105 bp, 43 predicted proteins | sample 2873831 | NCBI WGS metagenome assembly SDGW01 (sample SAMN08132700, study PRJNA421101) | hypersaline lake metagenome | isolation source: celular fraction 0.22 microns magnesium sulfate-rich crust from ephemeral... | place: Spain: Penahueca Lagoon, Toledo | collected 2011-07 | reverse complement strand
ATTCTCGCCGGCGCGACGGGGCTCCTCATCAACAACGGCTTCGGGCAGTACGAGAGCCGTGAGATCGCCGTCATTCTCGCGGGCCTGGGCGTCCCCGCGGTGCTCGTCGGCATCTTCACCGTGCTCCCGGCGAACCGCCTGCAGCGCGGCGCGGCCGCCGTCGGTGCGGGCTTGAGCGTCCTCGGCGTGATGCTGTTCCGCGCGACGTACCCGTACCTGTACGTGCCGAACTCGGGCGGCGTGCCGACGACGGGGACGCTGGCGTTCATCCTCGTCTACGCCGCCGGCATCATCACGACGTTCTGGTGTCTGTTCACGGCGGTCGCGACGTTCAAGACGCGCAACGACCCCGGTGGGACGGTGACGCTCACCGTCACGAAGGACGGCGAGACGCACACCGTGGAGGTGCCCGCCGACGACGTCGAGAGCGCCCGCGAGAAGCTCTCGTCCGGGAGCTTCGGCGGCGTCGGCGTCTTCGGTGGCGTCGAGGACCCCGACGAGCGAACGCGCGCGAACGCCTCCGAGCCGAAACCCGAACCGACGACGCCCGCTCCGCAGTCCTCGTCGCGGCAGCAGTCCGCGCGCGGCGCGTCGGCCTCCGTCTCGGACGGCGGTGCGACCACCGAGGACATCTCCTCGCCGCTCGACGACAGCGACTCGAAGCCGTCCGCGGGCGGCCCGACGCCGGACAAGTACTGCGGGAACTGCACGCACTTCGAGTACGCCGGCTCGGACGGCATGCAGCCGTACTGCGCGCTCTACGAGGAGGAGATGGACGACATGGAGGCCTGCGAGTGGTGGGAGCGAAACGACCAGTAGCTTAGCGTTCTGCGAGCCGCGCTTCGACGTCTGCCCAGTGGCTGCCCGTCCAGAAGTACTGGCCGCAGTCCCCGCACCGCCACACGGGCGACGCGTCCTCGGGGACGTACTCGGGCAGGTCGCGTTCGGAGTCGACGTCTCGGAGTTCGCCGTTGCACGCGCCGCAGCGCTCGCCCGGCGCCGGCGAGAGGTCGACGCCTGCCGCGCCGAGTTCTTCGAGCTGTTCGTCGACGTCCTTCGACTCGACGAGCAGGCTCTCCGGCGCTCGGTCGGCGAGCTGGCGGTCCCGCGTGACGACCACGCGGTCCTCGCGGTCGGCGAGGTCGAGAATCTCGTCGTCGGCCTCGATTCCCCGGTCCAGGCAGTACGCGGCGTCGTGACCGCACATCCGCAGGACGCGAGCGAGGCTGCCGAGCATCGCGTCCACCAGTAGTTTCACGAGTCGAGGAACTCGCGGACGCCGTCGGCGTCGCGGGCGTTCAGCACGTCGCCGGCTTCCGCCCAGCCGCGACGCGCGGTGTGGACGCCGTACTCGACGTTCGCGTACTCGTTCGTTGTGTGAGCGTCCGTGTTGATGGCGATCGTCGCGCCGACCTCCACGGCGGCCTGGACGGCGCTCCCCCAGAGGTCGAGGCGGTGGGGGTTGCTGTTGATTTCGAGCGCGGTGCCGGCGTCCGCGGCGGCCGCCGCGAGCGCGGCCGCGTCGAACTCCATCGCGGGGCGGTCGTTGATGAGCCGGCCCGAGGGGTGGCCGAGCACGTCCACGTGCGGGTGTTCGACGGCCGCGGTCAGGCGTTCGGTCTGGTCGCCGCCGTCCTCCCCGAGGCCGCTGTGCGGGCTCGCGACGACGATGTCGAGGTCCGCGAGCACGTCGTCGGCGACGTCCACGACGTTCCCCTCGGTGTCGATGTTCGTCTCGACACCGTGGAACACGTCGATTGCCACGTCCTCGCGGACGGCGTCCACTTCCCCGATCTGCTCGCGGAGGTCGTCCCCGGAGAGTCCGCTGTCGCCGAACACGCCCGGGCCCTCGGCGTGGTCCGTGATGGCGACGAAGTCGTGGCCGAACTCCGCCGCGCCGGTGACCATCTCCGCCACGGGGAGGCTGCCGTCCGACCACTCCGTGTGCGTGTGCAGGTCACCGTTCACGTCGCCGTCCTCGATTAGCTCGGGGAGCTCGCCGCGCTTCGCAGCCTCCACCTCGCCGCGGTCCTCGCGCAGCTCCGGCGGAATCCACGGCAGGCCGAGCGCGTCGTAGACCGCCTCCTCGGTCTCGCTGGCGAGCAGGTCACCGACGCGCTGCCTCCCGTCGGTTCCCTCACCCCCGTCGGGATTCTCGACGTCTGCGGTGTCGAAGACGCCGTACTCGTTGACCTTCTTCCCCTGGTCGAGGGCGTGGTTGCGAACGCGGACGTTGTGGTCCTTGCTGCCCGTGAAGTACTGGAGCGCCGACCCGAACTCCTCGTCGACCACCACGCGGATGTCGACGCGGACGTCGCTCGTGCGCACGCTCGTCTTCGTCGGCCCCAGGTCGAGGGTCTCGTCCACGCGGTCCCACTCCGTCAGCGCCTCGCCGACCGCCTCGCCGGCGTCGCTGGCGACGAGCACGTCAACGTCGCCGATGGTCGCCCGCCAGCGCCGCGTCGACCCCGCGACCTCCACGCGGTCGACGGCGTCGACGTCCGCGAGGAACGCCCGCACGTCCTCCGCGATCGGGCGGCCGTCCCCGAGCAGTTCGCGCTCCTGGGCCCGCCGCGCGAACGCGACGTGGTCGAGGATGTTCTGCTCGGTCTTCGGCCCGAACCCGGACACCTCCTGGACCTCGCCGGCCTCCGCCGCGGCCTCCAGGTCGTCGAGGGTCTGCACGCCGAGCGCGTCGTAGAGCTTCTTCACCGTCTTCGGGCCGACGCCCTCCACCGACGTCAGCTCCGCCATCTCCACGGGAAGCTTCTCGCGCTCCGCTTCTAGCTCCTCGATATCACCGGTCTCGACGTACTCCACGACCTTCGCGGAGATGGCGTCGCCGACGCCCTCGATTGCCCCGACTGCGTCGGCGCCCTCGGCCGCGAGGTCCTCGATCGGCTCCGGGTAGTCCCGGATGTTCGACGCCGCGCGTCGGTACGTGTTCGGCTTGTAGCTGACGTCCCGGGCTTCGAGGAGGTCCGCGTACTCCTCTAAGACGCTCGCGACCTCGCCGTTCCGGCTCATCGCTTGATACCCCCGTCGTCGTCGTGGCCGAGCGCCTCCTTCAGGAACGAGAACCACCGCTTCTTGTCCGCGCGTTCCTTGGCCTCGATCTCGGCTTCGAGGCTCGTCGTCCCCAGCGACTCCAGCGCGTTCAGCGCGCGCTCGATGCCCACGATGGCGTCTACGAGGCGCTCGCCCTCCTCCCGGGTGATGTCGCCCTCCTCGAGGCGTTCGCGGCGCTCCAGGCGCTCCCGCCGCAGCAGCTTCTTCGCCTCCTCGACGTCCTCGCGGCGCTCCGCGGGCACGCTGTCGAGTTTCTTCACTTCGAAGACGAACTGCTGTAGCTCCAGCTCCTCGCCCTGCACGTCGAGCGTGTCGGGGATGGACGCCCCCACCGTCGCACCCTCCCTGTCGACGCGTTCGAGGAGCTGCTTCCGCTCGAACTCGCGCATACTACAGGTACCGGCGGCTCCCGCAAAAGCCCCCCGGCTGTCCGGACTTCCGTCCGCAGCTTCCGGGGAGACCGCGCCGAACTGCCCGGCAGTCGAGGTTAGTCGCCGAGTACCTTTACCGGCGACCGATCACTCGGAGGTACACGGACGAGACCACATGGCGACGATATACTACGCGTTCGTGGGCGTGTTCCTCGGCGGCTTCCTCGCCTACCTCCACACGTCCCGCCCCGGCGACCTCGACAGGCTCCTCCTCGCTGTGTCCGCGCTCGGCTTCTTCGGTGCCGTCTCGCTCTTGCTCGTTTAGCGCCGGGCCGGCTCGCTCGGCCGGCGGCACGCCGTCTCGCGCGGGCCGTCGCCGACCCAAAACGATAACCACGCGCCTGCCCAACCTCCGGCAATGGCGACGTGTGACCGGTGTGGCGAGCAGGAGTCGATGCCGTACCAGTGTCGGCTCTGCGGCGGCACGTACTGTTCGTCCCACAGGCTCCCGGAGAACCACGACTGTCCGGGCCTCGACGAGTGGGACGACCCCGGCGGCGTCTTCGACAGCGGGTTCGACGACAGCGTGAACGACGGCGGCCGCTCCGGCGGCGGGCTCGCGGCGAAAGTCCCCGTGGACACGGGGCCGGGCGGCGTGCTCGGCTACTTCCGCGGGAACGTCTCGTTCGCGCTGCTCGCGCTGATGTGGCTGACGTTCATCCTCCAGTACGCCGTGGCGCCCGTCCTCGACGTGCCGCCGTACAGCCAGCAGTGGTTCAACATCTTCACCATCAACACGACGGCGCCGCTGGCCGTCTGGACGTGGGTGACGTCGGTGTTCTCCCACGGCGGCTTCGGCCACATCGTGTTGAACAGCATCGTGCTGTACTTCTTCGGCCCCGTGGTCGAGAAGCGCATCGGCTCCGCGAAGCTCGTCGGGCTGTTCGTCGTCGCGGGCGCGCTCGCCGGCCTCGCGCAGGTCGGCGCGACGCTCGTGACGAGCCCGGGCGTGCTCGGCGAGCCGCTGGCGTTCACGCAGAACGGCTCCGCGGTGCTCGGTGCGAGCGGCGCCATCGCGGCGCTGATGGGCGTGCTCACGGTGCTGAACCCGAACCTCCGCATCTACCTCTACTTCGTCATCCCGATGCCGCTGTGGATCGCGACGCTGCTGTTCGCCGGCTACTCCATCTTCGTCTCGACCGTCGGCGGCGGCATCGGCGCGGGCGGCGTCGCGCAGTTCGCGCACCTCGCCGGCCTCGGCATCGGCGTGCTGTACGGCGTGAAGCTCAAGCGCGAGGGCGAGCGCGCGCCGAACCAGCTCCAGCTCGGCGGCGGCCCGGGCGGGCCGGGCGGACCCGGCCGGCGTCGCTAGCATGGACGTCGTCCATCCGGCGTTCCTCCCCGGATCGGACCGATCTCGGGAGGAGATGGAGGACCTCCAGCGCGAGATCGCGGCCGCGGCCTCGTTCGGGGACGACTTCGAGTTCGGCGTCGCCGACCTGGAGCTCGCAGACTCACCGGTGGACGAGCCGACGGCCGCGGACAGCGTCAGCGAGCAGACGACGCTCACGGACGGCGACGCGCCCGTCGTCGTCGGTGTCGACCAGGCGTTCGTCGGAGACGACTACTCCGTGAGCGCCGCGGTCGCGATTCGCGACGGCCGCGTGATCGAGCGCGCCGCCGGCCGCGCGGCGCTGCAGTTCCCGTACGTCCCGGGCTTGCTGTCGTTCCGCGAGGGCGACGCCATCGTGGACGCGCTCGAATCGCTGTCCGTGGAGCCGGACGTGCTCGTCCTCGACGGCAGCGGCCGCATCCACTTCCGGCAGGCGGGCATCGCCACTCACGTCGGCGTGCTCTTCGACGTCCCCGCCGTCGGCGTCGCGAAGAACCTGCTCTGCGGGACGCCCCGCGACCCCTTCGACGACCCGCTGCCGGAGGGCGCGCGCGTCGCCATCGAAGCCGACGACTCGATGGACGCGCCAGCGGGGACGGTCGTCGGGTACGCCTACCAGTCCCGGCAGTACCCGAACCCCCAGCAGCGCCACGTCAACCCCTTGATCGTGAGCCCCGGCCACCGCGTCAGCGCCGAGACGGCAGTGGACGTCGTCGCGGCGACCTGCACGGGGTACAAGCTCCCGGCGCCGACGCGGCTGGCAGACCGGTACGCGGACGACCTGAAGGACTGACGGCGCGATGCCGCCGACTCAACCCTTAACTGCCGGGCGCGCGACAGTACGCGCATGGAGAAGGTCGCGCTCATCACCGGGTGCTCGTCGGGAATCGGAGCGGCGACGGCGCGCTCGCTGCTCGAAGAGGAGTGGACGGTCGTCGCAACCGCGCGGGACGTCGACGACCTGGCGGCGCTCGCCGAGGAGGGCTGCGAGACCGCCGAGCTGGACGTGACGAAGCCGGCGCAGTGCCGGAACGTCGTCGACGACGTGGTCGCCGAGCACGGCCGGCTGGACTGCCTCGTGAACAACGCGGGGTACGCCCAGCTCGGGCCGCTGGAGGACCTCCCCACCAGAGAGCTCCACCGGCAGTTCGACGTGAACGTCTACGGCCCGCACCGCCTGATTCGCGCGGCGCTCCCGCACATGCGCGAGCGCGAGGACGGCACCATCGTCAACGTCTCCAGCGTCTCCGGGCGCGTCGGGACGCCGGGGATGGGCGCGTACAACGGCTCGAAGTTCGCGCTCGAGGGGATGAGCGACGCGCTCCGCGGAGAAGTGTCGTCGTACGGCATCGACGTCGCGGTCGTCGAGCCCGGTCCGGTGGAGACGAAGTTCTCGGACCGTGCGGAGTCCGAGATCCAGGGCCTCGACCGCAGCGGCGCCTACGAGAAGCTGTACTCGTTCTTCGAGGACGCGAGCGCCGTGAACGGCATCGGCGCGGTCGGCCCGGACGAGGTCGCGGAGGCCATCACCGAGGCCGCGGTCAGCCCCGACCCGAAGGCGCGGTACCCGGTCGGGACCGCGGGCCGGGTCGGCGTGCTCGCGCGCTTCCTGCCCGAGTCGTGGCTGGACGCGGGCTACCGGCTGCTCCAGCGATTCTCGTAGGCACTCGTCGAGACGGGCGGCGCGGGACCGCTCGGCGACTGGTGTCCGGCAGTCGTCACAGCGACCGGAATCGTCTTGCCCGCGTGGCCCTGCGTCAGAACTGTCCTGATGATACGGAACCGGGAGGAGCTGGCGACGACAGAGGGCCGGGACACCGCACTCGCGTGTGTCGAGGCGGGGATTCGAGCTGCCCACCCGAAGTCGGTCGTCCGCGAGGCCGTGACTCGTTCTGGAGACACGCTGTCCGTACTCGGCGACGAGTACGACCTGCGCGAGTACACCGAGGTCGTGGTCGCCGGCGGCGGGAACGCCGCCGGCTACGTCGCGGCCGCCCTCGAGGACGTGCTCGGCGACCGGCTCGACCGCGGGGCTGTCGTCACTGACGACCCGACCCCGACCGAGTGCGTCGACGTCCTGCGGGGCGACCATCCGGTGCCGAGCGAGCGCGGGGTCGCGGGAGCGAACACCGTCCTCGACCTCGCCGAGTCCGCGACCGAGGACACGCTCGTGCTGGCGGTGGTCACCGGCGGCGGGAGCGCCCTCCTCCCGGCGCCCGCCGGGGACGTCACGCTCGCGGACCTCCAGGCGACGACCGACGAACTGCTCGCCTCCGGCGCGACCATCCACGAGATAAACGCCGTCCGGAAGCACCTCTCCGCGCTGAAGGGCGGCCAGCTCGCTCGCGCCGCCGCGCCCGGGACGGTGGTGGGACTGCTGTTGAGCGACGTGAACGGCGACGACCTGAGCGTCATCGGTAGCGGGCCGACCGCACCGGACGACTCGACGTTCGCGGACGCCGTGGAAGTCCTCGAAGCCTACGACGTGGCGGTCCCCGACCGCGTGGAGTCGCGACTCCGTCGCGGCGCTGACCGGGGCGACCGCGCGGCCGACTGTCAAGACACACCGACAGCGACGGACAACTCTGAAATCGTCGCGGAGACGCCGACGAGCGGCGATTCCGTGTTCGACCGCGTCACCAACTACGTCCTGGCGAACGGGTTCACCGCACTCGCCGCCGCTCGCGAGGTCGCCGCCGAGCGGGGGTACGAGGCGATGATTCTCTCCGCGAGCGTCCGCGGGGAGGCCCGTGAAGCCGCCAAGACCCACGTCGCGGTCGCCGAGGAGGTGGTCGCGACGGACAACCCCGTGACGGCGCCGGCGGTCGTCCTCTCGGGCGGTGAGACGACGGTGACAGTCAGCGGCGACGGCGAGGGCGGGCCGAACCAGGAGTTCGCCACGAGCGCCGCCGCAGAACTGGACCTCGACGGCGTGACGCTGGCGGCCGTCGACACCGACGGCATCGACGGTGCGACGGACGCCGCTGGCGCCGTGGTCGACGCCGACACGGTCGACGGGGGCGCCGACGCGGCCCGTGCCGCGCTCGCCGACAACGACGTCACACCGTTCCTCCGGGAGCGGGGCGCACTAGTTCAGACGGGCGCGACCGGCACGAACGTCAACGATCTCCGCGTGCTGGTCGTCGAGGACGAGTCCTAACTCGGCCGACTAGCTGACTATCTGCTGTGTCGCTTCCAGATGGAGCTATCGTCTGGCTGGCTGCCGGCTGTGTGCCGACACGCGTTTGGCCCCGTCGGCTGGGGGCGGTCGCACGAATCGCGTGGTGAACGTCGGCTGGGTGGTGGCCGCTACAGCACCAGGCCGACGACGTTCTGGACGACGAGAATCCAGACGATGCTGGCGACGCCGAGAACGAGCGTCCCGAGCGTCCACGCCTGGTAGGCGGTCGCCGCCTCCATGTCCGTGAACTCCGTGATGATCCAGAAGTAGGAGTCGTTCGCGTGACTGACGGTCATGCTCCCTGCGCCGATGGCGAGCACCGTGAAGACCCGCCCCCACTGGGTCGCGAGCCCGAGCGGGTCGAGCAGCGACGCGAAGAGGCTGGCGGTCGTCAGGATGGCGACCGTCGAGGAGCCGAGTGCGGTCTTCATCGCGGCCGCGACGACGAACGCGGCGAGCAGGCCGATGCCGAGGCCGCCGAACGTGTCCGTGACGAACTGTTCGAGCGGGAGCGCGCCGAGCACTTCGCCGAACGCGCCACCGGCACCGGTCACCGCGAGGATGACGGCGGCCTTCTTGATGCCCTCGCTCACCCACTCGTCGGTGATGTCGTTCGTGAACTCGGGGACCACCGCGAACGAGATGAACACGCCGATGATGAGCGCGACCGCGGGGTCACCGAGGAACAGCAGCCAGCGCTGGAGCGCGCCGGTGACGAGTTCCGGGTTCTCGGCTTCCGGATACGCCGCGATGCTCCCGAGCGCGATGAGCGCGATGGGGACGACGAGCGGCGCGAACGACGCTGCGGGGGACGGCAGCGAGCCGTACTCCGCCTTGATGTCCTCCATGGTCATCTCGGGCGCCGGGTCGATGTGGTACCGGGACGCGACCCGGTTGGCCCACGCCGACGCGACGAACACGATGGGGGCGCTCACGACGAGTCCCGCGAGCATCACGAGACCGATGTCCGCACCGAGAATCCCCGCCGCGGCGATGGGGCCCGGCGTCGGCGGGACGAACACGTGGGTGACGTAGAGACCGCCGGCGAGCGCGACCCCGAGCGTGGACAGCGAGAGCGAGGAGCGCTCGGCCAGCGAGCGGTTCAGCCCGGAGAGGATGACGAACCCGGAGTCACAGAACACGGGGATGCTGACGATACTCCCCGTGATCGCCATCACCTCGGTCGTGTACTCCTCGCCGACGACCCCGAGAATCGACTCCGCGATGACGATCGCCGCGCCGGAGCGTTCGAGCGCGGTGCCGATGATGGTCCCCGCGAGAATCACGATGCCGATGTACCCGAGGACGCCGCCGAACCCGTCCGTGACGAGGGAAGCCGCTTCGGCCGGGTCGACGCCCGCGACGAGCGCCGTGCCGTACGCCGCGATGAGCAGCGCGAGAAACGCGTGCAGGTCCAGTTTCGCGGTGGCGACGATGATGAACGCGACTGCCGCCAAGAGCAACAGTACCAGCGGAATTCCTGACAACATGCAACCGGTTTCATACGGTTTATACGTATAAAATTACCTTCAGCGGCATCGTTCAGAAACCGGGGTGGACTGGCGGTCGTCAGTCCAGACACGCCGCGACGACGCGGAGCGGGCGCTCCCCCCTGACTTCGTCGGCGAGCAGCGGTACGCGCTTGACGTCGTACTCGCGGAACAGCTCCTGGGCCTGCGAGAGCGCCGCCTGCTGGACTTCCCAGCGGCGCGCGCAGAACTCGCAGCCCTCGGGGTTCGGGGAGACGAACGCCTCCCCGGGCACGTCGACGGTGTCCGCGAGCGGCTCCATCACGCGGTTGACGACGACGGTCCCCACGGGAACACCGAACTCCGCGAGGCGGTCGGTGAGCCGCTGGGCTTCGAGGACGCTCATCTCCTCGGGCACCAGGACGACGCGGAAGTCCGTTCTGGTCGGGTCCGTCAGGACTGCGCGGAGGCGTTCGACGCGCTCCTCCACGGCGTCGAGGTTCCCGAGGCCGGCCTGTTCCTCGTCGTCGTCGCCCTGTCCGAACATCCCCGTGAGGCCGTCCATCATCCCGCCGAAGCGCTCGCGGAACTGCATCATGCGGCCGACCATCGAGTCCAGCACTTCGGGCAGCTCCAGCAAGCGGAGCGTGTGCCCCGTGGGCGCGGTGTCGACGACGACGCGGTCGAAACGCTCGTCGTCCATGTACTCCAGGAGGAGCTGGACGGCGGCGGCCTCGTCGGCGCCCGGCATCATCGCGGCGTCGTCGTCGGCGCCGCCCGCCGCGCCGCCGAGCAGCTCGTCGAGTCCGCCCGCGAAGCCGCCGTCCTGCCCGAACATGCCGGCCTGTGAGAGCGCGTCGTCGGGGTCGATTTCGACCGCCCAGAGGGGACTGTCCTCGCGGACCTTCGCGGGGCGGCTGGGCACGTCGAACTCCAGGGTGTCCGACAGCGAGTGCGCGGGGTCCGTCGACACGACGAGCGTGGCGGTGCCGTCGTTCGCGCTCGCGAGCGCGGTCGCCGCCGCCATCGTCGTCTTCCCGACGCCCCCCTTCCCGCCGTACAGCACGTACTCCGCGGTCCCGCTCGCCACGCCCGGGTCGAGGGAGTCGACGGCCTCGACCTCGATTTCGTCCATGGGGGAGCGTCGGCGACCCAGCGGGGTCAAAGCGTCGGTTGGCGTGTCGGGCCGCTCGCGGCCTGTCCGCGAACGTATTGGCCAGAGAAGTTTTCTGACTGAGGTGTGTTAGCTTTCTGCATGGACGGCGTCCTGAACGAGCGCACGGAGACGGTGCACAAGAAGGGGGTGGAGAACCCCTACAGCCGGACGAAGTGCGGCGCCACGACCGACCTCGGCCACGACGAGCTCCGGACCGTCCCCGTCGAGCGCGCGCTCGACGATTTCGACGCCTGCCGCTGCGGCCGGTGTTTCTCCGACGCCGGCGGGTACTGAGCTACCGGTCGGCGAAGTAGTCAGCGAGGCGCTCGGCGGCTTCCTCGACGCGCGGCGTCACGAGCGCGAAGCGCAGCCAGTCCTCGCGAGCGGTGCCGAAGCCGGCGCCCGGCATCCCCGCGACGCCGGCCTCGTCGATCAGCTCGAACGTGTTCTCCAGCGTGCCCGGGAAGTCGGGGAAGCGCGCGAGCACGTAGAAGCCGCCGTCCGGCTTAGTGTACTCCGCGCCCGCGTCGTCGAGCGCGGACGTGAACGTCTCCACGCGCTCAGCGAGGCGCTCGCGGTTCTCCTCGTGGTAGCTCGGGTCGGTCTCCCGGAGCGCGTGCAGCACGGCGGCCTGCGCGGGCCGCGACCCCGCCACGTTCGTCAGCATGTGCCGGGACTTCATCGGCTCCACGTGGGCCTCGGGCGCGATGCAGTAGCCGACGCGGAACCCCGTGATCGCCAGCGACTTCGAGAAGGAGTTCACGACGATGCGGTGCTCGGAGTCGAACTCCAGGGCGGACGTGAACCGCCCGGAGAAGTCGAAGTGGTCGTACACCTCGTCGCTGACCAGAATCGCGTCGTACTCCTCGGCGATGGCGACCAGTTCGCGCATCGTCTCCTCGCCGTACACCGCGCCCGTGGGGTTGTTCGGCGTCGTCGCCATGATGCACGCGGTGTCCTCGCTGGCCGCAGCGCGCACGTCCGCGGGGTCGAGGGCGCCGTCCGCGGCCGTGTCGACGAACACCTGCTCGCCGCCGAGCATGTTCGTCTTCCCCGGGTAGTAGGGGTAGACGGGGTCGGTCATCACGACCTCGTCGCCGGCGCCGCGCTCCAGCGCGCGCCCCATCGCCAGGTAGTTCGCCCCGCCGCCGCCGTTCGTGACGATCACCTGGTCGACGGGCACCTGCCGGCGCGCCGCGATCTCCTCGCGGAGCTCGCGGAGGCCGTCGCTGGGCGGGTACTGGAAGTTCTGGCCGCCCGTGTCGGCGTACTCGTGGAGCCCCTCGGCGAGCGCGGGCGGCGACCCCCAGTCGGGGTTCCCCGACACCATGTTCACCACGTCGTGGTCCGCGTTCACCGCGTACTGTATCACGCGGAAGAACAGCGGCTCCTCGTAGTCCATACCCTTCCTTCTCGCCGCGACACGTGGCTCTTTCGTCCGCGCGAGAGGCGGCAAACGTCACCGCTACTCCGCGGTTGATTCGGCCGGTCGCCGTGGGTCCGGGTATGGTCGACTACGCCGAACACCTCCGCGAGTACTACGACGCCGTCGACGACGACCGCATCGACGACCTGCTCGACCTGTTCGCCGACGATGTCGTCTACGACCGCCCCGGTCAGCAGTCCATCGAGGGCAAGGACGACCTCGAAACGTTCTACCGCGAGGGCCGCCCGCTGGAAGACGGCAGCCACACCGTCCACGACGTGCTCGTCGACGGGTCTCGCGCGGCCGTCCGCGGCACGTTCTCGGGCGTGCAGGACGGCGAGGACGTCGAGTTCGGGTTCGCGGACGTCCACGTCTTCGAGGACGGCCGCATCGCGAAGCGGTACACGTACACCGACCGCGACACCGTCTGACGCCACCACCTTCTTGCTCGCGCGCTCGGTATCCCCGGCCATGCGCGAGTACGCCGCCGACCCGCCGATAGAGGAGGAACTCAACGACGAGCTCCCGGCCGCCGGCCACACCGTCGCGACCGCCGAGTCCTGCACCGGCGGGCTCGTCGGGTCGCTGCTGACGGACGTCTCGGGGTCCAGTGACTACTTCGATCGGTCGCTGGTGACGTACACGTACGACGCCAAACTCGACCTCGGCGTCTCACGGGAGGCGCTCGACGAGCACGGCGCGGTCAGCGAGCCGGTCGCCCGGCAGATGGCGCAGGCGACCCGGGACGCCGCCGGCACGACGTGGGGCGTCTCCACGACGGGCATCGCCGGCCCCACGGGCGGCAGCGACGGGAAGCCCGTCGGCACCGTCTACATCGGCGTCGCGTACGCCGGCGACTGGGGGACGCAGACGTCGTACGCCGACGTCGAGCGCCGCGAGTTCGACGGGACGCGCACCGAGATCAAGGAGCAGATCGCGCGCCGCGCGCTCCGCAAACTCGGCGAGCACGTCGCGGAGGCCCGGCCGTGACCGCGTCCCGTAACTGTGACGTGTCCCCGGACTCTCGGTCCGCGCGATGAACAAAGGCGACCACATCCTCAACGGGCTGCTGCTCGCGGTCGGGCTGGGGTACGTCCTCTACCCCGCCGGCGGCGTCGAGACCCTGCACACGATCGCGGCAGTCCTCATCCCCGTCGTTCTCGGTGCACTCTTCCCGGACGTCGACACGGACTTCGGGAAGCACCGCAAGACCCTCCACAACATCCCCGTGCTCGCGCTGCTGTACGTCTTCCCCGTCTACTTCGGGAACCTCCAGTACGTCTGGATCGGCGTCGCCACCCACTACGTGCTCGACGTCGTCGGAAGCAAGCGCGGCATCGCGCTGTTCTACCCGGTCTCCGACCAGGAGTACGGACTGCCCGTCGGCGTCACCACGGTGTCGAAGTACGCCAGCACGGTCACGGTCGTCATCACGCTCGTCGAACTCGCGGCCGTCGCGGTCGTCGTCCACGTCGCCCCGCAGTACGTCCCGATGGACGCGGTGAGTTCCGTCTTCTAGTAGACGGCGACGTCGTCGAACTCCCCGCCGTACGCGATGTGTCGGGGGTGCGTGGGCTCCATGCCCGAGAGGAGGAGCCGGTCGACTTTCTCCCACGTGTTCTCGTAGCCGAGGTGGAGCTGCTCGGCGAGCTCTCGCGCCCGGAAGCGGGCGTTGCGCTGGTGGTACGTCCGCCGGGACACCCCCGACTGGAGCGCGTCCACGAGGTCCGCCTCCGAGTCGATGTCGGCGTCGAACTCCGTCCAGACGCCGCCGACGGTCTCGGGCCGGTGGGCGTACGAGGACGCGAACGCAGGGATGCCGTAGGCGTCGGCGACCTTCCGCGCGCGCCGGTCGTGGTGCGGGAGGTGTTTCGGGTTGTACGTCTCCACGGCGTCGATTCTGTCGCGGAACCGCTCGACGTCCGCGGCGGTCAGACTCACCGTGAGGAATCCCGGGTGGGGCGCGAGCACCGCGGCGTCCTGGCGGTCGAACTCCGAGATGGCGCCGTCGAGGGTCACGAAGTCCGGGACGGGGTCGTCGAGCCCGACTGCGAGCACGTGCTTGCGGTCCCGCCACGACCCCGTGAACACCTCGCGGCCGGGCACCACCAGCAGCTCGTCGTCGGAGAACGCGGCGGCGCGCTCGCGGAGCTCCGGCAGCCGCGTGAAGTGCGGCGCGTACACGAGCACGTCCACGCCCGCGGCCTTCGCGCGACGGACCACGTCGTCGTCGAGTACCTTCACGTGGAGGTCGACCCGTGTCGTCGGCACGACACGAACTTCGCGGGCCGAGGTTTAGCGGTTTACGATTCCCGCCGATAAACTCCGCGTCCGATGCCGTCCGTTCGCGGCCGCTTATGCTGGTGGCGTCCGAACAGCTGGTATGAGCCTGAACCTGCTCTCCGAGGACGTCGTGCCCGAGCACGCCCTCGACGTCAAGCGGGACGCCCGGGAGTTCGCCGAAGAGCACATCGCGCCGAACGCCGAGGAGTACTACCGGACCGGGGACTACCCCTGGGAGATTCTGGAAGCGGGGATGGACGCCGGCCTCGTCGCCCAGGACATCGGCGAGGAGTACGGCGGCCGCGGCCTCGACCTCGAACAGGTCCTGGCCATCGCCGAGGAGTTCTACCGCGCGGACGCCGGCATCGCGCTGACGCTCCAGCTCGCGAGCTTCGGCGCGGAGATGCTCGAACAGTACGGCACCGACGAGCAGAAAGAACGGTACCTCCGCCCGGTCGCTGAGAACGACCAGATCACGGGCCTCGCGGTCTCCGAACCCGACATCGGTTCGGACCTCGCGGGGATGCACACGACCGCCGAGAAGGACACCGCCGAGCAGAGCTCGGCGAGCTCTGAGTCGACTTCGGCGACTCAGAACGGCGACGAGTACGTGCTGAACGGCGAGAAGTACTGGATCGGCAACGGCGTGGAGGCCGACTGGGTGACGGTGTACGCGAAGACCGGGGACACCGACGACCGCTACATGAACTACTCGCTGTTCATCGTCCCCACCGATACGGACGGCTACGAGGCCGAGCACATCCCCGAGAAGATGGGGATGCGCGCCTCCAAGCAGGCCCACATCGTCTTCGACGACTGCCGGATTCCCGAGGAGAACGTCATCGGCAGCGAGGGAGCCGGGTTCATGATGCTCGCGGACTTCTTCAACCACGGCCGCGTCGTCGTCGGCGGGCACGGCCTCGGCCTCGCCGCCGCGGCGCTCGAAGAGGCCTGGGAGTTCGTCCACGAGCGCGAGGAGTTCGGCCGCCACGTCGCGGACTTCCAGGCGGTCCAGCACGGCCTCGCGGACATGCGCCTGGAGTTCGAGGCCGCCCGTGCGCTGAACTACCGCGCCGCCCGCAAGGTCGAGAACTACGAGAACCCCGGGCTGTGGGCGGCGATGGCGAAGACGAAGTCCACGGAGGTCGCCGTCGACAACGCCGAACAGGGGATGCAGTTCCACGGCGGCCGCTCGATTCTCACCGACCGCCGCATCGCCCGGGTCTACCGGGACGCCCGCATCCCCGTCATCTACGAGGGCGCCAACGAGATTCAGCGTAACCTCATCTACCGGCAGTCCGGCGAGCAGTAGCGAGGCGGACGACGGACCGATTTTCGTTCCGACAGACTGGAGGGGGTGACGAACACCCTGGGCCGACGAATCGGCCTCTCGGTGCGTCTATCGCCCGTATCTGGCGCCGGTTGTCGTTCGTTATCTCGTTGCTAACAGCGCTTTCGAGAGTGATAACGCGTCTGACGTGCGGCCGACAATCGCGGGACGCTCCGGGTTCAGTGGTTGCGAATACGACACAAGGTTTATCTGCGCGGTCAGGTTACAGCTACCCATGTCTGCGTGGGAGTGCGCGATCGTCGGCTGCGGGTCCACGTTCGAGCGCGTCGAGGCGCTCCTCGCCCACCAGGTCGCCGACCACGACGCTCACGACTGCGAAATCTGCGGGGAGACCGTCCCCGAGGGCTACTTCGCGATCAAGCACGGCCTGCGCGAACACACGCGCGCCGAGTACGTCCGATTCTACGACGGCGACGCCGAGGCGATCCGCGAGCGCGAACGCGTCCTCGACGACGTCGCGGAGGCGGTCGACCCCGCGGTGCTCGAAGACCTCCTGAGCGACGAGCCGGTGGACGCCGCCGACGCGACCGACGCCGCACACGCGACGACGAGCTGAGTTCTCGCCCCCTCCGTAAGCGATTAGGGGCGGCTCCGCGACCACGCGGTATGCGACTCGCACGACTCCGAACCAGCGATGGCGTCGTCTCCGGGGAGTACGACGACGGCGTCGTCGTCTCGGACGGTACCGAGCACGTCGTCGGCGAGGACGGTACGCTCGCGCCGCCCTGCGACCCGTCGGCGCTGTACTGCGTCGGCCGCAACTACGCGGAGACGCTCGACCAGATGGACTACGAGCGCCCCGACCAGCCGGACTTCTTCATCAAGCCGCCGGTCTCGGTGGTCGGCCACGGCGACGACGTCCCGTACCCGACGTTCACGGACGAACTGACGTACGCCGGCGAGCTCGCGGCGGTCGTCGGCGAGCGCTGCCACCGCGTCGGCGAGGCTGACGTGCCGGACGTGCTGCGCGGGTTCACCATCATGAACGACCTCGACGCGCTCGACCAGCCCGGCCGCACCGCGCGGAAGGCCTTCGACGCCTCCGGCCCGCTCGGCCCGTGGATCGAGACCGACGTCGACCCGCGCGGTATCGACATGCACACGGACGTCGCGGGCGAGCGCCGCCAGGAAGCCAACACGGAGCTGATGCTGTTCGACCCCTACGAGGTCGTCTCGTTCCTCTCCGAGCGATTCACGTTCCAGCCGGGGGACGTCATCGCGTTCGGCAGTCCCGCCAACCCCGGGCTCGTCGAACCCGGTGACACCGTCGAAATCACGTACGAGGGCGTCGGCACCCTGGAGAACACCATCGTCGAACCGAACGGGGACTGAATCGCCTGCGTCTCCGTTTCTCAGACCAACTGTGCGCCGCCCTCGACGCGGTTGTGGAACACGTCGTCGGTCAGCCGCACGTGCTCGACGACGCGCTCGTGGACTTCCTCGCTGGAGAACTCCCTGTCGTCACTGAGGTACGCGCATCTCGGGTCCCATCCACAGGCCGGGCACTCCGAGAACAGGTGTTTGGGCATAGTTAACACTACTCGCCCATCAGTCAAGAGTGCTGTTACCAAGTAGTGACACCGCCCGATGAACGAAGAGGACGTGAGGTTAGCGCTCTTCGGAATACGCTCGCTACGCCGCTCGCGCCGCTTGAGGAGCGCTTTCAGCGCTCCCCGCTGGTCTCGTGAGCGATAGCGAACGAGACGTCGAAGAACGCGCTAGCGTTCTTCGGAATCGAGCACGCGAATCTGGTCGCCGCGGACCGTCACCGGAATCGGGACGGTCGCCTCGTACAGCTCGACGGTGACCTGGTCCTTGCTCTCATCAATGCGCTGGACCTGGGCCTTCTCGCCCTTGAACGGGCCGGCGATGAGCTCGACGATGTCGCCCTCCGCGATACCCTCGACGTCGGGCTTCGGGGAGAGGAAGTGCTCGACCTCGCTGATGCCGGACTCGCCGGGGACGAGGCTGCGCGCGTGCGGAATCTCGTCCATCACACGCTCGATGATGGCGTGGTCGTCGGCTTCGACCATCACGTAGCTGGTGAGCGCGTCCGGCGCGAGCACCGCGTGAATCTCGTCGGCCTCGCGGTTCGCGATCATGCTGGCGACGGTCTGCTCCTGGCTCGCGGTCGTCTTGACGGCGTACACGCCCATTTTAGATCACCGAGGTGACGACTTCCATCAGCAGGAAGATGACGAAGCCGAGCAGGCCGACCAGCAGGATGCCGGCGCCGGCGATCTTCGCAATCTGGGAGAACTCCTCCCACGACGGCGTGCTCGCCAGCCGGAGCACGCGCGTGTATGCGGAAAGCTCTAGGGGAACGTCCATACTCGCGTACAGTCGGCGAGCGCTCTTTTATCTATTGATGCCGGGCCGCGCGAGCGGCCCCCTCCTTTATCGTTCTCGCTGGCGTATCGCTACGTACATGCCCGAAGAAGTCATCTTCGAGTCCGAGAGCGACCGGAGCCGCGAGGAGATCGCCGCCTATCTGCGCACCGTCGCGGACAACCTCGAATCCGGCGAGGGAATCACGCTGAAATCGGACGGCGACTCGTTGTCTCTCGACCCGCCGACGCGCCCGACGTTCGAAGTGAAGGCCGAACGCGAAGGCCCCGAAGGCGGCCCGAAGGAACTGAGCGTCGAGTTCGAACTGGAGTGGCCGGAGGACGGCGAAACTGAATCCGAGAGCGGTGAACTGGAAATCGAGTAGGGGGAGTGGTGCAGCCGCAGAAAGCCGTGTGGAGCGGAGAGCATCAGCGCGGCGAAGCCGGGCTGTTCACCGCCGGAGCGGGGCGGAGCCCCGCGGAGGCGGGTCTTTTTACCGTAGCTTTTTGCGCCGAGCGGTGGGCGAGCGAAGCGAGCGCACCCGAGGCGGAAAAAGGTACTATTCCACGTAGTCGATGTCGTCGATTTCGGAGTCGCCGCCGTCGGGCTCCGGGGCGGGTTCGGGTTCGGGGTCGTCGCCGCGGCCGTAGATCTGGGGGGAGTCGACGCCGGTGACGACGACCATGGTGCGCATCTCGCCGTCGAGTTCCTCGTCGATGCTGGTGCCCCAGATGATGCGGGCGTCGGGGTCGATGCGGTCGTAGAGCTGCTCGACGACGCCTTCGGCCTCCTCGATGCTCATGTCGGGGCCGCCGGTGACGTTGACGAGCGCGGAGTTCGCCGAGGAGATGTCGACGTCGAGCAGCGGGGAGCGCAGCGCGGACTTGACGGAGTCGGCGGCTTTGGCGTCGGAGTCGGCTTCGCCGAGGCCGATCATGGCGACGCCGCCTTTCTCCATGACAGTCCGAACGTCGGCGAAGTCGAGGTTGACGAGGCCGGGCTTGGTGATGAGCTCCGTGATGCCCTTGACCGAGCGCATGAGGACTTCGTCAGAGACCTTGAAGGCCTCGCGGACGGGGAGCTTGCCGACGGAGTCGAGGAGGCGGTCGTTGGGGACGACGATGACGGTGTCGGCGACGTCGCGGAGGCGTTCGAGGCCGGCTTCGGCGTTGGTGCGGCGGACTTCGCCTTCCGCGGTGAACGGCGTGGTGACGATGGCGATGGTGAGCGCGCCGGCTTCGCGGGCGGCCTTCGCGACGACGGGAGCGGAGCCGGTGCCGGTACCGCCGCCGAGGCCGGCGGTGACGAACACCATGTCCGAGCCCTCGATGGAGTCCCGGATCTCGTCCTGGGATTCGAGGGCGGCTTCCTCGCCGACCTGTGGGAGCGAGCCGGCGCCGCGGCCCTGGGTCTTCTGCTGACCCATGAGAATCTTGGTGTCGGCCTCGATGTCGACGAGGTGCTGGACGTCGGTGTTGGCGGCGACCAGCGACGCGCCGTGGATGCCCTCCTCGAACATGCGGTTGATGGTGTTCGACCCCGCGCCGCCGCAGCCGACGACGGTGATGCTCGTCTGGAGCTCCTGGAGCACGTCTTCGAGCTCGTCGTCGGTCATCTCCCCGGTGGGGACGCTGGCGGACGACCCCTCTGACGGGACGTCACCTGCTTCCGAGGCCGAGTCCTCGTCCTCGGCCTCGTCGATGGCGTCCTGCACAATCGAGTCCATTGTTGGGTAACGGGTAGCGTGTGAGGCTTAATTACCTTTCCCCTCCGCGTCGGACGGGCGGCAGACGCGCTCGCGCGTCCGCTCGCGGAACCCGACCGAAATGGTCGCGGTCTCGGTGCGGGTGACGTCGCCCGGTTCGACTTCGGCGCCGTCGACGGTCACCGGTTCCCCGGACGCGAGTTTGCCGAACTTCGGTCCTTCGGGGACGCCGCGGTCGCTGGCGGCCGCGGGGTCGAAGGCCTCCTGCGTGGCGGTGAGTGTGCCGTTCTCGCGGCCGACGTCGTAGTCGCGTTCGAGAACTCCCACGACGCGGTCGAGGAACGCGTCGTAGGCGGCGTCGTCGGCGAACGCGGCGGGGCCGGCGAGTCGGTTGCCGTTCTCCTCGGTGGCGTACGCGAGCGCCGTCTCGTGGGCGGCGTTCACGGCCGCCTCTGCGTCAGTCGCGTGGACGGCGTCGAGCAGGTCGGCGGGCAGGTCGACGACCGCGTAGCCGTCGTCGTACCCCACAGCTCGCTCGCCGAACCGCAGGCCGTCGTCGACCTGTCGGACGTCGCGTTCGAGACTGTCGACGAGGTCGAGGGGGACGCCGTCGCTCTCGCGGACCCACGTCTCGCTGACGACGCGGTAACCCAACTCGGAGACGACGCGCTCGACGGCGGGCTCGTCGCCGTCGACGACCGCGTGCTCGGCGCCGCTCGCGTCGAACATCCGCCCGACGACGTCTCGGTGGGCTTCGGGGTCGCCGAGGTCGTCGAGACACCAGTCGGCGGCGACGTGGCCGACGCCCCAGCCGGTCTCCTCGACGATGCGAGTGGGGCGGGGCGCGTAGTGCCCGCCGCCGAACGCGACGAGTGCGCGGTCAGAGCGGGCGCCGACGCCGCGCAGGTCGAGGACCGCTTCCGCGACCGCTCGGGCGCCCTCCGGGTCGTCCCACTGCTCGTCGCCGCTGCCGAGTTCCACGAACATCGACGGCGCGCTCACTTCGGTCGGGCCGTGGTGCGTGCACTCCATGCCGACGTCGTAGCCCTCAGGGGCGTGCTCGCGGAGCGCCGCGACGACTTCCCGGTGGGCGTTCGGGCACGTCTCGGCCAGCGAGCGGTCCTCGCCGCCGTACTCGGCGTCGCCGAAGTTCCCGGTGTGGTGGGCGGTCAGCAGCGCGCCGGTGTCGCCGGCGTGCCGCGAGACGACGACCACGTAGCCGGGGTCGTCGAACGCCGCCGCGGGGTCCTCGATGTCGATGTGGAGCTCGTCGAACTCCCGGAGCTCGAAGCCGTCAGCGCGGTAGACACCGTCGCCAACCTCCTCGAAGTCGCCGAGGTCGAGCAGGTGCTCGCCGATGTGTTCGGACGCGCTGTCGGCCCGGCTCACGACGATTCCAATCACGGCCGGGGGTACGCCGCGGCTCCTAAAACGACTGCCGTTCCCCGACGAGTACCTGTCAGTCCGCGCTCGCGCCGAACGCCGAGCGGGCGCTCTGCACGGTGGCCCGGAGGAGCCGGGCGACCGCCTCGCGCCGCTTCACGAGGAGGACGGCAGCGAGCGCGAGGTAGACCGCGGTGTACGCGTACAGCACGAGGATGCTGAGCTCGGTCGCGCGCGGCTCGGCGACCGTCCGGATGATGGCGAACTCGGCGAACACCTGCGTGAGGAACAGCACGAGCAGCGTCACCGCCTCCCAGACGGTGATGCGGAGGTTCGAGAGGATGGCGATGGCGAAGAGGCTCTGCGCGGCGGTGATCCAGATCTCGACGGCCTGCTTCTCGTCGAACGGGAGCGTCCCGATGCTTCCCGACGCGATGCTGTAGACGACCGCGAGCGTGCCGATGAGCAGCGTCCACTGGTTGAGCTTCGAGGAGATGAGCGCGTTGAAGCCCGCGGTCGAACGCGCCTTGTTCACGAGGTAGACGACGACGATGAGCTCCGGGCTCTCGGAGGCCAGCGGCGCGATCCACTGAATCATGAAGAACGGCGGGATGCCGGCGTTCTCGCCGATGACTTCCAGGCCGTGCGCGAACGGGTGGACGGCGGTGTAGATGACCGCGCCGGAGAACGCGAACAAAAAGAGGACGGTGGCGACGCGAGCGGGCTTCCCCAGCTCCTGGAGGTACGCGGGGACGCCGACGTGGTCGGTGTCGTGGGAGACGTCGCCGCGGATGATGATGGCGATGTAGGTGGCGAACAGCCCGACGAGCACGACGGTGTCGAGGACGTCGATGCCGCCGCGGAACGGCACCAGGAACGCGTACGTGGTCGCCGCGAGCAGGAACGTGACCTCGGTGGCGATGGCGGGGTCGAGGTTGACGACGCTGCGGAGGCCGCCGCGCTGCTCGACGGCGGGGTCGCGCGACGAGCGCGCCTTGTAGACGGTGAACAGCGCGACCCCGGACCACCCGATGCCGATGAGGATGCGGTTCGCGCCCGTCATGTTCGCGACCGCGAGGTTCGCGGCCTCGGCGCCCCGGGCCGTGCCGACGTTCGCGCCGGCGGTCCAGGCGTACAGCGCGTCGACGGCGTACTCGGGCGCGACCGCGAGCACCGCGAGCACCGCGATGGCGAACGCCGGCGGCACGTCCTTCTCGGCGGTCTCGGCGCCCCACGCGAGGAGGAACGACGCGCCGAGGACGGCGACGCCGCTGACCGCGACGGTCGCCAGCTCGCCGAGCCCGTACGCGTCCGGGCCACCGGTCGCGAAGACGACGACCCACGGGGCGGTCAGCAGCGCTGCCACCACCAGCGCCGCCAGCGGGTGCCGCAACTGCTCTCGCAACATACGTACAGTGACCCCGATGCGCTCCCTAACGCTTGTGGTAGTCCCCGGAACGCGCGGGGGTCGGCTACGGCAGCAGGAAGTAGAGGAAGCCGACGTAACCGGCGAGCAGCGCCCCGCCCTCGATTCGCGTGATGTACTCGCCGAGGCCCATGACGGCGAGCGCGGCGACGGTGAACGCGAGCATCACGGGGAACTCGTAGCTGACCGTCGCCGGCGTCACCGAGATGGGGACGATGACGGCGACGACGCCGATGACCGCGAGCACGTTGTAGATGTTCGACCCGACGACGTTCCCGATGGAGAACTGGCTCTCGCCGCGGACCGCGCTCACCAGCGAGGTCGCCAACTCGGGAACGGACGTGCCGAACGCGATGATGGTGAGGCCGATGAAGAGGTCGCCGAAGCCCCAGGCCTGCAGGACGCCGCGGCCGCCGAGGATGAGCGCCCGCGACCCCGCGAGCAGCAGAACGATAGAGCCGACGAGACTCAGGTAGTCCCGGACGGTGGCGTTCGCGGCGTCGTCGCCCATCTCGACGTCCTCCGGGAGCGCGACGTCGTCCTCCTGCTTGGACTTGTAGTAGAGGTAGCCCGTGAACGCGGCGAGCAGCGCGAGCAGGACGGCGCCGTCGAACGCGGCGAGGGTGCCGTCGAGGCCGAGCGCGACGAGCAGGACAGCCGCGGCGAACATGAACGGCCCGTGCTGGTAGAGGGTCTTGTCGTCGACCCGCATCGGCCGGACGACCGCCGAGGCACCGAGCACGAGGCCGATGTTGGCGATGTTCGACCCGACGATGTTCCCGAGCGCGATGCCGTCGGAGGCGGTGAGCGCGCCGGTCGCGGAGACGAACAGCTCGGGAGCAGTGGTGGCGAACGCGACGATAGTGACGCCGACCGTCGCGGCCTTCACACCGTGGGAGAGCGCGAGCGTCGACGCCGCGGCGACGAGGAGTTCGGCGCCGACGTAGAGCAGCAGGATGCCGACGAGGAGTGTCGCGCCGTCGACGAGGAGTGTGCCGGCCATATCGCGCCGTCGGCGCTCGCCGGCTAAAACCGTTCGGAGTGAGAACCAGTTATAAGCGACGCCGGAGTTTGTGGAGGCGTGCAGGTATTCGGACTCGTCGGGAACCCGGTCGAACACTCGCTGTCGCCGCCGATGCACGAGGCCGCGTACGACGACCTCGGCCTGGACGCCCGGTACGTCACGTTCGAGCCGGACCGCGGCGACATCGAGGCTGCCGTCGAGGGCGCTGACGCGCTCGGCGTCGCCGGCCTGAACGTCACCATCCCGTTCAAGCAGGCCGTCCTCGACGTCGTCGAGCCGGACGACCTCGCGGCCCGCATCGGCGCCGTGAACACGATCGACTTCTCGGGTGACACGATTACCGGACACAACACCGACACGGAGGGCGTGCGCCGCTCGTTCGCCCACCACGACGTCCCGCTCGCCGAACGGGACGCCGTCGTCGTGGGCGCCGGCGGCGCGGGTCGCGCGGCGTCGTTCGCGCTCGCCGACGCGGACGCCGACGTCAGCATCGCGAATCGAACTGTCTCGACGGCGGAGTCGCTCGCGGCGGACGTCGGACCGGCGGCGTCCGCGCACTCGCTGGACGCGCTCCCGGAGCTGCTCGCGGACGCCGACGTGCTGGTGAACGCGACCAGCGTGGGGATGGAAGAAGACGTTTCGCCCGTCCCGGCAGACGCGCTCCACGCCGACCTCGCGGTCCTCGACGCCGTCTACGCGCCGCTGGAGACGCGGCTGCTCCGGGACGCCGACGCCGCGGGTGCGACGACCATCGACGGCGCGTGGATGCTGCTGTTCCAGGGTGTCGCCGCCTTCGAGCTCTGGACGGGCCGAGACGCGCCCGTGGACGCGATGAACGACGCGCTCCGGGCGTCCCTCTGAGCGGGCGGCTTTAAGTGAAGTGGGGGAATATAGCCACCCAATGGGACTACTCTCGACACTCAAATCGCTACTCGGGATGGAGGATGAGGGCAACTCCGCCGGTAGTGGGGTGGACGTGACCGTCGAGCGCGAGCCGTCGGCCGAGTCCGAGCGAGCCGTCAAGGAACCGGACGAGGAAGTCGACTCGACGCCCGAGACGACGGGCGACGAGACGGACTCCGCGGAGACCGAGTGGGAATCCGAGCCGGAAGACGAGCCGGCCAGCGAGTCCGAGGACGAGGAGAGCGAAGACGAGGAAACCGCGGATGAGGCGGCCGGTGGCGACGACGAGCCGGTCGCGACCGAGACGGACGCCAGCGCCTCGACGGAGTCGCTGGTCGACGAGGACCACACGGACGACTCGACGCGCGCCGCCGAGCCGGCCGAGGCCGCGGGTCCGGACGACGACGGCTCCGACGCCGTCGAGGGCGACTCCGTTACCGTCCTGAAGGGCATCGGGCCGGCGTACGCCGACCGGCTCTCGGAGGCGGGCGTCGACACGGTCGCGGAGCTCGCCGCGGCCGACGTCGAGGATCTCGCCGAGCGCGTCGACCTCTCGCCGAAGCGCGTCGGCCGCTGGGTGGAGACCGCCCAGGACTACGAGTGATGGGCACAGGTGCCCGGTCCGCCGTCGAGACGTGCAGTACCACGTAGACGGCGAGCTCGTGGCCGCCGAAGACGCGACGGTGAGCGTCCGCGACCGCGGGTTCCAGTACGGCGACGCCGCCTTCGAGACGCTGCGCGCGTACGGCGGACAGGTGTTCGCGTGGGCCGCTCACGCCAGCCGCCTCCGTGCGTCCTGCGACGCGCTCGGTATCGACCACGCGCTCTCGGACCGCGACCTCCGTGGCCGTGTCCACGCGACGCTCGCCGCGAACGACCTCGCGAACGCCTCCGTCCGGTTGACCGTGACCCGCGGCGACCAGTCCGGGTCGTTCGCGCCCAGCGACGACGTCGACCCGACCGTCGTGATCGTCGCGGACGAACTCCCGCGCGGGGGCGTCGAGGGCGAGCGCGCGTGGCGGTCGCCAGCGTCCGCCGCGACCGTCGCCGTCGAGCGCGTCGCCGACGACGCGCTCCCCGCCGTCGCGAAGACGAACAACTACCTCAACGGCGTCCTCGCGCGCATCGACGCCGGGGACGCCGACGAGGCGATTCTCCTCGACAGCGAGGGCCGTGTCACGGGTGGCGCCACGAGCAACGTGTTCTTCGTCGAGGACGGCGTCGTCCACACGCCGAGCCTCGACCTCCCCGTCAACCCCGGTATCACGCGCTGGGCGGTCGTCGAGCTCGCCGAAGACGCCGGCATTCCGGTCGAGGAAGGCCACTACACGCCACAGGACCTCCGCGCCGCCGACGAACTGTTCCTCACGAACACCACGTGGGAAGTACGGCCGGTCTCCACGTACGACGACACCACCTACTCGACGTGCAAGGTCGGCGCGCGGCTCGCCCGCGCGTTCGCCGAGGAAGTCGAGCAGCGGCACTACTAACGCACTTTTTGCTGCGCTCGCGGCCTCCGGCCGCTCGCTGGCAAAAACTTGCGGAAAAAGCACTCTTCCCTCCAGCCGCGGGCTTCGCCCGCGTTAGTCGGTCGTCGCCCTCGCGGCTCCGCCGCGAGTGAACCGCTCGTGCGTGAATATCCGCGGATTCCGGCATGCTCAAATCCGCGCGCCGAATACGCGGTGGCGATGGGAGACGAGCGCATCGCCGCGGTCGAGGAGGTGCCGGCTGACGGGACGCTGCTGTACACGCTCGACGACGACGGCGACGAGCGTGAAGCCATCCTACTGAAGCTCTCGGACGGCACCGTCACGTCGTTCCTGAACTACTGCATGCACTGGACGGACGTGAAACTCGACACCGGCGACGGCGCGCCCGTGCGGAACGGCGACGTGGTCTGCCGGAAGCACGCGGCGACGTTCGAGAAGGACTCCGGGGTCTGCACGCACGGCCCCTGCGAGGGCGCGCAGCTCGACCGCGTCGAGGTCGCGGTCCGCGACGGCGATGTCTACCTCGCGGACGGCGACTACGAGTTCGTGCGAACGGGCGCCGACGAGGACGACCCCGTAGACCTCTCGACGTCGCCGGGCTCGCGCCTCGGCTTCTAGACCTCTTCGACGACGAACGCGGGCTCCTCGATGCCCTCGTTCTTACACTCGGGACACCGCGACGGCACGTTCACGGGGTCGTCGAAGCCGTCGAACCCACAGTTTCGGCACTCCGGCGGTTTCACGAGCAGTTCCTCGCCGGTGCCGTCGAGGCTCTTCGAGAGGTGTCGGACGTGGGTCAGTGCCGTCCCGCGGGAGACGTCGAACGCCTCGGCGAGGCCGCTTGGCGTCTCCGGGCGGTCGCGGAGCGTGTCGAGGATGCGCTCGCGGGTGGTCTGGTCGTCCATACCCCACGTGCGTTCCCCGATGAAAAAGGACTTATCGAACCCTGAAGACTATCGACGTATGAAAGCCGTCGTCCTCGCCGGAGGGTACGCGACGCGTCTGTGGCCTATCACGAAACACCGGCCGAAGATGTTCCTCCCGGTCGGCGACTCTACCGTCATCGACGAGATCTTCGCGGACCTGGAAGCCGACGACCGCATTGAGGAGGTGTTCGTCTCCACGAACGAGCGCTTCGCGGAGGACTTCGAGGCGTACCTCGCGGACAGCGAGTTCGAGAAGCCGACGCTCACCGTCGAAGACACCTCGGAGGAGGACGAGAAGTTCGGCGTCGTCGGCGCGCTCGCGCAGCTCGTCGACCGCGAGAACGTCGACGACGACCTCGTCGTGGTCGCCGGGGACAACCTCATCAGCTTCGACATCGCGGAGTTCGTGGACTTCTTCGAGGCGAAGGGGACGCCCGCGCTGGCGGCCTACGACGTCGGGAGCTACGAGCGCGCGAAGTCCTACGGCCTGGTCGACCTCGACGGCGACGAGGTCGTCGACTTCCAGGAGAAGCCCGACGAGCCCAAGAGCACGCTCGTCTCCATCGCGTGCTACGCGTTCCCCCGGAAGACGCTGCCCGACCTCGAGACGTACCTCGCGGAGGGCGAGAACCCCGACGAGCCCGGCTGGTTCATGCAGTGGCTGCAGGCCCGCCAGGCCGTCCACGCGTTCACCTTCGAGGGCGCGTGGTTCGACATCGGCACGCCGGAGTCGTACCTCGACGCCGTCCAGTGGAAGCTCGACGGCGACAACCTCATCAGCGACGACGCCACCGTCGAGAACACGACCATCGGCGAGAACGTCCACGTGATGGGCGACGCCGACCTCCGGAACTCCAGCGTCGACAACTCCATCATCTTCCCGAACGCGACGCTGCGGGACTGCGACGTCCGGGACTCCATCATCGACGAGCAGACGCGCCTGGAGAACATCGACTTCGCGGGCGCGCTCATCGGCGCGCACACCACGATCTCGAACGGGCAGTAGGCTAACAAATCGACTTCGCGTTGATGCCCATCCCCTCTAGGGCGTCGACGTACTCGTCGTAGGCGCCATCTATGACTTCCACAGCCGCCGCGTTCGCGCGTTCCCAGTCCTCGTCACCGTCGGCGATTTCGCCGAGCAGTTCGACCGCAGTCTCGGTGTCCTCGTCGGTCTCCGTGCGGAGGGCCCGGAACAGATCTGCGCGGCCCTCGTCGGCCTGATTGACGAAGTAGCTCACGAACTGCGCGAGCGTGCGGTCGGCGACGAGCCCGCGGCCGACGACCGCGCCGGCGCGCTCGACCGGGTCGCCGAGTCCGCGGAGGTGGTCGTGGACCGCGCCCGGGTCCGCGTCCACGTCCTCGCCGAATTCTGCGGTGACGCGGTCGTAGTGGTCGCGCTCGCGCTCCACGAACGCGGCGAACGCCTCGGCGGCGTCCCCGGACGCGCTCTCCGCCCAGTCCTCGAACACGTCGGCTGCCGCGGCCTCGCTGGCGGCCGCCGCGCGCAGCACCGTCTCGTCGTCGAGCGTGGCGTCCGTGAGCGCGACGAGGCGCTTCGAGGAGCCGAGGCGGTCGAGTTCGGTCGCCGCGTCGGCCTCGACGGTCGCCCGGAAGTCGTCGTCCATACACTGCGATTCGCGCGCTTCGCACGTGAGCTTTTGCCACGCGAGACCGTACGGCCGGTCGTGACCTCGACATCCATCGCGCCGCGGGAACTGTACGACCGCATCCGGAGCGGGGGCGTCTCGGTGCTGGACGTCCGCGACCGCGACGAGTTCGAAGTGTGGCACGTCGACGGCCCAGACGTTACCGTCGCTCACGTCCCGTACATGCGGGTCGTCGCCGCGCAGGCCTCCGGGGACACCGCGGACCTCCTCCCGGACGAACTCGACGAGCCGGTCGTGGCGGTCTGTGCGGTCGGCGAAGCCAGCGGCGAGGCCGCCGACGCGCTCCGCGAGGAGGGTGTCGACGCCGTGAACCTCGCCGGCGGGATGGAGGCGTGGGCGGACCTCGTGGTCGCGCGAGACCTCGGCCACGGCGTCGTGCAGTACGAGCGGCCGTCCTCCGGCTGTCTCTCCTACCTGCTCGCGGACGGCGACGAGGCGGCGGTCGTGGACCCACTCGCGACGGCAGTCGACAGGTACGCAGACGACGCGGCGGAGCGCGGGCTCAGCGTCGAGTACGCCGTCGACACGCACGTCCACGCCGACCACCTCTCGGGAGTCCGCGCGCTCGCCGACGAGACGGGCGCGGAGCGCGTGCTGCCCGCTGGCGCGACCGAGCGCGGCCTCGACTACGACGCGACGCTCGTCGAAGACGGCGACTCGCTCTCGGTCGGCGGCCGGGAGGTCGTCGTCCGCCACGCGCCCGGCCACACGACCGAACTCGCCGTGCTGGAGTGGGGCGACCGGCTGCTCACCGCGGACTGCCTGTTCCTCGACGGCGTCGGCCGCCCGGACCTCGAAGACGAGGACCGCGCCCGGGAGTTGGCGGGGCGGCAGTACGACACGCTCCACGACGTGATTTTCTCGTTCTCGCCGGAAACGACCCTGCTCCCCGGGCACGTCGAGGCGACGACGCGGCTCGCGGACAATGGGTTCGCGCGGCCGCTGGGAGAGGTCCGTGGGTCGCTGGACCTGTTGGCCCTCGACAGAGATGCGTTCGTCCAGCGGCTCACGACGGACCTGCCGCCGCGGCCGGCGAACTACGGGGAGATCGTGTCGGCGAACGTCGGCGAGCAGGAGTTAGGAGAGGAGACGCTGGCGCTGGAGCGCGGGCCGAACAACTGCGCGGTGTCCTCGACGTGACTCAGTCATCGTCCGCGGCGGCGGCGCCCGCAGCGGCGTCCTCCTCGATGCTCGGCGGGTACTTCCCGCGGTCGAGTTTCAGGTCGGACTGCGGGCGCGCCATGCAGGTGAGCGCGTAGTTCTCGGCCTCTTCCTCGGTGAGGCCGCGGGCCGCGGGCTGGGTGACGTCGCCCTCCTCGATTTTCGCGGAGCACGCCAGACACATGCCGACGCGGCAGGAGTACTCCTGCGCGACGCCCTCCTCGAGGCAGGCCGACAGGATGGTCTCCTTGTCGGAGACCCGAATCTCCTCGCCGGTCCCGACGAACTCGACGGTGTACTCGGTCATAGCTGGCGGTTGCAGGAGAACGGGTAAAACTCTTCCCTCGCCCGTGTCCTCGCCGAGCGGACAGATTCGGACGTAAAGAGTTTTCCTCGCGGCTACGAACGCGGGTGTATGACAACCCACGAGTCCGATACCGACTCGCACAGCGAGTCGACTCCCCAGACGTGGTCTGGGGACATCGCCGTCGTCGGGGCCGGCACTGCGGGCTGTTACACGGCCGCGACGGCGGCGAACGCCGGCTACGACGTCGCGGTCGTCGAGCGGAAGTCCGCGGAGGAGGCCGGCCACATCGCGTGCGGTGACGCCCTCAAGGGCGCGGACGCGTTCCCCGAGGCCATCCCGAAGGAGCGCCTCGAACCCGCGTTCACGAACACGGGCGTCGACCACGGCCGCTTCGAGATTCCCCAGGAGGACACCGTCCTGGAGATTCCCGTCCCCGGGGAGCTGGCGGTCATCGACCGCTGGGAGTACGGCCGCTGTATCATCGACGCCACGGAGGACGCCGGCGCCGACTTCTTCTACAACGTCGTCGTGCAGGACGTCCTCCAGGACGACGACGGCACCGTCACGGGCGTGAAGGGCACGCGGAAGGGCACCGCCCACGAGTTCGACGCGGACGTCGTCATCGACGCCGCGGGGTCGCTCTCGATTCTGCAGGACAAGACCGACTTCTCGGAGGCGACCTTCGACACGAACGTCTCGTACTCGCAGTTCTGCTCGGCGTACCGCGAAATCGTCGAAGTCCCCGAGGAGGTCGAGTGGGACGACGCGCTCGTGTTCAAGCCCACCGAGCGGGCGGCGGGCTACCTCTGGTACTTCCCGCGGACGAGCACGGAGATCAACGCGGGGCTGGGCTTCCAGATGAACGAGGAGCCGATGGAACTGGTCGACGACCTGAAGCAGGACCTCCGCCAGCGCGAGGAGTTCGAGGGCGGCGAAGTGAAGGACAAGCTCGGCGCGGCGCTGCCGACGCGGCGGCCGTACGACTCCGCGACGGCGCCCGGCTACATCGCGGTCGGCGACGCCGCGGCGCACGTCAACCCGACGACCGGCGGCGGCATCGCTGGCGCGGCGTACGCCGGCAAGTACGCCGCGGAGGCGGCCATCGACGCCATCGAGTCCGGGGACGTCTCCGAGGACGTGCTCTGGGAGTACAACGAGCGCGTGATGGACCACTTCGGCGCGCGCTACGCCGCCCTCGACGTGTACAACATCCTCTCGACCGCGGTGGACGTCGACGACCTGATGGGGCTGCTCGCGGCGCTCCCCGGCGAGAAGCTCGCGGAGGCGCTGTACGGCGGCAGCACGGAGTTCAGCCTCCGCCTGAAGGTCGTGACGGCGCTGAAGTCGTTCGGCTACTGGTCGAACATCTGGGAGTTCTACCAGACCAAACAGCAGGCCGACCGCCTCCTGGAGCACTACGAGGACTACCCGTCCAGCCCGGCCGCGCTCGCCGACTGGCAGGCCGAGCGCGACGCCATCATGGACGACGTCTACGAGGTCACGGGCGCCGAGCCGAAGTACTGAGACGCCGGCGCAGCGCTACTCCTCGCCGCCTTCGCCGTAGTCGCCGCCGTACTTCAGCACCGCCCACGTGAACCCGAGAATACCGAGGAGCGCGGTCACCGCCCAGACCGCCAGCTGTTTGGCCGTCGCCGGGAGCGCCGGGACGTACCCCTCCTGTTCGCCGGCGTCGGGCGTGACTTCGAGGGTGGCGACCATGCCGACGGACTCGTGTGGGATACAGAAGTACTCGTAGGTCCCCTCCACGTCGAACGTGTGCTCGTAGGACTCGCCGCCGGCGACGTCTCCCTGCTCCGGGTACGCCTCCCGGGCGGCCTCCTCGGACTCCAGGCCGCCGCTCGCGAAGAACTCCGCGTCCCCGGGGATGTCGTCCTCGTAGGCGGTGACGGAGTGTCCGATCGACCCCACGTTCTCCCAGACGACCGTCGTCCCGGGTTCGACGCTCTCCGAGTCCGGCGCGAAGACCAGGTCGTCGGTCATGTCTATCGTCGTCGTCGTCTCGTCTTGAGCGGCGGCTTCTCCGGCTGTTGTCGCGCCGACCACGGCGGCCGCTGTCGCGAGGAAGCCCCGCCGTGACACTTCACTGTCCATACAGAATGTTCTGCGGCCGCCCACAAGACGTTTTTCTCAGGCTTTCAATAGGTGGGTCCACCGCAACTCCCGGTGGCGGGTACGAGCAATGAACCCCGTAGTCGGTAGCAGTGACCTACGGTCGATCGCGCGCGACCCGGGAAATCGCTTCCGTGAGACTCTCCACGCCAATCTCCAGCGACCGCTCGTCGACGTCGAACGTGGCCGTGTGGTGGCCGCCGGGGTGGTCGGTGCCGACGCAGACGTAACACGCCAGGCCGCCCTGCTCCTGTACGCGCTTCATCAGGAACGTGGCGTCCTCGCTGCCGCCGAGATCGTCGCGCTCCGTGACGGTGTCGACGCCAGCCACGTCCGCGGCTTCCGCGGCGAACGCCTCCCGGAGCCCGTCGTCGCTGGTGGCGCTCGGTGCCTCGCCTTCCGTGGAGAGTTCGACCTCGCAGTCGTGCATCTCCGCCGCCGACCGCAGCACGCGGTCGGCCTTCTCCTTCATGTAGCGCATCAGTTCGGTGGTCTCGCCGCGCACCTCGCCCTCCACGAACGCGTCCTCGGGGATGATGTTCGTCGCGGTGCCGCCGCCAGCGCGCCCGGCGTTCACCCGCGTCGCGCCGCCGTCGTGGCGCGGAATCGCGTAGAGGTTCTGGACGGCCGTCGCCATCGCCTGCACCGCGTTCCGCCCCTCTTCGGGGTGAGCGCCGGCGTGTGCGGGCTCGCCGTCGAACTCCGCGAGCAGGTGGCTGACCGCGAGGAAGCCGTCGATGCCCGCGACCACCTCCCCCGTGGGGTGGTCGAGGCCAAGGTGGACCGCGTAGAGGTAGTCGACGTCGTCGAGGTGGCCGCTGTCTGCGACGGCCTTCCCGCCGCCGACGCGCTCCTCCGCGGGCTGGAAGACGACTTTGAACGTGCCCGCGAAGTCGCTGTCCGCGACGGCTTCGAGGACGCCGACGCCGATGGCGGCGTGGCCGTCGTGGCCGCAGGCGTGCATCTGGCCCTCGTGCTCAGAGCGGAACCCCTCGCCCACGGGGTGGTGGTCGTCGTCCTCGGACTCGGTGATGTGGAGCGCGTCGATGTCCACGCGCAACGCGACGGTCGGCCCCTCGCCGCGTTCGAGCACTGCGACGGCGCCAGTGTGCCCGCCCTCGAGCCGTTCGAGGATGTCGGGGTCGGCGCCGTCCTCTCGGGCGCGCTCGAACCAGTCCGCGAGCTCGGCGTCGTCCGGGACCGCCATGCGGGCGTCCGGATCGATGGCGTCGCGGCCGACGTGTAGTTCGTCGACCCCGACGCGTCGGCACTCCTCGACGATGCGCGCGGTCGTGTAGAACTCGCACCACGCCGGCTCGGGGTGACGGTGGAGGTCTCGTCGCAGGTCGACGAGCGTCTCGCGGTCCGTGTGGTCCATGTCTCACTTGCCGTTCGGCCACCGCTTAAATGTGCGAGTCCGGCACGGGCCAGCAAGCTATTTCAACGTAGGCAGAAATTGGCAACCGTATCAGCATGAGCACCGACCAGACAGACGGGTTCGCTGACGACTTCGCGGACGACGGCGAACCCGCCATCGAGTTCTACGGCGGCAAGCTGGCGAGCGCGTTCCCGCTCGTCTTCTTCGTCGTCTGGGCGATCGTACAGAGCGGCGTCCTCCGAATCGGGGCCACCACCGGGCTCGTCGTGGGGATGCTCGTCGCACTCATCCTCGGGCTCTTCCTCGTGAAGGGCTCGTGGACGGGCTACGCGAACACCATCTTCGAGGGCATGACGCGAAAAGTCGCCGCGACCGCAGTCGTCGCGTGGCTGTGGGCGGGCATGTTCGCGAACACCATCCAGACGGGCGAGTTCGTCTCCGGGCTCGTCTGGGCGGCCGACGCCGCGGGCGTCGGCGCCTCACTGTTCCCGGCGGTGACGTTCATCCTCGCCGGGCTGCTCGCGACCGGCATCGGCACCGGCTACGGCACCACGGTCGCGTTCAGCGCGCTGTTCTTCCCGGCTGGCGTGCTGCTCGGCGCGAACCCCGCGTTGCTGTTCGGCGCCATCCTCTCCGGGGCGGTCTTCGGGGACAACCTCGCGCCCGTCAGCGACACTACCATCGTGAGCGCCGTCACCCAGGACGCCGACATCGGTGGCGTCGTCGCCTCCCGGTTCAAGTACGCCGTCGTCGCCGCGGTACTGGCGTTCGTGGGCTACCTCGTCGCCGGCTCCGCGCTCACGGGGCTCGACATCGCCGGGGACGCCCGCGAGATTCTCGTATCGAGTGCCGAGCCACTCGGCCTGCTCCACCTCCTCTCGATGGCGGCCGTCATCGGCACCGCGGTCGCCGGCCGCCACATCGTCGAGGCGATCTCGTGGGGCATCGTCGTCGCGTTCGTCCTCAACCTCGTGTTCGGGCTCGCGGAGTTCTCCGACATGCTCGTCTTCCAGGCGAGCGAGGACCTCGGCATCGCCCAGGACCTCGCGTTCCTGCCGTTCGTCGAGCTCGTGCCGGCCGGCGAGACCGGCGTCGCCGGCAGCCTCTACGCCGGCGCGCAGGGGTTCTTCCCGCTCATCGTGCTCACCCTGCTCATCGTCGCCGGCGCCCAGATCATGATCCGCGGCGGGGGCTTCCGCGCCATCCAGGACTGGCTGCTGAACTCGGTCGCGACCTCCGTGCGCCGCGCCGAGACGACGATGGTGCTGGGCACCGCGTTCGTCAACTCCATGATCACCATCAACACCGCCGCCGAGATCGCGATCGCGCCGTACATCGCGCGGCTCGGCGAGCGCTTCAACATCAACGGCTACCGGCGCGCGAACATCCTCGACGCGAACACGTCCGCGCTCGGCTACATCTTCCCGTGGTCGGGCGGCGTGCTCGTCGGCTACGCCACGCTCCAGACGCTCCCCGGCGAGTACGAGTGGTTCGAGCAGTCGATGGTCGTCAGCCCCGTCGACGTCGTGCCGTTCGTCTTCCACGGCTGGCTGCTCGTCACCGTGTTCCTGCTGGCGGCGCTCACCGGGTTCGGGCTGGAGTACACTAGCGACCGCGAGGCAGAGGAGGTGGCTCGCGCATGAGCCTCCTCGAGAAGTACACGAAGGGCTGGTCGTTCCGCACCAAGACGCCGTCCTTCCAGGAGGGCGACGAGATATCCGTCTTCGTGACGGGCGTCGAAGCCGGCACGGCGGTCGCTCGCGTCGGCGACACGAAGCTCCGGCTGCCCGACGCGGACCCGGCGCTCGTCGACAAGCGCGTGCTGTTGCGCGTGACGTCCTTCGACGACGACGAACACGTCGGCGAGGCCGAGTACCTCGAAACCGTCGGCGAGAGCGCGTTCTGAGCGCGCCCGCCGCTACCTGTTTTTCGCGAACCACGCGGACGTTGAGACGAGAGCGGGAGAACCGAAGAGAGCGAAGCTACGAGGAGCCCAGCGGCTTGACCTGTTCGAGTTCGGCTTCGACGTGGACGCTGTCCGGGAAGTTCCGCTCCATGATGTCGCGGGCGAGGTCGTCGTGGCCGTGGAGTTCGATTCGCCGTCGGTAGACCGTGTAGTTCCACGTTCCCGCCTTCTCGTCGTCGCGGCCGCCGAGGCAGCGGTACAGGGGGACGGACTGTTCGTCGGGGCTGTCCGAGTGCGGGCCTTTCATCTCCGCGCCCTTCCGACGGCACGTCTCCTTGATGTCGGAGACGACGCTGTCGAGGGCGGTGCGGTCGCCGCTCTTCAGAGAGAGTTTTGTGACGAAGGTCATGGCTGGGTTGTCGTACGAACGCAAGCGCTCCACCGTGAAAAATCGTGTGTTTGGGCGGCTGGCGTGTGCCAGGGCTCCTCACTCCGACATTCTCTTAACTGGCGGTCTTCTACCTGATGGTAATGACGGTCGAAGCGACCAGCGCCGGAGCGATACTGTTCCGCGACACGCGGGACCGGCGCGAATACCTCCTCCTGAAGAGCCGGCCCGGGGACTGGGAATTCCCGAAGGGCGGCGTGGAGGGGGACGAAGAGCTCCAGCAGACGGCGATACGAGAAGTACAGGAGGAAGCCGGCATCGAGGATTTCCGCCTCATCGACGGTTTCCGTGACGACTACGACTACGTGTTCGAGGCCAACGGCACCCGCATCCACAAGACGGTCCACCTGTTCGTCGCGAAGTCCTTCGAGGCGAGCGCGGAACTGTCGAACGAGCACTCGGACCTGCAGTGGCGCGACTACGAGCAGGCCATCAACACGATCACCCAGGACGGCCCGCGGGACATCCTGCGGGACGCCCACGACTTCATCGACCAGCAGCTCGAAGAAGCCTGACCGGCCTCCCACCGGTCGCTGTTCTCCGCCGCGTAGCGACGCTCCTCTCCCGACGGCAGCAGCGAAAGACGTAGGAGGACGAGCGGCCTCACCCCTCTCGTGGCCGACTCCGAGTTCGCGTTCGAGCTCCGCGTCTGCGCGTGGGCGGAGCGCCACTGGCACCCGGACGGCGAGCGCCCCTGTATCGTCGCACGCCAGCTGGGCACGAAGCGGCGGCGCTGGGACACCGTCGTCGTGGAGGTCGAGCCCGACGCCCTCGCGGCGCGCGCGAACTTCGGCGCCGAACGACTGAACTCGGACCTCTTGCACGTCGTCAGCAACGCACCGGAAGACTGGGCGTTCTACCGGGACGCGCTCCCGCACCCGGGCTACCCGTGGCGGTACGTCCGCGAGGCGATTCACGAGGCCGCCGACCGCGGGATCGTCGAGACGCGGCGAGACGGGAACAAGATCGAGCTCCGCCGGAAGTGGCCGTACCCCGACTGGGTCGAGCGCATCGTCGCCGTCGAGAACAAGCCCGACCTCGACGCCTCCGCGGCGGACGCGCTCGCCGGCCAACTGGAGCGCGATGTCGCGCTCGGGCTCGCCGACGAGGTGTGGCTCGCGACCGAATCGACGGACGAGCACGGCGTCGAGCGCGCGCTGTTCGCGGAGATACCCGTCGAGGCCGGTATCCTCACCGTCGTGGACGGCGAGGCCGACGTCG